>WNFE01002139.1_pt1 | contig 20278 bp, 19 predicted proteins | sample 5400451 | NCBI WGS metagenome assembly WNFE01 (sample SAMN13153344, study PRJNA577476) | soil metagenome | isolation source: 200 cm saprolite under Douglas fir tree site 2 hole 2 | place: USA:California | collected 2015-04-18
TTCTGGATGGCTTGTGGGGCATTGTTGGGATGAGCAAGATGATAGTGCTTGCCCTCATAGGGCCTGACCTCATCAGCAGACCACATCTGATGGGCAATTTGTAACGTTTCTTCCAGGCGCTCAAACCGCTCGGCAATTGGGGGAAAAGGCACGCCGTAGGCTTCATGTTCTTCTTTGTACCATGCAGCACCCAGGCCAAGGTATGTTCGCCCGTGCGAGAGGACATCAAGCGTGGTCGCGGCCTTGAGCAATAAGCCAGGATAGCGATAGGTCACGCCGGTCACCAGCGTTCCCAGCTTGATGCGATTGGTGCGCCCCGCAAGAAAGGCTAACGCGCTCCAGGACTCCAGCATATTGTCATCGGGATCGCCAAATCGTGGCGGCATGAGGAAATGGTCGGGAACCCAGAGACTCGACAAGCCCGCTCGCTCTGCCCGCTGCGCAATCGTCGCGAAGGTGTCGCCCAGGGGCTCTTGATCCTGGGTCCAGCGATAATTCGAGAACCATAATCCTAAACGCATCATCGATCTCCTTTGTTTGCGAATAGCTCTGCTCTTCGAGAACAGGATGCTTTTCCTACTAATGGTGGGAAGGCAGAGAGATACAGTACGGTGAGAAGTACTGTGCTCGGCCTGACACCAGTTTTTGCGAGTAGCGGCCTGATAGAAGCGGGTATATACACGCATCAGGCAAAAAAGAAAACGCCACCCTTCTGCGTCCATTGTGAGTATATACCCGCAATGGACCATAAAAAATTTAGCTGCTCACCTCCTCCAGACGCGAGAGCAGCGTCCTGAGCGCATCAAGCTGGTCTTGACCAAGTGCATTTGCTATCATCGACTGGGTCTTCTGCCATAAAGGAAGGGCACAGGCAACGGCCTGACGTCCTTTCTCGGTGACTCGTACCACATGTTCCCGTCGGTCATTTCCCACATCCAGGGCGACAAAGCCGTCACGCTCCAAGACGCGCAGATTTCTGCCAATGGTGGAGCGATCCATGCCGACCTCCTGGGCAAGACCGGTGATGCTTTTCTCTCTTCCACCGCTGAGGATGCCTTGCAAAAGCATGTATTGCGTGATCTTCAGGCCGCTGGGAGCGAGGACGCGATCATATACCTCGGTGAGCGTTTGCGCTGCGTGGCGGACCGTTGTGCATGTGCAGACGAATTTCGTATCCATGATGTAAGTATATACCCGTACCTGGTGTATGTCAAGGAGGATGGTGGATTGTCGAAACAGGGCTGTTGCAAAGTCGGCTTTGCAACAGCCCTGCAAATGACCATACCCCCTCTTGACAACATCCCTGATTGTAACTATACTAGTTACAGGAGAGAGGAGAGAAAACCCATCAGCGCAAATACTCGTTTCACCGTGGCGCTGCATATCGTCACCTGGATGGCACTGGCATCCCAACAGCAAGAGAGCATGACCTCCGATCAGATCGCCGGGAGTGTCAACACGAACCCCGTCTTTATTCGACGGATTCTGGGATTGCTGAACAAAGCCCATCTGGTCAACGTGCGCCATGGAACGGGTGCCGGGTGGACACTGGCACGTCCTTCAGAGAAGATATCCCTTCTAGAAGTCTATGACGCCGTTGAGCAAGAGCCGCTTTTCGAGCTTCATCATACGCTTCCCAATCAGGCCTGTCCTGTAGGAAGAGGCATTCAACCAGCACTGAAACGCTTCTATAGCGATGCTGAAGCTGCGATGAAGCAGCAGCTTGCCCAGGTGACTGTGGCGGATGTATTAGATGAGACACTTGCTTCCTTTTCTCAAGGAACATTAGAAGGAGTGGGCAAGCAGTGATCAGTGAGCGTCAGACAGCCAGATCTCGTCTAAAGTCAGGCGTGGTCTGGTTTTGGGAGGAGCTACTCTTTTTTTACCCGCAGTTGTAACTGTGCTAGTTACAACTCACCAAAAGAGCTTTCTTCACTCTCTTTTTTTACCCAATGTTGTAACTGATACAGTTACAACAGTCATCAGAGCAGAGCTATCTTGCTCAGTGCTTCCAAACTTACTATTCACCACTAGGGAGACAAAATATGACCAAGCTTGAAGGAAAAGTGGCCGTCATCACAGGTGCAAGCACCGGCATTGGTCTTGCCACGGCACAGCGCTTCGTTTCTGAGGGTGCATCTGTCTATATCACTGGTCGCCGTCAAAGTGAACTGGATGCAGCGGTCAGACAGATCGGTGAGAACGTGACTGGTGTTCTGAGTGACGTTTCGAATCTCGCGGACCTTGATCGTCTGTATGCCAGGGTGCAGCAGCAACACGGCAAAATCGATGTCTTGTTCGCCAACGCTGGAGGAGGAGAATTCGCTCCATTGGGGGCTATTTCCGAAGAACACTTCGACAAGACGTTCAGCACCAACGTCAAAGGGCTGCTCTTCACCGTCCAAAAGGCGCTGCCGCTTTTGCAGGATGGCAGTTCCATCATTTTAACTGCATCGACTACCTCGATCAAAGGGGGAGAAGCGTCCAGTGTGTACAGTGCGACCAAGGCAGCCGTGCGGTCATTCGCGCGCACCTGGACCGTCGACCTGAAAGCCCGCAAGATCCGCGTCAACGCCATCAGTCCTGGTCCGATCAACACACCGGGCCTCAGTGGCTTGGGGCAGACGAAGGAGCAGAGTGAGCAGATCCTGACGTTCCTCGCGACCACTGTGCCTCTGGGGCGGTTGGGCGACCCTGACGAAGTCGCGAAAGCTGCCTTGTTCCTTGCCTCGGATGACAGCAGTTTCATCACCGGAATCGAACTGTTCGTCGATGGGGGACAGGCACAAATCTAAGTGATGCTGGTCGCGGACGTCTCGATGAGATGCCCGCGATCCCTGCTTTCCCTCTGTCCATCCAGGACGGAGGAGCAAATCAACAGTGGTTAAAAATGTAGTAAAACATCCTCCAATGTATTCATCTTGCATATCTTCTTGCTCGTGCTTGACAAACACGCATGCAAGTATTATAATACCTACATGGATGCAAAAGACTACAGTACCTTACGTTTACGTAAGGACACACAACGTAAGCTCAAGGTGGTGGCAGCCCTTCGCCAAGAGAGCATGTTGGACACGCTTGACTTCCTGGTGGCACAAGAATATGAGCGTTTGCAAGAGAAGGGAGGCAAACGCGATGTTACTCGCAAAAAAGATCAAGCTTGAGGTCTCAGAAGAGGATGCGGCTACCCTGGAGTTCATGCAAGGCAAATGCCGTGGCTTGTATAACTGGTGGGTGATGCGCTTACGGGACGGTGAGCGATGGAACTTCAAAGAGGCGAAACGGTCTCTACAGCAGAGCAAGCAGCACGATCCTGAACTTGACTTCGTCTATGGCAAGTTGCTTGCAGAGGTCTACTACCGTCTCGACAATGCGATGCAAGCTTTCTTCAGACGACTAGAGGAAGGCTCGAAGCCAGGATTTCCGCGAGTGCGCCCACGGCACAACTTCTTCACGCTCTGCTACCCCGCCTACTACCTCAAGATGGTTGGTGATGTGCTCATTGTGCCTACAGGCGGTGGTGGTAAACATGGTCCTAAGAGGTATCCGAATATCACAGCCAAACTCACTGAGATACCTCCTGACGGCTTCCGTGAAGTTGCCATCAGTCGAGATGCACGAGGCAACTACTACGCTTCCTTTTCCTATCGTGAGCAGGAACAAGAACAGCAACAAGGTAAAGTAGTGGCCTTTGATCTCGGTATCAAAACCTTGGCAACGGGTGTCAATGAGCAAGGCAGAGTCTATACCGTGGGCGGGTTCAAAGGTTCACGGTGGTATAACAAACAACTCGACAAGATACGTAGCAAGCGGGATAGGTGCAAGAAGAAATCGAGACGCTATATCCACCTCTCGAAGGTGTACAAGCGGGTTGCTGAGAAGAAACGCAACAAGCAGAAGGATAGCCACCATAAGGCGTCACACCTAATAGCACAGCGAATGGTTGAGAGAACTGTCGTTGTGGGTGATCTTTCCCAACGCCAAATGGTGATGAAAGAGCATGCAGAGCGTAACAAGTATCTGAATAGGGCTGTATTCAATGATTGGGGTCTCTACAGCTTTGTGCAGATGCTCATCTACAAATGTCTGCTCTATGGGAAAGAACTGGTATTCCTAGATGAACGCAATACATCAAAAATGTGTAGTGGATGTGGACATCTTCAGCCTATGCCACTCTACAAGCGGACGTATTGCTGTACCTCATGTGGATTGGTGATGGACAGAGACGAGAACTCTGCCCACAACATCCTAGGGCGGTACTTTGCTCGGCTAGAGCCACACACGGGCGACCCCGTGCGGTGTGCGGACGTTTTCACCGGTGCGACCCGTTCCTCCGAAACAAGCGAAAGCCTGGGGATGGAGGGCTAGGCTCACACCTAGACAACTGAATATCCGACGGAAGGTGAAATCCCCTCCCAGTAACGTGAATACTGAAAGCAACAGCCCTCCTGTAGCGACTGGTCATCAATCGGGAAAGCGGGCTGGAAAGCAGGTAAGTCGTAAATCCGTTACGACGACACTGCAAGCAGGCTGTCATGGCTACGAAAGGAATGTACAAACAAAGCGTCGTGAACTCCAACAGGCTCAGACGGATTGGGGAGCCTGCCCAAAATGGGAACGGCGAAAGATGGGTGGCGTCGGTGAGTCACTCATATTCACGCGAAGTAGCCCGGCGTAGAGTACAAGCCTAAAACAGCGACAAACGGATATTCGGAACGGGGGAACTCTCAAGATAGCTCTCAAGCGAAGTCGATAGCATGAGCAGGTGACCAGACCGCAAGCACTTGAGAGAGCGATTGCCCAAGAAGCACGCCTGGGGTAACGCCCAGGATACGCAGACGTGGGCACGGTCATATGGAAGGAAGAGGAGTCAGTAGGATGGCAAATAGGAAAGCACCTAGGACGAGTCAAAAAGAGGCGGACCCTGAGAGTGAGGCTTGGAACACGTTGCCCTGGCGAAAGCTAGAGCAGCATGTCTACCGCATCCAAAAACGCATCTTCCGAGCCAGTCAATGTGGCAACGTGAGGGCAGTCCAAAAACTACAAAAGCTACTGATGAAATCTGAGGCGGCCAGGATGCTGGCAGTACGACGGGTGACGCAAGACAACCAGGGCAAGAAAACGGCAGGGGTGGACGGAATAAAATCGGTCCCACCCAAGCAGCGCCTTGTCATGGCCCACAAGATACACCCGAAGTACTGGAAATATCGCAAAGTCAGACCGGTCCGGAGGGTATACATCCCAAAGCCCGGAAAGACGGAAAAGCGACCATTGGGCATACCCACCATGTATGATAGGGCAAGACAGGCATTAGCGAAGTCAGCCCTGGAACCAGAATGGGAAGCCCGATTTGAGCCAAACAGCTATGGATTTCGCCCAGGACGCTCATGTCACGATGCGATTGAAGCTATCTTCAAGAGCATCAAGCAAAAAGCAAAGTATGTGCTCGATGCAGACATAAAAGGCTGTTTCGATAACATCAAACACTCAGCGCTTCTACAAAAGCTGGGAACCTACCCCGCCATGAAACAGGCCGTTGAAGCCTGGCTCAGAGCAGGAGCACTCACCGATGGAGCATACACCCCAACCGAAGCGGGAACTCCACAAGGGGGGGTGATCTCCCCGCTGCTGGCAAACATCGCTCTGCACGGGATGGAAGAGGCAGTACAGCAGGCATACACACGGAAAGAGGGGATACCCCAATTCGTGCGATACGCCGACGACTTTGTCGTCCTGCATCCCAGTGAAGAAGGGGTAATGAAGGCCAGAGTGATCCTAGAAGGCTGGCTGAAAGACATGGGACTGGAATTGAAGCCGAGTAAAACCAGAGTCAGCCACACACTGAACCCACACCAGGGAAACGTGGGGTTTGACTTCTTGGGGTTCACCATCCGGCAATTCCCGGTGGGAAGGACCCACACAGGAAAAAGCCCACATGGGAAACCACTTGGATTCAAGACCATCATCAAACCCAGTAAAGAAGCCATCAAACGGCATACGGAAGAGATGCAGGAGAAGCTACGGTCCCTAAGAGCGGCCCCTCAAGGGGCGCTCATCAAGGAACTAAATCCAATCATCCGCGGCTGGTCGGATTACTATCGAACGCAAGCCTCAAAAGCGGCGTTCAGGGAATGCGACCACAATCTCTTCTGGCAACTGTTTCGATGGGCCAAGTACAGGCACAAAGACAAAACGAGTCAATGGATTAAAGGAAAATACTGGAAAACGGAAGGAACACTGAGATGGATGTTCCGTGACCAGGAAGGGAACACACTGCGAATGCACAGATGGACCCCCATCCAACGGTTTGTCAAGGTGCGAGGAACGGCTAGCCCATACGACGGGAACCTTCTATATTGGACAAAGCGACTGAAAAGTCACCCGATGTTGAGAAGGAAGCTAGGAAAACTCCTTCAAAGGCAGGCGGGAAAATGTAGATGGTGCGGATTGACCTTCAAAGATGGAGACCTGATGGAGATCGACCATATCGATGGAAACCACAACAATGATGTGATCTCCAATCAAATGGCCCTCCACCGGCATTGCCATGATGAGCGGCATGCAAAATACGGGGCTACAATGGGAAAGCTTAAAGAGTTCACAAAAGGGCCAAGGAAGCAACCACAAGGAAGCGACCAAAGCAAGAGAGTGGTGCAAGAGGAACCGTGGGACGAGGAGGAACTAAAGGAACTGGTCAAACAAGACATTGCAAGGCTCAGGAAATTGCAGGCCGAAGGTATCCCTGTCAAGTGACCATATGGCTGAGGAGCCAGGATGAGGGGAAACCCTCACGTCCGGTTTTGAAGACGAGTAGGAGTGGCGACGCTCTTGCTTAGTTTAAGCAACGAATATGTTTGACTACATTTAAGAAAGCAGCACAACAAGAAAGAGAAGCCATCATGGAATATACGTCTGAGCATCGTGCTTTCCAAGAACGCATTGGGATGATGATCTAGCCCACCGATCCACGGGCACTCGTGAACGCTCTTGTTGAGGTTGAAGATGCTGGGGTGCGTCAGGGGTCGGTACCGCACGTTCTTCCAGACGGAAATCGCTCGCCTGTGGGTGACCGTGAGGTCGGGCGGCAAGGACAATCTGACTGGCAATGCTTTCAGTCATGTTGTTTTCTCCTTTCGAGAAGCATGAGACTTCCTGGTCTCTGCGAGCTTACTCAGCGAGTTCGCCAACTACCCAATCAAAACTGAGCTCCCCTGATCTGGTTTGCCCACCGCCTGCAAGAAAGTGTTTCATTTGTCTCAGTGTTCGCTTTCCTCAAGGGAGAGGAACAGGGGAACAATGTCACTCGTTGTGAGGATCGCATGAGCAAACGTCGGTCCGTTGATCTCATGGGCCGCATGCATTGCTTCTCGACTAAAAGCCGCCGTCGCATCTTTCACCAGGGTCACATGGTACCCGAGTTCCATGCCAAAGCGACCGGTCGATTCGATACAGGTATTGGCGAGCATGCCAATGAGCACAAGGCGTTGGATTCCATGTTGCTTGAGCTGTTGATCCAGGTCCGTGTTCGCAAAACCACTTTGTGCCCAATGCTCTTTGATCACAATGTCGCCTTTTTGGACGGGAAAATCGGGATGGAATTCACCGCCCCAGCTTCCTTTGGCAAACATCTCACGCTGGCCCCCGGCAAGCTGGGTCCGCGTTGGATACTTCCATGTGGTGTAGTCTCCTGGCTCCCAACGATGATGGGGAACGAAAAAGATGGGAATGGCGGCTTGTCGCGCCGCGCTCACAATCTCGCGCAAATGCGCCAGGAGATCCACGGACTCGGCAACCTCTTTGGCCAGAGGATACAATTTGCCTCCGGGCGAAAGAAAGTCGTTATAGGGATCAACCAACAGCAGTCCTGTCTGACTGCTTCGGTTCTGTTCGATACTCACGCTTCTTCTCCAATCAGAAGGGACCTTCATCAAGATCCCACGGGTGAAGCTCATGCTTGAATAAGCATTCAAACATGAGGTCAAAAAAATTTAGTGAACCGCTAACAAGGCCGTTTTCATCACATCCTGGAGGACGCTCCGATCAGCCCTGGCCCGCGCAAGCACGCGAATACTGATCAGCGTCCCCAGCAAGAAATGAGCGAACTGGTGGGGATCACACGTCCAGGAAAGCTCCCCTGCCGCCTGCGCTTTGATAAGGAGATGATAAAACACCTCCTCGATGGCATCGTAGCCAGACTGCACCCAGTCCACTGCTGTTCCCCTGCTCGTTATTCATGGCAATGGTGTCCTTTCCCTTTCATTCGTTCAGCGGTGTCGTCTGCTTCATCTGGGTTTGCAAGCCTGTGGAGACAGCCTCTAAAATCTCGTCTGAAAGGGACCGGTTCGCCTGAGCAACAGCACGGGCGAGAATGATGGCTCCGACGAGCTCAGACAACAGGTGGACGGCACGCTCACGTGCGGAAGCGGGCAGGTCCTCTTGATCTTGAGCAGGTGTCTTGGCGAAGTAGGAGGCGAGGATGTCCAGTTCCTCGTCGATGCCTTTCGCAAAGCTGGCTTGCACCTGCTCGTCTTGCCGGGCTGCGTCGCTAGCAAGGGAGGCGATGGTACAGCCATCCGCCCGATTATCGCGGTGTGCCGAGGAGAGATAGGCTTCGATAAACGGCAATAAGGCGGAGTGGTTAGATCCCGCCTGGTCCATCAGTGTCTCTGTGAGGGTGGTATTGGAGCGCTGAAGACCTGCTAAAGCGGCCTCAGCAGCAAGGGCTTCTTTTGAGGGAAAATGGTTATAAAAGCCACCATGCGTGAATCCGGCGGCTTTCATCAAATCGGCCACGCTCACGCCATTGAAGCCAGACTCGCGAAAGAGGCGACCAGCCGTCTCGATGATACTCTGGCGATTCTCTGTTGCTTGCTCTTTTGTTAGTCGCATGATTTTACCTCGAAGCAATGGGCTTCACTTGACAATGAGACTCTGTCTCGTTGTCATACCTGGTAATGATGTTGTATATCATCATTACCAGGTAGTGTACCACTTCCAAGCGAAACGGTCAAGTGGCTCTTTCTCCCAGCTATACACCTGCTGACAAACCTGCCCCAATGTGTTAAAGTGCATCTGAGTAATGCTCCTTTTGGTGATACTCGGAACATTACTCTGTTAGGCAGTCCTCTGCAAGAGGGGATTGCCTTGGTCTGATTTAGTCTAAACTCCAATGAACCCAGATACCTTGAAATAAAAGGAGTGTATGTATGCCAACGCCAGTCAAGATGCCACGACTTGGAGAGTCAGTTGCGGAGGGAACGATCGGTGCCTGGCTCAAACAAGAGGGAGACATGGTCGGGAAGGACGAGTCGCTGGCCGAAATCATTACTGATAAAATTACCGCCGAACTCCCCTCCCCGTTTGCCGGTCGCTTGACGAAGATTATGGTGAAAGTGGACGAAACGGTGGCAGTGGGTGTCGATATCGCACTCATTGAAGAAAGCGCTGATGTCTCTGCCGCGCCTCCCACGCAGGCAGCTCCTGCCGTGATAGCGGCTACAGCGGCCCCTACAGGAAATGGGGCCCGTGCTGCCGTGGGGGCAGCACGCACTGGCGAGGAGGATCAGCCGCGTATTTCTCCGCTCGCGCGACGTCTGGCTGATGAGCACGGCATTGATCTGAATATGGTTGTGGGAACTGGGGCGAGTGGTCGTGTCCGCAAAGAGGACATTTTGGCCTATGTGACCATGCGCTCACAGCAAGCGGCAGGAGCCGCTGCGACGGCCTCTTCGCCACCCGCTGTCACGCCAACGCCCACAGCCCCAGCTGTACCGCAGCCTCCCTCTCCTGCACCCGCTCCTGCGCCACAAGCGGCTCCTACTCCGACTATCGCAGGAGCGGACGAAGAGGTGGTGACACCCAGCCGCATGCGGCTGGCGATCGCCGAGCACATGGTGCGCACAAAGCGGACCGCGCCCCATGCGACCACCTTTATGGAGGTCGATATGACCGACATTGCCAGGTGGTTGGAGAAGAACAAAGAGGAGTTTAGACGCAAGAACGGGTATGGTATTAGTTACGTCGCTTTTGTGATGAAAGCGACCTGCGAGGGACTGCGCAAGTTCCAGATGGTGAATGCCACCTGGACGGAAGACAACAAGATCATCCTGAAGAAGCGCATCAACCTGGGGTTGGCGGTTGCCATAGAGTCCGGGTTGGTCGTCCCGACGATCCATGATGCCGATCAGTATACGCTTGCTGGCCTGGCCAAACAGGTCTCGCTCATTGCACAGAAAGCCCGCAGCAATAAGCTGGCGGTGCAGGACATGCAAGGCAGCACGTTTTCTGTCAATAATACGGGCACCTTTGGGACCATGTTCTCAACGCCGCTCATCAACCAGCCACATGCCGGGATTCTGAGCATGGAAGCGGTGGTCAAGCGGCCGATGGTGATGGAGGACGATTCGATTGCGATTCGGCACATGATGTTCCTCTCCTTCACCTTCGATCATCGCATCCTCGATGGCGCCGGGGCCAATGGGTTCCTCCAGGCTGTCCGCATCAAATTGCAGAGCTATGGAACAGAAATCGATGTCTATTAGTATGGGCCAGCAAGGAAGGAGAGAGACACATGCCTGACAAACAAAACGTGACCGCAGGTGGCCAACAGATGAAAGAAGCTGTCGCGACCGAGCAGGCGCCAGCCTTTGACGCCGTCGACTGCTTCAAGCAGATGATTCTGGCCCGCACGATCAATGACATCCTCAAGACGCGTAAGACGCAAGGCAAATTCGACTTCTATATCGGCTGTGCCGGTCACGAGGCGATTGCAGGCGTGATCGCCGCCCTGCAGCCAGATGACTGGCTCACCCTCTACTATCGTGATCTGGCCGGCTGGCTGCAGCGCACCCGCGACCCCTACGCGCCTATCCGCGCGGCTTATGCGCGTGTGACCGACCCGATGACCTCGGGACGCAGTTTATCGGAGCAATTCAGCAGCCGCCACTTCCACGTCCTTCCGTACTTCAGCGAGATCGCTGCTCTGGCCCCCTTCTGCGCTGGCGTGGCCTTCGCCTTCAAGCGTGAGAAAACCGGCCAGCTCGTGACCTTCCACTGCGGTGATGGCGGCGTGGCGACCAACGACTTCAACGTCCTCTACCGTGCGGCGACCGTTCATCAACTCCCGGTCTTTATGGTCGTGGAGGAGAACGGCTGGGCCATCACGAACTCGGGGAGACAATGGGGCGGGAGCCTGGTCGAATGGGCGCGTGGTGGAGGAGCCGAAGCGGTCGAGATGGACGGCAGCGATGCCGTAGCCCTCTATGAAGCCACGCGCTCCCTGGCAGAGCATGCACGCACCACAGGCCCGGTCTTATTACACCTCAAGATAGGTCTGCTCGATGCCCATTCCAGCAGCACCGACATCTATGGCTATCGCGATCGCACTGAGGTCAACAAGACCAAGGAGACGCGCGATCCGATCACCAATACCGGGAACCGTCTCATCGAGATGGGGTTGCTCTCCAAAGAGGACATCGAGCGGTTCAAGAAAGAGGCCAGGGCGCAGGTCACCCAGATTGATGAGCAGGTGCAGGGCGAGCCGCTGCCGAGCGGGGACCGTTACCTGGAGCACGTCTACAGCTTCCCGAAGGAGCCAACTATCGAGCCGACCGGTGCCCCAAAGACAACGAGCATGCTCGATGCAGTCAATGATGCTCTGGCAGAGATCGCGAGCCACGACCCAGGCTTCTTCGTCTATGGCCAGGATGTCGGCAGTCCACGTGGAGGGGTCTTTGGCACAACGCAATCGCTGGTAAGCAAATTTCCAGGGACAGCCATCAGCAGTCCGCTCAACGAACAACTCATCTTCGGGATTGCTGCGGGCGCCTCCATGGTCGATGGCCGCGCACGCTGCGGTGAGATTCAGTTCATCGAATATCACCAGTCGATGGCGCAGACGGTGCGCCTGGCGGGACAAATCGAATATCAATCCTTCGGCGACTGGAATGTCCCGGTGCTCATCCGTATGAAGGCGGGTGGTGGCGGTGGCGGTCCCATCTCATCTGGGGCAGGTGGTGGTGGCTTCGGCCATTCGCACTCGGGGGAGCACTGGTTCACGGACATCCCTGGGCTGATCGTGCTCTGCCCGAGCACGCCGTATGATGCCAAGGGCATGCTGATCGAGGCCTCGCGCACCGAATCGCCCCTCATCTACCTGGAGCGCGGTCGCCTCTATCGCTCCGCTCCGCCCAAGGACGCCCAGGGCAACGTGATTGGGCCGGTGGCCGAGTTGTGGCAGGTGCCGGAGGGCTACTACACCATCCCGATGCGCAAAGCGCGCCGCATCCGCATCGGCTCGGGCTACCTGACGGGGGCCATCGTGACGTGGGGGACGATGATGCTCGAAGCCGCCATCGCTGCCGCCAATGTGGTAGCGCGGTATGGAGGAGCCTTCGATATTGTGGACCTGCGTACACTCATGCCCTTTGATGAAGAGACGATCTCAGCAGCTGTCCGCGAAGCCAACCGCGTGGTGGTCGTGACCGAAGAGCCGGACTACACGACCTTTGGTCGCCACATCCATTCCTGGATTGTGCAGCACCACTTCGACGAGATGGACCTGCCCGCTGCCTTTATCTCTGGGAAGGGGAACATCCCCTCTGTACCCTATGACGGGCCAGAGGAAATGGCGTTCTACCCGACCTCCAGGGACATTGAGGCCGTGCTGATCAACTTTGCAACGGCCTAGTCAGGACATAGATAGAATAGCAGAGAGGCCCGGTTGAACGGGTCTGTGTAGAGTGCCGATTTATCGAGCACGTAGTGCAGGAGAAGGTCATGGCAAGCAATCAGTATGATGTCGCAGTGATCGGAGCGGGTCCTGGTGGCTATGTGGCCGCTATCCGCGCCGCACAACTCGGTGCCAGAGTCGCCATTGTCGAGAAGCAGTATTTAGGCGGCACCTGTCTCAACGTGGGCTGTATCCCCTCCAAGGCGATGCTGCACATCGCCGAGGTGATGCAGAGCGTGGCTTCAATGGGTGACCTGGGTATCGAATTTCCACAGCCACCGGCGTTTAACATGAGCAAGGCCGTTGCCTTTACCGACAGCGTTGTCAAGCGCATGACTGGCGGCATTGGGACGTTGATGAAGGGCAACCGTATAGATGTGTTCGATGGACTGGGGACCGTGGATGCCTCGCGCACCGTGACCGTCACCAGGAGTGAGAGCACCAAGAGTGATGGGTCGCCACAGCAATTCAGTGCGCAGAAGATCATTCTCGCCACGGGTTCTGTACCGCTCATACCACCGTTTCCCGGTGTTGACGGGCGCAACGTGATCAACAGCGATACCTGCTGGCAACTGCCCAAGCGGCCTGAAAGTATCATCTGTGTGGGTGGCGGCGTGATCGGTGTCGAACTGGCATGCATGTTTCATGGCATCGGCTCCCAGGTCACGATTGTCGAAATGCTGCCGAACATCCTGGCCCCGGTGGATGACGAGGTACGCAACCTCCTCGTGCGTTCGCTGAGCCGGCGCGGCATCACCATTGCCACGAATGCGAAAGTGGAGTCCCTCACCGACGAGGGCAACCTGAAGAAAGTGACGGCCAGTACGCCGAAGGGAGAGCAGGTCTTCACCGGCGAGTACGTGCTGATGGCGGTCAGCCGGCGCGCCAACACAAGTGGACTGGAACTGCTCATGGAGCAGGGACTCGACAACGACCGGGGCCGCGTGCGCGTCAACGAGAAGATGGAGACGAACTTGCCAGGGATCTATGCCATCGGCGACCTGGTGCATGGAGCAGGCCTGGCTCACGTCGCCTCGACCGAGGGGGAAGTGGCGGCTGAAAATGCCATGGGTCATGAAGCGAGGATGGATTACGACGTGGTCCCCAACCCCATCTATACCTTCCCGGAGATTGCGTTTGTCGGCCTGACAGAAGCGCAGGCAAAAGAGCACTATTCCGACGTGCGTGTCGAGCGCTTCCCGTGGGTTGCGAATGGCAAGGCGGTAGGCAGTGCCCATACGGAGGGGTTCACCAAAGTCATCCTGGGCAAGCACAACGAGATTCTCGGTGCGCATATCATCGGTCCAGATGCGACCAACCTGATTACGGAATATTCGGTGGCCATGCGTGGTGAACTCACGGGTGATGAGCTTATTGATACGATCCACCCGCACCCAACCCTCAGCGAAGGGCTGCGCGAGGCGGTGCTGGCAGCGGAGGGGCGTCCGATTCATATTCCACCCAAGCAGGCGGCGCGGGCAAGATAGGACTCGGTCCTATGTGTTGTTGTTCAACCTATGAGTTTCACCGGGAGGAAACGCGTGTGGCAACGATCATTCCAGAGCGCCGCCCTGTCTGGCTGAAAGTGCGCCCTCCTCAGGGGGAAAACTTCGAGCACCTGAAGCAACTCATGCGTAGGAAAGCGCTGCACACCGTCTGTGAAGAAGCACGTTGCCCAAATATTGGCGAGTGTTGGGGGCAAAGAACAGCGACCTTCATGATCCTGGGGCGTGTGTGCACGCGCAGTTGTGGCTTCTGCGCCGTGGAGGGCAGAGGCGGTGCGGGACATGGGGTTACGGCATACGGTAGTGACCTCAGTGAACCGCGATGAGTTGAAGGATGGTGGCGCGGCGCTCTTCGCCGCCACCATCCGCTGGATCCGACGTCTGAATCCAGCGTGTAAAGTGGAGGTGTTAACCCCTGATTTCAAAGGGGTGTATGAGGCGTTACAGGTAGTGATGGAGGCCCACCCTGATGTGTACAATCACAATGTGGAGACCATTCCTCGTCTCTACAAGCGTGTGCGACCCCAGGCCATCTACACTCGTTCGCTTCAGGTCCTCAAGTGGGCAAAAGCACTGAATCCTGACGCGCCAACAAAGTCGGGATTCATGTTGGGATTGGGTGAGACCTGGGATGAGGTGATCGAAGTGATGCACGATCTGCGCGAACATAATGTCGATCTGCTCACCATTGGACAGTACCTGCGCCCGTCCATGCAGCATCTGCCGATCGAGCGCTATGTTCCATTAGAAGAATTTGCCGCCTTGAAAGCCGAGGGCCAGAAGATGGGATTCCGGCATGTGGAGTCTGGCCCATTAGTGCGCAGCTCCTATCACGCCCGTGAGCAGGCCGACGAGTCGATCGCTCAAGGACCTGGAAGCCCTCTTGCAGAGGGCGAGCAATAACACCCTTCTATAAGGAGGTAGCTGATATGAAGGACGTACCAGATACAAAGACGAACACTGTTGATGAGGACCTAGCCACACCCCAGAGTGTTGAACGTGCTCGTCCTGCGGATCGCGAGGTCATGCCCCGCGTCGTGATTGTAGGGGCTGGCTTTGGCGGACTACGGGCGGCACGCGCCTTACGAAACGCGCCCGTACAGGTAACGGTGATCGACCGCAATAACCATCACCTGTTTCAACCCCTGCTGTATCAGGTAGCGACTGGTTCGATATCCCCTGCTGATATCTGCGCCCCCATCCGCAGCGTGCTGCGCAAACAAAAGAACGCTGAAGTGCTCATGGGGCAGGTGACGGGGGTGGATACACAGGCTCAGCGGGTACTCATGGGGGATCAATCCGTCCCCTATGACTACTTGATCCTGGCAACTGGTGCACGGGATAGCTACTTTGGGCACAACGACTGGGCAGGGTTCGCTCCTGGCCTCAAATCGGTGGTCCAAGCGACCAGCATTCGACGCCAGATTCTGCTGGCCTTTGAGATGGCTGAACGAGAGACGGACGCACAGAAGCGCCAGGAGCTGCTCACGTTTGTGCTAGTGGGAGCGGGTCCGACGGGCGTCGAGATGGCAGGAGCGATCGGAGGTCTGGCCCACAAAACCATGGTCTCTGACTTCCGTCATATTGACCCAAAGAAAGCTCGTATTGTGCTGGTTGAGGCGCTCCCACGCATCCTGATGCCCTTTGATGAGCAGTTAGCGAAAAAATCGCACCAAGCCCTCAACCGTCTGGGGATCGAAGTGCGAACGAATTCTCCCGTCGAAGTGATCGATAGTGAGGGCGTCGTAATTGCAGGAGAACGTATTCCTGCCAAGACGGTCATTTGGACAGCGGGTGTAGCAGCCTCCCCTGCTGGAGAGTGGTTAGGTGCCGAGACGGACCGGGCAGGGCGCGTCAAGGTCGGTAGCGATGCGACGATCCCAGGGCATCCGAACATTTTTGTAATTGGGGATACGGCCAGTTTCACCCAGGATGGCAAGCCGCTGCCAGGAGTGGCGCAGGTTGCGATGCAGCAGGGGCGCTATGCAGCCGCCGTGATTGCCGATCAGGTCGCTGGCAAACCGCACCCCGAGCCATTTCGCTACGTCGATAAAGGCACTATGGCCACAGTAGGACGCTTCTATGGCATCGTCTCGATCGGCAAGTATCGCTCCGCCGGTATTGTGGCCTGGTTCCTCTGGCTAGTGCTGCATCTCATGTTTCTGATCGGCTTCCGGAACCGCATGGTGGTCCTGTTTCAATGGGTGATGTTCTACACGACATTTCAACGCGGGGCCCGGCTCATCACTTTCGAAGACACATCACGTCCGCTGTAGAGATGCATTCGTTTTACATCTCCCCCATGGAAGGATGGGAGATCACAAGAGAGGCCCGTTGCCCAAGATTCGGAAAAGGCGAGGAAAGAAACAATGGCAGATAAATCATCTAGTGAACAGACTCCCTTCGATACGTGGAGCAAGTTAATTGAGAGTACCATGAAGGGAAATCCAGCCATACAAGCGAGCGCTGAGCAGGCAGCGGAAGGTGGAAAGGACCCATGGATCGCCATGATTGATCAGCTCTGGAAAGCCAACCCCTACAGCAAATTGGTGCCGCTTGATCCCGCCGAGATCACCCGTGCCTTCCAGCAGCTCTGGCTCGATGCCGCGCGCGACCCAGGCCGCGCCTGGGCTACCTATAGCGATTTCGTCCAACAATACACGCAGGTGATGGCCGCAGCTGCTCTCAAGATCTCGGGACGTGGTCAGGATGTCGAGCCAGTGATCGCGCCGGAGAAAGGGGATAAGCGCTTCAGCGACACCGCCTGGCAGCAGAATCCGGTCTTCGACGCTCTCAAACAAAGCTATCTGCTGGCCGCCACGACCCTGCTCAAGTCCGCTGCTGAAGTGCAGGGATTGGATGAGCATCAGCAGCGTAAGATGGTCTTCTACTTGCGCCAATTCCTGGATGCCATCAGTCCCACCAACTTTGCCTTCACCAATCCGCAGGTCATCCACGAGACGGTGCAGAGCGGTGGTCAAAACCTGGTGACGGGCATGGAGCATCTGCTGCGCGATCTCAAAGCTGGACAGATGAAGATGACCGATACAGACGCGTTCGCACCGGGACGCAACCTGGCGCTGACACCTGGGCAGGTAGTCTATCGCAATAAGCTGATCGAACTCATCCAGTACGCACCCACCACAGAGAAGGTGTACGCGATTCCCTTACTGTTCATTCCACCCTGGATTAACAAGTACTATATTCTGGACATGCAGCCGAAGAATAGTCTCATCAAGTTTCTGGTGGATTCCGGCTTCACCGTTTTTGTCATCAGCTGGAAGAACCCCGATGCTTCCATGGAAGAGACCAGCTTCGAAGACTATCTGACGTTGGGGCCACTGGCTGCATTTGCTGCCATCAAAGAGATTACCGGTTCTCCCAGGGTCAATCCTATCGGCTACTGCATTGGGGGCACGCTGCTCTCGATGACGCTACCCTACCTGGCAGCGAAAAAGGACGAGACGGTCAATGTGGCGACGTTCCTTGTCTCGCTGCAGGATTTTACCGAGGTAGGCGATACGTCGGTGTTCATTGACGAACCACAAGTGCGGTATGTCGAAGGGCAGATGATGGAACGGGGCTACCTGGATAGCCGCTCGATGGCATCGATGTTCAACATGCTGCGTGCCAACGATTTGATCTGGAGCAACGTCGTCAACAACTATTTGTTGGGCAAGGAGCCACCCGCCTTCGACTTACTCTACTGGAACGCCGATGGCACGCGCATGGCCCAAAAGGCGCACTCGTTCTACATGCGCAACACCTACCTGGAGAACAATCTGATCAAGCCCAATACAATTGCCCTCAAGAGGGTGCCGATTGACCTTGGGAAGATTCGCCAGGACATTTATGCGGTTGGCACCGAGCAAGATCATATCGTCCCTTGGAAGTCTGCCTGGCGCATCTCTCAGCTTGCTAGTGGCTACGTGCGCTTTATTCTGGCCGGCAGCGGCCATATTGCTGGTGTCATCAGCCCACCTAGCAAGGGCAGAGGCTACTGGATCAACGACAAGCAGGTGAAGGATGCTGAGCAATGGTTGGAAAGTGCTGAGCAACACAATGGCAGTTGGTGGACTGACTGGCTGGAGTGGCTCCAGCCTCGCTCTGGTGAGCAGGTGGCACCACCAGCCGTGGGCAGTGCAGCCCATCCCCCGATCACGCCAGCGCCGGGCACCTACGTGCTGGAGAAGTGATAATACCCTATCGTTTGTACGGTGTGGCCATGCGTTGATGAAGAACATGGCGAGCGAACATGAAAGAAAAAGAAAAGGAGCAAGATCATGGAAAAGGAAACCCTTAATGATGCCGCAAAGCATATGATCGAATCCCTTCGGGAGGCAAACCAGGCAGTTGCGGAGAGTGTCATTGCAGCCCAGGAGCGGAATGTGAAGTTTGCCCAAAGTATCTTTACGAGCGGGGTGGAAGTCCTCAAGAGCCACGCGGAAGGAACGCAGGCCCTGCTGCAAGAACTGGATCAACAGACGAAGAAGCAGCAAGAGGCGTTTCTGAAGCTCGAGCAGGAATTGGGACAGGATGTGCGGCAACAACTAGAGCAGCAGATGCAGAAGCAGCAAGAAAATTTCCGCAAGTTGGCGCAGGAGCTGCAATTGCAGGCGCAGAATCAGCAAGAAGCGTTCCAGAAGTTGATACAGGCCTCGATGGAGGTCTCCAAGAACCTGCTCCATACGCCGCGCTCGTAGTATCAGTAGTCGCTGGAGGCTGCTGATACTACGAGAAGCATCTAGCGGCTGCCACACGGCAGAGACAAGAGCATGTTCAGAAGGCTACAGGGCAGGTGCGCAATGCTGCCCAGATGGAGAAAGAGTGACTCGCTCACTCAGGAAAGGAACGAAAGGCATGAGCGCGGAGACGAAAAATCCAGCCCCGCTTCCAGCAGTAGGAGCGCGAGCGACCCATGTTCGCACGATCATGGATGCCGATATTGTACGCTTCGCCGAAGTGAGTGGCGATCGCAATCCCGTCCACCTGGATGAAGACTATGCAGCACGTTCTCTCTTTGGTCAACGCGTTGCCCACGGCTTCCTCACCGGTTCAATGATCTCTGCGATGATCGGTATGGAGCTGCCCGGACCGGGGAGCATCTATCTGGGACAGACGCTGAAATTTCTCGCCCCGGTCCACATTGGCGACACGGTGACGGTGAGCGTCGAGGTGATTGGCGTTCGCGAGGAGAAACGCCTCATCACGCTGCGTACTGATTGTACGAATCAAGATGGGGTGCTGGTGCTCACGGGGGAAGCGACCGTCAAATATGTAGGTGAAGGTTGAGCAAGCTGGCCACTATGAGTTGCCTTCACTCAGCTTGCCCTCAGACAAACGGAACAGGTGAGCTATGGAAGACAATCGTGCAGTGCATCAATCGCTGTGGAGTCCACTGCTCGTGCCCGTCTTTCGAGCACTCTGGATAGCTTCGCTCGCCGCCAATCTCGGTGTGTGGATGCAGAATGTGGGTGGAGTGTGGCTGATGACGACCCTCTCGCCATCACCTGTGCTCATTGCGCTGATGCAGACGGCTACCAGCCTCCCTGTATTCTTGCTCGCACTTCTATCCGGTGCCCTTGCTGACATCGTTGACCGCCGCATGCTATTGATGGTTGGACTAGCTATGATGCTGATGGCTGTCAGCATCCTTGGTGTGCTGACCCTCCTCGGTGCGACGACGCCTTGGAGCCTCCTGGTGTTGACCTTTGTGCTCGGTCTCGGCACTGCCCTGAACCAACCTATCTGGCAGGCCATCATGCCCGGGCTGGTCCCCCGCGAGGAACTCTCGAACGCGGTTACCTTGGGTGGGGTTGGTTTCAACATCGCCCGGGCGATTGGTCCAGCTCTTGGAGGGATCATTGTAGCTGTGATAAGCCCAGGAGCTGTCTTCCTGCTCAACGCAGGCATGTTTCTTATCACACTTGTCGTCATCATCCGTTGGCAGAGTCCCCGGCGGAGCAGTGCATTACCCAGTGAGCGAGTGGTCGGGGCGCTGCGTGCTGGCCTACGTTACTTGCGCCATGCGCCTCCTCTCAAG
>WNFE01001004.1_pt1 | contig 20273 bp, 16 predicted proteins | sample 5400451 | NCBI WGS metagenome assembly WNFE01 (sample SAMN13153344, study PRJNA577476) | soil metagenome | isolation source: 200 cm saprolite under Douglas fir tree site 2 hole 2 | place: USA:California | collected 2015-04-18
TATTCGCACGCCGGATACTTACTGCAAGCAAAGAACGAACGTCCTTTTCTCGTGCGCTTCTGGACGAGATCGCCTCCACAGCCTGGCTGAGGGCACTTCACACCCAGCGCGAGCGGCTTGGTGGTCTTGCACTCCGGATAGGCGGAGCAGGCGATAAACTTTCCAAACCGCCCGGTCTTCACCACCATTGGACTGCTACATTTCTCGCACTTCTCATCCGTCGTCAACTCAATCTTCGGGACAATTTTAATGGTGCCATCCTCGAGCTTCTCAAAGTTCTGCGTGTTCTTGCAGGGAGGCTTGTCCTTGTACGCAGGACAGGCGAGGAACTTGCCGTTACGTCCCCATTTAATCTCCATCATTCTGCCGCACTTCTCGCAGGGAATATTCGTCGGTGGCTCCACCGTGTCCTTGGGGCCAGGAATCGTCTTCGCTTTCTCCAGGTCCATCGCGAAGGTCCCGTAAAACTCATGCACCGCCGTCACCCACGGCTTGTTGCCTTCTTCGATCTCGTCCAACTCCTCTTCCATGTGCGAGGTGAAGTCGACGTTGATCAGGTCCGGGAATCCCTTCATCAGGAAATCGTTTACGGTCCGCCCTGTTTCGGTGGGAGCGAACCGTCCGTCCACCTTCTCGGCATATTTGCGATCTTGAATCGTCGAAATGATACTCGCATATGTGGATGGCCGGCCGATGCCTTTTTCTTCCAATTCTTTGATCAGCAAGGCTTCGTTATACCGAGGCGGAGGCTGGGTGAAGTGTTGTTTCGAAAGCACGCCGGGGACCGTCTGCCCCTCCTGGGATACGAGCCGCAGCCGCTCTCTCTCGCTGAGCTGAGGCAGCTGGCGCTCGTCCTCGTCCTCCTGTTCGCTCTTTTGTTTCTGCGCGTAGAGCTCCTTGTCGATCCCCTCCATGTAGACAATCGTATGGCCGGGAAACTTCACCACAGTGCCGATTGATCGAAAAAGAAATGTCTTGTTCGCCTTGATAGGACTCGACTCCACGCGAGTTACGTCGAGGATCGCAGGGACCATCTGCGACGCGATAAATCGATTCCAGATCAACTGGTACAGCTTATGGACATCCGGCTCTAAGTACTGTCTGAGAGTCTCCGGGTTGCGCGCCGCTGACGTGGGACGAATCGCTTCGTGTGCTTCTTGCGCTGCTTTCTGAGTCTTGTACACGTTCGGCGTGGCGGGCAAGTATTCTGCGCCATACCGTTCCTGAATCACCTGGCGCGCTTCCGTCATCGCCTCGTTCGAAATGCGTGGGGAATCCGTCCTCATGTAGGTAATGAGACCGGTCTGACCTTCCGCTCCGATTTCTATCCCTTCGTACAGCTTCTGCGCCAGGGTCATCGTTTTCTTTGATGAGAAATACAACTTGCGCGCTGCTTCCTGTTGGAGCCGGCTGGTGATGAAGGGCGCGACTGGATTCCGTCTCTTTTCTTTTCGCTCGATCGAGTCAACGACAAACTCTTTCCCTCGAATGGCCTCGACGATGCGTCGCGCCTCGGTTTCCGTCGCAATCGAGGCGTCCTGTCCGCTGATACTGTGGAGCTTGGCTTCGAACGGAGGGGGGTTGGCCCCTGACAACACCACTGCAATCGACCAATACTCTTCCGCACGAAACGCGTCTCGTTCTTGTTCTCGTTCACAAATCAATCGCATCGCCACGGACTGGACCCGGCCCATGCTGAGTCCGCGACGCACCTTGGTCCAGAGCAATTGGCTGCCTTGGTATCCGACAATCCGGTCAAGCACCCGGCGAGCCTGCTGCGCATTCACCAGCTTCATATCGACCTGCCCCGGCGATTGCAGCGCGCGCTTGATGGCCGATTCCGTGATTTCGTTGAAGAGTACCCGGAAGACCTTGCCCTCTGTTTGTTTCTTGGGCTTGGATTTGGATTTGGGTTTGCCGAGCAGTTCCTGCTCGAGGTGCCATGCGATCGCTTCGCCCTCTCGGTCAGGGTCCGGCGCGAGGAACACCTTGTCGGCTTCTTCCGCCTTTTTCTTAATCTCCGCCAATATCTTCGACTTTCCCTTGATCGTCACATACTGCGGCTCGAAATCGTGTTCCAGGTCAACGCCAAGCTTGCTGGTGGGCAGATCCTTAATATGGCCGACCGAAGCCATGACGGTATAGCCACGCCCCAGATACTTGGTAATGGTGCGTGCTTTAGTCGGGGATTCGACAATAATGAGTGATTTAGCCATGAAGACTCCGGTTCGCTATGAGAGTTTCCCTCTCATCCGTATCAAATATACCAGATCTGTGCAACTGTTCGACGATTACGCCCGAAGGTAGCGTTGCCCCGGCAGCGGTCTGACTCGCTGTCGAAGCTCCAGGGATAAGAGCGAGGCCATCACGGTGGACACCGATAATCCCGTGATGGCAATCATGTCGTCCACTGTGAGCGGGTCATATGACAAGGCATCATACACCAACTGTTCTTCTTTACCCAACTGATCGCCGCGTTCGTTCTGCTCTCGAGGAGGTTGCAGACGCAGGCGCAGCGCCGGTTCCAGTTGCGCCATGACCGCGTCGATGACATCCTGCGCGCGTTCGATCAAGGCCGCACCTTCTTTGAGCAGTGCGTTCGTTCCGCGACTGGTCTCTTCCTTCACAAAGCCCGGAACCGCGAAAACCTCTCGGCCCTGCTCAGCGGCCAGTCTTGCGGTAATCAACGATCCGCTGCTGATGGCCGCCTCTGTCACAATTACGCCCAGGGACAACCCGCTGATGATGCGATTCCGTCGAGGAAAGTGATGGCTGTGGGGTGGCGCACCCATCGGCACCTCAGACAGAATCGCCCCCCGCTCCTCGATCTGTCGGCGTAACTGCTCATGTTCCCGCGGATAGGTCTGATCAATCCCACAGCCCAACACCGCAATGGTGCGCCCCTGCGCAGCGAGCGCGCCTCGATGAGCCGCCGCATCAACCCCGCGCGCAAGTCCACTCACCACCGTCATGCCCGCTCTCGCCAAGTCGTGGCTCAACTCTTCGGTCATGGCACGTCCGGCTGCCGTCGCACGCCGTGCACCCACGATGGCCACCGCCAGCTCATCCTGCTCAGTCAATGCGCCGGTGATGTACAAGAGCGGCGGAGGATCCGCAATCATCTTCAATCGCGCGGGATAGGTGGGATCCAATGCGCTCCGGACTTCAATGCGCCCACGCTCGATCGCATTGAGTTCCCGCTCGAGGCCCCGACAGGCGGGGCTATCAGGCCCGCGTCGTATCGCGTCTGCCAACTGCGCGCTGCATCCACCCTGAATCAACTCATCACGGGAGGCACGCAGGACAGCCTCGGGAGAGTGCCAGGCGCGAACTAACCGAAGCACCGTCAGGTCTCCCACTCCATCGATCGCCCGCAGACGGAGCCATGACTCTAACACCAGCCATGTCATACGATGGCCCGAAGCAGGACCTGCGACCTCACAAGAGGAATCCGCACCTACGGGATGGCTGGAGGGCTGCATAGGTCTTGTCGCACGGAAATCACAATCCTTAGCAGGATACTGAAAAAACACGCCGGCGGCCATAGACCGCGCCGCGCAAAGCGGGAGAAAGGCGCGATCCGAAGTTCGAAGCTCTGCTGTGCCGAAATGGTTTTTCCACAGCATCTTATAGCACCGCTAAATCGTACTGTTCCAAATGCAAGTGTTCGTCCGGCATGACGATGATTTTTGCGGCACACTCACGCTCCACGGCCTCAAGACCTTGTCGCTCTTCATCTTGCAGCAGCCCGACGACCGAGGGATGGGCGCCGATGACGATCCGCTGCGGCTCGGGACTGCTGCCGATCCGACGGACATCGCGGAATATCTCGTAGACTACCGTGGTTGGAGACTTCGTATAGCCCCGCCCTTCGCAATAGTGACAGGGCTCGGAGAGCGAACGCAGGAGGTCTTCTCTCACCCGTTCGCGAGAAATCTCGATCAGCCCCAGGTCAGAGATTCTGGACACTCTGGTGCGGGCCTTGTCGGTTGACATCGCATCTAGCAACGCGTGGTACACCTTGTCACGATTCTTCTCTCGCTCCATGTCGATGAAATCGACGATGATGATTCCGCCGATCCCACGTAACTTCATCTGATAGGCCACTTCTTTCGCTGCCTCCAGATTGTTCCGGAGAATGGTCTCCTCCTGATCGCGCTTCCCCACGAACCGTCCGGTGTTGACGTCGATGACGGTCATCGCTTCCGTATGATCGATCACGAGATGCCCACCGGACTTGAGCCAGACTTTGCGGCTGAGGGCCCGCGCCATCTCCTGTTCCACTCCCAGATGATCGAAAAGACTTTCATCTTTGTCGTACAAATGAATGCGAGAAGTTTGCTCCGGCGAGAAGCGCTGCACGAAGTCCCGGACCGCCTGGTACTCCTCACGCGAGTCGATCCATAACCGATCGACTTTCTTCCCAAAGAGATCGCGCACGACGCGGAAACTCAGGCTCAAGTCGGCGTGGAGCAATGCCGGTGCCCCCTTCTGTTCACGTTTCGCCAGGATGTCCTGCCAGAGCACGTGCAAAAAGTCGACGTCGGATCGCAGCTCATCTTCTTTGACCCCTTCGCTCACCGTGCGAACAATGTATCCGCAGCCTGGGTGCCGCACTCGCTTCATAATGTCCTTGAGTCGAGCCCGCTCCTCGTCACGGGCGATGCGGCGGGACACACCGATATGTTCCACGTTGGGCATGAAAACGAGATACCGGCCAGGGAGCGACACATAGGTCGTGACCCGCGAGCCTTTCGTGCCGATTGGCCCTTTGGAAATCTGCACCATCAGCTCTTGCCCTTCACTCAGCAACTGCTCAATCGGCTTGGAGCTTTGGCGCCGGGGGCCCAGCATATCCCCATCCTTATCGGTATCCTTGTCGTCCTCATCCACATCGACGAGCGTGTCGCCCGGCTCGGAGTCCAATGACAAATCCGACACGTGCATGAAGGCCGCCTTCGCCAGGCCGATATCCACAAATGCCGCCTGCATGCCAGGCAGCACTTTCGCCACTTTTCCTTTATAAATGTTCCCGACAAAGTCCTTGTGCTTCGCACGATCCCCGAAGAGATCCGTGACGACTCCGCCATCCAACACCGCGACGCGAGTTTCCTCGCGTGCGACTGTAATTGCAATTTCTACTCCCATACCGACTCCTTCCATTCAGTAGAACCGTCGCACCGATGTGCAGGACGAACGCGGGGAATCCCCAGGTTCCAATCTCCACTCGACAGCTCGTCGACCCGACGGTTCGGACCATAAATATAACCTCTTGCCTCGATCCCGATTCATTCGGGACCGTGCGATCACCCTCTCACTAAAAGAAACTCAATCGACGGCGTTTGACATTCAAGAGCAGGCCGAGCGACGCCATCGTCATAATCGTCGCACTCCCGCCGTAACTCATGAGCGGGAGGGGAATTCCCACGATGGGGAACATGCCCGCCGTCATGCCGATATTGATCACGACGCAAAAACACAACATGCAGATGATGCCGACCGCCAGCAGCGCTCCGAGCTGATCCTTCGCGCGCGCCACAATTTCCAACGACAGCCAGATCAACCCGACAAACAACAGCAAGAGAGCCAGCACTCCGAGAAATCCCCATTCCTCCGCAAACACCGAAAAGACAAAGTCAGTATGCCCCTCGGGCAAAAACTTCAATTGGCTTTGCGTTCCTCCGTAGAGCCCCTTCCCTGTCAACTCTCCTGCCCCGATGGCAATCCGCGATTGGAGAGCATGGTATCCCTTGCCTCCAGGATCGTAGACCGGATCGACAAACGACATAATGCGCTGCCGCTGATAATCATGCAATGACCCCCACATCATCTCCCAGGCGAAGGGGAACAGCATCAGTGAAAACAGAAGGATAACACCCAACGCCTTCGACCGCATGCCCACCATCAGCAACATCGCGGCATAGACCGCCAAGAAGCTCAATCCGCTCCCGAGATCCGGCTGCTTCAGGATCAAGAGCAGCCCTGGCAGTACCAACAGCCCCGGGAGCACCACTCGTTGGAGCCAGCCCACCCTCGGCGCCTCCGAATAGTAGTGCGCCAGGGTCAGAATGAGGATCAGCTTTGCGAATTCCGATGGCTGGAACGCAAATGGTCCCATCGGAATCCATCGTTGCGCCCCTCGGCTGCTCTTGCCTTCAAACAGCACGACGACTAGTAAGATTAAGATAATCGCATAGGCAGGATACGCTAACCGCGCGATCCGATGATAGTCCGAGAGCCACATGACTAGAAACGCAACCGTGCCGAGCACAATCCACACGATCTGTTTGGCATAAAACGGGAACGCGACCCCTTGGTCATGCGTCACGCTATAAATCGACAAGACGCCGATCCCCAGGATGACAAAGATCAGTCCGATATAACGGAAATCGAAATTGTCGAATCCACGGCTATTAATCACCCGGTCGATCATCTCGGTCCCTTCCTCCGGCATCCCCTTCCCGCGCAACGGCACCATCTGTCACACCGGAAGGAGCAGGGAGATCCAATTTCACATAGGTCTCGATCAGCTCTTTGGCGAGGGGCGCCGAGGCAGAACCCCCGTGGCCCATATGTTCAACCAGCACCGCAACGGCGATGGTGGGCGCTTCAACCGGAGCGAAGGCAACAAACCAGGCATGATCGCGGAACTTCTTCGGAATATCTTTCGCTGGACCGGTACGCAAGGCCATCGTCTGGGCCGTACCGGTCTTCCCGGCGATCGTCACCAGCGCCGACTGCGCCCGCGTGCCCGTCCCCTCTTTGACCACCCCGGCTAGCGCCTCTTTAATCAACGGTAAGATCTCAGGCCTCAGCTTCAACGTGCGCTTGGGAACCGCAGCCCTTTGCTGGAGTTCCCCGGTCGCTCGATCCATCACTGCCTGGACCAAGCGGGGGCGGAACGTGACGCCGTCGTTTGCAACGGTGCCGATCAAGCTCGCCATCTGCAGCGGGGTCACACTCACATAGCCCTGTCCGATCGATGCCGAGATCGTTTCGCCTGGCAGCCACGCCTCATTCTTGGCCTTCTGTTTCCAGGCCTCGGAAGGCACGATCCCAACCCGTTCAGACGGCAGCTCAATCCCCGTCTCCTCTCCCAACCCAAACTGATGGGCAAAGGAGGCTATCGTCTCGATCCCCATCCGCTGCCCAACGGTGTAGAAATAGACGTCACAAGATTGCACGAGAGCGTGCCGGAGATCCACCGCACCATGCCCCCCGGGTTTCCAGTCATGATACACGCGGCGACCGAACTGATACCCTCCATTGCAGTAGATGGATGTCGACGGCGTAACCGTCTTGGTTTCCAACGCTGCAGCGGCCATCATCACTTTGAAGATCGAACCGGGTGGGTACTGTCCTTGCGAGGCCCGATTGTTCAAGGGGCGCCCCTCGTCTTGTACGATCTCGGCCCATTGTTTCGGTGTGAGCTCCCGCGAGAGGATGTTCGGATCGAAGCCAGGACGGCTGGCCATGGCAAGCACGTCACCTGTCCTCGGATCAAGCGCGACAATCGCACCTGATTCCTCCCCCAACAGGTTTTCGGCCACTTTTTGTAGCCGCGCATCGATCGTGAGGTACAAATTGTCCCCAGCATGGGGCTGCTCCACAACCACGGTTCGTTTCTCATGACCTACCGCATCGACTTCTATGCTTTTCTGCCCGGCCTGACCACGCACGAGCTGATCGAAAAATTTCTCCACGCCATATTGCCCGACAATGCTACCCTGGTGCAGGTCGGCAAATTCAGGTTTCTCTAACTGTTCGGGCGACACTTCCCCGACATAGCCCAACAGATGTGAGGCCGTCACTCCGCCAGGATAGTTCCGCTGCGATTCGACTTGCACCATCACTCCAGGCAAGTCCAGACGGTGAGACTCAACCAACGTCGCTTCTCGAAGGGTTAAGCGATCCTTCACCTTGCGCGGCAGTTGCTTATTGCCGCGAGCTGTGAGCTTGTTCCTGACGAGGGCAGCATCTAGCCCCAGGAGATTGCTGAGCTGATCGATGAGCAGGTCGCGATCTTTGACCTCCTCCAGCGAGACGTAGAGCGTGAAGCTGGGGACATTATTCGCCAACAAGACCCCATTGCGATCGTAGATAAGTCCTCGAGCCGGCTCCATGATGACGGAGCGTGTCCGATTGTTCTCGGAGAGATCGCGGTAGTAGGGCCCCTCACGAATCTGCAAGTACCAGAGCTGCAGTCCCAGCAAAGCCACGACGAGCAACAAGCCGACGCGAAGAATGATCAATCGGCGTTGGAGTTCCCCAAGTTCAGAATCGTGTAGACCAGCTGTTGCCATGCGTCACAATCAACATTCCGCCACGCCCATCACAGACCTGCTATTCGGTCCTCAGGCGGGTGACATGAAACCGTTGGGAGAGCAACCAATAGAGCCCTGCCCCCACCGCCCCGTCAAAACAAGCCTGCGGAAGGACGATCGACTCGACCATCCACCACATCTGGGACACGTCGAGCTGCTTGAAATTCATCGCGGCAAACAGCCCGCTCGCCAAAGACACCAACAGCAGCCCCACACCCAGTGAGATCGACGTCACCTGCGACACCTGCCGCCCCAGGAATCCTGCCAAGAGCCCAACGCCCCCGTTCGTCATGAGACTTAGCCAAAGTTCGCCGGCTGAGAACAGACTCAGGACCCATCCGATCGCAAGCCCCACGAGAAGGCCTTCCAGCTCACCAGCAAACAACCCGACAAGCGCGGCGGTCACAAGCCCCAAATCCGGCTTAATATTCCACACGCTCAGATGTGGCAGCAGCGTCGTCTGCAGGGGGACGAGCAGCAGCACGAGAATCAGATAGAAAAGGTATTTCATGGTGATGGCTTCTCGATCAGATCTGCTCCCGCCCCGGCCTTCGTGGACTGTCCATACGACGTCTGAATCACCAACACTTCCTCCACACGACCGACATCGACTTCCGGCATGAGTTCGGCAGACTGGAAGAGGGCGCCTTCCTGTTTGTCGATGCTCGTAATCGTGCCGATCACAAGCCCTCGGGGAAAACCTCCGACAAGGCCCGAGGTCACGACCCGATCACCGTCTCGAAGCGTCGACAACAATGGAATATACTTCAGCTGGGCCAGCCCTTGTTGAGTCCCTTCCACAATGCCTTCGTCTCTCGTCCGCTGAATGAGACCAGCGATGGCGTTGGTCGGATCCGTCATCAAGAGCACCACCGAGGTCGCCCCTGTCGTTTTCACAACGCGCCCGACGACACCAGCGGGCGTGACCACTCCCATGTCCGGCTTGATCCCGTCACTCTCGCCCTTATTGAGAATGATGGCACGATATCGGTTCGTGGCATCACGCCCGATGACTTGAGCGGCTATCATCGTGGGGAGCGCCTGCTCCTTAAAATGCAGCAGAGCCGTCAATCGTTCTGTCGCGGCGGCGGACTCACGCAGCTGGCTATGTTGCCCGCGCAGCCACTCAATTTCTTTCCGTAGTTGCTGGTTCTCTTCTCGGACCCCTTGCAACGCCACGTGCTGTTCCCAGCGATCAGCAATGCCAGCATCGATGGACGCAATGGCTTCGAGCGGAACACGCACGACGTGTCCAACTGGCCCATCCAGATACTGCAAGAGTCCTTGGATTTGAGCGGGAAGCAGAAAAAGAGCCACCAGCAGGAGGGCAAAACAGGCAAGCGCCAGGCGTCTGGCACCGTAGGGAGAACGAGAGTGAGCCATCCACATAAGGGAGTTAGGGATGGAACCTTATCGGTAGGTATTAGCCTGGGACATCACCGACACCTTGGCGAGCAGATCCAACTCATCGAGGATTTTCCCGACCCCCAAGACTACGGAAGTCAGGGGATCATCCACGGTGATGATCGGCAGATTCGTCTCCTCTCGAAAGCGCGTATCCATGCCCTTCAGCAAAGATCCTCCGCCCGTGAGTACGACACCACGATCGATAATGTCGCCCGCCAACTCGGGCGGGGTATTCTCCAGTGCCACTTTAATTGCGTTGACGATTGTTCCGATGGGTTCCTGCAGCGCTTCCCGGATTTCTGCGTCATCCACCACTAACGTGCGGGGAATGCCGGAAATCAAGTCGCGCCCCTTGATCATCATAGTCTTGCGTTCCTCAAAGGGATAGGCGGATCCGATTTCGAACTTGATCCGCTCCGCCATATGTTCACCGATGAGGAGGTTATACTTCTTCTTTATATAATTCATGATCGCATCGTCCATGCGATCGCCCGCGACCTTGACGGACTCGCTATAGACGATTCCGCCGAGCGAAATGACGGCGATATCGGTCGTGCCGCCGCCGATATCGACCACCATGTTGCCGGAGGGTTCGGTGATCGGAAGACCGGCGCCAATGGCGGCGGCCACTGGTTCTTCGATCAGATACACTTCGCGGGCGCCGGCTAATTCGGCCGAGTCTCGGACTGCCCGCTGCTCCACCTGCGTAATGCGGGACGGTACACCGATGATGATGCGCGGACGCACGAACGCGCTGCGGTTGTGCGCTTTCTGAATGAACCGCTTCAACATCTGCTCTGCCATTTCGAAGTCGGCGATCACGCCTTCTTTCATGGGCCGCACCGCAATGATGTTGCCCGGTGTGCGTCCCAACATTCGCTTCGCTTCCGTGCCGACCGCGAGCACTCGTCCGGACTTTTTCTCAACCGCCACGACCGAGGGTTCGTTGAGCACGATCCCTTTCCCATGCACATACACGAGGGTCGACGCCGTCCCCAGGTCAATGGCCAGGTCGTTTGAGAACCATCCGAAGATATCGCTCCCAAAGCCCACGATTGTTCTCCCTTCCCACTTAGACTCTGACAGCGTACTCAATCAGGCAACGCCAGCCGACCCGCATCCAACACCTGGGTACCGGCAACCTCGTCACCAAGACGTCGCCCCTGCTCGTTTCCGAGAATCAATACCGCTTCGAACGCAATAATTGCTACTGAAACAAGCCACCCCACATACGGGACAGCGAAAGCTACCTGAGCGACCGCAAAGGGCAGATTGCGGATAATGGATTCCCGAAACCCTGCTGCTTCGCGCCGATCAGGAAGCACCGTCTGGAGGCCGATCAACCGCTTACCGATACTGCGCCCACCGGCAAATCCATCAGCGATCAGTATATACGCCAATCCTCCAAGAAAACCTACCGGCACGATCATTTGACCGGCTGCCGCGACGATGAACAGATCGATCAGCTTGGCGATACCACGGTTCAGGACCCGCGCCTTGGGGTAGATCCCGCCACCGATTGAATGAACCCCGCTGACCTCCTCCGCCAAGGGATCTCCTTACAATTAGTGGCAAAGTATAGCAAATCAGATTACCTAGCACAAACAAAGACCATTCTCCGGCAGATCGGACATTGCAGGTGATATTCTCATCTTCACGAACAGACAACCCTACTCGATCGTGAGATCGCAGTTTGGAGGAAACGTCGCCTCTTGCCTTTGCACAGATCCCTGAGTAGAATCCGTCCATACGAATTTCCCGAGGGGTTGCCATGCTCAAATTGATGCGCGAAGCGTCTCATAGCTATCCGTGGCTCCTCAAGTCCATCATGGGGGTCATTGCCTTCGTCTTCGTCATCACCATGGGCTGGTGGGGGTTCCGTGATCAGCCCGGCGCCGGCGCTGTCGTCGCCTCAGTCGGAGATCTCACCGTGTCCCGCGATGAATTCCGACGCGCCTATGAGAATTCCTATCGCTTCTATAAGGACAAAGTCTCTGGAGAATTTAAAGACGAAACGATCAAGCAATTAGTGGTGGATCAACTCATCGACAATCGGACCTGGCTCATCGCGGCAAAGAACATGGGCCTCACTGTGGCTGACGACGACCTGCGTGAAGCCATTATGCAGATCCCGGATTTTCAAAAGAACGGCACCTTCGATCCGGAGATCTACCAACGGCTCCTGGCAGCGAATCATCTGACGCCCTCGATATTCGAAGCGATGGAAGCGAAAGAAGTGCTGAGCAACAAAGCCCGGATGATCATTCGCGACGCCGTGGCCCTTACCCCTGCCGAGCTTGCCGAGGCACAAACCCTCACGCTGCGGCAAACGGAATCAGATCCCGCAAAGGCCGCCGCAGCGAAGGACCGTGCTGTGGAGGATGTCCTCTTTCAAAAGCAGCAACGCGCTCTGATGGCCTACCGTGAATCGCTCAAAACGTCCGTCCCCATCAAGATCAACCGCGAGTTGCTGTAGCTCGATTCGTCGAACGTCATCAAGTCGTAAAGTCTAAAGTCAGAGAAAGATCAGAGCTTTGACTTAAAGTCGTGATGACGTTGAGACTGACTAAAGAATCAACATCGCATCACCATAGCTGTAGAACCGGTACCGCTCGCGAACCGCCTCTGCATAGGCCTGTCGAAGAAATTCGGTCCCGGCCAATGCGGAGACCAGCATCAACAATGTGGTACGTGGTAAGTGAAAATTCGTGAGGAGGGCATCGACCACCTTGAACGGATACCCTGGTGTCATGAACATATCGGTCTCTCCACGATAGGGTCGGATCTGGCCGTCCGCGCGAGCCGCAGTTTCGAGCGCGCGTACGACCGTGGTTCCGACAGCGACAATTTGTCTCCCTGTCGCTCGCACCTGCTCGATGGCACGAACCGCCTCTGCTCCGACCTCGATCCATTCTGCGCCCATCCGATGGTCTTCGATCTGATTGACCGTCACCGGTTTGAAGGTCCCAACACCAACATGGAGTGTGACGGTCGTGAGACCGATCCCTCGCTGTTGCAGCCGTGCCAGCAGCTCCGGTGTGAAATGGAGCCCGGCAGTCGGCGCCGCAATAGCGCCCTCATGCTGCGCGAACAGGGTTTGGTACCATTCTCGATCCTGGTCAGTCGGCGCCCGTTTCATGTAGGGTGGAAGCGGCATTCGACCATATTGTCGCAGCCATTCTGAAAACGGAATCGGACTCTCAACCCGAACCATCGTTCGTGTCGCGCCACGTTCGACTACCAGAGCAGAAGTCTCTGCGCCCATTTCAATAATCTGTCCCGGCCGAAACGTTCCCTTGATCAACACTTCCCAGATCGCATCGCCAAGATCCTTCACAAAGAGGATCTCGACCTCCGCACCGGAAGGACGCTTCCGTCCAACCACGCGCGCGGCCAACACCTTCGTATTATTGACCACGAGGAGAGCGCCGGGCTGAACAAGATCAGGCAACTCGTCGACGCGGCGATGGGCGAGCGAACGATCGAGAGGCTGCAGGACGAGCAGCCTGGCGTGATCGCGCGGGAGGCATGGGTGAGCGGCAATCAGTGAGGGATCGAACGGAAAATCAAATTCGGAGAGCTGCATCAGGAAGACGGAGGGGTCGGAGGTTTGGTCAGCGTCATATTCTGCAGTTCGGTGCCCGGATAATAGTACCGAAGAATCGTGGAGAAGGGATAGCCTAGCTCAGCCAGTTCTTTCGCGCCCCACTGGCACATGCCGACGGCGTGGCCCGCACCGAAACCGGAAAGCACCACATCTCGGCCGATGGATTCGATGGCAAACTGCGTGCTCGGAATGATGGTGTACCCGACCGCTTTCCGCAACTCTTCCCCGCGAAGAATCAATTCTCCACCGGAATGAAGGATGCGCAACTTTGCGACTCGCCCCCCGCGGGTGAACGACAAGGGCGTCATCGTCGCGATCGTCCCCACAGAGAAGCCCTGCTGTCGCAAATTCTGTTCGAGGGTGTCGATTTTGAAGGAGGACTTCCATTGATAATAGGGCGACGCCAGGTCGAAGGGACACTCCACTCCCTTGAGATAGGGATACTCTTTTGACCACACATTCATGGCATCTTCCGTCAACCCGGCGGCTGTCGATGAGAAGGCTGCGTAGATCGGCGCATCCTGATAGGTCACGATCAATCCGCGGGTATCTTCGACCGCGCGCAAGATCCCCGCATCAATTCCCTGCTTCCCGCGATAGACTTGGTCTTGCACCGTCGCCTCCACGTCGTACTCCCGCGTAGCGCTCAACATCTGCTGGTAGAGCGCATAGGTCCGTGCGGCTACCGCCTGCGCTTTCAACATCTCCGGGTGCCAGGTCGAACTGACTTCGGCGGGAACCACCCCTTTGACGTACTCTTCAAGATCCACCCGATTAATGACCAAAAACCCCTTGCCTCTTCGTACGAGATGGATAAGGCCGCTTACCGAGATCGTCGTGCCGGAGTCGCCCGATGACATCCCCGCACCGTTGGGGTTCCGAGCAGGCCGTGGGAAGGTCAGCGTGAGGCCTTGCTCTCCGCCATTCACCGTCAGTTGCTCCGTCTGCATGCGGACGCCATTCTGCAGAAACCCCGTTCCCGCGGCTGCGACCTGGACCGGCGCGCGCAAAGCCTGACCACGGCCTTTTGCATCCGTAACCCACAACAGACTGTCTGCGCGGATTTCGAGCCGTGGCACGTCGGCCGAAAGCAGAACTCGAATCGACTCGCCTGCCTCGGCTCCCGAGGACAGGCTCAGAAGGCATGCTCCGGCCAAGATGGCACGGCACACTCCACCCCTCAGCTGCTTCACCGGCGAAAGATCCATGTTATTAAATAGAATACCAGACTCAGGATGACGCTCAGGAGCAGGCTGGTTGCGAGGGGAAATGAGAAACTGAAGTTATCCCGTCGAATATAGATGTCGCCGGGAAGCTTGCCGAACCATCCCAGGAGATTCCCGATTCCTGGAACGCGGTCTGCGATCAGCAGCAACAGGCCGACCAGCGCCACGCATAGCCCGACTCCGATGAAGACCTTGCCCAGACTTCCCCACTCAGCCATTAGCCTTGAGCCAAATGTTCTGCGATTTGCACCGCATTGAGTGCGGCCCCTTTGCGCAAATTATCCGCCACCACCCACAGATTGAGACCATTGGCGATCGACTCATCTTCACGAATGCGGCCGACATAGACCTCATCCTTCCCGGCAACCTCCAACGGCATGGGATAGATCTTGTGTGCCGGATCGTCATAGAGCAGCACGCCGGGCGCGGTGGATAGAATGGCGCGGGCCTCGTTGGCCGATAACTTCCGCTCAGTCTCAATGTTGACGGCTTCCGAATGTCCAACATACACCGGGACCCGCACCGTCGTCGCCGTCACCTGAATTGACTGGTCGCCCATGATCTTTCTAGTTTCATGAACCATTTTCATCTCTTCCTTCGTATATCCTGACGGCAGAAAATCGTCGATCTGAGGCAGGCAATTGAAGGCGATCTGATAGGGATAGACCTTGGGACTCGCCGACTTGAAGCTCAGCAGGTCTTGGCATTCCGCCATCAGCTCATCCATGGCATCTTTCCCTGTGCCAGAGACCGATTGAAAGGTCGTGACGACAATCCGCTTGATCCTGGCCTCGTCATGCAGGGGTTTCAGCGCCACGACCATTTGAATCGTGGAACAATTCGGATTGGCAATGATACCCTTGTGCCGTTGAATGTCGTGCGCGTTCACCTCCGGCACCACGAGCGGCACTTCAGGCGTCATCCTCCAGGCGGCACTATTATCGATCACCACCGCACCGGCCTTCACCGCGATCGGAGCAAACTCTCGACTAAGATCCGCCCCGGCAGAAAAAAGCGCGATGTCCACGCCGGCAAACGAGTCCTTCGTCAACACCTCAATGGGCACCTCGTTCCCCTCAAATGTCACCATACCGCCGGCCGAACGAGCCGATGCGAGCGGGACCAAACGTATGACGGGAAACTTTCGCTCCTCGAGCACCTCGATCATTTCTGTGCCGACCGCCCCGGTCGCACCGACGACCGCCACGACATACCCTGATTTCTTTTTCAACATGAGCTTCGATCCTACCTACAGCGCGACCTCGCGAATACGATGATTGAATGTGTCGGCCACGAGCAAATGCCCCGCACAATCCATCACGATTCCAAAGGGGTAACTCAAGCTGGCGTCGAGGGCCGCGCCCTCGTCGCCCCCGTAGTGTGCGACACCAACTCCGGCAATGCGCTCAATACGCCCAGTGATTCGATCCCATCGCCGTACCAGATGATTGTCCGAATCGGTGAAGAAGAGATTCCCCTGTTCATCCAACGCAATCCCCGATGGCCGAGAAAGACTGCTGCTGGGTGGTTCATCAGGCCCCTGGTACCGATACTCACCACCGTCGCCCACCACAGTTCGTATGAGACCAGTGACGGGATCAACAGCACGAATCCTTCCGTTGAAGCTATCGGCAATGAACAACGTGCCATCTGACGCAAGCGCCAATCCGTTGGGACCTGCTAGACCGGTTTCCGTCGCAGGCACATCATCTCCATTATACGCAGCCATTCCTGTCCCTGCGACCGAATAAATCACTCCGGTAGTCAAATCCACCGCCCTCACGCGGTTGTTGCTCTGGTCGGCAATATAGAGGACGCCCTTGTCGCTCACTGCTAAAGCAGCTGGTTCGTTCAACCCGGCCTCCACGGCCAATCTTCCGTCACCAAAGCACCGCGGTTGACCCAGGCCGGCGACTGTCGTGATCACCCCTGTTGCCGCATCCACACGCCGCACCCGATGGTTCAAGGTGTCCGCAATGTAGAGATGCCCTGCCCGATCGACTGCAACCGCGGTCGGAAAATTCAACAGAGCTTGATCCGCAGGACCACCGTCGCCACTGATGCGTTTGGCCGGCGCTGCACCGGTCGCAACATAACGCACGGTCCCACTCAGGTCAGTCTGATGGGTAAAGGCGTGCGAATTGACAGTGCCGCTTTCGGCAAAAGGATCGCCATCCACTCCCTCAGCCACCGGAGCGGGCGAGACGGGTTTCGCTCCTGATTCAATCCCCTGAAAGCGGCCCGCTACCGTCCTGATACAGTTGGTCTTCCGGTCGATCTTCCGAACGACGTGGTTCTCAGAGTCGGCGATGAACAGATTTCCCTCTGTATCGAGGGTGAGACTCTTAGGCTCATTCAGACAAGCAGCAAGGGCCCCAGCTCCGTCACCGGACCACCCAGAGTCTCCGGTACCGGCAACGGTACGGATCAATCCAGTTTTGAGATCTGTACTCATCCGTCTCGATAGTCCTGGCTAGTTCAGATTTCGCAGGATGGCCTCGCCCATTTCTGTCGTACTGACAAGGCGAGTACCCGGACTATGAATATCTTTCGTGCGATAGCCGAGATCGAGGGTTTTCACGACCGACTGCTCGATGGCTGCTGCTTCCTTATCCAACTTGAAGGCATAGGACAGCATCATGGCCGCCGAGGCAATCGTCGCAATGGGATTCGCCACATTCTTCCCGGCAATGTCCGGCGCGCTGCCGTGGATCGGCTCGAACAATCCGACCTGCGCTCCAATACTGGCCGACGGCAACATGCCGATTGACCCAGTCAACATCGCGGCTTCGTCGCTCAGAATGTCACCAAATATATTGTTGCAGAGCATCACATCGAACTGCCGAGGATTACGCACGAGTTGCATCGCCGCATTGTCGACGTAGATATGGCTCAACTGCACGTCCGGATAGCCTTTGTGGACGTCAGTAACCACACGACGCCACAGCTCGGATGACTCCAGAACGTTCGCTTTGTCGACGGACATAACTTTTTTCCGACGTTTTCTCGCCGCCTCGAACGCCACTTTCGCAATGCGTTGGATTTCTTCAGTGGTATAGACCTCGGTATTGAAGCCTCGCTCGCTCCCGTTCGGCAGCTTCTCAATACCTTTGGGCTTCCCGAAATAGATGCCGCCGGTCAGTTCACGAATGACGAGGATGTCGATCCCCTCAATCACCTCACGTTTCAGTGTGGAGGCATCGGCCAACATCGGATACAACTTCGCCGGGCGTAAATTCGCGTAGAGGCCCAGATGCTCTCGCAATCCCAACAGCGCGCGTTCCGGACGCAAGCTATACTCCAGTCCTTCCCACTTGGGACCGCCGACCGCGCCGAGCAATACGGCATCGCTCTGTTTGGCCAGGGTCAGCGTCCCCTGAGGGAGCGGGACGCCCACTTTGTCGATGGCCTGCCCGCCGACATCACCGGATAGAAACTCGAATGTGTGCTGGAACCTCTCAGCCACAGCCTTCAGCACCTTCACGGCTTCAGGGACAATCTCCCGACCCACTCCATCACCGGCTAGTACGGCAATCTTCGCCTTCACAGACCACTCTCCATCTTTGTAAGTTTTGACCGCACAAGCCTCTATTCCAGGACTTCCTCATCCTCTGGTCGCCAAGCGGGATCGACCAAGCAGAGGAACTCGATGGCGGTGGGTCCACTGTTTTCCAGCGACTGCTTGCCTCCCGGCGGCACATAGATAACGGAGCCTGGTTCCACCGCGACGACCGATTCGTCTACGGTCAATCGTCCCCGACCGGCGATAATGTAGTAGACCTCTGAGGACGTCAGCCTGTGCCATCTCGACCGAGCGCCGGGAGCCAATGTGCCATGCGCCACACTATACCCAAGCGCGAGTGGTTGTTTCGCCGGATGCAGCAGCTCTCGCAGGACGGTATGATCGCCGGCCACAAACTCCGGCCGATCTGTCAGGGTGACGTGAACCACGGAGCACCTCACAGCCAACAATATCTCCCCGTTCCCAGGCCGGAGCCGGTGACTCTACCGTGGTCACTTTCCCTAAATCAAGTTCACCTTCTGCTCGCCCTGCGCCTGTTTTCCCGCCAGGTACGACAACTTGTTTAGCGCATTGAGATAGGCCCGCGCCGAGGCCATGATGATATCCGTATCCGCCCCATGGCCTGAGACGGTGCGTCCATCTTCTTGAACCCGGACTGAGACTTCGCCCTGGGCATCGGTCCCACCAGTGATCGCCTTCACGACGTACATGAGGAGTGTGCTCTTCGTCTGCGTGATTGTGGCAATCGTCCGATAGACCGCATCAACCGGCCCATCGCCTGTCCCGGTCTGCGAGATCGTTCGTCCGTCGATCTCAAGTTCGACCGTGGCGGTTGGCACCTGATCAGTCCCGCTGGCAACATGGAACGATTTCAACGTAATATGATCGGCTATTTTGGCCAACTCTTCGGAGACAATGACTTCGAGATCTTCTTCGTAGATCTCCTTCTTTTGATCGGCCAACTTCTTGAACCGCTCAAACGCATGGTTGACCTCCCCGTCCGAAAGCGTATACCCCAGCTCCACCAACCGCTGTCGAAACGCATGTCGGCCTGAAAGCTTCCCCATGACCATCTTGCTCTCAACCAACCCAATCGACTCCGGCCGCATGATTTCATAGGTCGTCTTGTCCTTCAGCAGGCCATCTTGGTGAATGCCGGATGTATGGGCGAAGGCGTTCGCCCCGACGATCGCCTTGTTGGGCTGCACCACCATGCCGGTAATCTTGCTGACCAATCGGCTGGCCTTCGAGATCTCTTCGGTATGAATCTTCGTGTCGGCCTGATAGAAATCTTTCCTGGTCCGAAGCCCCAGGACAATTTCTTCCAGTGCCGTGTTCCCTGCCCGCTCACCGATCCCATTGATCGTGCACTCGACTTGGCCGGCCCCTTCGAACACCGCCGCCAAGCTGTTCCCCACAGCTAAGCCCAGGTCGTTGTGGCAGTGGACGGAGATTACCGCCTTCGCACTGTTTGGCACCTGCTCGCGAATGCCACGAATGAGCCGACCGAACTCTTGTGGCACCGCGTAGCCAACCGTATCAGGAATATTGATCGTCCCGGCTCCTGCGGCAATCACCGCCTCGATCACCTCATAGAGATAGGCAGGATCGGAGCGACTGGCATCCATGGGCGAAAACTCCACATCGTCCACATAGTCCCTCGCCCGTTGCACCATCTCGACCGCGCGCCTCTTCGCCTCATCACGCGTCATTCTGAACTGGTGCTTCAAGTGGATATCCGAGGTCGAGAGAAACGTATGAATGCGGACCTTCGGGGCCCCTTTCAATGCCTCCCAGGCTCGATCGATATCCTCCGGACGCGCCCGCGCCAAGCTGCAAATCGTCGGTCCCTCGACTTCCTGTGCGATTCGCCGCACCGCTTCAAAATCCCCGGGCGAGCTATAGGCAAATCCTGCCTCGATGATATCGACACCCAAACGTGCCAGCTGCTTCGCCACCATGATTTTCTCTTCCACATTCATACTGGCCCCTGGAGATTGCTCTCCATCACGTAGGGTCGTATCGAAGATCCGTATCATCCGTGTCATGTCTCCACCTCTCTTTGGTTCAGACTGCTCAAGACGGACGTCATTCTCACCCTCCCAGCCCTGGCGCGCCGAAATGCGCCCTTTCCAAGGCGAGGCCGCCGCATCCTGCGCCACTGAGGGCGACTGGAGTGATTTCTC
>WNFE01001005.1_pt1 | contig 20272 bp, 21 predicted proteins | sample 5400451 | NCBI WGS metagenome assembly WNFE01 (sample SAMN13153344, study PRJNA577476) | soil metagenome | isolation source: 200 cm saprolite under Douglas fir tree site 2 hole 2 | place: USA:California | collected 2015-04-18
AAAAAAGGGGGAGCACTTGCAGCCCCGATTCGTGGGGTTTTCGGATTCGTTTGTCGTGTCGGTTCCGCTCACGCCCGTGAACGGCGATATGACGCCGCTGGTGAGGATTTTTTCGGCGCTGTCCTCCGCCTCGACCATTATGATGACCGCTTTCGCAAGCAAACACGCGGTTCGCGGAGGAATTGAAGTTGGGCTTGGGGTGGAAATAGGGCCAGAGGAAATCTACGGTACGGCGCTGGGCGACGCGTACGAATTGGAATCGAAGCGTGCAAAGTATCCGCGTGTCCTGATCGGGAAGACTTTTTGGGATTACCTCGGCGCAGCCAGGAAGGAGTTCAGCGGCAGGAAATCGGATGCACTATGCGCGATGATTCAGAAAATCACGGATTTCACCGCCGTGGAGGACGGGGAAAGATATCTCGACTATCTCGGCGAAGTGATGTCGCAACTGGCAATGCCGGGTGAGGCAAAGATCATGGTGCAGCCGGGGTACGATTTTATCGTGAGTGAGCATGAGAAGTTCGTTGCAGCGAAGAATGAGAAGTTGGCCGATCGCTACGGGAAACTGAGAGGCTATTACGAGTCGCGGCTGGCGCTTTGGGGGCTGAGCAAGAAAAGGTAGGCTCCCTCAGAGGTTGAGTCAGCTTATCGGCCATGTGGGGCCAATCGTGCGTTTCGAGGAAGTGGCTTCGTTAGGACGCCGCTGGCACCTGAAAGATGGCAGCATAATGTTTACGGCGTTCCACGGGCGTTTGGCTCGGATCGCGCGGTGAGTTTCTTGGCAGGAGCCTTTCGGCGACGTTCAACGGCCTGAATAAATTGCGAGATTGTGTCCAGCAACAGAAACACCTTCAACGAATTGGCCTCAGTTGCATAATCGAATATCTCTCCATGCAGGATACCGTGGCGATTGATCGAACTCGGCGATATTCCATTGTTGAGATCGAACTTCGCGAACATTTGTTTGTGCATGAAGGTGCGAAACGATCTTGCGAAGAGCTTGGGCTGGTTCCGGCGATAGTAATCAACAAATCTATCGGCGTGAATGGCCTTGTTGGGATTCTTGCTTGGACGTAAATGCTCCTTACGGAATCTTCGCATGACTCCGTCAACCAAGGGCAACAGAGTCGGTACTGTGAGCGTCCACTTTCCGGCTTTGTGCGCGTCCAAGCTATCAAGGATAATTTGCTTGCGGTCGGCAAAATAGGGCAGCTCGAACCAAACCTCAATCCTCTCTCTTAATCGTGCTCCGCCTCTTTCACTGAATAGGGAACAAAGATAGCAGTCTATTTCTGATGCCTTCTCGTCCCGCCCCAGCCGTATCAGTTCTCGCTTCACGGGCCCGTTTATGTCTCTCGGGAGAATCCACCAGCCCGAAGCAGAGAGGATTCGCCTCAGCTCATCGTCTTCCTTCGTAAGCATTCTTATGGATGCGCGATGCCTGCCAGTGGTTGACAGTAGACCAATCAACTCCTCCTTAATTTCCTGCTTGTCTTCGAGCGGGAGTTCATCAAGCCGTTTGGCAGCCTCTCCCAACGCGTTGAAGAAGGATCGAGCAAGATGTCCGATGAATTGTCCTATGGATCGCGTGTTGGTCTGACTGCTGGTCATAGTGGCCGAGGCTCTGATGAAATATGCGGATTAAACAGACCCTTGCCAAAGCATAGCAGACTGACTTGAGCTTTAACTGCGTTGGGGTAAGCACGAGATACGGTCAGGTATTCCGCGTGACAATGCCAAAAAGACGACCTAAACTGACTTAGAAGAAGATTAGAGCCCTAGGGACTCGTATGACACTCAAGGCCAAAGACCTCTCGCCTGATCAGAAGATGGCTATCGAAAGCCTGCTGGGGCGATTCATTTCCGAGAACGAGGAGATCATTATCCGCGCAACGACCTCGCCTTCCGTCCCTGAGTGGCTCCAGGCGTCTTGGAAGAGCGCGCAAGAGCAGGGACTGGATCAGCTCTCTATGGAAGAGATTGATGCGGAGATAGTGGCGGCGCGGAAAGCACGCCGTGAACATCGGCTCACGGAGCAATGATTCGGGTCGTCCTCGACACGAATATTTTGATTTCCGCATTGCTGCAGCCCCAAGGTTTGCCCGCCCGGACCTTTCTCATGGCGCTTGCCGGGACCACAGCCCAGCTTTGCGTCAGCGGCGATGTCTATGCCGAATATGAAGAAGTGATCCGGCGTCCCAAGTTTAACCGCAGCGAGATGATCATCGACCACGCGTTGCATGCTATCCGGCAGAATGGATTTTGGGTCAAGCCGTCCGAGAAGGTGCATGCCTGTTCCGATCCTGACGACGACATTTTCCTGGAGTGCGCCCAGGCCGCACGCGCCCACTACTTGGTGACCGGCAATGCGAAGGATTTTCCTGTGAAGTGGGCCGACACGCAGATTGTGACCGCTCGCCAGTTCCTCGACGCCGTGGTATGAGTGGGGTTCCTGGTTAATCGGGGAGTGATTGAGCGCCTCGTCTTCGCCCATCGTGCACGGACGGAAAAATGGAAGTCGCTCGAATGGTACGGCCAGGCCGCAAGCGACCTCGGTCGCGACATCTGGGGCGTCTGTCTGAGATTTGTAATGGAGGCTCCGATGGAGTCAGCTATCACCGTAAAGGGTCAAGCGACGATCCCGAAGGCCATTCGTGAGCATCTGGGGTTGAAGCCGGGGGATCGGGTCAAGTTTTTCGTTCATCCCGATGGCAGCGTGGTTCTTCTGCCGAAGCTTCCTGCGTCGGCTTTACGCGGCATCATCAAATCCCGGCGTCGGCGGCCGGTGACAATCGAGGAAATGACGCGGGCCGCCGCCGAAGGCGCCGCTAGTGGTACGCCGCGAGCCAAACGCGGATGATTGGGCTCGATGCAAATATCCTTCCACGTTACGGGTTCGATTCCCGTCTCGCGCTCCATAAGGACCGGTAATTCCAGTGCGCCACTTCGGGCTTAGTCTTAGCGCTCTCCTGTCGGCAATCTGTCCGAAGCAAGGCTAGCGAGCCTGCCTGCCAAGCAGGTGGCATGAGCTAAAGTTCGCAAGGATCTCCGCTGGCCGCTGCCGTGACGGTGTAGCGGGATTAGGTTTTAGAACTCCAGCCCCACATTCCCAGAACCTCGTTTCTGGATACCTTCCGATTTGCCGACTCGTCCACAATCGTCGATCAGCCACGCGCCGGTGAAAGGCAGCCGTTGGGCGGCCCGTACACTCACAAAATCGCGGCGAAAGCATTGAAGACCGCATGGACGAGTATCGCCGGCAAGAGACTGCCGCTTCTGTGTCTGAGTTCCCCCGAAAAGAGCCCGAGCACGAAGGCCGCCCCTGCTGTTATCGGACTTACCTCCAGGTGGATCAATCCAAACAAAAGGGCAACGATTATCGCGGCATAGGAAAGTGAAGTACCGAAAAACGAAAGCGTTGCCGGAAACTGCCGAGTCAGGGTGGTCTGGAGGAGGCCGCGAAAAATTATTTCCTCCTGAATTGCGGCACCGACGACGAAGTAAAGGAACGTCATCCACGGGCGAAATGACACTTCGGGTGGAGGCGAACCTAAGCTCAGGCGATTGACGAGGATTGTGAGCGCCCAGGCAACGGGCACCCCGAACACAATCGCGGCAGCGATGTAACGATAGTGACAGAATCGAAACCCAAATTGCGCGAAGCCCCCGGCCCTCCCTGACACCACCTTGATCAGGAGGATCGCCACTGCCAAGCTGATCACGATGATTGCAGGCACCGCTTCGAAAGGCCGAACTTTAAGCAGCGCAACAGTCAAAAAAGCCGGTCCGTAAGTGGCAGCAAATAACAGCAGGAGAGTGCCAAGCGCCATTGCGAACCTGACTTTTGTCAATTTCGTATCCTTACGGTGAAGCGGCCAACCGGACTCCCGAGAATCACGCGGGTCGCTCCAGCAGCGGTCCCAGCGTACGTCAGCGAGTCTACACTTCACGAGCAATCTCTCAACGGGTTGTGCGGCAAGTTGAAGCTCCATTAGTTTTGGTCATCCGTCACAAGAACGAAATGCGACGTTTGGAACGAGGCGGCGTGTTTGCGTCAGTCCTCGGAGCTCCACAGAATGCCAAGGATTTCCCATCCGTCAAAGTGGTCCCGGTGTACGCGAGCCCCGACGCAAAAATCCTTCTTTACATGGCGCAGGCAGTGAAGGCTGGAAAGTTGAAGATTCCTATCGGCCGCAAACTGCCGCTCAAGGATGCGGAACAGGGGCACGCGACGGTAGCGAAGGGCGGGGCGGGCAAGCTCTTGCTAGTCGTAGATAAAGAGTGAGCATTTAGCGGCAAAACTAAAATCCTGTCGATTTATTGATGGTGAATTTTTGGCACAGTCTTCGTGTGCTCAAACCAGTAAATCCATTGGTGTATTGAAACGTCGTGCAGTCACAAGGAGAATTAAGTGAGAAAATTTATATATGTGTTGTTGTTCGCTGCTGTCTGGGGCGGGCAAGTCTCGGCGCAGTCTTCGCAAGAGTCCTTGAAAGAATATGTTCCTGTTCTACCCGCAGTGAAGGCGAAGTTTTGGAAGATTGATCCGAAGGTTGGCTACGCGGTCAAAAACGTTGGCGGCGGCGTCTACGTCATGTCGGACAACGGGTGGCAATCCGCATTCCTGGTCACCGATGAAGGAGTCATCGTTTTTGATGCGCCAGCGAGCTTCGGAAAAAGCATTCCGCTGGAAGTTTCGAGGGTAACCGACAAGCCGATCAAGATGGTGGTTTACTCGCACTCGCACAAAGATCATATCGGTGGATCCGCAGCATTCAAGAACATCAAAGATCTCAAGATCGTCGCGCTCGAAGGCGTCAGCGACTTCTTGAAGGAGATGAACGATCCGAATCGGCTGGTGCCGAACGTAACATTCAAGTCCGAGAAGACGATCAAACTTGGCGGCAAAACTGTCGAGCTCACGGGCCATCGCTATCATTCCCCCGAAGGCGACCTTTTTATCTACGTTCCCGAAGCCAAATTTCTGATGGTGGTTGATTCGGTCACGTCCGGTTATGCGCCGTTCCAGGGATTTGATCTCTCCACAAATTTCCATGAGTACCTAAAAGTGTTCGATGAGATCCTCGCGTACAAGTTCGACACATTCGTAGGCGGCCACCTCACGGATATAGGCACGAGGCAAGACGTGGAGATCACCATGGAGTTTACCTCGGACGTGTACAACACCGTGAAACGCATCCACAACAACATGGATGCAACTGCAGCTACGGCGGAAGCTGTCAAGACAGTGGGACCGGATAACGAGTTTTTACTGTTCAAAGTGTTTTTGGACAAGGTCGCAGACGAGTCTGCGAAGGAGCTCAAACCCCGCTGGATCAATCGCCTTGCTGGTGTGGACGTTTGGCTTGAAAGCCATGTGCGCACCGCCATAATTTATGTCCGCTGGGACGATAGGGAATGAGAGATCAGCAGCGGGGCGCTAAACATTACTCTGCCAGTCGATGCGCTCGAAATCGCCGAGGGTTCAATATCGGCTCTTAGTCCGGAAGTGTAGGGAAAAGCGTCGGTGCCATTTGTGTCGCAAATTCCTTGAACACGCGAACGGGCCGCGTGATGTAACGGTTGCCCAGATGAACCAACCACAGATTGAAATTGCAGAAATGCCAATTCGGCATGACCTCGACGAGCCGGCCGCCGCTTAGCAACTCAGGCTGCACCAACGGCGGAAGATCGCCAATGCCCGTGCCTGCGAGCAGCGCGGACGCGAGGCCCGCGTAGTCGTTCATCGCGAGGAAAGGCTGGAACGTTAGCGTTTCCTTTTTCTTTCCGTTCGCCTGAGCGAAGTTCCAGGCATTAGTGGGCGTCCAAAACGAGAAAGCCAATAGCCGATGTTCGAGCAGGTCTTGGGGTTTTTGGGGCGGCTTGCACTTTGCCAGATAGACCGGGCTTGCTACAAGCTGATGCCGGTAGGTCAGGATTCTGCGCGCGACGAGCGACGAATCCTTGAGTTGCTCTCCAACATTGAACACCAGGTCTGCACCCTCGGCGATTTGATCGACAATCCGGTCGGTGATGAAAACCTGTACCCGGACCTTCGGGTATGACGCCTGAAATGCGCCGACCAGCGGCGCGAGCAACGAATCGGAGATGCTTGGCGGCGCAGAAGGCCGCAATACGCCCGAAACGTTCGACAGGTGGTTCGAAGCAATGTTGTCGACCGCTTCGCTGAGTTCGGCGCTGTGCTGAGCGTGCTCGAACACTTCGGACCCAACATCGGTAAGCCGCAGGCTGCGTGTCGAACGCTCGAGCAGGCGGACGCCGAGTTGCTCCTCGAGGTCGGCAACGCGACGGCTGACGGTCGATGTCGGCATTTTGAGCCGGCGCGCCGCTTCTGAGAAGCCTTTCGCCTCAACTACTTTGGCGAAAATCATTAGCGAATTGAGGTCCGTCATCGTTAGCCTCCCGCTCTTACAAGTCACCGATAACCCAATACCCGTCGCACGGGACGGGGTGCCAGCCGAATAGTCATGGCTTCAGGAATTCGAGACGGAATTCGAGGCGATCGACCTCGCCGACAGGTCACTCTGCTCGAACACGCAGGTCCTTGAACATTATCCCAAATTCGGGAAATACATTTGCGGTTTCGCCCGCTAGTCGAGCAGACGGGATAAGCCTATATTCCCATCCGAGGGAGTCCTAAATACGAAGGACCGAAACCATGAATGCAAATGAGAAGGCAGTTGCCGCTACACTGGCGAAATATCAAGACGCATTGAATCAATCTGATACCGATGCAGTGATGGAGCTTTATGCTTCCGACGGCGTGTTCATGCCGCAGACCAGTCCTTCCAGTATCGGCGTCGATGCGGTCCGTAAGGCATATGACGCGGTATTCCAAGCCATCAAGCTCGCCGTCAAGTTCGACATTGCCGAAGTTGTTGAGATGGCTCCCGACTGGGTGTTCGCGCGCACCAATTCGGCCGGGACAGTCAAGGTCCACGCGACTGGCGCAGGCGGTCCGGAGGCCAATCAGGAGCTCTTCCTGTTCCAGAAAATCGACGGTGCTTGGAGGATCGCGCGTTACTGTTTCTTCACCACCAACCCGCCGCACGCATGAGGAGTTAAGAGAGCGAATGATGACCACGATGAAAGCAGCGGTGATTCACGAAGCGGGGGGGCCGGAGGTTCTCAAAATTGGAAGCCTTCCGATCCCCACACCGAAGAACGGTGAAGTCCTGATCCGCGTGAAGGCGTTCGGGCTCAACCGCTCCGAGCTGTTTACCCGGCAGGGCCATTCGCCCACCGTCAAGTTTCCGCGCGTCTTGGGCATCGAGGCAGTCGGTGTCGTTGAGGCAGCGCCAGGAGGTGAGTTTCGCAAGGGCGATATCGTCGCCACCGCGATGGGCGGCATGGGCCGGCAGTTCGACGGCGGCTACGCCGAATATACTTGCGTGCCGGCGAAACAGGTGCAGATCATCAAGACCGAACTCCCTTGGGAAACGCTAGGAGCCATCCCGGAGATGCTGCAGACGGCGTGGGGCTCGTTATTCAAGTCGCTGCGTCTCGAGAAAGGCGAGCGCCTGCTTGTCCGCGGCGGCACGACATCGGTCGGGCTGGCGGCCGCGGCGATTGCCAAAAAGCACGGCGCTTTCGTCGCTGCGACAACGCGTAATCCGGATCGCGAAAAACTGCTGCGGGCAAGCGGCGTCGATCAGGTGTTCATCGATACCGGCTCGATCGCCGAACAGGTCAAGGAGGTCTGTCCAAACGGGGTCGACAAAGTGCTCGAATTGGTGGGCACGACCACGCTCAAAGACTCGCTGCGTTGCGCCAAGCAACGCGGCATCGTTTGTATGACTGGCATTGTCGGCAACAAATGGTCTTTCGACAATTTCGCTCCAATGGATGCGATTCCCACTGCGGTGAGCCTGACCACCTATGCCGGTGAATCGGAAGATTTCATGCGGACGCCGATCGAGGATCTGGCCGAGCAGATTGCGGGGGGCACACTGCGCGTCCAAGTCGGCAAAACGTTCCACCTCGACGAAATCGTTGAGGCGCATCGCTGCATGGAGGAGAACAAAGCAGGTGGGAAGATCGTGGTGCTGACCTAGCGACACCCGGATGCGCCCGGCCCTAAATGAATGAGAGCTGCCTCACGGATCTTCGGAAGCCGCGTATCGGCGCTCCGACCCGGTCGGTTTTACAACGCCCGGAAGCGATTCATCGATCTGGATAATCGACCGTTAGCTCACTCGAGTTGTGGGTGAATTATGAAGAAAAGGGTGCAATAAAAATGGCAGGGCTGCGTTCGACGACTGATTTTCGGATCGAAGATTAAGAAGGTGTGTGATCGCTATTGAGGGAGCAATAGATCGAAAGCCCACCGCCAACGAGGTAGCGCGCCTGGCTGCTAAGCAGGCGTGCTATCCACAACAGGTTTGCAAACAATTGTTCTGAGTACATTGGCGTGCCAACCGTTCTACTCAGTAGCGGCGGTTTCGGAAACCGCCGCCAAGAATCAAGAGGCGCGGAATCGTGGAACGATACCTCCAGCGCGTCTTGCAAACCCGCCCTTATCGTTGCGTCTCTTGTGACGATCGCTTCTATCGCAGGGACACGGCAGTGCAGCAAATAACTCCGAGAGCCCCCTGACCGCTGACGGAAGGACCATACCGACCGGCGACTTGGAACCGCGTTGGAGTCCGGATTCTGCGCCAATTCGCCTCCCAAGCATTCAGAGACGACTGGCCCAAACCTGTTTTGCCGCAGGGCACGGTTTGCCTTCGTGTCCCTTCGCCCTGTGGTGCTTAATCTCGGTGTATAAGTTCTCACGTTGTTGTTGCACTTCCGCGCGTTCTTCGTCCCCGTGAACCAGATCAGGACTGAGCAGATTGAGTTTGTTATTCAAAGCGACGAGCTGACTGACCAGCTGGTCCTTCACTTGGCAGTTCATCGATTCATTGTACTCTCCTATCCAAGCCGGGGATTGAGTGCCGGAACGATTGCCGGAATTGTGCAGCGCCAATCAGAAGCAGGAAGTCTGGATTCAGCAATTGGCTTCGCGACAGGCTCGGAAGTTGGTGCGGGCGATTGAAAAGCGGTTCGTGGAAACGGGGATTTTGGAACTTCGACCAGAGTGCGGCGAGAGCTGAACGCGAACAAACGCAAAACCCTACCAGTCAGCGGCGCGAAGCTCTACTCCTATCTTAGTGCCACCATGGGATCAACACGCATTGCGCGGCGAGGCCGGTTCAGCCGGCCCCGCCACATGGTTGGAGTCTAGGAAGATTATTGCTGTGTGTCGGCCGAGGCTTCTTTTTCCGCCTGCTTCGCGGCCGACTTGCTGTCCGTTGTGCTCATAGTCGGCTTAAGCGTCTGAATCGCCTGCCCCAAGTGCGAACCCTTCGCCGGCACAGTCATTCCCGGGCAAGCATCCGCTGTCGCCAATTCCGTGCACTTCAGCTGATCGAACGGAATCCCCAAATTGTGCGAGACGTGCACCGCCGCCACAAACTGCCCGAGGTTGCGGAAACCGCTAGCCGCAGTTTGCAGATTCGTCCCCGCCGGCAGCAGCGCGCCCAGTTTCGAAGAAAGCTGCGTGTTCTGCGTCAGCAATTCTCCCGGCGTGTGTGGGCCAGACGGTCCGGTAGCATCCACTCCATGCCCTCCGCCCATCGAGCCGGCAGCCGAACCGCCGCCAGGGTGATTCTGGCTGCGCCCCTGTGCACCGGCAGGAATTGCCACAATCAAAGCCGCCGCGGCCACTAGCGTGATCGTCACCAATGTTCGTTTCATGTATTGCCTCCTTGAAGGAACCACAACGAATGAATACGTCGTTTACAAATTCTAGAAACTCGAACGGCTCAAGAGCGTCCGCATGTTCACTGCAATACCAAAAGAAAATACATTGAGATGGTAATGCGTGCTCCGGCTGTAGCCGGCAGTGAAATCAATGGCTCTCACCGGCGAAACACTAACGCCGGCGCTAAATCCGTTGTCCGCCGCCAGGCTCGACGCGCCCGTCGTCTGATGGCCCTGCAAAAACGGAGGACCGTGACCGCCCGATCCGCCAGACCCACCAGTTCCACCAGATCCTTTCCCAACAATCCGGCTGTCAATGGTCTGCGTTCCCCATGGTGCTACATCAAACGCCGATGCCGCCGCGCTCAGCCAACGAACAACGCGATACGCGGCACCGGCCTGGAAGTGTGCGAGTTCTCCGTAAGACGCAAAAGGCCGCCGATAAATAAACGCATCAGGTATAGAGTTCGCGACGCCCGCCTCCAGAAACGGAGTCCACAGACCGAAGCCGCGATCGATTCGATTCGTCCAGTCATACGTCGCGTGCCCGGTCGAGATTCCGTCGGAGGTGCTGCCGGTTGGCGCTCGTCCCGTAAGCTGGGTCTTGAAATTCAGTGCAGGATTGGGGAACGACAGCCGAACCTGCCCGTAAACATCGCCCAACTCGGCGAACGAATTCGTCGTCGAAACTCCAGAACTCGTCGTGGTGTTCGCGCGAACGAAGTAAACGGGAACGCCAGCATCCACCAAAATATGCCGCCCAAACAAGTAGCCTGCCGAAGAGTCCAGCAGCATCACTTGGCCTTCTGAATTCGTACTTCCGCTAAATTGTTCGATCCAGGAGAAATGGTCTTCGGAGCGCACTGCAGGAAGTGCCGACGGCGACGAATTACTATTTGGCACCGTGCTGTTTGCCTGAGCGCGTAGCTGCGCCACCAAAAATAGCGGCGCCACTACCATAAGCAATGAACCGCGCAACCTTGTCGCCTTCAAGTAAGACTTGACCTGAATTCTCATCGAACTGGGCACCGCCAGTAGCTTCCGCATTCCCACAGGATATGACGTTAATTGGGCACGAGCCGACGCCAAACTCATGGCACATCCCTGGTTAGGTGGTGCAAACAGGCCGCCAATCGACTGGGCGCCTTAAACGGATGATAAGTGTTTAGTTTGCTGAATGTTAGAAGGAAAAGTGACGTTTTGTTTGTGTGGCATGCAGCTTCTCCGCTCGCATTTCTTACATGGTACTAGGACGAGAATTCTGCTTCGGTTCGTGCGAGTGGGAACCAGCGCCGACAATCTCAATCGAGCCCAGTGGTCCAAGAGTCGTCGTCACAATAGCGCAGGGTTGGGATTGTCCTCGTGATTGCGCTCACTTACATGTATTCGGGGCAGGAGGGCCGGGAGCCAAACCGAGACAGCTGATCTTCGACAAATAATCGACCCGGAACAGGACAGGCGAAGACGAGGAAGAGGATTCTCAGGTTGGCATAATACTCGCCTCGCAAATTTCACCAACAACCTCCGTTATCCATGAACGGCGGTTCTCTTTGCCCGCGTCGAGTGGTTCTGCCTAAGCGAGCCTGAGGCAACTGTCTACCTGTTGTGCTGAAGCGACCGTGGGGCGCGCTTGGGAAGAACTTTCCAGACTTAGGCGCAAACGTTAAAGGTGCGATTGTAATCCCTCCAGCAGACTGACGGCGAGCCTCTGCCACCCTCGGCGTTGCTCAAGGCGAACCCGGTGAATACTCAATATTTGTATGCGTCATCTGGGGCATCGCACCTGCGCGATCTCTTCAAGCGTGGGAAGTGCCCGGAGGTGATCCTTCCGATGTGCGTCATCAGGCGCATGCCCTCCTTGCCTGCTACGTGCCCGCACGCCGCGGAGCGGGTCGACCCCATGGTGGCGGCTGCGGTATAAGTAGGAGTCGAAAGCGAGGATGGCAGGACTTCCGCTGCGAATAGAGGTGACCGAAATGAGTAGCCTGCTTCAAGATCTGCGCTTTGCAGTGCGGCAGCTCCGCAAGAACCCGGGCTTCGCCGCCGTGTCTATCCTGACCCTCGCATTGGGCATCGGCGCCTCCACCATTATTTTCAGCGTGGTGTACAACGGCGTGCTCTATCCATTCCCTTATCGCAGCGCCGAACGGCTCACGGCTATTGAGATTCAGGATCTCGAAAATGGCGACCGAGGCAGCCGTGGGATGTATCACCTGGACGAGGTTGCCGCCTTCCGAAACGGCAACCACACGTTCGAAGACATCCTTGCCTACGGGCTCTTTCCATCGCTCGTGTACACGCGGCGAAACGTCAGTGAAATGTTGCACGGTGTCGGCGCAACACCCAATGCCATGGAATTCTGGGGTGTGCCGCCGCTGCTTGGGCGTGGGTTTGGCGAGCAAGACCTGCAACCCGGAGCGCCCCTTGTCGCGCTGCTCAATTACAGATTTTGGAACCGCGAATTTCACGGCGACAAGGCTGTCCTCGGCACCACGATTATGCTGAATGGGAAGACGCGAACCATCATCGGAGTAATGCCGCCACGTTTTCAGGCCGTCGGCTCCGACGTCTACATGCCAGTGTCGTGGACTCGGCTCGAGCCGGCCCGCGGTAAATTCGAATGGGACGTTGACGACCCTTTGTACTTCTGGGCCACAGGAATTCTGAAGCGCGATGTCAGCTTCGAAACCGCTGCCGCCGACATTGACGTGATCGCTCGCCAACTTTCGTCCATTCATGCCGGCGAGTATCCCAAGAATTTCCGCGTGAGCATGAAATGGCTCAACGACGTGATCCTAGGCGGATTCAAACAGACGCTGCTCCTGCTGTGTGCCGCCGTTGGCTTGCTGCTGTTTATTTCCTGCAGCAACGTCGCCGGTCTTTTGCTGGCACATGCCAGTGCGCGCACCAAAGAAATCTCCCTCCGCGCCGCGCTGGGAGCCAGCCGGCTGCGGCTGGTCCGGCAACTGTTGTCGGAGAGTTTGGTGATGGCGGGCGCCGGATCCGCGGTGGGCTGCGTCTTCGCTTATGTGGGACTGAAAGGTATCATGCTTACGAACTTGGCGCCCCTGCCATGGGAAGCGGAAATTGCAGTGACCCGTCTCGTGCTGGCGTTCGCGGTTGGCATCTCAGTGTTGTCGGCCCTGCTGTGCGGCATGGCACCGGCGTTCAATGCCGCGCGCGGGGATTTGCAAAAGGGACTGGCCAGCACGGGCGTAAATGTGAATCCCGCTTTCCAGCACAGCCGCTTCCGCTCCGGGTTGGTAATTGGCCAGGTGGCGCTCTCCTTGCTCCTGCTGACGTGCGCTGGTCTCGTAGCGCGGAGCTTCCTCGCACTCACGCGCGTGGACCTCGGAGTCCAACCGAAGAAAATCTTCACGGCTGAAGTCCACTTCCCGCGCGGACGTTACACGAAGGCAGAAGAAAAGAAGGGCTTTTTCGATCGTTTGCTGCCGCAGCTCAATTCCATGCCTGGCGTGGTCAGCGCTACGGAATTGATTGGCCTGCCGCTTTTGTTCGCGCCGCGCAGCGACGTCACCATCCCCGGGAAACCGCACCGGGAGAAATGGACGACGACCATTGAGTTGTGCAGTGAGGGCTATTTCCAGACCCTGGGTCAGCACTTGCTGCAAGGCCGCTTGCTGACCCCCGACGATACCTCTCCCGGCCGCCAAGTCGCCGTGGTGAACGAAAAACTGGCCCGAAAATACTTCGCAGGCGAGAATCCCATTGGGCGACAGATCAAGTTCAACGTGATGGACGAACTTCCCCAATCCCCGCACGATGCGTATTTCGAAATCGTCGGCGTCGTGAACGATTCGCGCGGCTACGAATTCGAAGGGGGCACGATGATACCCAAGGCGCCCGATATGACACTGCCCGAAGCGTTCCTGCCGTATTCAATCTCCGGATTCGGAGATCGAGCGATTGCAATGCAGACACGAGTCCCCCCTGCTTCGCTAGTAAACAGTGTCAGGCAGATCATGTGGTCCTTGGACCACGATGTCGTTTTGGTTCAGCCCAACGTCGCAGGAGCCACAGGATTCTCGCTTGACGAGATGATGCAGGGGCTCGTGTATGGCAAGCAGGAATTCGCCGCGATGGCGTTCGGCTCTTGCGCCCTGCTCGGATTCGCGCTCGCGGTCGTTGGCCTTTTCAGCGTGATGACCTACATCGTCTCGCTCAAGAGCCACGATATCGGAATCCGGTTCGCTCTCGGCGCGCCGCCGGGCGCCATCCTGCGCATGATGCTGAAACAAGGGCTAGTGCTGATTGTGACAGGTATTGTCATCGGTGTGCTGGTCAGCGTCGGGCTCACACGTTATCTGTCGAGCCTGTTCCGCGGCGTTTCTGCTACTGATCCGCTGACCCTTATTTTGGTGGTCGTCATCATCATGCTCGCGGGCTTGTCTGCCTGTTTCTTGCCGGCACGTCGCGCCACGCAGGTGGACCTGATGGCTAACCTGAGGAATGAGTAGGTCAGTTGTAAAGCGCACTTTGGGGGAAGGATCTACACGACGATCCCGAATTTCAGGCGTTACTTGAATCCAAAGCTGATCGCCACGCTTAGTAGGGATCAAAATTTTTTATAGCGAAGCTCTGTCGCTGGCATGGCATCCCGTTACCCGGCCGCGGCTAGCCAGCGGCGCTGTAGGGCATCGCGGAAATTAGACCAATACAGCATCCGCTCCTTTGCTTGGAATGCGAGGACATCCTGAACAAAGGAGGAGAGACGTGGAGGTAGAGCACCTGCTTTGCAAGCACACCTTCATCTCACCTAAGTCTCTTCATAGTGCAAAACCCTCTGCAAATTGGGCTACTGATCGGGCTACAGAAAAATAAGGCTGTTTTGTTCGAGTTCGGAAAAACGCTCCGAACAGAGACCCGATTCGATCGGACACTACCAGCAGCCAACTAGCGACGCTTCTCCCTAGCGTAAATTCACCTGAAAACACAGGCGGCCTGGACGCTCGCAAGGGTATCCGGGCCGTTTCATCCCGTGCCGTGGCAGAGTGTCTTAGATGATGAATTATCCTGCAGAACGGTTACGCCAGCAGATGCGATACTTGGCCAGGGTCTTATGAAGCGGTCCCCAACTCCGCTTCGGGGAAGTTTATTGGAGCGTCTGGCAGGTTCGCCTCGCTACGTCATATCCACGGGACCAGCGTGAAGAACGGCCGTAAACTGGTGCGGAGGAGGCGCAAATGGATAGTCGTCATCCCCTTGTCACCCGCCCGTGGAAAATCCAGCAGACCCAACGAACCAAATGCAGCCTACCGCCGATCAAAACGGGAAAAGAGCACCGGCGTGTCGATTCGATTCGAAACCGCCAAAAATCCTTTATTCTAAGAAAACCCGCGAGCAGGGTTCCAAGAAGACGGTTTGAGATTGACACATTCAGGAATCACGACAACGGGAATAAAGATGTCCGAACGAATGTTGCTTGAATTCTTCGGCTTGACACCTCTGTGAGCACGGGAATAGGCTGCAAGCGAATCTTCGAAGTCTCCCAAAATTTCGAAGGAGGTAGATCCCCATGCGTCGATTTTTCATCATGGCCGCTGCGGTGCGGTTGCGTAGGCGATCGCACTGAGCACAGCCTTGGCGTGAGGTTGACGGTGAATACCAGCTCGCGAAATAGCGAAGAGGGCGGGCTCAGTTGGTTAGGCCGGCAAGGCAAGATGTCGGAGGTACAGCTTGATTTTCAGGAGGTGCGCCGCAAATGTTGAGACTCAGTGACAGAATCAGTTCGGTTTTGAACCGCAAAGGCAGGGAGATCTGGTCGGTGACCCCCGAACAAACGGTCTATGAGGCCATCGAAAGGATGGCCGACACGGGAGTCGGGGCATTGTTGGTCATCTCCGAGGGCAAACTGCTAGGCATCATCTCGGAGCGAGACTACGCGCGCAAGGTAATCCTTAACGGAAGATCGTCGAAGGAAACCCAGGTTAAGGAGATCATGACGAGTCCGGTAGTTTTCGTGACGTCAAAGCACACTCTGGACGAGTGCATGACCATCATGACCAGTCACCGTATACGGCATCTCCCGGTCATGGAAGATAAGAACCTGGTGGGAATCGTCTCGATCGGCGACCTGGTGAAGTGGATCATCTCAGAGCAGGAGGAGACCATCCAGCATCTGGAGAACTACATCGCCGGCACGTACCCAGCCTGAGGCGTCTTCCGTTGTTGCCGACCTGCGGTCAATGGCCTTCAAACCGATGCGGCAGATCGAGCACGCTGGCCGACAAATCAAATCGAGGGAGCAAGGGGTGTCCGCCATTCTCTTTGCTTCCTTCATCCCACTGAAAATGTAATCTCTAGAACGGCTTGGGGTGTGCGGCGAGTGCCTCGCGATAGAGCTTGAGATTACTCTTGTCCACGATCACCGTGCCAGTATCCACGAACGTCGGCATCGGCGCCGCCAGTGCGGTGCGCCAGTCTTTGAATTGGTGTACCGCATTGTGGTGCAGGTCGTCGAGGAACTTTAGCCCGTAGTAACTCATGACGTAAGGCTTTTGCGTGATCGTCGCCGTGATTGCGCCCAGGTCGATCCAATCAAGTGTCTCTGGATCGCCGTCGAATGCCACAATCCGCAGCTTGCCTTCCATGCTTAAACGGTGCAGCGCTTGGGCGGCGCCAGAACCCCCTGTTGCCTCCAAGCAAATGATTCCGTCCACTTTTTCTTTCTTCTGTATCAGCTCGGAGACCTGGTCAGACGCACTTCGCGCATCGCCTTTGTCGTCAAGTATCTTTGTCAGTTTGATGGCAGGAAAATTCTTCAGCGCGTCCGCCACGCCCGCCATTCGATCGTCGAGGTTACGCTGTCCCGGAATTGTGATGACCACTACACTCCCATTACCTGGAATGAGCGCCGCCATCTGTTTCAGACTCTCTTTGCCCGCCTTGAAGTTGTCCGTTCCGATGTACAGCACGCGCTTCGAATTCGGTACATCCGCATCCACGCAGATGACCGGTATGCCCTGGGCTACGGCCATGTCAATCTCTGCCTGGAAAATCTCGGGCCGCGCCGCGGAGAGGCAGATTCCGGCGGGGTGTTCTTCCACGATCTTGCGGAACATTAGTAGTTCCGCGTTCGGGGCGTAGCCCGTCGGGCCAACGAGTTCACCTGTTACTCCGAGCGCCTTGGCGGCGTCTAAAAACCCCGCTTGCGCCTCCTGCCAGTATGGCAGCTTAATATTGGTGGCCACAAACACGTAGCGTTCGTTGTTCTCGTGGTAGGGCTTCGAACACGATGCAATGAGTGCTGCACCAACGAAAATAAAAAGGGATACCAGACTTGGCCCGTGTCTCCTCATTGAAATCCTCCTTTCGCACTCGGTCTGGCCTGCGGGGGCGGTTGCTCGCGCCCTCGGAAATTCGGGGCCCGGCGCATGTCTGGCTAGGGAAATTGGAACGAACAGGCGGGTCATCTCCACTTCCACGGTTTATTTGCTTTCGCTTACCTCTAGTCCAGAATGTTGGGCTTCAGGTTCGCCGCTAGGCGAAACCATAGGCCGGCGCCCCTCTCCCGTCAAGCTCAGGTCGCCATGACCGCGGTTTAGTGGCATCGCGGCTTGTTGGGCAGTTCCCGTTTGAACCGAAATTGCGACCACGACTGCTGAAGACTTGGTGGATTCCCTTCGGCCTCGTCGGCAGGCTATGTTCTACAGTTACCTTACCTGTTCCATCCAAGTTTCAGCAATGGCTTGATCGGTTTCCCAGATCCGAACCAATCAGCTGGAGTTCTTCAAAAATCTCGTTCCTGTTTGTCGCCACAGTGCTAATCTTTTTCATAGCCGGTCTCCTTTCTCTTGCGCCTAGAGCGGTTCGATCATAGGGAGCGTATCGTATCCCGCTGGACTCTGATTACTGTGGGTGAGTCACGACATGGGATTCACAACAGCGATTTGGGAAATATGTCGCCACTAATACTGCGCCTTAACTTGCTTCAGGTCGGCCGACAGGATGCCCGCATCGAGGAGTTCGTCAACGGCTCGATCGGTGAGCCGGATGGTCCAATGGTGATGTTCGCCGTGGGCAAGCCGCGGATCACGGGCCGGGAACGGCAGTTCGGTAATTATGGGTGTGTCGTTGGTAGACTGCGGTGATGAGCATAAAGAAAACGAATCGGAGAAAGAAGCAAAAGAAGCAAAAGCCGAGAGCTTCCAAGAAGTTCACGCGGAAAGCGAGGTTCGCTGCGGGAAAAAAAACAACAGCAAAAAGTAACGCCGTGAAAAGCGAGCCTGCGAAACACAAGGTTTCGCGCAAAAAGAAGACAGTCCGTTCAACAGCGGCTGTGCGAAGAAAGAGCCAAAGCGTCGAGACGGTTTCACTGGAACCGAAAGGTCTGGGAACCCGCGCCGGCGTGGGGTCTGGAGACCTTCAGGGCATTTCCATTCTTGAGAACGTGGATTCGGAAAGCGCAGAGGAGCTGCTCGAAGAAGGGCAGGCGTTCGAGGCTGGGGTCATCAGCGGTGGGGAAGATGCTCCGGATGCGGACAAGTCCGAAGTAACCACGCACGAGGTTCCGCAAGACGATGTTCCCGGCGAGTATTACGATAAGGACCGGCCGTAGGTCTTTCGCCCTCACTCTTAATTCACTAATAGCGAGCCCCGCCGAAAGGGGTTGCAGGACAAGCACCCACATCGCCCTCGAACCGCTAAATGCCTCTCAAAATTTTGTCTGAACCGTTTTTGGCCCTTCCATTGTCTGATTTTACGGCGCTTTTCCAATCCACCAGAGGACCTTAGCGACGATCTTCCATCTTTGTTTGCCGTTGACTGTTATCGATTCATAGCTTGCATTTTCGGATTGCAGAACAATCGTATGGTCATAACGCTTCAAACGAGAAACGGTTAATCCTTTGTCCTTGTGCCATGCGATCACAACCTTGCCGTCCAGCTCCCCGATATTATTCTGTGCGAAATCGACTACCAGAATATAGCCGTCAGAGATTAATGGCGACATCGAGCTGCCCCGAACACGAAGGCAACTGGTCGTAGACGGATTGGGACACCAATCTTTGGGAGCGGCGATCATGCTCTCGACGGGCGCGTCTTGCAGGAGCACATGGTTATCGCCCGTTTCACCGTGTGATGCTGCGACCGTCCTCAGGAGAGGGATCGCCACGAGTTGAAGTTTTTTATCCTCAGGCTTCTTCGCATTCCCACCGGCGCTCACGATTTCCAGACGGGGTATCTGCGCTTTTCGTAAACGCTCTTGCAGGCGAGGGGTTACACGCAGCAAGTCTTCCTTGCTTAAACCAGCCCGACCCCAGAAATACCAGCACAGCGGATCTCCAGCGGCGTTACCCATCTCGATATAAGTATGCGACGGTGGTTCCGAAATCCCGCGCTCCCATCGCGACACCGCCATGGCGGAGCAATGAAACGTATTACCGAAAGTGGCTTGATGGAAACCGAGTTGCTTGCGTAACCGGACAACCGTCTTCGCCCATTCCGGCGGTGCAAGATTAGCCGATCGGCGTATTGATCGCGCCATAACATCTGCATTCTCGGCGGGGCGGTTTTGCTAGTTATCAAATTACGCCCGCGAACCCGCATTGGCAAGCGCCAGATTCATGAAAATCGGTTCGCTATGGATACTGGTGGCAAGTATGGTCAAACAATCTCCGGGCGCACCGCACGCCGCCTGCAGCGTCGACGCGATTGTGGAGGAGTGTGCAGCCGCAGCCCACGGGTGCGGAGAGAAAGACTCGCTCCAAGACAACCTCAGTCCTCGGCAAGGCATGTGCAATACAGCAGAGTGCGTATCCCTCACGTCCCGGCAAATGGCATGTACATTTGGCGTCGGAAAATTCGCGCGCTCTAATAGCGGAACTACCGGAATCTTTTTCCGGGTGAAGGCAGAAAGTCACCACCAAGGATTCACGCAGGCACCAACCTACTGGCGAATCAACACTTATCTCTTCGCGGAATTGGCGAGGCGCTTGCTCCCTCGTGTATTTTGTTGTGAGGTCGTTCCATCGCGAGGCAAATCCCAATGATGACGCGCGTTCTTCTCGCCTTCGCAGTTCTGGCGATCGCGTTCTTGACCTGGGGCTCGGGATCGCCGCGGGCTGCCTTTCCGCAATCTCCGTCGGTCGGAGCTTTCGGAAGCGCTGCAATTGGAAGCGCATCACCAAGGACAAAGAGTGGTGGTGACCAGAACTCTTTGATGCGACGCATAGCACGATCCACGTGCGAAAGATTGAGGCGGTTGCGTAGTTGAAAGGACCTATTTGTGAGCTTCCCGTTTATCGTCTTTCGGGATTCAATACCACCAGGCACTCCGACGCCCGACCCAACCATTCCGCCGCCACCGCAACCGGAGTTGCCGCCGGAAGAACCGCCTTATCCTGACGCACCAACGCCCAATCCTGGCATACCACCTTTCCCTCCACCGGATCCCAACGAACCAGAACCACAGCCCACGTGACCTGCCTGCGCAATCTGCTCTGTCACCCGCAAACGGACATCGGTTTTAACGCCGCCTTTATCTTTT
>WNFE01001010.1_pt1 | contig 20245 bp, 17 predicted proteins | sample 5400451 | NCBI WGS metagenome assembly WNFE01 (sample SAMN13153344, study PRJNA577476) | soil metagenome | isolation source: 200 cm saprolite under Douglas fir tree site 2 hole 2 | place: USA:California | collected 2015-04-18
GATCACTATCTCAACAACATCCCGTTTGCCGATCACGGCGCGCTGCTCGACCCGCCGACGGCGGATGTGAGCGCGCGCTGCATCAGCATGCTGGCCCAGCTCGGGGAAACGACGGACAGCCCGCGCCTGCGGACCGCGCTCGACTACCTCCAGCGCGAGCAGTTGGCGGACGGCAGCTGGTTCGGGCGCTGGGGCGTGAACTATATCTATGGCACGTGGTCGGCGCTGTGCGCGCTGAACGCGGCCGGCCTCGACGCGACGATGCCGTGTGTGCGCAAGGCGGCGGACTGGCTGGTGTCCATCCAGAACCCGGATGGCGGCTGGGGCGAGGACTGCACGAGCTACAGGCTCGACTATCGCGGCCACGAGCCCGCGCCGTCCAATGCGTCTCAGACCGCCTGGGCGCTTCTCGGGCTGATGGCGGCGGGAGAGGTCGATCATCCTGCGGTGGCGCGCGGGGTCGCGTATCTGCGCCAGACCCAGGACGCGAGCGGCCTGTGGCGGCAGGACGCCTATACCGGCGGTGGTTTCCCGCGCGTCTTCTACTTGCGCTACCATGGCTATCCGAAGTTCTTCCCGCTGTGGGCCCTGGCGCGCTACCGCAACCTGCGGCGCGGCCATGTCCGGCGCGTCGTCCACGGCATGTGATGATCCTCGCGGTCACTGGACTGCAGCGCGAACGGCGCATTGTCGCCGGCCCTGACGTCGAGGCGGTCGCCGGCGGCGGCGATCACGCACGGCTGGAAGCGATCGTCAATCAACTCGCCTCCAGGTCGCGTGGCATCGTCAGTATCGGAATCGCGGGCGGCCTGGCGCCGGGATTGCGGGCCGGCCGGTGGGTCGTGGCGGACGCCGTGCTGGTTGACGGTGAATCGGTGCCGACCAACCCGGCCTGGACGGGTCGGATTGCCGCTCGCCTGCCGGAGGCGGCCAGAGGATTGCTGCTCGGCGTGAATGCCATGGTGATCGAGGCGACGCAGAAAGCGGCACTGCACCGGACGACGGCCGCTCTCGCCGTTGACATGGAATCGCATATCGTGGCGCGGGTGGCGCGGCGGCATGGTCTGCCCTTCGCGGCTGCCCGGGTTGTCGCCGATGCCGCGCACCGCACGCTGCCGCCGGCAGCCCGCGTCGGCATGAAACCGGATGGCACGATGGATTTGCCGGCCGTCCTGCGCTCCGTGCTGGCCAAACCGGGCCAGCTTCCCGCCCTGATTCTGACGGGCCTGGAGGCGGAGCGGGGCTTTAGGGCGCTACTCCGCGGCTACCGCCGTCTTGGCCCCGGACTCGGCGGCCCGGATCTCGCTCAGCCTGCGCTCGACATGCCCTGAGAAAACGAACTCCGCCGGACGCTGGCCTGCCAGCGAGATGTCTTTCGCCAGCTCTCCCTCGGTGCGGACGCCGCGCATCGCGACCGACAGCGCCTTCAAGGGGCGCCGCATCATGTCCTTGACGGCCGAGGCCTCGAAGCCGGAATGGACCATGCAATCGGCGCACTTCTCGTAGTTGCCGACGCCGTACTTGTCCCATTCGGTGTCGTCCATCAGCTCGCGGAACGTCTTGGCGTAGCCCTCGCCGAGCAGGTAGCAGGGCTTCTGCCAGCCGAAGACGGTACGCGTCGGGTTGCCCCACGGCGTGCAGTGATAGGCCTCGTTGCCGGCGAGAAAGTTCAGGAACATGACCGACTGGCTGAACGGCCATTTCCGCCCGCCATCGCCGCGCGCCAGGATGCCGCGGAACAGTTCCTTGGTCTTGGTGCGATTGAGGAAGTGCTGCTGGTCCGGCGCGCGCTCATAGGCATAGCCGGGCGACACGGTGATGCCATCCAGCTCCAGCGCCTTCATGTCGTCGAAGAAGCCGGCGACTTGGGCGGGATCGGCATCGTTGAACAGCGTGCAGTTGATGCTGACGCGGAAGCCCTTCGACTTGGCGAGGCGAATCGCTTCCACCGCCTTGTCGTAGACGCCGCGCTGGCAGACCGACTTGTCGTGCATCGCCTGGTTTCCGTCGAGATGAATGGACCAGGTGAAGGCGTGATGCGGCCTGTAGTCGTCGATCTTCTTGGCCAGCAGGAGCGCGTTGGTGCACAGGATCACGAACTTGCCGCGGGCGAGATAGCCTTTGACGATCTCCGGCATCTCGCGGTGCAGCAGCGGCTCTCCGCCGGCGATCGAGACCACCGGGGCGCCGCACTCGTCGATCGCGCCCATGCAGTCGTCGTAGGACAGGCGCTGATTGAGGATCTCGTCCGGATAGTCGATCTTGCCGCAACCGGCGCACGCCAGGTTGCAGCGGAACAACGGCTCCAGCATCAGCACAAGCGGGTAGCGCTTGCGCCCCGAGAGATGCTGGCGGACCACGTAGGTTGCAATCCGGGCCGCCTGCAACAAAGGAATTCCCACAACGCCGCTCCTCGGTAATGTCTCAAATTCGATCTTGGACGGGGTTAGATTTCGGTCGCTTCTTTTCTGGCGGCGCGTTCGGCCATCAGGTCGTACAGATAAGCGATACTCAACATCGTGGCTCTGGCCTCCGCATCGCTCATTTCTTCGGCCCTGGCGCGGGCTTCTTCCCCGCGCTCCTGCCAATATTCGGAACTCCGCAGCCCGTCGTTCTTGCTCATGTGCTGCGCTTCCCGTTTGGCGTCGGCTGCAGTGGCCAACCGCACCTCATCTATCCGGCTGACGGTACCAGCGTCTTGTCAGAAGGCGCCCTCAGTTCATTGGGCAGCCGGAACTCGATCGTCTCGCGCACACCGGCGATTTCCTCGACCTCGACCTCACCGTGCCGGCGCAGCGCTTCGATGACGTCGAGAACCAGTTCCTCGGGAGCCGAGGCGCCGGCGGTCAGTCCCACGGTCTGCACGCCGGCCAGCCAGGCCGGATCGAGCTCGCTGCCATCGGCGATCAGGTAGCTCGGCAGATTTTTCTCGAGGCCGATCTCGCACAGCCGATTGGAGTTGGAGCTGTTGCGGCTGCCGACCACCAGCAGCAGGTCCACCACCTCGCACAACTCTCGTACCGCCGACTGGCGATGCTGCGTCGCATAGCAGATGTCCGAGACGTCCGGCCCCTCGAGATCGCGGAACCGCGCTTGCAGGGCAGCGATCACGCCACGCGTATCGTCGACGCTCAGCGTGGTCTGGGTTACGTAGGCCACCGGTGCGTCATCCGGAAGGTCGAGCTGCGCGACATCTTCAACCGTGGAAACGAGATGGACCGGGGCGTCGACCTGCCCAATCGTCCCCTCGACCTCGGGATGACCGGCATGGCCGATCAGGATCAGGGCCCGGCCGCGCGCCACGTAGCGCTTGCCCTGGATGTGCACCTTCGAGACCAGCGGGCACGTCGCGTCGAGGACCGGCAGACCGCGCGACTTCGCCTCATCGATGATCGACTGGGCCACGCCATGAGCGCTGAAAATCGTCACGGCGCCGTCGGGAATCTCATCCAGCGTTTCGACAAAGACCGCTCCCATGCGCTCGAGCTTCTCGACGACATGGCGGTTGTGGACGATTTCGTGGCGGACATAGACCGGGGCGCCGAATTTCTCGAGCGAGCGGCCGACGATCTCGATCGCCCGGACGACCCCCGCGCAGAAACCCCGAGGCTGAGCCATAAGAACCCGCATCCAGATCAATTCCTTCCATCAGGAGAAGTCGCGACGGACAACGGCATGTTGGGTTGCTTTGCCGGAGGCGCAATAGCAGACCGCCATGTCGGTCCTGTCTCGTGAATGGGCGTCCGCAGGCAACCTCGGGCAAGTGAGCAGGATCGCTCATGCCTGCCGTTTGGACATTTGCAAGTCCCGCGCATTTTCCGACACCACGGCCCAGGATACAAGCATTGCCTTGGTGGATACGCAGCTCTCGCGCCACCAAGTCGCGTTACCGGCCTGGGCTGCTTGCGCAAGAGAGTGCGGCGGCCGCCTGGTAACCCGCAAGATACTGCCCCGCGAGGTACAAAAGGCGGTCCGATCATTGCGACGCCGTGCCGCGCGGGCCATGACGGCCCCGACATCGACCTGCGCGAATTCACGAAGCTTTGCTTGGCGGAGAACGATCGTCGTCCCGGTATTTACGCCCGACTGCTTGCCCTGTGGACGAGACATCGGCGAAACGCGGCCTGAGGTTGGCTCGCGCGTTCCAAAGTCGCAGCGCCCTGAGCGCTGCATCGGCCAATTGCGGCATGAAGCTGGGGCGCAGCAATGGCGGTTCGAATGCGCTCATGCGGCGGTTGTTTTCCGAGTAGCAGTCCTCGAGGAAGCGGCGAAAATTGAAGCCGTCGAGGAACATGCTGACCTGGGTGGCGGCAAAATTCTTGCCGTCGTTCAATTCCTTGCCACGCCGCGCCAGGCCGGCCATGCGGCCCATGGCGCGCAGGTAGTAGTGCAGGCTGGTGAGCGGCAAGATCGTCCGTGCGAACCAGCCCTGCCGGGCCTCCGTATAGGCCATCCAGTTGATGAAGAAGACGATGTGACGGGTTTCCTCGTACATCAATGTTTCGAAAATCTGCAGCATCTCCTTGGGAAGAAATCCCGACTGCAAGGCGATCTTGAACAAGCCGAAACCGAGGAACGAATCGAGGCATTCGCCGAAGCCGAAGTCCTTGAACCGCGTTTCGATGTTTTTGCTGATGTCCTCGAGCGGCCGCTCGGCGGCGTCCAGTCCGTACTTGTCGATCATCACCCGGATCAACTTGGCGTGACGGGTCTCCTCGCGGCCCTGCAGGGCCAGCGCCTCCCTGAGAACCGGATCGGCGACCGTTTCGGTGAACGCCGCCACGATCGCCCCGGCCCGGCGTTCGGTGTAAAACACCTCTTCCCAAAAAGGCACGGAGCGCAGCCGGTGCAGCGCCTCGTCGTCGAGCACCGGCCAGGGCAGGGTATGCGGATCGTATTCGCTATAGGTCTGCGTGAAGTGCCGGCAGAAGGCATCGCGATGTTCTTGCGATCCGATCTTCATGGGTACTCGCCTTTTCGCTGGCTTGACGGTTTTCGCACGCACCAGGGCGTCTGCGCAGTGGACCATCTTGCGCAAATCTCGACAGCTGCGACAATAGCATCAAACAGGTCCCGCTCGACGGGAACGTCTTCGTACTGACGCCGTTGGATCGCTGCATTGGGGGGAATGGCATCGGAGGGCTCCATGCGCCGCTGGCAGGTTTGCTTGCCGTTGCTGCATCGATTCCTCGCGATCAGTACGAGGTGGTGCTCACGGACGAGAACATCGAGACCATCGACTTCGATCTGAAAGCCGACCTCGTCGGCATTTCCGCCATGACGAGTTACGACAACCGCGGCTATGAGATCGCCGATCAATTCGGCTTGCAAGGGGTCCCCGTCGTGATGGGCGGCGTGCATCCGAGCTTCATGCCGCAGGAAGCGCTCAAGCATTGCGATGCTGTCGTGATCGGCGAAGTCGAGCTCGTGATCGAGCGGTTGCTCGACGATTTTCGACACGGATCGATGCGCGGCACCTACAAGTCGGACAAGCTGCATCCGATGGTCGGCATGCCGATGCCGCGCTACGATCTCCTGAAGAAGCATCGCTACGTCAACCGCACGTTCGTCCAGACTTCGCGCGGTTGCCACCAGGGCTGCACGTTCTGCGCCGAGCCGCTGATGAACGGCCTCAAATTCCGCTATCGGCCGGTCGATGAGGTGATCGAGGAGATGGAGAACTGCGGTCAGCGCACCATCTCGATCAACGACGCCGACTTTTTCGGCACGCCGGAGCGTCCGAAGGAAGTGATGCGCGCGTTGCGCGGGCGCGGCATCCAATGGCAGGCCGGCGTCACCTCCAAACTTGCGCAGGATGATCGCATGCTGGAGCTCGCGGCCGAAAGCGGCTGCACGATGCTGAGCATCGGCTTCGAATCGATCTCGCGCGCGACGCTCAAAAGCGTGCACAAGCACGTCAATCAGCCGGACACCTTCGCCACCCTGGTGGAGAAGGCGCACTCCTACGGAATCATCGTGTTCGGCCTGTTCATGTTTGGCTTCGACGGCGACGATCGCTCGGTTTTCGACGACACCGTTAACTTCAACATCGACGCCAACTACGATGCCTGTGCCTATTCGGCGCTTACGCCGTATCCGGGAACGCTCACCTGGTACGAGATGAAGAAGGCGAACCGTATCGTTTCCTTCGACTGGACGAAGTATGACCAGGGACACGTCGTCTATCGCCCTGCGCAGATGTCGGGGGACGAGCTGCGCCTCGGCCTGGAGGGCGCCTACAGGAATTTCTATGCGGCATCTTCGATCGCCCGCCGGTTCCCGCTGCGCGGCAACCGGCATCGCGCGCAATGGCTGATCTACAATCTTTTCATGCGCAAGGGATCGCAGACCGCGAATATCCATTCAATCGCCGAGCCAACGGCAGAACCCGACGTCGCTCCGATGCCTCCGATCCTGCCCATCAAGCGCGAATGGCGCGCCGCCGTCCTCGAGGCAGCCGGCGGCGGACCAGGACCGCACATGGGCTGAGGAGGCTCAATGTCGTCGTATCGCAATTCGATACGACAAACGCGCCGCCGACTACCAGGCCTTCATCCAGCTCGCGTCCATCAGGCCATGGCGACGCGTTGGTGGTCCACGCCCCGATCACTGTGATATTGCCGATCGACTTCGCATCCATCCTTGAGAATTCTTGAGGCATTTTGTGTCCACCAGGGCTTCGCTGATCGGTCGTGTCGTCGCGACGAGCACCCGCCAGCCGTTGATCGTACTGCTTCTCGCCGTGGTGCTGACGGCGGCGGCGCTGGTCTACACGGCGCGGCATTTCGCCATGACCGCCGACACCGCCGAATTGATCTCGACGAAGTTGGAGTGGCGGCAACGCGAGCTGGCGTTCGAGGCGGCCTTCCCGCAACTCCAGAATCTGACCATGGTCGTGGTCGACGGCGCGACCCCCGAGCTGGCCGACGCGGCGGCCCGGCGGCTCACCGCGGCGCTGCAAGGAAAGCCCGACCTTTTCCGCACCGTGCGACGTCCCGTCGGTGGGGCTTTTTTCGAGCGCAACGGGCTGTTGCTGCTGCCGCTGGATGAAGTCGAGGCGACCACGAAAGCGCTCATGCGGGCACAGCCCCTGCTTGGCCCGCTGGCGGCTGATCCCAGTCTGCGTGGCGTCTTGAGCGGCATCTCGAACACCCTGCAAGGGATCAAGCACGGACAAGCCACGCTGCATGACATCGAACCCGCGATGACGGCGCTCGCGGCGACGTTTGAAAAAGCCGCGGCCGGGCAGCCGGCTTTTTTTTCGTGGCGGACGCTGATCGCCGGGACACAGGCCGGACCCCGCCAGACGCGGCACGCCGTGCTGGTTCAACCGGTGATGGATTATACGGCGCTTGAGCCGGGCGCGGCCGCGAGCACGGCCATCCGCGCGACAGCCCGCGCCCTCGGCCTCGATCCGGCGCATGGCGTGACCGTGCGCCTGACCGGCCCGGTGCCGCTGGCGGACGAGGAATTCGCGACGCTGGCCGAGGACGCGCACCTGATCCTCGGCGCGATGGCCGCGGCGCTGTTGGGGATCCTGTGGCTGGCGGTGCGTTCTGCGCGCGTCGTCATTGCGATCCTCGCCACCACGCTTGTCGGCCTGATCATGACGGCCGCCATCGGTTTGCTGGCGACCGGCCGCTTCAACCTCATCTCGGTCGCCTTCATCCCGCTATTCGTCGGGCTCGGCGTCGACTTCAGCATTCAGTTCAGCGTCCGCAGCCTCGCCGAGCGTCTCATCCACCCCAATCTCAGGGCGGCGCTGACGGTGACCGGCACCACCATCGGACGGGCACTGGCGCTGTCGGCCGCCGCCATCGGCGCCGGCTTCTTCGCCTTCCTGCCGACCACCTATATCGGCGTGGCCGAACTCGGGACCATCGCCGGTCTCGGCATGATCGTCGCCTTCGTTTTGAGCATCGTCCTGCTGCCCGCGCTGTTGACCCTGCTGCGCCCTCCGGCCGGTCGGCTGGCCGAGGTCGGTTTCACGATGCTGGCGCCGGTCGACATCTTCGTCCGTCGGCATCGCCCGACGGTGCTGGCCATGGCGCTTCTCGCGGCGGCGGTCTCGTGTGCGCTGCTGCCGCTGGTGCGTTTCGACTTCAATCCCCTGGACCTCAAGAGTTCCAAGGTGGAGTCGATGACGACCCTGCAGGCCCTCGCATCCGATCCCGACTGGACGCCCAATGCGATCAACGTCCTCGCCCCCTCGCTCGCCCAATCGCTGGCCGTGGCGCGCCGCCTCGACGCCCTGCCGGCGGTATCCCAGACCGTCACGCTGCAGAGCTTCGTTCCCGTGCAGGAGAACGAGAAACTGGCGCTGATCGCCAACGCCGCGATGGCCCTCAAACCCATCCTCGACGTCGCTCCGCTCGCGCCGCCATCGGACTCCGCGCTGCAGCACGGCTTGGCGACGACGGCGGCGGCGCTGCGCCGGGCGGCGAGCGGCGCAACGGACTCCGCCGCCGGCGCGGCGCGGCGCCTGGCCGATGCGCTGGAGCGCCTGCAGGCCACGACACCGGACGTCCGCGCCGCGGCCGCTTCTGCCGTGGTCGCCCCGCTCGCCATCATGCTCGATCAGACCCGCGCGTTGTTACAGGCCGGTCCGGTGACGCTCAAGACCCTGCCGCCTGAGCTTGTCGCCGACTGGATCGCGAAAGACGGGCGCGCCCGGATACAGGTCCTGCCGCGCGGCAGCCTGGACGACAACGCATCGCTGCGGCGTTTCGCGACGGCGATCCAGAACGTCGCGCCGGATGCGACCGGCCGGCCGATTTCCATCAGCGCGTCGGGCGACAGCGTCGTCGAGGCCTTTGTGCAGGCGGGAGTGTATTCCATCCTCGCCATCATCCTGCTTCTGGCGGTGGTGCTGCGACGGAGCCGCGACGTGCTGCTGACCCTGCTGCCGGTGCTGCTGAGCGGGCTGCTGACCTTCGCCACTTGCGCCGCCCTTGACCTGCCGCTGAACTTCACCAACATCATCGCGCTGCCGCTGCTGTTCGGCGTCGGCGTTGCCTTCAATATTTATTTTGTGCTGGCATGGCGTGCGGGGGAGACGGCGATGCTGCAGTCGAGCCTGATGCGTGCCGTCGTCTTCAGCGCGCTGACGACGGCCACGGCGTTCGGCGCCTTGTGGCTGTCGAGCCATCCCGGCACCGCCAGCATGGGCAGACTGCTGATGATCTCGCTCGCCTGGGAGCTTCTTGTCACCTTGCTGTTCCGGCCCGCTCTGCTGTCGCGGCCGCCGGCGGCGCCGGACACGGCGTAGCTGATCTCGCAGAGGCGTTCGAAAATGCGTTCTGCAATGCCCGCTATCGGCGATGGCGCTGGCCACCGCCGATCGACGGAACGCCCGGTGTTTCGCTCAGGTCTTGGGCGTGGGCGGCGTGGCCAACATCTCCGCGCAGGCGCGGGCGACGTCGGAATCGGTCGTCTTGCTGCCGGGCATGGTGGCAAAACCGCTCTTCTCCACGGTGCTGCCGCGCTCCCATGAGCTTGCCTTGGCCAGCTCGGCGATCTTGGCCGACGCATCGCTCTGCGTCCGATATTGGGCGGCGCAGATCGGCGCCAGCGCCACCACGACCGCGTCGTGCGCGGCCGTGGCCGCATCCTTGCGGGCGGTGCCGCCGGTCACCCAGCCGCCCCACGTGAAGCCTACGATCATGCAGGCGATGGCGCCGCCCACGGCGCCCCATATCAGGGGTTTGGTATTTGCTGGAAATTGCATGGCAAGTCCTTTCAGGGCCGCGCTGCGGCCGTCAGGTCGGCGGGCGCGGGATCGCGCAGCCGACGATCAACACGATCGGGAAAATCGGGAACAGGAACGGCGGTACCGGCCGGCTGCGCAATGCATTCACCTCGCGGTGGGCGGGAGCGCAGGCCTCTCTCAGCCGTCGCAGGCCGGAGACTTGGGGGGCGACGGTCGATACAGCTACACCCTGCGTGCGCGTGTGTCCAACCGGCTCGCTGTCCTATTTGGAACAGCACCCCCTGCCTTAATTGACGCAAATCGTCATCGACGCCGCCGCGGCCCGGAGGCTGGCGGCACTAGGAAAAGAGGTGTACCCACGGCGGGCGGCGCGCCTTGCCCGATGGAGGTTCATTGATCGCGCTGAGGATCCATCACAAGACGACCTATCGCTACCATGAGCCGGTGAAGCTCGGGCCGCACCGGCTGATGCTGCGTCCGCGGGAGAGCCGCGAGCTTCGCCTGATGTCGAATTTCGTCAGCGTGACGCCTGCCGCGATGGTCACCTGGGCGCACGATGTTTGCGGCAACGCCGTCGCTCTGGCTACGTTCGGTGCCCTGGCCGACCATCTGGTGATCGACAGCGTTGCCGAACTGGAGCTCGATGCGGCGCCCTGGCCCGTCTTCGACATAGCGGCGTCGGCCGCCGACTATCCGTTCTTTTATGCCCGCGAAGAATGGATCGATCTCGGCGCGCTCACGGTCGCGCAATACGCCGATCCGGCCGGGCGGCTGCGCGACTGGGCGCGCGCCTTCGTGCGCGGCTGTCCGACCAACACGCTGGCGCTGCTCAAGGATCTGAGCGCCGGGGTCGCCGAAGGGATCCTCTATCAAAGCCGCGAGGACGAGGGCACGCAGTCGCCGATCGAGACCCTCGACCGCGGCCGCGGCTCGTGCCGCGATCTCGCGGTGTTGTTCGTCGAAGCCGCGCGCAGCCTCGGCTTCGGCGCGCGGATCGTCTCGGGCTACCTGTACAATCCGGAGCGCCAGCGGGACGTTGGAACCACGCACGCCTGGGCGGAAATCTTCGTGCCGGGCGCCGGCTGGATCAGCTTCGATCCGACCAATCGCGGAGTCGGCGGCTTCAACCTCATTCCCGTCGCGGTAGCGCGCGATATCCGTCAGGCGATGCCGGTGTCCGGCAGCTTCACGGGAATGACCGGCGCCTTTCAGGGCATGTCGGTCGAAGTCGTCGTTGGCCAGCAGTGAGGAGGCGCACCATGACCGACAAGACGATCGACCTCGACCGGCGGCGCGGAATGGAAGCCCAGAAGGCGACCGACCTGCGCCGCCTGCTTGCCGAGGTGGAAGCCAACGAACGCACTTTGCGCCTTCGCCAGGACGAGCTGGAAGCGCACCTCGCCGCCGCCCCGGCAGCCAACTGGCCGGAAGCCGCCGAGAAGGCCCGCTATGTTCTCGGCCTCTATGCGGCGACCTTGCCCACCGAAGATACGCGCCGGCGGACGTTGATCGCCGCCGTGCTGGCGGATTTCGAACGCCTCGCCCGGGAGCCTTGAGAGGTCGTCCTCTTCGCCCGTCGCGGTGACTTGCGTTTGACGCCTCTCATGAGCCGTCCCGCGGGCTTCGCGCCGACCAGGATGGCGGCGATGACGCACGGTTGATCGCTGCGCACGCTCCAGGAGTGATTGGTCCCTCTTTGGATGAGGATGTCGCCCTGCCCGAGCAGCTTCTCTCCCTTGTCCATGATGGCGTAGATCTCGCCCCTGAGCACGATGATGTAATCGACGGTGGCCGTGGCGTGCATCATGGGATCGCCCGACTCATGGTCGGGCGCGCCGCCGGCGCCGATCGAGGCGAAGGCGGCCTTTGCATCGGCTGTCTTGCGCCATGCGGTATCGGGGGGAAACTCCACGATTCGAAAGATCGTGCCGTTCTCCGGCGGCTCGAGCTTGATCTTCCCCGCCGCGGCATCGCTGTTTCCGCTGTTCGAGGCAGGCGCCGTCTTGGTCCGCCACAGATCGGTCAAGGCGACGCCGGGCATCGACTTCATCTCGAGGATGTTCGGCGCCTTGCCGTCGGCAATGAACATCGACTGGCCGTCCTTGTCATGCCCGGTAACGACGCGGCGAATGCGCTGGGCCATACGGATCTCCTCCGGAAACCTCGAGCACGGGGAGGGCTAGGGAGCTCGCGATCGAGACGTTAAGGGCGGCTGTCGGCATGGACCTTGGCATTAGACGCCGCGCCCCAGGAACGCACGAACAATCGCGTGGCCGACGTGACGGCCGGCACCATCGCGCGCCCGACCATGGGATTGAGGTCGAGCGGCTTCAACAGCATCTTGATCGCCATTTCGTGGGGAAAGTGGTGCTTGGCGAGCTGCACGACGCTGTCGCGGTACGCCGCATAGTCCCGCTTGCGGAACCCGGTGTCGGGGTTGCGGCCGAGGCAGACGGCTTTGAAGGCATAGAAGGCGTCCTCGGTCTCGACCTCGGTGGCCCGATTGAGGAGCGTGCGGAAAATCGCAGCGCGGCCTGGTTGTTCGAGCCTCCGGTAGCGCAGGAAATAGCGGTAGAAATGCTTGTAGTGCCGGACCTCGTCGGCGCTGATCTCGGCCGCGAGGCGCTTCAGCACCGGCTCGCGGCTCAGTTCCGACAGCATGCGGTAGAAGGTGGCGGTGCCGGTCTCCACGACGCAGCGCGCCGCCATCTCGAGCGCCCTCGTGCCGGCCAGCTGATCGAGGGTGCAGATCCGGGAGTATTCGGCGACGAAGCTCCGGTAGGCGGCTTCCCAATCGAAATCCGGCCAGGCGGTCTGGACATAGCGCTTCAGCGCCGCGCCGTGCTGCAATTCCTCGCTTTCCCAGTTGCCCTCCAGCCAGTCGACGATCTCGCTGTCAGGCCGGAAGAACTCGACCAGATTACGCGTGTAGAGGTCCGAGGTGATTTCGATGAAGGAGGCGGACGCGAGGATGTAAAAAAGTCTTCGGTCGTCGCGCACCCGGTCGTGGACGAGCGTGTGGTAGGGGATGTCCTCCACCGACCAGGAAGCGTCGCCCGCGTTGACGGGGCATGTCGCCGCCATGCACGTTTCTCCTTCCAACGCCCCAAGCCAACGCCCCAAGATTTTCACAAATTCGAGACCGGCCGGCAATCCTGGCCATGGACGCCCTGGAGGCGATCGCGGAAGTCCAGCTGAAGGGAATTGAAGGCCTCTGGCTCCGTCCCTTTCAGCGCGTGAGCGCCCCACGGCGCGATGTGCGGGGTCGCGCCCTTGATTGCCCTTGCAAGTTCTCCCGACATCGCGCTCGGCACCGGTGCCCGACTGGTCGTAGGTGACGATCCTGTAACGCTGGCGCAAGGTGGCGCGCTGCGGCGTCCAGTAACCAGCGGTTGAGAAGCTTCGGTAATGACTTGCGGGTGACAACGGAACCAGTTTGATCCTCGAGCGTTTCTGGCCGGGGCGCGCTCGTGCTAATGTTCGTCCTCGGATGGGCCGCATCGCCGCTCCGAAACTCTCTGTGGGGGATGATCATGCTCAGAAGACTACTGGTTGTGTTTTCAGCGGTATGGCTGTTGGCCGCCTGTGCCTCGGAGCCGCCGCCTCCGCCGCCGCCACAACCCGCGGCAGTCGCTCCGCCGTCGTTCATGGTGTTCTTCGACTGGGATCGCTCGAACCTCTCGCAGCAGGCCCTGGTCACGATCAAGCAGGCCGCCGACGCCTTCAAGACCCGGGGCAGTGCCCAGATCACGGCGACCGGCCACACCGACACGTCCGGTCCGGAAGCCTACAACATGGCGCTGTCGCTGCGTCGTGCCAATGCGGTCAAGGACGCGCTGGTGCGTGAGGGCGTGCCGGCTCCGGCGATCACGGTCGTCGGCAAGGGCGAGACGCAGCTGCTGGTGCCGACCGGCGACGGCGTGCGCGAGCCGCAGAACCGCCGCGTCGAGATCGTGGTTGGCGGCGGCGGCCAAGTGTCGAGCATCTTTTCGGACCCCCGGTCCTACTGCAAGGCCTTGAGCGACAAGTGGCGCCAGCTCCGCACCTCCCAGGCCGATACCCCCGAAGCGGCAGCGATGGCCCAGTGCGAGGCAGGCAACTACCAAGCCGGTATCCCGACGCTTGAGAATGCCCTGATTGCCAACAAGATCCCGCTCCCGGCGCCCGGCTTCCGCTGGCCCGGGCAGCCCATTGGGCCGAGCTGAGCGATTGCCTTACGGGTGGCAAGCGGCAACGCCTGCCACCCCTTTGAAGAAAAGGTGAAGAAAAGGCGGCCCTCGCGAGGGCCGCCTTTTTCATTGGCGGAGGCGCGTCAGCTGAGGCGCGCTGCCTCGGCCATCACTTCCAGCGCCTCGGGTTGACGCGAGCGCACGCTGAGCGAGTCGGCGCCGCAATCCTCCCACGCGCGATAGCGCTGGCGGATGCGGGCCGGCGGACCGACCAGCGATTTCATGTCGACCCATTCGTCGGGCACCGAGGCAACGGCCTCGTCCTTGCGGCCTGCCAGGTAGAGCTCCTGGATGCGCGTGGCGGCGTCGCCGAAACCGCGGCGCACCATGATGTCGTTGTGGAAGTTCTTCGTCTTGTGGCCCATGCCGCCGACATAGAGCGCCACCTCCGGCTTCAGCCTGGCGAGCGCCGCTTCGACGTCGTTGTCGACCTCGACATGCACCGCGGCATGGATGGAGAAGTTGCTAAAACCCTTGCCGTTGCCGGCCCGGCGGAAGCCCTCCTCGAGCCATGGCCTGTACTCCTCCATGGCGCCCGGCATGAAGCCCATGGGCAGCCAGCCGTCGGCGATCTCGGCGGTGAGCTTGACCGTCGCCTCGTTGCCGGTCGCCAGGAAGATCGGGATGTTCGGGTTCATGTGCAGGATGGATTTCAGCGGCTTGCCGATGCCGAGTGCGCCCGGCCCGGTGTAGGGCAGTGAAATCTCGCGGCCGTCGTGGGTCACCGGCGCCTCGCGCGCGAAAATCTTGCGCATGATCGCGACGTAGTCACGGATGCGCCAGTAAGGCTTGCCCCAGGGCTGGCCGTACCAGCCTTCGACGATCTGCGGGCCCGACACGCCCAAGCCGACAATGAAGCGCCCGCCGCCGGCCATGGCATCGACGGTCGCCGCTGACATCGCCGCGTTGGCGGGCGTGCGCGCGGCGAGCTGCATGATGCCGGTGCCGAGCTTGATGCGGCTGGTGTGCGCGGCCAGGAAGGCGAGCGGCGTCACCGCATCCGACCCATAGGCTTCCGCCGTCCATACCGATTCGTAGCCCAGCTCCTCGGCGCGCTGCACGAGCTTCACCGGAATGTCGACATGGGCGCGGGAATAGCCGATCGCCAGGCCCAGTTTCATCGCGGTTTCCTCCCGTTCGCGTCTAAGGACGGCTGGCTTGAACTCGTTTGGCGATCTCGGAGACCGTGTAGTGAGCCGATTGCACGGCGCCTTCCTGCCAGGCCGTGACATAACTCATGTGCTCGCCGGCAAAGTAAAACGGTCCATCGCCGGCGAGCAACACAGGGTATCCCGCTTGGCGCATCCCCGGAATGGCCTCCCATTCGATCCAGGCGCCCAGCGAGTAGGGCACTTTCGCCCAGGCGACCGAGGCGGCCGACCCGACAAGCGTCCCATAGCCTGGATGAAGCGCTTCGCCGTCGCTGATCGCGGCCGCACGGCGCTCGGCCGGAGTCATGGCGGTGAAGCGCAGGGCCGGAGCCTGGTCCCAAACGTAGGCGCCGACCAGAACGCCTTTCTCGCCGTGGAACCCGTGCGACGGATACCAGATCTGGGTGATGTCGCGGCCGGTCCAGCTGATGCCGCCGTAGAGCTGCTGGTCGGTCTCCCACCAGCGGCGCGGCGCCTCGAAGGCGACTTTCACCGCCGGAAAATACGCCTTGGCGCCGAGCGCGATCGCATATTTCACCGCGAGAGCGAAGTCGGCGGGAATGCCGTCCAGCACCGAAAGGGGGATCGTGCAGATCACGAAATCCGCGTCGAGCGCGCTCCGTTGCCCGCTGGTGCGGTCGCGCGAGATCACCCGTGCGCGCTCGCCGATCCGTTCGATCTGCACGACTTCCTGGTTGGTCTGGATCATGTCGCCCAGCACGCGGACGAAGGCGCGGACGATGGCGTCCATCCCGCCGACAGGTTGCAGCATGGTTGGCGATTGATCCCACAACTCGGCGAAACAGAGCGCGAGCGCGATCCGTCGCGACGCCGCTCCGGCGATCTCGTCCATGGCAAGAGGTTGCTGAAGGCGTCCGCGTTGATTGCCGGCCGCCGGCGTGTCGTCATCGGCATAACCGGCACGCGACGAACCGGCATAGCTCATGTCCGGCTTGAGATTGCCAAAGACCCGTAGCAGAGACCGAATGGCGTCGTCGTCCGGTACGCTCCTGGCCGCCAGCGCCGCGATCGCACCTCTCATATCGGCCTGGACTCGCCGCGCCGTTTGAGGCTTGCCGCCGAATTGAGAGTCGAACTGGACCAGGGCGGCGCGGTTGTCGTTGACGAAAAGCTCCAGCGCAACGCCCAGTTCACGGCAATATCCCAGGATTCCCTGGTGGTGACTGGAAATCCTGGCGGGGCCGGCATTGAAGTAGATGTCGCGGTGTGCCTCCCAGTCGACCCGCTGAATGGAATCCGTTTCGACGATCTGATCGCCGCCGCGCAGCGTCCAGACGCGCCCGCCGGAGCGCGCGCGGGCTTCGAGGATCCGGCACTGATAGCCGGCCTGGGCGAGGCGGTATGCCGCCGTCATGCCGGCGATCCCGGCGCCCAGGATCGCCACGCTCTTGCCGTTGCCGGATTCGGGCGCCAGTTGGGGCGGCGCGGCGTACGCCGTCGGCGTGACCAGCAGCCCCATCGTGTTCAGGGCGGAATAGGCTGTGGCTGCACCGGCGATGTGCCCGATCAACTCGACCAGCGTGCGGCGCGAAATCTCGGTGGCCATTTATCCTCGGGTGAGGGCAGGGCTATCGCATTTGACAAAAAACTTCCGTCATCCCGACCGGAGCCGAGCGCAGCGAGGCGCAGTGGAGGGACCTGTTCTGTTGCCTCGGCGACAAGAAGAGGTCCCTCGGCTACGCCGCCCCCTGGGCGGCTTCGCTCGGGATGACGGAATAAATAGTCAAATGCGATAGCCCTACGGGTGAGGGGACGGGACACTATATCCGGTTATGCCGAAATATGCAGGCTGCCGATAAGCCGGCGGGCTATCCTTCAGCCAATCGACGCCAAGAAGACCGTCCTGGGAGGGATCATGCAACGAGTAGCGACTGGCTTCGGCCTGATCGAAGGTCCGGTCTGGGATGCAAGCGGCCTCTACTTCAGCGATGTCATCAACGGCGGCGTGCATCTCCTGGATCGCGCCGGCAAGGTGTCGCTGGTCGTGCCCAAGCGGCGCGGCATCGGCGGCATGGCGCTTCATGCGGCGGGCGGCATCGTGGTCGGCGGCCGCGATATCGCCTTCGTGCGCCTGGCCGACGGCCATACGCGCTCGTTGCTGGCGCTCGATGCCATTCCCGGCGCCACGGGCTTCAACGATCTCACGACCGATCAGGCCGGGCGCATCTATGTCGGCTCGCTCGCCTACCGGGTGTTCGGCGGCGAAGAGCCGAAGCCCGGCTACCTGCATGTGATCGATCTCGACGGCAAGATGCGCACCCTGTCGGACGGCATCCTGCTGACCAACGGCCTCGGCTTCTCGCCCGACGGCAAGCTCCTCTACCATTCCGACGCGCGCGCAGCCCTGGTCCGCGTCTATGATGCCAAGCCGGACGGCTCGGTCGGCCCGTGGCGCGCCTTCGCCACCCTCGGCGCAGGCAGCGTGCCGGACGGCCTGAAGGTCGCGAGCGACGGCTCGGTCTGGGTCGCCGACGCGCACCGCGGCAAGGTGATCGTGTTCAATCCGGACGGCACGCATCGGCAGGATGTGCCGGTGCCCTTGCCGATGGTCACCAGCCTGTGCTTCGGCGGCGATGATTTGCGCGATCTCTACGTCGTCACCGGCTCGCGCGGCGGCCCGTCGGAAAACTGCGGCAGCATCTTCCGCAGCCGGGTCGAGGTCGCGGGTCTGGCCCTGCCGCCGGCGCAGGTCGCGGTCTGACCAGCCTTCAACGATTCCGCGCTTTTGTCCGAACGTCGCACGACAGGCGCGCACGAGCTCCCGCGAAGTGGGCGCGCCGCTGTGGTGTGCGTCTTTCAGTTGCGGGATATTGGCGATCGTACGGCGAGGCAATCGGTTGAAGGCAGCTTCATTCACGGCAATTGCGTTGGCAGTCCTGATGGGCTGCATCACGGAGCAAGCAGGCGCCCAAACAACGGCGAGTGGGCGCTTGGCCGCTGGGAGGGGAGCATTGTCAGTATCGGTACATCGAGCGGCACGGCGGAATTGAGCCAGAGTCCCCGTACCCTTATCATCCAGAAGAACGATGCCGGCGCTGTAACGTGCCTTTGGTTCATTTCCAATGATCCCAAGTCGAGACAGTGGACAAAGCGTTGCACGGTCGGCCCGAATGGCATCTCGCTCGAGACCGCCGCTTCATCAGTTGTTGAACTCAGCCGCTCGGGTCGGGACGGCCTGCAAGGGAGGTTCGTCGCCACCGGCGCAACAGGCGCGTCCGGCGCCGGAATGAGCGGCACGCAGGTCCACCTGAACCGCGTCCGGTAGCGCGGCATTCGCCTAAGCCCGTTTGCTACCTCGATCACCAGCTTCGTAGAATGCGATACTGTCCAATGCAGGGGCACTGTGAGCGTTTGGGCGCGCATCCGACAGCCGGCAAGCGTGTTGCCTGGACCATCCACCGCCTTCAGCACTAATGCCCGCTTTCCTTGGCCCGGCGGCGCCCCATCGTCATCGGGCCGCCGCCGCGTACAGCGGGAGCTGGTGACAATCACGTTGAATATCGAGCCCGCATGATACGCGCGACATTGGCGTGCCTCGGCGCTCCAATCATAAAAGGTCCATAAATTCAAACTGAGGCCGTACCGGAACAGACAGGGGGCCTGCGAGTTCCTACCTTGCTCGAGCCCCGCCCTGGCTTTGGCCTCAAGGCAACCCCATGTTCCGTTTCTACCAGGAGGTTCGAATGTCGCGCGTATTCCGGAACTTTGCCGTGGTCACATTATTGGCCATCACGACCGCCGCCTGCGCAGACAATCCGACAGATCGCGCTCTCGCTCGCGGGCCGGTCTCTGCGACCGGTGGTGCTGTCGTGGGCTCGACGGTCGACAGCTCCGTGGGCACGCCCCGCGACCATTACGGCGACTACGGCTACTGACGAGGCGTAGCGACGACAGTCGCTTGGTCTGCGCCGCATGGCGTCCGCAAATACGTTCAGAGGTCGAAAGAGGTCTGATGGACGAGAAAGAACAGGCGCCGGCGGGCTAGCCGCCGGGGGGAAGCCCGACGGCGAGTTTCTGCGTAGCATGGTGCGCAGAAATTCGGCCATGAAGCCTGGGATATCCCAGAATAATACTTGACATATATGGAAGTGTACCTTACGGTTCCACTTATGGAGTTTCGGGCGGATCGGCGCTGATCAAGCGTGCGCGTTGTTGCGGCTGTCTCGTCCGGGAAATGTCGATAGCGCTTGCGGGAATTGCGGAAATTCGCCGTCGGCGGGCTAAACGATGGAGGATGCTGAATGGACGGATGACCGCGCTGAACCCCTGCCAATTGCCGTAGCGCTTGCGGAAACTGCGGAAACTCGACCGATCTCTCGCCTTGGAGGGATCAGGCTGAGCACGGGCGGTGCCGTCGGACAATCTTTAGCCAAATGCCCGCCGGATGCGGGCCCAATCGGCGAGCGCCTGTTCCTGGCCCGGCACGAGCTGGATGGTGAACTGCGTGTAGCCGGCGCCGCGCAATCTGTCGATGCGCTGCTTGATCTCGGCTTCGCTCGCCGTGAACGACGTGGAGCGGATCAGCTCCGCGGTGACGAAGCGCTTCTCCTCGGGCTTTACGAACATCAGATGCCCGCGATGGTTCTGCAGATAGGGGGCGTCCTTGGGCTCGAACCCGCGGGCAAGGTCAATGTAGGCCTGCAGCTCAGGGGTGGTTTTCGACAGCATGGTCACACCCGGCGCCAAGCCGGCCAGCGCCTCGTCGGCGGCGCGATGCAGCATCACGGCGGCGCGCGGTCCGGCCTGAGCCATGGCGCGTTCGGAGTCGGCGGGCTCGCCGTCCTGCAGCACGCAGCCCAGGGCGAAGGCCGTGGCGGACAGATCACCCATCGCATGCCCGGCTTTGCGCCAGTCCTCGCGCATCGCCTCGACTTCCTTGATGCCGTTTTCCACCTTGCCGACGAAGTCGATCCATCCCGCCTTGAGCTTGGCCGTGAGCGCCCGCGTGCGCGGTCCGAAGGCCGAGAGGTGGAGCGCGATCGGATCCCGGGTATTGAACAGAGGCAGTTCGGGATTGAGGAAGCGGATCTTTCGGGTCTGTCCTTCCATCTCGAAGTCGACGGTCTCGCGGCGCAAAAGGCCGTAGACCTGCGCGATATAGGTCTCCATGTCCTTGACCTTGATGGCGCCGAATC
>WNFE01001496.1_pt1 | contig 20245 bp, 19 predicted proteins | sample 5400451 | NCBI WGS metagenome assembly WNFE01 (sample SAMN13153344, study PRJNA577476) | soil metagenome | isolation source: 200 cm saprolite under Douglas fir tree site 2 hole 2 | place: USA:California | collected 2015-04-18
GGTTACCGCACTGGACTCTATACTTCGCCGCACCTTGAAAGAATCAACGAACGCATCCGCGTGAACAGCGAAGAGATTCCTGACCACGCTTTTGCCGATGTCTTTTCCCGAATTCATTCCGTGATCGAAGAATTACTTGCGGACGGAACATTGCGTGCTCATCCGACCTTTTTCGAATGCGTTACCGCTATCGCTTTCGTCCATTTCGCTGAGCAAGAGGTGCAATTTGCGGTTTTCGAAACTGGCCTCGGCGGCCGCTTCGATGCAACCAACATTCTTACGCCGCGGGTCAGCGTCATCACTCGCATCGATTTCGACCACGAAAACTTCCTCGGCCATTCGTTGCGTGAAATTGCCGCAGAAAAAGCCGGAATCATCAAACCTGGCATTCCCGTAGTCATCGCCGAGCAGCGCGATGAAGCTCGCGAAGTTCTTCTCGCAAAGGCGCGCGAACTCAACACACCGCTAGTTGAGACCCAAGCTACCTTTGCCATCGAATCGCAAAAGATGGCCGAGGGTCGCGTCCGCTCGCTGATAAAAGAAATCGCCAGCGGAAATAAATATCAGCTCAACCCGCAGTTGGCTGGCCGCTTTCAACTGCAAAACGCTCTAAACGCAGTCGCAGCCACTCGTGTCCTGCAATCGCAGGAATTCCAAATCGCCGACAACGCCATCGAGCAGGGCGTCGCAACTGCAGTCTGGCCGGGCCGCATCGAAAAAGTCCACTCGCATCCGGACATTTACCTCGACGGTGCACACAATCCCTCCGCCGCGCGTGAATTGGCTGCCTTTCTTGCAGAGACTTTGCGCGGACGGAAACTGATCATCATTTTTGGCGCGTTGCGCGACAAAGCCGTGGATGAAATCGCCGGCATCTTCTTTCCTCACGCCAGCGAAGTAATCTTCACCCAGCCAAACACTTCCCGCTCCATCTCCGCTCCGCAACTCGCGGAAATTGCCGGGCACCATGCAGCCCGTTACAAAATTATTCCTGAGGCGGAAAAGGCGCTTGAATCTGCGATGGCCCAAGCCGCTTCAGACGACGTGATCTGTATTACCGGTTCACTTTATTTGGTCGGAGAATTGCGCCACCACTGGCAGTCAAACGTTCGAACCGGCGCCCTTTGACTCGCATTGGCGTGTCCACGACAAGCGATTTGCCGCATCCAATCGCCATGATTTGGAGGATGACCCATGTCCGACACAGCCGTTCCAGATAAATCCGCAACGCTGCATTCCGTTTTGCAAGTCCGTCCGCCAGTCAGCGAACTAATTGGATTTGAAGTCGCGGAAGCCAGCGCGGGCCACGTCGTCGTCGTTCTTCAGGCTGGCACCCGGCATTTTAATCCTATGGGCACTGTGCACGGTGGCATCCTCTGCGACATTGCCGACGCCGCGATGGGCATCGCTTTCGCCACCACTCTCTCGCCCGGCGAATCCTTCACTACCGTCGAACTCAAAATTAATTTTCTGCGCCCGGTTCGTCAGATTCTGTTGCGCGCTGAAGGCCGCGTTGTTCAGCGCGGCCGTACTATCGGCTACGTGGAATGCGAAGTCACCGACGAAACCGGAAAACTCGTCGCAAAATCCAATTCCACCTGTCTGGTATTGCGCGGCGAGCAAGCCACCGGTCGTTAAACAATCTAAGTGGGCGCGGCGAGGTCCAACACTTGTCTGAGTCAGCTGGTCCGAAGGCGGCGCACGATGGAGAAATACGCGATCCAGCAGGCGAGACCAAGCGTCAGGCAAATCCCGAACTCAATGGGATAATCGCGCAGCAGAAAATGGAATTCCTTCAGGTGCCCATCCGCAAACGAGAATTCGTTGCTAAGCGAGAGGGCAATGAAGAATATCCCGAAGCCGAACAGCCACCGCTGTAATCCGAGAAGCCTTCGCGTGCGACTTAGAGATCGCAGCTCGAGATCCGGAGGAAGCGCGGAAGGCGCCACCTTGGCGATATTCTCCGTCCATTGCAGGCGGATCCGCTGCGCAAGCTCCGGGTCCTGCTTCATGTACTCTTCCACGAGAGAGCGCGTGGCCGGGCTTGCCTCGCCCGAAAGATACACCGGCAACAGATCCAGAATGATTTCCCGCGTGACGTTCATATGGGTTTCCTCCAAATCGTTCGCATCCACAACTTTGAGACTCAGGCATTGCGAATATTAGTAAGCAGGAGCCGCGCGCGATGTATCTTCACTTTGACGGCGGAAAGCGAAATACCTAATGCCTGCGCGATTTCTTCGTAAGGCATCTCGTCAAACGCCCGCATAAGCAAGGCCGCGCGGTCGATTTCCGGCAACTTCTGCAGTCCCGCAAGCACGGCGTGCAGTTCTGCTTTCTGTTCGACTTGCACGTAGGGACTGGCCTGTGGATCGTGCAGGTTCTCGTCCAGCGCAACCTGGCGCGACTTTTTTCTGAGTCCTTGCAGAAAAAGATTGCGAGCAATTGTGAACAGATATCCCCTAATCGTTGCCACCCTGATCGTCTCGGACGAAGCCCACGCGCGCACAAATGTCTCCGAGGTGATGTCCTCGGCTTCTCCACGCTCGCCCGAAAGATACAGCGCGAAGTGGTACACGTCCTGCGCATACTTCGTGTACAGAGCGCCGAAGCCGGTCATGTGTTCATCTCAGAAGAGTTATCCACGTGCGGCCGAAAAGTTACACCGTGGAAGGCTCTTTGCCCGCAACGAATCAAATTCTGTCGGGTACTGCTCAAAATTTCCAAATCGCTGCTCTGCGCGATAAACTTGTCGGTCTTACGGGCGGCGATTGGCGCGCCCCAAAGCCGAGGATCTCTGCATGCCCACGAAAGTCCATTCGAAACGTAAGCACCCGCTCGTTGGCATCATCATGGGATCGACTTCCGACTGGGAGACCATGACTCACGCAGCGCAAACACTCGATGCTCTCGGCGTTCCGCACGAGACCCGCGTCGTCTCCGCACATCGTACGCCGGATCTTCTCTTCACTTACGCCAGCGAAGCCGAAAAGCGCGGCATCGAAGTCATCATCGCCGGAGCAGGCGGCGCTGCGCATTTGCCTGGAATGGCCGCCTCCAAGACGCTCGTTCCTGTTTTTGGAGTTCCCGTCGAATCCAAAACGCTCAAAGGCCTCGATTCTCTTCTCTCCATGGCCCAAATGCCCGGCGGCATTCCCGTCGGTACGCTGGCGATCGGCAAGGCGGGAGCAATCAACGCAGCGCTCCTCGCCGCAGCCTCGCTAGGCAACAAATATCCAAGGATTCGCGAAGCCCTCAGAAAATTTCGCTCCTCGCAAACCAAAAACGTTCTCGCCGTTCGCGATCCTGCCAAATCCCGCGCCTCTTTATCCAAAAATAAAAAAGGAAAGCGCAAGTGACCATCGGAATTCTCGGCGGCGGCCAGTTGGGCTACATGCTCGCGCTCGCCGGATACCCGCTGGATTTCCATTTTCGTTTTCTCGATCCATCGCCGCAAGCTCCGGTAGGCCGCGTCGCGTCGCGTGTCACTGCCGAATATACGGATTTCGAAGCGCTGGAAAAATTTGCTCACGGCCTGGCGCTCGTCACTTACGAGTTTGAAAACGTTCCCGTCGAAGCGTTGCGCTTCCTGCAAAAACTTGTTCCCGTATATCCCTCAGCGCAAGCGCTTGAAACCGCGCAGGACCGTCGCAGCGAAAAACTTCTGTTTCAAAAACTCGGCATTCCCACGACCAAATCTGCGGTCATCAATTCCGCGGGCGAACTCCACCAGACCGTAAAAAAAATCGGTCTCCCCGCCATTTTGAAAACCTGCCGCCTCGGCTATGACGGAAAAGGCCAGTGGGTTCTCCGCACAGGCGAAGATGTTGAGCGCGTAAAAAACGAAATCCCTTCCGCTCCGCTGATCCTCGAAGAATTCGTGAAATTTTCTCGCGAGCTTTCTATCCTCGCGGTGCGTGCGCGCAATGGGGAAACCGCCTTCTATCCGCTGGTCGAAAATCACCATCGCGATGGAATCTTGCGTCTTTCGCTGGCGCCCGCTCCGCGTCTGACGGAAGCTCTGCAACGCGAAGCGGAGGCCGCCGCTCGCCGCGTCCTCGAGTCTCTCGACTACGTAGGGGTCCTCGCCATCGAACTGTTCGAATGTAACGGCCGTCTACTGGCCAACGAAATGGCGCCGCGCGTCCACAATTCCGGCCACTGGACGATCGAAGGCGCCGTCACCAGCCAGTTCGAAAACCATCTCCGCGCGGTTTCCGGTCTGCCGCCTGGTGACACCAGAACTTTGGGCTTTTCGGCAATGCTGAATTTAATCGGCGAGCTACCAGATTCGAACGAACTTCTTTCCGTCCCCGGTGCGCACTTGCATCTGTACGGAAAATCGCTCCGCTCCGGCCGCAAAGTCGGCCACGTAACGGTGCGCGCCGATTCGAATGAGCAATTACAGCAGCGATTGCGGCAGCTTCCCGCGTTTTTCCAGCGCCCGGAATTCTGCTTGTTAGACCGGTTTACGAACTCCGCTAAGTAGCTGTAAACAATACGGTTACATGCTTGTTCGCGGCCGTTTCGGCGTGGTGGTTGCCGCTCCTCCGCGCGAATGCTACGATTTTGCATCTCCATGTCCCCCGAAAATCACGATTCTTCCCAGGCTCAAAGCAAACCGCGCGTCGGTATCCCGTGGCGCACTCGCGACGAAGAACGCCAGCACAATGTCGAGAAGTTGAATTACTACTTCGAAGCGGTAAGGCGGGCAGGGGGCGTACCAGAACACGTTTCGCTGGGACTATCCAATGAGGAATTGCAACGGCAGGCGCGCCAACTGGATGCGTTTGTGCTCCCGGGAAGTCCGGCGGATGTGGACCCAGCACGGTATGCCGAACCGCGCCACGACAAAACCAAGACGCTGGACGCCGATCGCGACCGCACCGACAGCACCATTCTCGATCACGCCATCGCGGTACACAAACCGGTGCTGGCGATTTGCTACGGCTGCCAGATCTTGAACGTGCACCAAGGCGGGACGCTGGTACAGGATATTCCAGCGGAGAAGCCAGGAACCGATGCACACGGGAAAACCGATCTGGCGGCAAGCGCGGCTACGAAAGATCTCGAACACGGCGCGACTTTGGCTGAAGGCAGCCAACTGAAAAAACTTGCAGGTGCTGCTCAAGTGCAGATCAACAGCAGCCATCACCAGTCCATCGATCGAGCGGGAGAAAAATTGCTCGTCACTGCGCTCGGCACCGACGGGATTATCGAGGGTGTGGAACTGCAATCGCCCGACGATTGGGTGGTTGGAGTGCAATGGCATCCGGAACGGATGCCGGGCGATGTATTTGCGCAGAAGTTGTTCGCGGAGTTCGTCAGTGCGGCGCGCAAGGCGCGTTTGCAAACAGCAGAGCAGCGCTGACCAGCGGAAAAGGTTTTGTGACCAGTTAGATGTAAATCGTTCCTTGGGGGAAACATGATTTCTTTGGCGGGGAAAGCGGCACTGATTACTGGAGGCTCGCGCGGAATTGGCGCCGCCGCGGTGAAACTCTTCGCGCAGGCCGGCGCGGACGTGGTCTTCAATTACAACAAGGCAAAAGACGCCGCTGCGCTGGTGGAAAGCGAAGCGCGCAAACACGGAACGCGCGTGGAAGCTTTCAAAGCCGACGTCAGCAAACACGCCGATAACAAAAAGCTTGTCGATCAAACCATCGAACGGCTGGGACGCATCGACATTCTCGTTGCCAACGCCGGAGTGTGGAATTCAGATGATCAGCCAATCGAAAAAATGACGGAAAAGCAGTGGGACGACATGATTCGCATCAATTTGAAGAGCGTGTACTCAGTAATTCACTTTACCGCGGCGCGCATGATCAAACAGAAATCCGGAAAAATTATTCCCATCAGCTCGACTGCGGGACAGCGCGGCGAATCGTTGCATACGCATTACGGCGCATCGAAAGGCGCGATTATCGCACTCACCAAGGGGTTGGCCACGGAGTTGGCGCCGCACGGAATTCTGGTGAATTCGGTGGCGCCCGGATGGGTGGCTACGGACATGTCCAACCAAGTACTGGAGTCGAAGGCTGGGCAGAAGATGGTGGCGGCGGCGATTCCGCTAGGGCGTGCGGCAACGGCGGAAGAAATTGCCGGGCCAATCCTGTTTTTAGCGTCAGACCTGGCCAACTTCATGACCGGAGAAATCATCAATGTAAATGGGGGTTCGGTGCTTTGCGGATAAGGTTGGCAAATGCTTTGCTAATGGCGCTGCTGGGCGTCGCGATGCTCGCGTCGCGAGCGCCGTCTGGTACTCCATTGGGTGCACAGAATCCGGATACCATGATGCCGGAAGCGAGCGCGAGCAGGGCCAAACAGATTCTTGCGCAGATGCTGGAAGCGATGGGTGGGCAAGCTTTTTTCAGCGTGCGCGAATCGCAATGCACGGGCCGCGTTTCGCAATTTGGCCATAACAACGATTTGACTTCCTATTTGGAGTTCAAGGATTACTGGCGATTCCCGGATAAGAACCGCACCGACTTCGGGAAAAAAGGCAACATCATCGACCTGTTCAACGGAAAAGAAGGTTGGACGGTGGACCACGACGGCGTGAGCGAAGAGCCGGCCGATAAGGTGGATGAGTTTCAAGCGAAATTGCTGAACGATCCGGTGCATCTTTTCCGCTACCGCCTGAAGGAAGAGGGCATGGTGTACCGGTATGGTGGAACGGATTTGATTGATCTGAAGCCGGTGGACTGGGTGGAGATGGCGGACCGCGAGGAGCGGACGTACCGGATTGCGGTGCTGCGCGACAACCACATGATGGTGCGGTTTACGGTGATCCTGCGTGACGCTGCCAGCGGACAGCAAATCGAGGAAGTAACGTCATACGCGAACTACCACATGCTCGGTGGAGTAGCCACTCCGCTGCAGGTCGTGAAAACTCGCAATGGCCGGCGAGTCTTGCAAGCATTTTACGATTCGTGCACCTACAACCCGAATCTGGGGGCGGATTTTTTTACCAAGGCTGGGCTGGAACAGCGCTTCCAGGAAGTGGGCAGCAGAACCGATAAGAAAAAAGCGGCGAAAGCCCGGGACTGAATCCGTACGAACGGAATTTCAGCTTAAAGAATTCTCGTTAAGGCCGGTCGATACCTTCAGGTCCCTTCCTCCCCCCTTCTGTCAGACAGCGGGATGGATGACGGGTCGCGGTCACATCTACATCGAGTTTGGTCCGCCCGACAAGATAGAATTACACGCAAGCGGCGAGCCAACCGGGAATTCGTTTGAAGAAGGGCCGCCGACGGTTGAATATCCGTACGAAGTATGGAGATACCGATATATTGAAGGCATCGGGGAAAATATTGAGCTTAGGTTTGTCGACATCACTGGGTCTGGAGATTATCGCCTGACTGTACGGCCCGAGGAAAAAGATCAGGTGGTTCCTGCGGCGCGTGGCCTGGGCAGCGGCCCCGTGACCGCAGAGGAGCAGCCAGAATCCGAGCCAAGAATCGAAATATATGTGAGACCTTCGCCTCACGGGATTTCTCGGTACAAGGACTTGGAAGCGATGGCAGTCTCGCGCATCGTTCGCAGGGAGGTCGCTTTTCGCCATGAGTCCGAATACAAAAAAGCGACACATGCGACGAGCATGGCGAAGTTCGTCATTATAATTCCATCGGACCAATTGAAACCTGCTGGGACGGATGGGCAGTCGACTACCGCCGGTTTCGAGATCTTCAGACGGGTAACGAAACCTGGTGGTTGGGTGGTGTCTGCGTTTGAATTCTCGGAAGCGGCGGCCGAGACGCAGCGAACTGATGCCGCGTTTGCAAGTAGGGAGATCATAGTGCCACTGAGCCGGGCAAATATCAGCTTGCGCTAATTGTGAAGGATATCGGAAGTGGACTGACAGGTGCGGAATACACGAGTGTAGAAGTTCCGACATTCGAGCAATTGACGGTGAATCAGTAAGGACAGGCCAGCGGTCTGCAAGGGCGTGAGCCGTCGAACATGAAGATAATTTCGCTAAATGTTGGGCTGCCGCGGGAAGTGATTTGGCATGGGAGAAGTGTGACTACCGGGATTTACAAGGAGCCGGTGGAAGGCCGAGTGGCGTTGCGCAAGTTGAATCTGGATGGCGACCGGCAGGCGGATTTGACGGTGCATGGAGGCGAGTACAAGGCGGTGTATTGCTACCCTGCGGAGCATTACGAGTATTGGAAGAACGAGTCGTCGGGGCGGGAATTGCCGATGGGCATGTTTGGGGAGAATTTTACCGTCCAGGGTTTGTTTGAAAACGATGTGCACCTGGGAGATCGATTTGGAGTGGGCTCGGCGGAAGTAGTGGTGACACAGCCACGGCTGCCTTGCTACAAGCTGGGAGTGCGGTTTGGGTCGGACGATATGGTGAAGCGGTTTCTTGCCAGCGGCCGGGGCGGTTTTTATTTGGCGGTGACGCGGGAGGGAGAAGTGGGCGCGGGAGACGAGATCACAGTGATTTCGCGCGATGCGAATGCGGTGCCGGTTTCTGAGATCACGCGATTGTATGTTGCGAAACGGTATGGGACGGAAGAGTTGGCGTCGCTGAAGCGGGCTATGATGGTGACGTCGCTACCCGAAGATTGGAAGCATTACTTTAGCGAGCGGTTGGGGAAGAGTAGCGGGCGGTGAGTAGTGAATAGTGAGTAGCCTGTCTCCCGCCAAACTCAGCAGGCAAAGCACGGTGTTTAGACTGGTCAATGAGGTGGTGGGGGTTCGCTTCGAGCGGAGGATTCGACTTGAGCGAGCAGTTTGTCTAGGGCTTGACGGGAGAAGTAGTGGCCGTTGGAGATGACGGCGGCGATCTTTTGGGTGTTAGAGATGTCCCCGAGGGGATTGGCGCGGAGGAGGACGATGTCGGCGAGCTTGCCTGGTTCGATGGCGCCGGATTGATCTTCGAGGTTGAAGAAGCGGGCAGGATTTAGCGTGGCGGTTTGCAGGGCTTCGAGTGGAGTGAAGCCTGCGGCGACGAAGCGTTGCAATTCTTCATGGAGACTGAAGCCGGGGAAGATGTACACGCCGGCAGGAGTGTCGGTTCCGGCGAGGAACGGAACTCCACTTACGTGGAGCTTGTGAACAACTTCGAGTTCCTTGGCGACGAAGTTTTTACGGGTGGCGAGAACGTCGGTACTGTAACCCTGCATGATTTCATCGGTAAAGCGCTTCCAGGTGGTGTTTTTCCATGAGGTAGGAACATATTTGACGCGGGTGTCTTTTGAGAAATCGGTGACGTCGAGCAGGTTGCCGCCACGCTCCCAAACCAGAGTGGGGCATTGCCAGGTTTGATTCTTCGCGAGCAGTGAGGCGAGGGAGCTGGCGCGGGCGGGATCGAAGGTAGCGAGGAAGCGGGATTCGGTTTTATTGCCTTTCAGAAAGTCGTCTTCGGCGGGCGAGCTTCCTTCAAAGATGCCGATGAGATGCTCGAAACTTTTCATGCCTGCCGCAGACATTTCGGACGCACGAACGGAATCGGGAACGTGGCCTTCGAAGGGGATGTTTTGTTTTTTGGCTTCGTCAGCGAGGGCGAAGACGGCTTCGCGCGGGATGAGCGATTGCAGCTTGATGAAATCGGCGCCGTGGCGCTTGAGGTCAGCAACGGCTCGGCGCGCGTCGTCCGGCGTGGCAATGGCGACGGAGCTTGGGAAACGAGGCTTGGGGCCGTCAAGCATAGGTCCCGATGTGAAGATGCGCGGGCCGACAAGGCGTCCGGCATTGATGTCGCTGCGCCATGACTGGACGACGTCGAGATCGCTGCCCATGTCGCGTACTTCCGTTATGCCGTTGGCTATGAAAAGAGGCAGGAGAATTTCCTTCGCGTCGGGGAACCAATCGCCAAAGCTCAGATGGACGTGCATGTCCCACAGGCCAGGGATGGCGAAGAGGCCGGTGCAGTCGACGCGTTCAGCCTTGGTGGTAAGTTTTGCGGAGCCGGCAGCACTGACGGCGACGATGTGATCGTGGTCCATGACCACTGTTTGTGAGGTATGAAGAGCACCGGTGCGGATGTCGACGACGGTAAGGTTGGTGAGGACGAGCGACGCGCCTGGGTCGAGCAGCGAGGGAGTCTGGGCGTCGGCTAAGACGACGTTCAAAGTGGCGAAGGCTAAGATGGCGAAGAGAAGGTGTCGAAGTAAAGGCATGCTGGAGGATTGTAGCCGCTTTCGCGCAACCGGGGATAACCGCGACGCGAAAGATGGGCCAGTCAAAATCGTCCAATGATTTAAGCCTGCGCCGCCCGCGGACCCAGAAGATGGAGGTGCGAAGGCGGAGCGGGCCACGCTAGATTACGACCTCTTGACACCGACGAAACGCAGGACTACGTTTGCGCTCATTCTAACCTTGAGGTATGCCTCTACGGAGGTATGCCGATACCACAGGCCCATCAAAAAATTGAAAAATTAAGGAGGAACCATGGGTCTCCGTCTCCTCGCAGCATCCCCTGTTCTAGACCGGCAACGGCTGGTTCGCCAACGCGGCTCTTTAGGAAGAACATGTGGCCACGCCCATTTTTGGGAGCGCGCCGCCGCAAACTCGCGGCGTAGTTTTCTTCAAGCAGGAGCAACGCTGGCTGCTGGACTGGCAATTCCAACCATGCTGCGCGCCTCCGAGGAACATCCGTTACCAAATCCGATTCCGGGCGGCCTCGATCTTCTGGGCAACGGCCATATTTTCCATGTGTATCTTCCGGGAACCTCGCCCGAACTTGCGACCATTACGGACTTCAATGGCGTGCTGGGCGCGACCGAGGTTCTCGGCAGTTGGTCTGGCGGAGGCGTTACGCCTCCTGCGGATACGCCTCTTGTCTTTGACGCGGACCTGCGGTTCATGGACGGCGAATACATCGGACGGGACGCGCGCCATCATCAGGGCACGTTTGCGTTCGTTTGAATCGACCTCTACGTGGGGCGGCCTGCCCCCGACTTCAGTAACCAAGTACACGATTTTGATCCGGGTTTGGACAATGGGTTGTTCTGGACGGTTCCGATTGATAAAAGCAGCCTAAAAATCAGTCCGGGTTCGGGAAGAGCATCTCTCGTCGTAAAAGACCTGGATATGGAAGATTACTTCAACGTGATCAATGCGCTGCAAGACGGAACGTCCAACGAAGCGGCGGTATCATTCGAAGTTCATTGGGCGCCTGGGATAAAGCATTTCAAGGTTCGCGATGAAGCTACCGGGATGGCGGGAGAATTCATCAGGAATACCGCGACGATGGCTTGGTCAGTAGAAAGTGCCGGACAAACCTATGTCTCAGGACCTGAGGAGAGTTCGTCGAGCCTTTCCGCGCAAGTCGGGCACGAGCGCAACGGCGTCTTCTTTCCTCATTAACTCGATAACAGAGCCGGGGCCAAGCGGCATCCGAGCTGCTCGTCCATCCAAAAATTCTTACGCGACTACGCCTGGGGCATCCGTCGTTGCCCGCACTACGAGGATCGAACCCGGGAAAAGTGGCTGACGGTTGCGGCTTTACCTGGGACGCCTCACCCGGAGGGCAATATCTTGTGACTCTGATTGCAGCCGGAGACAGAGCTGGAATTTACGGGTATTCGATTGCCGACAAAAAGTGTACGCCGCTGTTGCCGGGGGTAGTGACCTTTAGCATTTTATTTGCGCGTGATGGCAAATCATTCTTGTACGCGATTCCCTCGCGCCACGACGTCACGATTTACCGGCAGAATTGGCAGGCCGGACAACTCATCGGTCAGCCGCAAGTTGCGTCGAGACTTCCGTTCGCTTTTCCGCTGGTCAGCGGCGGTAACGCGTACGACATCACGCGCGATCTTTCGACCGTTGTCTACGCCCGGCCCGGCGGGCACGCCGACTTATATTTTCTGAGCCAAAAATAAGAGACTGACCCGCTCGCTCTACTTGCCTTCGTCGGCTGAGGGGCCGTAGATGGCGGGGACCTTTTGCTGGTTGAGGCGCAGATAGACGGTGAGTTGTCCGCGGTGATGGGCCATGTGGTTGAGTACGCCTTCGCGGATGGCTTCGTAGCGTGTCTGCTCCATCATCAATTTGCCTGCGTACAACATGCGCCACTTGGTGTTGAGCAAGCGATCGTCAGTGGTTTTCTGCAGGACCTCGCGGCCCTTCTTTAGGCTGTTCTCGAATTGCTCGAGTAGTTCGCTGCGAGTTTTCCATGGCTGCGGCGTGAATTTCGGTCCACCCGGCGGATTGATGTCGATTTCGTCCATGTTCACGACCATGTCAAGCCATGCAGGGATGTTGGCGACGATGGTTGCGAGATTGCCGAGCGGCATGAATTTTTCGTGAGGTTTCCAGTCGTTTTTTCCTTCCGGAATGTTCTGTAATGTTTTGCGGATGCCGATGGCTTCCTGGTCGAGTTCAGTGAGTAACAATTCAGTGATCTGCATGGCACATCCTCCCGTGTTTGTTTAGATGCGGATCGGTGGAGCCGAGGGTTCATGGTATGGCCCCAGCATGTTGACCTTAGGCGCGAGCGCGATTCTCGCGGAAGTTATTTGACTAGTAGCGATTTCCAGCGGGCCCAGGCATCTTCGCGGGCTTTCTTGTTGGCGGGATTGGGGTCGTCGGGAGTTTCTCCGGCGCGCATGAAGCCGTGGCCAGCGCCTTCGTAGGTGACGGGTTCGTAGGTTTTGCCGGAGGCTTTCATGTTGGCGAGGGCGTTGGGAATGGTGGCGTCGATGCGCGCGTCATTGCCGGCGTAGAAGCCGTAGACCGGGGCTTTGATGCGTGACATGGCGTCTTTAGCGGGCGGCGGGCCGTAGAAAACGAATGCTGCGGAGAGATCCGCGCGATTGGTGGCGAAGCGGAAAGTTTGTCCGCCGCCCCAGCAGAATCCTGCGACGAATAGTTTGCTGTTCGCGGACGGAAGCTTTTTGCCGTAGTCGGCGGCGGCGTTCAGGTCTGCGGTGACTTGATCGGGATTGAGTTTGCTGACGGCTTCGGTGACTCCGCCTGACGTGAAAGAGTTGGTGCGGCCGCCGTCCGGCCCCATGCCGGAGAGCAGATCGGGAGCAACGGCGATGTAGCCTGCTTCGGCGACTTCGTCGGCGAGTTCCTGCGCCCAATCGCTAAGGCCGAAAATTTCGTGAATGATGAGGACCACGGGACGCTTTTCTTTGGATTCGGGATAGACGATCAGGGTTTCCACCTTGCGGCCGTCGTGTTTTATGGTCACCCATTCGCTGTGGCGCGGGGACTTGGCGATGCGTTCGCGGGCCCAGGGCTGCGACCACTCCTGCGCGGTGGCGGTTTGTGCGGTGAACGCGATTGCGGTGAGTGCGAAGATGATTGATGCGGAGCGCTTCATGGTGCACCTCGTTGTGGGGCCGGCTGAGAAATATTATTGGCGATAGCGTGTGGCGGCAAGAGTTTTGTGTCGGTATACCAACTCGTGGAAGAAACCGACCTCGGCGGGTTGAGAAATTTTGCCTGCGCATGAATCGAAGAGAGATTCCTCGTCGCTGCGCTCCTCGGAATGACGGTGCCGGGAGCATGTTGAAGTTGATGTCGGAGGAGACAGTTGGAGGAGATACGTTGCAGACAGTTAGAGACAGAAGTTTCATCGCGATGACGATGATTATTTTGGCGCGTAGAAAAGATAGTCGGCGGAATAGGCGACGCGGACTTCCTGGTTTACGTGATCGGAATCGCAGCCAGAGGCTGGAGATTTTCCGCCTTTGGTGTTCAGGCGCTGGATGGTGGTGGCGCGCGAGAGGATTCCGTTGCCGGTATGGCTGGCAACTTTGAGGAGCCAGGGGATGGACTCGGCGTCGGGTGAATCGACGCTAACGAGGAGTTTGCCCGTGACGCGGCTGCCGTCGACCGATTGCCAGGTGGGCCCGGCGAAATGTTTGCCGAATGGTTGTCCTTTGATATCGGAGAGCTGGGCTTCGGGAGCTTTCAGCGTCCAGTAAAATTGCCCGCTTTCGCTTTTGCAGGAGTAAATCTGGTCACCGTTTCCGTGCAGCTGCAGAATAAGTTTTTCGTCGACCGGAGGCTGCAGCGCCGGAGGGATTTTCTTGTTGTTCTGGTTGCGTGGAATATTGCGCGAAGAGCGGCAATGAGCAAAGAAGAAACGTGGCGATTAAATTTGCGGATGCTGCCGCGATTTGGTGGAGGCGAGAAAGGCTGCGCATGGGATCGGTTCCTTCCGTAGAGACTGAGAAGCGATGTGGACGGTCTGATCAGCGCGATTATCGAGGGTGCCGTCTGGAACTGCGATACCAGCGATAGTCTACTCCAAGCGCAGTGGCTTTTGGCCGGCTTTTTGCAACCTGGAGTTGAGAGCTGCCAAGTCTTGATCGAGAACAGACTTCCAGCGCGCGAGGGCAGCCTGGCTTGATGTGTCGCAGGCTTTTGCGGCTGTGATTACGTCTGCCGAGGGAGCGACATCGGCGCTTTGCTCGACGATCAGCAAGGCGGTGAGCGCGGACTGGGTACGTGGGAGAGGCTGGTGAGCGTTGTCGGGGAGAGCGAGACCGAAGAGCATAAAGTCATCATCGCTGCCGGGGTCGGCGGCGACCTCCATTTTCTGATCGAAATTATCGAGGGCGGCGAGGAGTTCTGATTTATCAGCGGCATCTTTTTTGCGTTCGTCAATTTGCTGACGCAAGTTTTTGGCCTGTTGCAGTGCGGTAGAGACTTGTCCCAGCGTATTGCTGAGTTGCGAGGCCAGCGCGAGTTGGTGTTGAAGAGCGTCGGCACTCGCGTTGGAACGAGGATCCATCTTGATGGTCAAAGGCTGCGCGGTGGTTTGGCCGTTTGCGGTGAGCTTAACGGAATAATTGCTGGGTATGGCCCAAGGCCCATCGGAAAGGTATGACGAGCGATGCATGCCTTCGGGGAGCGTGTGATGCAAATCCCAGACGAAGCGATGCATGCCGGGTTCGTTGAGAAGAGGCTGCGGGTCGCGCACCCAGTCCATGGTCAATTTAACGGAGTTCGGATCGGTCTTATACAGTTTGTCATCGCTGGCAAAACGGCGCACGAGTTTCCCTGCAGAGTCGAAGATTTCGAGTTGAACCGGAGAGCCGGATGTTTCTCGCAAATAATAATCGAGCACGGCGCCATCCGGGGGATTTGCGGAGAGAGGTTCGTCCATTGGGACTGGAGTGCCTTGATCATAGCCGGGACGCACGCGAAGCGCGGTTTGAGGAACGAAGAGAAAAGCCTTGCTCGCTTGCAGTTGCGAGTTGAGTTGTCGCAGTGGAGTGACGTTGTCCAAAATCCAAAACGAGCGGCCGAAGGTGGCGATTACCAGATCGTTTTCGTGAACGACGAGATCGCGCACGGAAGTAATGGGCAAATTTAATTGCAGCGATTGCCAGTCGTCTCCGTCATTGAAAGAAACGTAGACACCCTTTTCGGTGCAGGCGTAGAGCAGGCCTTGGCGCGCGGGATCTTCGCGGACGCAGTTCAAGAAACTGCCGTCAAGAATTCCACGAGCGACGACAGCCCAAGTTTTGCCGAAATCCCTGGTTCGATAGATGTAGGGATTTAAATCTTCGAGGCGATGGCGGTCGATTGCGGCGTAGGCAGTGCCAGCATCGAAATGCGAGGCTTCGACGTGAGTGACCTTGCTCCACGAAGAAATTTCAGGCGGCGTGACGTTGGACCAGGTTTTGCCTTCGTCCTGCGTGAGATGGATCAAGCCATCGTCGGTGCCGGTCCAGATTTCTCCTTTTTGCACGGAAGAAGGCGCGATGGTGTAGATTACGCCGCGGCGTTTGTTCGCAGGAGCGTCTTTTGCGGTGACTGGATCAAGGTTTACAGGAATGCCGGGATCTTCGCGCGTGAGGTCCGGGCTGATTTCCTGCCACGAACTGCCGCCGTCGGCGGAGCGAAAGAGAAAATTCGAGCCGAAGTACAGAATGTGCGCATCAATCGGAGAAAAAACCAGGGGAAGCGTCCAGGTTTGGCGGAAGCTGCCGGTTTGCGCGAGCGTTGGCGGCATCATCTGAATTTCTTCGTTACTGAAATCCTGGCGAGTGACGGTGCCGCCGTAAGTTACGCCGCGATTCAGCGGATCGGGCGCGATGTAGCCATTTTCGCCGCCGGCCTCGATAGGACGCCAATCATGAAAATTGACGGAGCGGTAATTGCTGCGGCTTGGCGTGGCTATGGCGTTGCTATCCTGCTGTGCGCCGTAAACCCAGTACGGAAATCGGTTATCGGTGTTGACGTGATAAAACTGGCCGGTCGGCTGGTTAAACCAGGAACTCCAGGTTTCGCCGGAGTTGCGCGTGACAATAGCGCCCTGATCGCAACCCATGATCATGCGTTGTGGCTGATCGGGATCAATCCACAATTCGTGATAGTCGTCGCCGCCGGGAGCACCTTTCCAGGCATTGAAAGTAACGCCGCCGTCCGTGGATTTGTACGCAGTGGAGTTGGGAACGTAAACGATGTCCGGATTCTTGGGATCTACGGTGAGTTCGCCGAAATACCAGCCGCGTTGCCAGATGCGGGGGTCGTTGGAAAGGCGTTTCCAGTTTTGCGCGCCGTCGTCGGAGCGGTATAGCCCGCCATCTTTTGCGTCTACGATCAAATAAATTCGTTGCGGATTGCTGGGAGAAATCGCTATTCCGATGCGGCCCAGGCCCTCGGACGGAAGTCCGTGGCCGCTGATCTGTTCCCAATGATCGCCGCCATCTTTCGAACGGTACAGGCCGGTGCCCGGGCCGTTCGAAGGCGGATAGATGCTCCAGGGCGGACGGCGCGTTTGCCAGAGCGAAGCGTAAATGGTTTGCGGGTTGCCCGGTTCGAACGCGAGGTCGATGGCGCCGGTATTTTCGTTTTTGAAGAGGATGCGCTGCCAATTTTTTCCGCCGTCGTTCGAACGGAAGACGCCCCGTTCGGGATTCGGTCCATAGGCGTGGCCGAGAGCTGCGACATAAAGTTTGTTGGGGTCTTTGGGATCGATAAGAATGCGTCCGATTTGCCGTCCGATTTGCCGCGAATCCGCTAGACCAATGAGCACCCAGGTCTTTCCGCCGTCGTTGGACTTATACATGCCGTTGCCCGTGGAGATCGAAGAGCGCATGTCGGCTTCGCCGGAGCCCACGTAAATTATTTCTGGATTGGAGGGTGCGAGAGCAATTGCGCCGATGGAAGCGACGGGTTGCGAATCAAAAATAGGATTCCAGGTGCGGCCGGCATCGTTGGTTTTCCAGACTCCACCGCCGACCGAGCCGAAATAGTAGACCTCCGGTTCGCCGCGCACGCCCGCCACGGCAACGACGCGACCGGCCCGCGCGGGTCCGATCGAACGCCAGCGCAAGTCCTGGAAAAACTTCGGATCGACGGTTTCATTATTTTTTGGCGAGGCGTTTATCTGCGCTGTGATTCCCAGCGGCCAGGCAATCAGAAGGAATGCGAACAACCAAGTGACACGATGCCAGCTCTCCATGTCAATCTCCCTCTGGAAAGGAATTCACGCAAAAAAGGTTCGAGTGACGGAAGTATATATCAACGGACGCGGAACGATCGTCCGCGTAAGGACAGCTTTCTGGGCTTGCGAATCGTTGCGAAGCCGTTACTTTCCAAGGTGTTTGGCAAGGAAAGCGGCCATGAGCTGGTCGGCTTCTTTGGATTCGGGGAGGTCGGGATTGTTCCAGAAAGCGTGCGGCAGCGCTTCGAAGACGACTAGTTGCGCGTCAACTCCGGCGCGCAGATATGCACGATGCAGAATCGTCGTGCCGCTCAAAAGAAGATCGCGGCCGCTGGTGATGAAAAGTGTTGGCGGAAAGCCGGCGAGATCGGAGTACACCGGGGACAGTACCGGGTCGCTGAGCGGCGTTGTGCCTGTGTATTCTTTGTTTCCGCGATCGTTGGGATTGGGATCGTCCAAGTGGCCCGAAAAGCCGTTCAGGGCAAAGAGTGAGATGGAATCTCCAGCGTGGCCGAGATCGCCGAGGCCGGAGAAAATTCCGGTGGCTGCCGGAAGCGGAAGCTTCAGTTGTTTCAATTTCACCGTAACTTCGGCGGTAAGAATTGCCCCGGCGGAAGTGCCGTAAATTGCGATGTGATTCGGCTGGTAGGTCTTTAGAAGTTCTTTATAGACGGCGACTGCATCGTCCAGTCCCGCGGGGAACGGATGCTCTGGCGCGAGGCGATAGAGAACGGCAATTACCTTTATTCCAGAAAGGTTAGCGATAGGGATTGTTTCCGAGAGCGAGCCGGAATCGGAATTGAAGCCGCCGCCGTGAAGATTGATGAGCAGGCGGTCATGTTTTTCTGGAGCGATGCCGAGAGGAGTAATCACGCGAACAGAGACACCAGCGATGGTGTCAGCGGCGATATTCACCGGATAAAGTTTTTTCGAGCTTTCGCCGACTCCAGCTTGCCATCTGTCGGTGCCGGTCCGGCGTTCTTTGAGCGTTTGCGGAACTTTCGCGTCCGATTCGACACGCGCCAAAGATTTCTGCGCTTCCGGACTGATCGTGGCAGGCACCGGCACGATGCGGGTGACGTATGCGGTACCGTCCGCGGCGATCTTGCTGCTGTTGGTTTGCTTGCCATCGCAGGGAGATTGTTGTGCTAGCGCGGGACTGACCGACAGCGGCGTGGCGATGATTGCGAGCGCGAATTTTAGTATGCGGTTGCCCATAGCAAATCCTCCGTGACGTTTCAGAGCGCCACAGAATAACAGGTTCGGTCTGCGTGCGTCGGCCCTGAGTGCGGAGGTTCCGCGAGGGGCGGGTAACTGGTAGGCTAACAGCGCAAATATGGAACTCACTCCTCGTCAGCATCAAGCGCTTTGTTCGATTTGCGATACGTTTTTGCCTGCCGCGCCGGGTTGGCCTTCGGCGGTTGAACAAGGTGTCCCCGAGGCGCTGGCTGCGGCGCTGGATTTTAATCCGCGCGCTATAGACCGCTGGGAATTTCTTAACTTATTGGATTTGTGGGATTCTTCGCTGCATTGCTTCATTGAAGCGGGCCACTGGTCGCAATTTTCTGAGCTTAGCGAAAAGAATAAACACAAAGTGATGTTGTCGTGGGCGGACAGCCGGTTGGCGCTGCGGCGCGCGGCGTTTCAGGCGCTGCGCAAGGCCGTGGGCTTTTTATACGTGATGTTGCCTGGTCCGACTGTAAAAGGGACAGGAGAAGTGAATCCGGTCTGGGCGAACATCGGATATCCGGGCCCGATTGGAGTGCAGAGGCCGGATGCGCCGCGCAAATTGAACGTGATCGTCCCGGAAGCCGAGATGACACTGAAGTGCGATGTGTGCGTGATTGGTTCGGGAGCAGGAGGAGGAGTCGCGGCGGCAGTGCTGGCTGCGGCGGGGAAGGAAGTGATTGTGTTAGAGGCTGGCGGCTATTTCGACGACGCAGATTTTGACGGTGCCGAACTGGCGGGATTTCAAAAACTTTACACCGAATGCGGATTTGCTTCGACGCGTGATCATAGCGTCGGTTTTCTTGCGGGCGAATGTTTGGGCGGCGGCACGGTGGTGAACTACTGCACGTCGTTTCGCACGCCGGACGAGATTCGAGAAGAGTGGGCGGCGGAAGGCGTTGCATGGATTCGCGGGGCGGAATACACGAAGAGTTTGGATGTGGTATGCGAGCGGATCTCGGTGAATACCGCGCACAATCGGGTTTCGAAACGCGAACAGATGCTAGAGCGCGGATTGAAGCGCCTCGGCTGGCATGTCGACGCCATGCCGCGCAATGTGATTGGCTGCGAGCAGGGCAAAGGGTGCGGCTATTGCGGCTATGGCTGTCCTATCGGAGCGAAACAATCCTCGGTGAAGACCTGGCTTGCGGACGCGCAAGCGCACGGCGCGAAGTTCGTCGTCGAGACTCGCGCGGAGAAAGTGCGCGTCACGCGCGGTACCGCGACCGGTGTGGAAGCCTGGTCGAAAAAAGGCCATCGGGTGGTCGTGAAATGCAAGCAGGTCGTGGTGGCGTGCGGAGCGATTCATACTGCTGCGCTACTGTTGCGCTCGGGACTGGAGAACCACCACATCGGTCGCCACTTGCATCTGCACCCGGTTTCGAACGTAAGCGGAATCTTTGAAGAGGAAATTCTTCCGTGGGAAGGGACGATGCAGGCGATTTATTCGGACCAGCATCGCTACTTGACGAGGAATTACGGCGTGAAGTATGAGACCACGTCGCTGCAGCCGGTGATCGCTATGGCGGTGATGCCGTGGCGCGAACCGCAAGATTTTCGCGCGCGCATGTCGCAACTGAAGAATACTTCGGCGATAGGGGTGTTGCTGCGCGATCGCGGAGAGGGGCGCGTCACGATTGATCGCGAAGGGCA
>WNFE01001011.1_pt1 | contig 20244 bp, 20 predicted proteins | sample 5400451 | NCBI WGS metagenome assembly WNFE01 (sample SAMN13153344, study PRJNA577476) | soil metagenome | isolation source: 200 cm saprolite under Douglas fir tree site 2 hole 2 | place: USA:California | collected 2015-04-18
TTCGTCTTCCGCAAATTCCGCTTCCATTTCGCGAGTCCATCTCCAAGGATTGGATTCGAGTTGTTTTCTAACTCGGTCTAGAATGTTCTTCTTCAGAGGGCCACTGGGCTCAACTGCGTCTTGCCAAGAAACATGGCTGCGACTAAAGTCTGAGTATTCTGGTGCAAAGCAGATTTTGTAGAATAGTCCATCTCTTGATCCAGGTGTGCTTGACGCGATGAAGGATCCGTTGGTTGTGGCGAGGGTAAACAGAATCGCGTCATAGAGTTCGATGTCGTCCCTGATGAAATTCATCTCGTCGCAATAGACTAAGTCTAGGGTCGGCCCTCTGATCGTCAATGGATTGTTTGGAAAGGCTTCTAACGTACTCCCGTTCTTGAAAACTACTCGCGTTTTCTCGACAAACGAGACCAGTGCCCGTGGAAGCAGGGCAACAAGGGCAACGATTTTCCTCAGTACCAGACGACTTTGCCGAAAGCTAGGAGCGACTATGGCTGTGTGCGTCCCATTGTTTATGATCGCCTGCCAGATGATACGTGCTGCGACTATGAACGACTTGCCACTTTGGCGAGACCACCTGAGTGCAATGAATTGGCTGGCGTCTCTTAGAAATATCTCCTGATACTTCGTAGGCGAGAATCCTAGCAGTTGCTTACAGAATTCAGTCGGATCTGTTGGAATCCCTTCGTATTTCTCACCTGTGAGTACTTTCTCGATTAGAGTGGTGCGCCTATCGACGTACATTTCTCCCTTGACGGGCATTGGGGTCTAGAACCTTTTCATACAGTCGATCGATGTCCGAACGCATTTTTTCGTATTGAGTATCTGTCACGATTCTTGCGGCGACTTGAGCGAGGTAACCGCATGCTGTAACCCATTTCTGTCGATCCTTAGGCTCAGTCTTTTTGCTGGACGCTTTTTTGAAGGTAAGGGTCATTAGAGCGGTTAGTTTTTCGAGCATTTCTTCCCGTCTGGAGAATTTTAGCCGAACAACCTCCTCAGACTTGCTCTCGTTCTGAGTGTGTTTCGCTGCATCGGCAACACTGATGTCTTTGTTTTCGCTCATTGTCTTTCCTCCTTGGCTCTGAAGTACCAGTTTAGGACGAGGGTTTCGGGCGTTGACATGAATCCCATGGTTACAAGGGATTCTGTGAACCCGAATTTTACTGCTGAGACAGTCATGATGACGAAGTAACCTAGGGTCGTGAGAACTGCTAAGATTCCTCGCCAGTCCTGTTCGGTGACCTGTTGGCCTCTTATCGTGATCCTTCTCTTCGTATATTCATGGTTACCTGTCATGTTAGGTAGAGCATCCTACTTAGTTGGCCGTTCGGCATTCTCCTCGATCTAGGAATGAATCGCAGTTGTTTGAATATGGTTCGACGTCTCTTTGTCTGTTCGGCCATTAGCTGATCCAATTCTCTGAGTGCTGTTACCTGAGTTACGACTCCCATCGGAATGCTTAGCCATTTGCCATGTGCTCTTTTTTCGTAGAGCACGTTGTTACCGGATTCCTCTCTGAATACATCTTCTAGGATCAGTCGCCCGTTGACAAAACCGAAGAATCGGCCAACCACGACAAGAATGCTTTCAGTGCTCTCGCGAAGGTCAGTTGCCCTCATTTCAGACAAGTCTACGGGTGTGGAACCTTCAACGGCGTCGTGCCAGACGACTCTGACTATGTCCCCTCGACGTATTCGCTGAACCCTGCTGTTGATTTTCTTCTGCATTTTGCCTAGTACACCTTCTTGTCTCTGAGGTACTTGTCGACGTAGAGTAGGAGGAGTGCAATGAGTGGGATTCCTCCTATCGTGGGTTCTGCTTGCAATTGCGGCAGTAGGGTGGCAAGAAATGCGCTGATTCCGGCTGCGGTTGCTACGCGAAGTATTCGTAGAAATGCTCTGAAGCTCGGGTACGCTAGCGCTTTGTCCCAGAATGTGGTAAACTCTTTCGTTATGCTTAATGTCTACACCTCCACGTAGGTTTTGGAATAGAGACGGCGAGCAAATCTCGGTCGTATCCAGGTGATCGAATCACTTCTCCTTGCTCTACGTCTAGGAGAACACTCTCAACGAGCGAGACAACTTCGCCAAGCTGCCGGTCCTTGTATGTTTTGGCTAGGACGCGGCCAGCCTCATCGCTAATGAGTTGTTTTATGCGAATTTGTCCTCTAATTGCTGGTGCCTCCCCGGTTGTCCCGGGCGAGGAGAATCGCTGGCATCACGCCAATCGGGCGTCTACAGCGTTTTGACCGTCGCCGTCTTCGGCTGACCTCTATATGTCGACGGAAATATATTAGGAGACCGCGCCTCAAAAATCCCGGTTCGGGATGGTGGAGGGATTATTTGTCGAGCCGCATTTTTTCTTTTAGGAAACCTAGTTCCGTTAGGCGTTCTCGTAGTAGTTTTCTTACAGCTTGACTCAGTGAATATTCACCGGCAAACTCCGCGTATTCTCGAAGAGCCTTCCACACTTCCGCGCTGATCCTTAGATGGACTTCTTGAAGGACCGTCCTCGGTGGGTTGAACATTGGGGGTCTCCCCGGGCGTTTTGGCTCATTAAAGTCCGAGTGTCTCCGACCTCACAATAATTGCGCAAAGCCTTCGCATGAACCATCTTGAGGAAACTTGGGGGGTGGAAAACTCAAGATCATGTCGGCAGAGTTTTGTCTCCCGTAGAGAAACCCTCTCTGATTTCCGAGAAGAGCTAGAACAAGATTGAGTTGAACGGCGTTGTGTCAAGAGGATGTTGGTTCGATCATGATGACCGAATTATTCTTAGTCAACCTCAAGTCCTTGCCGATGAGAGGTTCGGCCAAGTTTTTCGGGATGTAGATGAAGTATGAACGACACCGATAATCCCCTTTCCTCTTCGTGAGGTATGTTTTCCTGTATGTCTTGACTTGGATTCTTACCAATTGCGTATCGCTGGAGGATTCGGATCCGTCTATGACTCATAACTAATAGAGGTGGCATTCCTATTTCATGCGCTGCGCGAATTGTCTGAGAGAAGAGAGATCCGTGAAATTACGCAATCTTCCTATCGGTATGCATTATTGTGATGTATGTACAGAGTTTGAGGAGGCTTCTCGAGAGTTCAGGCTGAATACGGATCCTGCCAAGAGCGACATGCTCTATGATCGAATTGGCGAGATTTCTCAGAAGATAGACACACTGGTAAGAGAGGCGAGAAGGCAAACTGCCGATAAGTAAAAAATAGCGTAAAATGCGCCCCAATCTCAAATCTAAACTAAGGGTTCCGTAACCACGATTGGTTCACCCCTGTCCCAAGGGCAAGAGTACCGTTTCGAAGATCTTGATCGAGCCTATTCTGCGTTCTAAAGAAGGATCGTCGGCGAGAAAACCCGCCACCTGGCGGGAGTCCTCCGGAAAAAACGGGTCAAGAATTTTATTTCTGCGTCGTGAGAGTGCTTTTCTCCTCTTCTCTCGGAAGGGTTAGCCGAAGAGTGACGATTTGCCCTTTACTAGGTCGACGATTCTTTCCAAGCTCGCTGTTACGAAATACGTTCCTATGGTGAATATGTAGACTAGATGGAAGTTTGCTAGAAGGCCATTGTTGAGATTGAGCCCGAGTCCTGAGTCGAGGCCTAGCGCGAGGAGCATTAGATATGCAACCGTGAATGACGTCGCGATTGCAGTTCGGACCGCTCCCTTTTTCACAAAGTCGTCTTTGCTCTCACTCTTCCCGTGCAGGACTTGAATTGTTAGAAGGAATGCGAAGAGAGACATCGATCCGACGCCGTATCCTGCGAGTGAGGGACCACCACGTCCCAGGACAATTAGCAGAAATGATGCCACGCCTATCGCTAACGTACCGATCAAGGCGATAACTAAGAGGAGTCCTGAGCTAAGCGGGAATTTCTTCTGACTGAATGACAAGCCTCTGATTCAGCCACGACTACATGTTGACTTGGACGAGAACAGTTTGTTACCAATCTCTGCCAACATAGGTAAGCTTACCATCGACTCGACTGGGGACGAGGTGTGATGTTAGCGCGTGGTAACCTTGGATTCGAGTACCTCCCATGGAAAGCTGTGATGACGCTTGTAGTACTCCACTAGTCCGCCTTCCCGCATCAGTCCGCGAAGGAAATCGGGAACCTTGAGTGCCGGATGTACGCTGCCATCTCGAGTCTTGACGGACCAGTCTTGTAAGTCTACCTCAATCTCATCGAATTGCTTCACTTGCTTAGTGATTCCGGGAACCTCCAGTGCTGGGAGACCTATCGCGAAGCAGTTACGGTAGAAGATTCGAGCGAAACTTTCTGCTATGACTGCAGCGACGTTGGAGTATTTGATAGCAACAGGCGCCTGCTCCCGGCTAGAGCCTCCTCCAAAATTCCTTCCAGCGACAAATAGGTCTCCGGGTTTCACCTTCTTGTAAAACTCAGGGTCAAATCCATACATGGCATACTTGGCCATTTCTACCAGGTCGTTGGTCCGGGCTTTGAATCGGAATGGTATGATTATGTCAGTGTTCACGTCATCTGGCCAGACCCAGGTCCGGCCCTTCAGAATACTAGGGACTGTCATAGGTATCTCCTAGGGTCCGCGATTTTTCCTTCTATGGCGGAGGCTGCAGCTGTTGCGGGGGACGAGAGATAGATCTTCGAGGTCATCGCGCCCATTCGGCCTATGTAGTTGCGGGGTGAGGATGATATGCAGACCTCATTTTCTCCTAGAACTCCAAGGTGTGTTCCTACGCAAGCGCCGCAGGTGGCGTTGGTGAAGACCGCTCCGGACCGGAGAAATGTCTCCGCTAGTCCGTTCTTGATGGCTTGTTCGAAAATGCTCTTGGAGGCGGGGGTGATGATGCATCTGGTTCCAGATTTTACTTTGTGACCCTTCAGAATCTTGGCTGTGACAGCAAGATCTTCGTATCGTCCGTTTGTCGAAGACCCGATGAATGCCTGATCGATTGGTGTGCCCTCGACCTCTCCGACCTCCTTTACCTTGTCAACGTTTCCGGGCTCTGCAACTTCGGGACCCAGCTTTCCAAGGTCGATATCGTATTCGTCCTTGTAGCTAGCTTTAGGACCGGCGTGAATCTCGTACATTGGCTTACGATTGACCGACCTGAAATATTCCTGTGTGGCTGAGTCCACTTCGAATATTGAGAGCTTGCATCCACACTCCATGGAATTGTTGCTGATACAGGCTCGTGAGGCCAGGGATAGATCCTTGACTGCGGGACCTTTCCATTCTATTGACCGATAATTTCCCCCATCCTCTCCTACCGTCGAGATGAAATGCGAGATTACATCGCGAGCAAAGACTCCCTTCTTGAACTGGCCAGAGAGGTTCACCTTGATTGACTCCGGAACTTTCACCCAGAGCTTTCCAGAGGTCCACACGGCGGCCATCTCCGAACTACCGATCCCCGTGGCGAAAGCCCCCACGGCTCCACCCTGACATGTATGAGAGTCAGCCCCGAACAGAACCATTCCTGGGACGACATGGTTCTCAAGGAGATGCTGGTGAGAAATGCTTCCTTCCACAAGCCGGACGCCATACTTCTTCACGAAGTCTCTCACCAAATGATGAAGATTAGCGACCTTCTCATCCGGAGCAGGGAACGAATGATCAATCACCAGATGGATTTTGGATGGGTCCCAGACCTTCGGGGCGCCCATCTCGACGAAGACCTTGATGGCCAGGGGTCCAGTGCTGTCTTGCGCCATCGCTAGGTCGGCGGGAATTACAGTAATGTCTCCGGGATGATGGGTCTTCTCCCCACCATCCGCTCGAACGCTAATGATCTTCTCCGCAAAGGTAAGTGTGTCATCGGTGAGAATGTCTTGATGCAATGACGTTCAGGAGCCGACCGAAAAAGGGGGTCGCTATTAAACGTGAACACTATGTTAGGAAACATTTTTCCGAAATCCGGCGAGGTCCCGTCACTGACGAACCTGAAAGTATTTGAGATTCTATTTACTCATTCTAGTTCTTCTAGATCGCGGCTAGGTAGTAGTCAGGTATGCCAGAGAAGAAGCGTCTGCCCCCGTGGGAGGAAGCGAAGCTTGTCTTCAAGATGCAGGAAGAGACTCGTAAGCGCAAGCTTCTAGAAGAGGATATGCAACAGCGTCGAGTGCGCGCCAAGCGTATCGGTCCGAATACCTCTGACGAGCTTGAAGAAAACCGAAAGCGGCTGAGAGCGTTACAAGAACGAATCGAACACGACGACGATCGATAGCTCGCAGTTACTGTTCTAGGGCGAGAAGCCCGAGCCTCTTTAGCACTAGGAGGGCTTGCAGTGTTATCCACTTGCTGGGTTTGCCAGCTTCCTCAATTTGTAACGCTCTCTCCGGTCCCCACCCTTGGGTGATCAGTTCTCGCTCTTCAGGCCGAGAAACGGTCTCTTCCCCATGCATCGCATGAGCATGTCGCCACCCTCGGTAGACACCGTCCAGATTCCATTTTCCATCGGGCAATCTCTTTTCCAAGAGAAGGGAGGTGGCATCGTTCATCCTTGGGTCATTCTTGACGCCCAGCTCTGTCATAACGCGCAATCCGTGCAGAAAATCGTAGCAATAGTGCAAGGGGTAGTGCAATCGTAGAAAATCAAGCATCACGACAGAATCATCCTTGTCAGACCGGTAGACCTGATGATTCAGTAGAAACTCTGCTCCTCTCTTCGCCGAGGTTTCCCATCCCTGCCTCGCGTCGTGCGCCATCATTTCTGACAGAGCCCATAGGGGCTGGATTACCGACATGAAGGATCCATGCTTTCCAGCAGGTGAACAGTTCCAGCCGCCATCGGCTAGTTGCTTCGACAAAAGCCAATCCATTGCACGAAGGACCCTATGATCTTCAGCGTATCCCATCTTTGCTAGGGTTCGAACCATGTTTCCGGTCGCGCAGATATGCGCCTCAAATTTCTCATGTCCTTTTGGTCGAAGTGAGATTCCGCCTGTCTCTACGTTGTGAAGTTCTAGAAAATGATCAACGGCTCTGCTCACGCGCGGGTCCTTGGAAGAGACTCCTAGGTCCGCCAAGACGACGAGTTGCCAGGAACATGCAGAGAATTTTGGAACATAACATGACTTGGGGTTGTCCCAGTATGTGTTCTCTTTCTGTTTGGCTAGAATCTTCGACGCCCAACCGACTTTTCCGATACGGTTCCGAGTGGTGACTACGCTTTGATCGTTCTGACCTCTCTCCTGGAGATCAGCCAGAGTACGATAGCGAGCTGACGGCTCATCCTCCTCTAGTAGCCAATTCAGTACGGTATTCGAGATAGAGATTTTTGGAACTTGAACCTGTTGCACTTTAGGAAACCTCTCTTAGGGTCCGAGACTTTCCTCGAAATAAAGCTGGCGCGATCAATCAATAGCCCTTAATTATTGAGATATGACTGAATGCAGTGTAGATTCGCCTTTGCCCCAGAAGAAACCAGCGCCTGGCCATAACAAGAGAATTCGGGTCCTAGTCGCCAAGCCTGGGCTGGATGGTCACGACAGAGGCGCCCTCATTCTCTGCCGAGCACTCCGAGACGCAGGAATGGAAGTAATCTACACCGGCTTCCTCGCAACACCCGAACAAGTATCCCAGATGGCCATCGACGAGGACGTAGACGTGGTTGCCATGAGCCTACTCAACGGCGCCCACATGACAGCCTTTCCCAAAGTCGCTAAGCTTATCCGAGAAAAGGGCGGGGATGATATTCTGCTTGTGGGTGGCGGAATAATTCCTGATGACGACAAGCCTCGGCTAGAGAAGCTAGGAATTACTGGAAATTATGGTCCCGGCACCACTCTGAAAACCATTATCGACCATGTCGAGAGGATTGTAAGAGAGCGAGACTCCAAGAAACCTAGACGCAACTAGACTACTCGCAGAAACAACTACCGATTTGACTTATCCGAAAATCTCGTATCGGGGAAGCATTCTCTCTACAGCTTCCGACATTGGAATTGTAATAATCTCTCCTCTTGCATCGACGAAGCAGTTCCTGCAGTAATATTTCCTTCTACCTCTTGAGCAAGGCCTCGAGACAACGACTTCTCCGACACCCAAGTCGAGCCCACATCTCTCACAGCTCTGAAGTTTACTCTTGCTGGAAAGAACGACTAGCTGAGTTAGTGTCTTGGACATCGGCCTATAGTGGCGTTGCTAGCATGTCCTGGAACAAGAGTGCTCTGGAGGGCGCAGTCGGGTTTGTCGTGAAGTTCTTACTCAAAGCGAGAAATGTTCCCCCGGAGGTTGCCGTCGGAGTCCCGGTCTGCGCCAATGCTGGGCTGACTGTGAAGTTGAATGCGGGGAATATTGCAGCTGCGGGAGACATGTTGTTGATCGAGAAGCTGTAAGTGATCCATTGAGTGCAGCCTAGAGGACGCAGGGTTGGATCTGTGAATATGACTGTCCCAGTTGGATCGGTTATCGTTACATTCTTCGTGCTGTCGACTGTTCCGCAATCCCATTGGGTATGAGTGAGTGTCAGGGTGTTGTTGCCGTGCATGATAAGGGATGTAATGTTCAGTGTGAAGGTCCTGAACACTGCTGCATTCTGAGGATTATTGCTGGTTGGCAAGGTAGCCAGTAGGTTGTCGTTGAGCCGGAGAGTTTCTTCACTGGCGCCATCGTAGTCGTAGCCCTGGAAGCTCAGGGTATAGGTCACCCCTGAGGGGGGTCGAGGTGGGATGGGAGAGATAGGCTTGTTCTGGAGTAGACAGCCCCAGCCTTGAAGTTTGCTGCTGCATTGCAAAGCACCAAGGGATCCAGCGCCTGGGGTGTTGGTCCAGTCTCCAGCTGTCCACCAGGTATAGCCTATCCGAGTCGGGGCTGAGTCGTAGAGATTTGTTAGTGTCTGGATGAATCTGAGTGTGATGTTATTGTATCCTGCTGAGCCAGTTAGAGTTGCATTTGGACCGCCTACACCAACGAACGCGTCTGCTCCGCCTTCGGTGTTGAGTGCGGGCCAGCCGGTCTTCGCGATTCCAGCAAGGACCGTGTCGTAATAGCCTCGGGCGTACTCATCTGCACCGTTGTATGTCCATAATATCGGATTGTTTAGGTAAGAGTGGAGCGAGATGAAAACGTGGCCGGCGGGGTCAGTGACAGTGGGATATCCATTGACTGCTCCCGGCAGGCTTCCATCCCCGTTAGCGTCGAGCCCGCAGCCATAGCTGCAAATGTTCTCGACTATTATCCAGTGTGTGTCGCCCTGGGCGCGGGTCTGGTTAATGAATATCTGATACTGGCTAGAGAGGACCGCTACGCAGGAGATTGCTCCTGAACACGCTGAGCCGGTAAACCCGTATCTAGGCTCATTCTCGGGTTCCCAGATGATCTGGTTGTAGCTGTCCTTGAACTGGTTAGTTACTCCCGCCCAAAAGCTGAGCCAGCAGGCGGATGTTGCGGGAGTGAACGGGTCCGTGTAGCCATGATAGTCGAAGATTATCCAAAAGTGGTAGTAGCTGGCAATCTGGACTGCTGTTAATGCTCGGGCTGCGGTATAGTTTGCGCCGATGGGACTGGGCGATGTCGTGCAGGATGGGTCCCAGGATACTCTGATACCATTCATGCCTTTCGACTGCATCAGCATCACAACGGATTCCATGTTGCTCGCTGGTTCTCCAGGAAAGACCGAACTCGGAGGATTACTGGCTGCGAATTTTCCTACCTCGTTAAGGGAGACGCCGCCCCAGCCGATCACAAGAGGACCAGTTGATACTGTGATGGACAGGCTGGTTCTGGTCACGGAGCCTGCGTTATCCGTAACGTTGAGCAATACCGTGAACGTCCCCGTCACATTGTAGATGTGACTTACAGTACCTCCAGTAGCGTTGCTATTGTCTCCGAAGCTCCAATTAAACGTGTACGGTGCGACTCCATTCACAGGGGTGCAGGTAAATACGATCGTGGAATTGACTGTAGGGTTAGCGGGTGAGAATGCGATGCTAGTTGCGAATTGTAGCTGAAGTGGGAGGATGATCAATTGGGAAGTGATGACGGAGGCCTTGAGAGAATCGGTCACGTCGAGCGAGACGGTGAAATTGCCTACTGTGTTGTAGGTATAGGTCGGCGTCTGTCCGCTGCCTGAACTTCCGTCTCCAAAATTCCAGCCGTAAGTGTATGGCGATAGTCCTCCCGTTGCGGTGCCGGTGAATACGACCGACTGCCCGGACCAAGGTTGAGCTGCGGCAAAGGTGAAGCTTGCACGCAGTGCTGGAATTGGAGCGACCAGGACTGTCTGAGAAGACTTGGCCGAGGCACTAGCACTGTCCATTACCGTTAGAGTGGTCGTGTAGTTTCCGCTGGTGGCGTATGAATGAGCCGCGGTTAGGCCGGTTGCTGATCCTCCGTCTCCGAAATTCCAGGAGTAGGCGTATGGAGCTGTTCCGCCGACTGCTGCTCCTGTGAAGCTGATAACGGCATTCGCAAATGGACTTGACGGAAGATACGTGAAGCTTGTCGAGATTGGCAGTGATGTGCTTGAGCCGAAGAACTCTGTCATAGGCGTAGCAGAGCCATCGTTGGTGGTTAGCGAAGACAGTCTCCAATTGTTCTCTATGAGTCTTAGAAGTGCATAGTGATCATAGGCGGGCGTGTTTGAGACGTATGCTTTCTTGACGTTGGATCCGTAGAAGAGTTCGGGAGGCTGGTTGTTCTCGTCCCACCAGAGCACGAACAGTGTTCTGTGGCCTGGCTGAAATAGAGTGCTTGCGAAGAGGGAACCTGTAGCGGGGCTGCTTATGGTGCCAGAGCCGACCAAGAAACTCTTGATGTACGCGTCTCCTGACGAGACTGAGTTATCATGCATGTTGTGATTGTCTGTCGGTGTGAACCAGAGGAAGTTAGGCGGATTGGCAGAGTTGGCTGCGGCAATGAAGTCTGATGGGGAAATAGAACCCCCTAGGAACGAGTTCGGGCTACCATAGGTATTGGTGTAGGCTAGGAACGGATAATGATCCGCGCCTCTTGGACATCCGCCTTCACAATACGTCTCCCAGGTAAGCCCGGCTGCGGTCAGACTGTCTATGAGATTTGGAACAGTGAGACAGGGTGCGGATGCACGAGGGCAATAGGAATCACTCTTGCCCAAGTCGCTCCCAGCAGTGAGTGCTAGGTAACAACCGGCTGAGCAACCGTTTATCGATCGTCCACTCGCGCCATAGCCCTGATAGTCGGTGCTGTAGGCGCCCGTCGCTAGGAGACTGTTAATGAACGGAGCATTTGAGTTGCCGAAGACACTGGGAAGATTCTGATTCTCCATCGCGATGATTACGAAATTATCAAACAAGGTTCCAGCCGGCGTAGCATTTGCGGTCGACGATTGCGCCTCGCGAACGAGGAGCTCGAAAGCTATGGTACTACCGAAGAATATGATTAGGCAGAGAATGAGCGCTTTGAGACTCCTTTCTATCGCTCTATTCAGTTGCCACTTTTCTCCCGGGTTTCAGGAGAGGCGGGAAGCTGAATGAATCTAGATCCACGATGCGAAATCGTGCTCGCAAAGTATCCTAGAGCACAATCTGTACGGTTCCTCAACCTGATGACCAAAACGTCGGTAGGCAGCTTTTGAAAATATAACACTTGTGGTAGTGTGTGTTGCTATATGATACAACTGACTATCGACCCGGATAGTAAAAATATCTTCGGCTTTACAAAAAAATATATGGTTCTGGGAAGGTGAGAGACTTCTCCGGCTATCTACACATCTGTTCGAGAGCTATAATCTATTATAATACGCAGAGTGCTGAAGTTCTAGCAAGGTCCCCAGGATATCTTAACCTGATGACCACCCAAGAGCGTCTTGCGACCCTCTTGGTTCGGGTTTCTTACCCTGGGGGCCTCGCCCTCATTTCTCTGGAAGAGCCGCCACTAGCTTCCCGATAATACGTGTCGAGTGAATCCTCACTCCACATCTCATACGTTACGAAAAGCCTGATGTAGCCACGCACTCTTTCCTTGAAGCAGAGCGCTGCTTTACGTCGCGGTTTAGAGAGAGCGAAAAAGTTGCTGGACTCTCTTCTGGGCACGAATCTCTTGACCTCTTTAGAAAGAGCAGCATGAGAATTAACTGGAGTCTAGCATCGCGATTGACAGCGGCTCCCACAGACGTGGTGGAGTGCCTACCCATCGCTCACAAAGGCGCAAAGGTCCGTTTCCGCATATAATACTATGGATGCGAAGCGAGAAACAAGCAGACTGGAGGTTCTCTGAGGTTGATGGTACTGTCTAGCGTCAACCGTAGATATCTCGATCACATCACTAGATCAAGAGATAGGGACGAATAGACGAGTCGACGTTTTCCCGCTAGACGCAAATGCAGATCATGACTCGTGCAAACGTCCAAAATTTTGGCGTATCTCTTATACCGAGCATTTGAAGAATTTCGGTGGTTGAGCCTTGGACCTTACTAGAACGGTTGTAGAAGACGCGATCAGATCCTTCTTGGCTGAAGACATCGGATACGGAGACATTACCACTAATGCTCTATTAGACTCTGAGCTAAGGGCCGAGGGGCGAGTTGTCTGCAAAGAGAACGCGGTCATCGCCGGAATTGAAGAGTCTGTCGCTCTTCTCGAACTGACGGGTTGTCATGGAACCGCTAGGGCTCATGATGGTGAGCGTGTTAGGGCGGGTTCCGTGATTCTCTCGGCTATCGGCCCCGCGCGTGCGTTGTTGGGGGTTGAGCGTACATTGTTGAATCTGCTGTCCCACATGTCGGGCGTCGCAACCGCAACAGCAGACTTAGTGTCAATCGCCGACAAAGAGAGTCATGGCAGGGTCAGGATTTCGTGTACTAGGAAGACCCTTCCGGGTCTGAGATACTTTGAGAAGAGAGCAGTCCAGCTTGGAGGCGGTGATACGCATCGTCTAAGGTTAGATGATGCTATCTTGATCAAGGATAATCATCTGGCACTCGCCGGTCCGATCACCGAGTCTGTTCGGAAAGCGAAAGGGACGGTGAGTTTCACAAAGAAGATCGAAGTCGAAGTGACGACCCCGGACCAGGCCGTAGAGGCTGCCAAGGCAGGAGCGGACATCATCTTGCTCGACAACATGACGCCAAAGGAAGTGGAAAGATCAGTGGCCATGTTGAAGGTCGAGAATCTCCGAGACCAGGTCTTACTCGAAGCATCAGGCGGGATAAGAAAAGAGAATCTTGCAAGTTATTTGAGCACCGGAGTGGATGTAATTTCTGTTGGCGCAATCACTCACTCGGCTCCGGCCATTGACCTGAGTATGGAAATACATTCTTCCAGAAAACGCGGGTAGTGTTCTAGCTCGAAGACAAACTCGCTGATCAAGAAAGCGGAAGCGACCCGGGTCCGCGAGCATCGACTCAAGCCTAGTCTCCGGCTGAAGACCCAGGCTGAGATTATTGAGTTCATTCATGATAGGGGGCTCGTCTCGGCACTTGGAGGTAACGAGCTTCCAAGCTTCATCAGTGCAATACTGGGCAAGCCTTGGAGACCGTCAGCGAAAGGCTTCACCGGTTGGTTGGACTGGTGGTCGATCAAGATCTCTGGTCAATCAGTAGCCCGCGTCTCCCGAGATATCGAGGGGAAAAACGATATTCTCGCCACCCGAATATTCAAACGAACCAAGACATTTGTATCTAACAAGCTCTGGCCGATCCTAGATCCCATAGTGGAACATCACCAAGACCCTGAGGTCGAGGGAAGAACTCTCTCGGATCTGGAACTGAAGATTCTCGAAAGCATCGAGAGCGAGGGTTCAATCCGCACAGATCGTTTGAGAAAGAAGCTCAAGCTGGAGCCCAAAGAAAACAATTCCAAGTTCCACCGTTCACTGACCAATCTAGAAAGCTACGCGCTAATCGTAGGTGTTGAAGACCCTAATCCGGAGAAGCATTTGCATGCCAATGTCTGGCAGACATGGGGCAACCGAACCCAGAAGGGAAAGAGTCACTCTAGCCTCTCCTACGGTGAAGCCCTAAGCGAGCTCTTGGTGAAGACTGTTGATGCATGTATTCTCGCCCGGGAGGACCAGATTCCAAGATGGTTCAAATGGAGTTCCGACATGGAAGCGGTCAAAAAGCAGTTATTGCTGGATGGAGCTCTTCTGAAATCCGGCCAATACGTCGTTTCCTCTAAGGTCTGAAATCTCAAGAACTAATGGTCGAGAGCCATTCAGCTAGCGCCGGATTAGGTGCACGAATAGTTTGTTAGATGCTGGCCCCGACAATCATCAAGATGAACGTCAATGCGAGCAAGAACACTCCGAGCCTAGCGGCCATGCCCAATCTCTTCTGCAAGCCTGCGACCTGAGCAGACGTCGCAGCCTCACTAGCAGGTGCAGCTTGATTCTGCGCCTGCTTCAGCAGTCCGACAAGCTTCCGGCTAGTTGGTATTAGGACACCGAATGCGATCAGAAGAATTATGAGGGTAACGACTGCTCCAACTTGGATGTAGATCAGACCTGAGCCGGAGAGTGCAAGAGGGGGACCCGCTTGCGCAATGTAGGCGTAAAGGGCTAGACCCGCTACGGCGGCGGCGATAGAGCTTCCTCCAATGAACCTCATGTACGAGGGAAGCGCGGACAAGGTGAATTCACTTCTTGATGCGGGAGACATTCTTCTTAGCGAGGGAGCCAAGACCGAAACGAACAACGTAGCACCTCCCATCCACGCGACTATTGAGCCAACATGGAGGAGCAATAGAACAACAAACACGGCATCGGCCATTCTTGTCTAGACCTGACTAATTCTTTGGGGCTTCGCTATTTATGGTGTGTGAGTTGCATCTCCGTCATCTGAATTCATCTGGAAGGATAGGCTGTTGCGAAAGTGGTCGAATGTTTTTAGATAGTGAACAGTTGAAGGATCAACGCTGATTCAATGCCCCTGTTCAGCAATCCCGTGGTCCTCGACCTTCTAGCCAAGTACAAACCGATCGCCGCGATGACCCATACCTCTGCCCTGTTAGGATGGGACTTGGAGATCAATATGCCGGAGGCCGGCGCAACCGCAAGGGGCCAGGCCCAGGCAGAGATCGAGCTACTACGTCAGAAGATGACCATTGACCTGGTAGGTCTCATCGAGAAAGCTGAGAGACAGAAGACCCTCAACGATGCGGAGAGAGGAGTAATCCGCGTTATCAAGAGAGAGATCGACTACTATCAGAAACTCCCACCCGAGCTTCTAGAACAGCTGAACAAGGCGACTGTAGAGGCGGCTGTCCCTTGGAGAGAAGCCCGGAAAAAAGCAGACTTCGGAATATTTCAACCCCACCTTGAGAAAATAACAGACCTGAAACGGAAACAGGCCGAACACCTCAACCCGTCAACCCATCCTTACAACGCGCTGCTGGACATCTTTGAAGAAGGATTGACCATCAATAATCTAGATCAGATCTTCTCAGTGCTCATCCCACAGCTCAAGAAGATCCTCGCCAAGACTCTCTCACAGGGAAGATTCCCCGAGAAACATCCCATAGAAGATCTCGACTATGATGTTGGGGCTTTGAAACAGGTAAACGAGAAACTCATAGCCATGCTACGAATGCCTGCAAAGAGATTCCGCCAGGATGTTTCCACTCATCCCTTCATGACCAGGATTGCCGGCGATGACGTGAGGATCACGACGAGATACGAGCCAAAGAACTTCAAGGCTTCAATGTTCAGTGTAATGCACGAATGCGGCCACGCACTCTATGAGCTTCAAGTGGACCACGAGCTGGACTTCACACCCACCGGGACAGGCGTCTCCTCCGGAGTACACGAGTCTCAATCTCGGTTCTGGGAGAACATTGTAGGAAGAAGCAGACAGTTCACATCCATGACCTATCCCCTGCTCAAGACCAACCTCAGCTTCCTATCCCGCTACGATGAGAGGCAGGTCTACTCATACTTCAACACGGTAAGACCCAGCCTGATACGGGTAGAAGCAGACGAGCTGACCTACAACTTCCACATCGCAATGAGGTACGAGCTAGAGAAGAAAATGCTACAGGGCACAGTCCAAGTGTCAGAACTTCCCTCCGTCTGGAACGATATGATCGAAGAATATCTCGGCAAGAGACCACCCGACGATGCAAAAGGAGTCCTACAAGACGTACACTGGAGCTGGGGACAATACGCCAACTTCCCAGGCTACTCCCTCGGAAACGTGATCGCAGGAATGCTCTGGAACACTCTGACAAAGAAACAGTTGCTCCCGATCACGGGAGACAAGAGCATTCCCGCACTCAAGGGATGGCTGGCAGAAAACATCCACAAACCCGGAGCAACATACCCACCCAAGGAACTACTCAATCGAGTCTTCGGCCACGGATACGACCCATCCGGACTCGTAAGCTATCTTGAAAACAAATACCTCGCAGTTAACTAAAGACCCAATGGCCGTAGCTTCAACGGCGCCACACCCATCCGAATCTCTCGCAGACCCGAACCTAAGAGCCTCGAAATTTTCCAGACGTACCACCGAGAGCGCAACGGATCCGAACGCATCACATGGGGACGATTAATGAGAAGCGGATGGGGACGTGACAGTGAACGTCTCGAAACCTTCGAAAGTTCTAGTAGGGTCTCCAGTGAAACTGCCAGTTATCCTCAGGACGTATGTTCCGGGTCCATGAAACAGCGCTTGGACCTGAGGCATGCTGAACTTGACCAGCAGCGTTTGTACTCCGTTCTGCTCCCTGATGGTTGGAACTGTTCCTGGAGCGACTCGGACTGTTTCGTTGAGGCGTATGCTCGGAATAGATATTCTGTTGACGTTGAAGCCAGCCGGCAGCTGGATGTAACCTGTTATCCATTTGCCCTCTTCATGCGAGTTTATTGAAGAAGGCTTGGTGGTGAAATGGGCCTCAAGAGGCTCGAAGGATTGCTGGTATCCTGCAAGCTGTAAGAGTTCACGGGAGCGAGTCAGATTGAAGCTGTATGGCGCAAGCGCTGTGTTGAAACCTTCCGTTACTGCGAATCCGGTCTTGTAATCGCCACTCACTGGAGTGGTGATCGCTGGAAGGCCGTAGCCGTTCAATATCTGGCTGATTATTTGGTCTCTGGGAACTGCGTGGCTGATTGCCTGCCTCACATATTTTGCTGCTAGAGCCGCTTTTGACGGGTCCTGTCTTCCTAGGGGTGTGTCTATGCCCGTCCCGAGAATGGGATGTCGCATGTTGACACCCATCTCCTGAACCCCGAACGCGTCGTAGACCGCCGTTCTCGATGAGCCTAAAGACGAGAGGAAACTGGAATTAGATATTTCGAGGTGATACTGGCCCTCGAGAACGTCGACCTGCCCATTCGAGAAGGCAGACGTCGCTGCAGAAGATCCGATAATAGTGGTCACATAGTAATTCTTGACGCCGAACTGTCCCTGGGCCAGTAACGCCGACCTTCCCCAGTCGCTGAAATCGAAATAGTTGTCATTTCTCACAAGGTGATTAGTTGTAGTTACAGGATCAAACCCTACGTACTTGTATGGGCCAGTCCCGATGGGAAAGGTTCCGCCCGACCCGACATCCGGCCGGTTGAACAGACTACTCCTTATCTTGGAATAATCGTTGGAAAAGATTGACAGAATGTGTTTGGGAAGGATCGCAGATGTTAGTATGTTCTGCACAAACAACGGGTATGGTGCTGGAAGGTGGAATACGACCTGAGTTGGGCTCGTCTCCACCACATCGCTCATTCCCCCCACGATTCCCGTGACAAACGATCTGGTCGGGGATCCGAACGTACTATTCTGGTAAAGGTCGAAGGTGAACTTCACATCGTCCGCTGTCAATGGTGCGCCGTCCTGCCATGTGACACCCGGGCGGATATTCACTGTCCACGTCTTGTTATCGGGAGCAACAGTCCAGCCCGGAGATGCCGGAGTACCGGCGGCTAGGTCAGGAATCATACTCTTGAAGATGGTATCATTTCTCAAAGCCAGAGAACTGAATATCTCACCGGATATCGCCTGATCATAGTAACTAGTGGTCAATTCTGGTACCACTCCCTGGCCTGGTGCTTGTCCTGTTTCCGCAAACGTCAACGATGCATTGGCCGCCACAGTACTCAGATGCTCTATTGCTGGCCATGCCGGAAAGTGATAGGCCGTGAATACTGTCTGAGCGTTGGGAAAGTTAGAGTCGAATGCAACTACTTCACGCGAATAATCAATCGATATGGAAGGAAGCTCGTCATAGGCCAGAACTTGCCACTGCTTAACGTAGTTCAATCGTGTAGCCGTGTCAGTTGTAGTCTTGATCAGATTGTCAAGGTTGTCGTTCTGGGTGTTGTTCCAGAGATAGTAGTTTGACCCTGAAGGAGCGAACTGACTACTGTGGTACAACGAGTATGGGTCAGGGTCAATACCCAAGTTGTAGCCGACAAAGAGAATGTCGAAACCACCCTGATCAAAGGTCTTACCCAGGACACTCGCGTTTACAGGCGAAAGCGCTCTATCGAAGATGTCGGGGGAAAAAGGAAGTTGAACTAGCGAGGCGTTTATCCCGAGAGATTCCAGATTGCTCTGGATCATCATAGCCGATGCTATCCGGGCCTTGTTGCTCGTCGGAACTAGTAGAACCACGTGAAAGATGGGGCCTTGCTGAGCAGCAGCCGGTCGAATGTATATCGCAGCGAATGGAATACCGATAATGGCAAGAAGAAAGAGAACTCGAAATTCCTGCATTACGGCGAGAGCGTGGAACGGACGAGACCTTGCCAAGAGTCCCCGCTCAGAGTAAGTGTTGTAGTCTGAAATTTAAGCATGCTGGGAGCATACTGAAACTTAAGGGCGCAAGAGCCGCCGTCACGAATAACGTAGGAAGACTCGGATTCACTCTTCTCCTCGGGCGAGGTTCATGCCAAACTGCTTCCGTAGCAATCTGTTAAACTCGGTACGGTTCCTAACCCGTCTCTCCACTCGTTTGTTTCCTTTCGTTACGATGAGCTTCCTATCAGTTAGCGTCACTCTTCCATCCGGGGTTAGCTGAGTGCATACTGGGCCCTTTCTGAAATGCGAATTGGGAGAGGTCTGATGCCAACGGCACCTACGAACAAAGTCCCGAAGCTTTCGTGGTCGGAGACTGAACAGGTATTGAGGCTCCCAGAGATTCTTCTCGCCATTCCATCGCGAGAGCAACCTCTCTCCACGTCTGCGAGTAATACAGTAGACCTTGCCATTGTCAGTTTGTGGACCTTGAAAATCTAGCCGTTTTGGTTCTGTGAACGAATCTCCGAAACCAACATCGGCCAGCCAACGATCCTTCAAGGTGACCAGCAGAGCCATGTGATCAAACTCTGGACTGAAACCACTATTCTTACTCGCGACAAGGGCAGAAAGAAGGCGCACTTTGAAGCCCATCCTCGTGAGTAGCGACGCAAAGGAACCGTTGAGCTCGTAGCAGAATCCTCCGCGATGGTGCATGATAATTTTCTCGTAGATCGCGTCTTCCCTAAGAATTATCGCGTGGGCCACGTGAATATCGAGGTTTTCAAACGGTATCGAGAGCAGGTGCTTCTTGTGAAGCTGACGGAGACTCCCCAGACTTGGTTTAACTGGCCCATGATAGTGGATTCGGTCCAGGTATGCTTGAGTTGTCTCAGTTAACCGCTGAGTCTTCAGTGAAACCTACTACCCGATGCGGACAGTTCTTGTGCAACTTCAAAGGCCTTGAGGCTAGGCGAGCTGGAGCATTCTCTCGATAGAGAGCCTAGCTCTGTCGGCAGTCTCTCTTGGAACTTTGACCTCGTAGACCATGTCCCGGAGTGACCGGTAGACTTTCTCCAGGGTTATTGTTTTCATGTACTGGCAGACAGCATCCTCCTTCACTGGCAAGAACGTCTTGTCGGGGTTCTCTTTCTTCATCCGATGAAGAATGCCCGTCTCGGTGGCTACAAGGAATTTGTTAGCAGATGACTGTCGGGCGTGGCGGACCATTCCTTCTGTAGAGTAGACCTGGGTCATTGGAAGGTTGAAGTCGCCCTTCTCGGAGAAGTAGAGGAACTGTGTGACACACCCACACTCTGGGTGAACAAGGAATTCGGCGTCCCGATGCTCTTCGAGTTTCCGGTTAATCACGTCCGGTGTGATGCCTGCGTGAACATGGCACTCACCGGGCCAGACCTCCATCTTCCGCTGCGTCTTCTCCATAACATATGCTCCGAGAAACATGTCCGGCAAGAAGAGAATCTCCCGGTCTCGCGGAATACTATTAACCACTTTCACAGCGTTTCCTGAAGTGCAGGCGTAGTCGCTCTCAGCCTTCACCTCGGCCGTCGTGTTAACATACGAGACGACGACTGCGTTCGGATGTTC
>WNFE01001012.1_pt1 | contig 20220 bp, 19 predicted proteins | sample 5400451 | NCBI WGS metagenome assembly WNFE01 (sample SAMN13153344, study PRJNA577476) | soil metagenome | isolation source: 200 cm saprolite under Douglas fir tree site 2 hole 2 | place: USA:California | collected 2015-04-18
CGCGCGCAAACGCGGCGTACAACTCGCGCCACGCGTCGCCGTCGGACGGTGCGAACGCGGCCAGCGATGCCGCGGTCTCGTCGAGATCGGTCGACAACACCGCGCACCGGCCGTCGGCGGACGGGTGGGCCAGGGCAATCGGTGCCCGGCACCATTTCAAGCCGAACGACTCGAGATCGAGCGCACGCATCACCGGCGACGCGACGCCGAGCGGATAGAAGGCGCTGAACACGTCGTGGACGAACCCGGGGTGGGTGAGCTCCGCGCTGCGTACTGCCCCGCCCGGCTCGGGCTGTTCCTCCAGCACCAAGACGCGCCATCCGGCATCGGCGAGAACATTGGCGGCGACCAGCCCGTTGGGCCCGGCGCCGATCACCACCGCGTCCACCGCGTCCACGGCGTCTCTCGCGGCGTCGCCCACCGACCGACGCTACCTCACTACTTCTTCCGTTCGTGCAGTGGGGCCGTGGATACGGTTTCGCTCGGTGGAGTCGATGCGGGAGTTGAGCCACCGAGCCTGGGACGCGGTGATCGTAGGTGGTGGGCACAACGGACTCACCGCGGCCGCGTACCTCGCGCGGGCCGGAATGTCGGTCCTCGTGCTGGAGCAGCGCGCTCGGCTCGGTGGCGCGTGCACGCTCGAGCGGCCGTTTCGCGATCCCGAGTTCGTGATGAGTCCGTGCGCGTATCTCGTTGGCTTGCTCCACCCTGTCGTGATCGAAGAGCTGGAGCTCGCGCGTCACGGCTATCGCATGTTCCTGTGCGATCCCACCCAGTGGACGCCGTTCGACGACGGCTCCTCGCTCACCCAGTGGCAGGACCCTGAACGTACGGCGCGTGAAGTGGCAGCGATCGCTCCGCACGACGTGGCCGGATTCCTCGCTTACGGCGCGTTGTTCGACCGGGTCCGCGCTCGTCTGCGTACCGGTGCTCGCGACACCTGGATCGGCGACGCGCCGGATCCGGCGGAGCTCGACGACCTCTTGGCCGACGACCCGGAAGCGCATGCCGTCGTCCTGCACGAGCCGATCGCCGATGTTGTCGAACGTCACGTGCACGATTCGCGTCTGCGGGCCGCGCTGCACGGGCAGGGTCTGATCGGCACGTTTGCCGGGCCGCGCGAGCCGGGCACGGCCTGGATTCACGCCCATCACCAGCTCGGCCTCCTCGGCGGCTGGGGCTATGTCGAAGGCGGCATGGGTCGAGTGTCGGAATGTCTTGCCGACGCGGCGCGCGAGGCGGGTGCAGTGGTACGGACCGGTGTCGAGGTCGCGGCGATCGTCGCCGGGGAAGGGGTGCGTCTCGCTGGTGGGGAAACGATCTCCGCCCGCCGCGTGCTGTCGAACGCCGACCCGCGACGAACGCTGAGCCTGATCGACGGGGCCGTGCCGGACGACTTCCGGGGTCGGATCGATGCGTGGGAGATGAACAGCCCGGTGGTCAAGGTCAATTGCGCACTCGCCCGACTGCCCGAGTTCTCGGCCGCACCGGGCCGGCCCGCCGACGTGTACCGCGCCCAGGTGGAGATCACGGGGTCCATCGACGCCACCCAGGCGGCGTGCGAAACAGCGCGCACCGGCGTGGTTGCACCCGCGTGGGCCGAGCTCTACTTCCAGACCGCGTACGACCCAACCGTCGCGCCCCGCGGCGTGCACACGATGAGCGTGTTCGCGCAATACGCGCCCTACGAGTTGCCCGATGGTTGGGACGGTCACCGCGAGGAGATCGGTGATGCCGTGCTGGGTCTGGTGGCGCAATTCGCGCCCGACGTCGGGGACTGTGTCGTGGAACGCGAAGTGCTCGGACCGCCCGACGTCGAGGCCCGGGTCGGGCTGACGGGCGGGCACATCTTCCAGGGCGAATGCCTGCCTCACCAGATGTGGCACCGGCGCTTCGCGCCCCGGACGCCGATACCCGGCCTCTACCTCTGCGGCGCTGCCACCCACCCGGGTGGAAGCGTGATCGCCGTGAACGGACGCAACGCCGCAATGGCCGTGCTCGCGGACGCCGCGCCGGAGACGCGCTGAATCACCCACTTTCAAGAGGATCCATCCCCTAAAGGCGGTATCGACTGATTCGCGCACCGCCGATGGAAACCGAGATCACTCGGCTCGCTAGCGTCGTCGACGAGCAAGCCCACGCCGTGGCCACTGGCCGGGCGGTCGGCGCTGCTCAACCCCAAACCTCCCCATTGCCTCGACGCGCGCGCGGCGAGGCCCGTGAAAGGAACCAATGCACAGGACCTTGCTGCTCCTCGGAGCAACGACCTGCGGCGCGGTCATCGCCGCGAGCATCGTGCTCGCTCCCGCGTCCGCGGCCCAGTACCCGAGCGGCGAACGACTCGATGAGCCACATGCGACGCGGCCGATCGCCGCCCCGAACGTTTCCGAATCCCCCGCAATCGCAACATCTGCAATGTCCGCAGTCCGGTTCTTTCCAGGCGTGACGGCTTCAGGGCCGGCGGAACATCCGACCCCGGTCCCTGCTTCCGTCGACGCCGAGCACTTCGAGCTGGCGTCGTTCCTCAGTTCCCTGGCGGCACCGGTCGCGAGCGTGCCCGAGCCCGCGACTGCCGAGTCGAGCCAACCTGCCAGGTTTGGCGACTTCCTGGCATGTGTGCGAAATCGCGAGAGCGGCGGCGACTACACGGTCCATGAGCTGACCGGGACCTCCGACGCAGCCGGCGCGTACCAATTCCTGCCGTCCACCTGGAACTCGATCGCCGAGGCGACTGGTCGTGTCGACCTCATCGGCGTCGATCCTGCTGCGGCGGCCCCCGCCGACCAGGACACCATGGCGCAAGCCCTCTATACGCAACAGGGCAGCGCGCCGTGGGGCGGAAGCTGCGGCTGAGCCCATGGAAGGGTGGGGCGGAAGCTGCGGCTGAGCCGAATAGCGTGGAGGCGCGATGACCTCACCGCGCGACCTGGAATTCGGCGCCTTCAGCGATGAGGGGCCCTGGGTTCTCGACCTCGAGCAGATCCCGTGGCAATGGGAGATCGACCGCATCCGCCGCGGAACCCGTCAGGAGGTCCCGCGGCTGCTCGCGCCGGGTCGATTGCCTCCGATCGGCCGGCTCGCCCGCACCCTCACGGCCATCGGGGGTGCACTGGCGGGTTGGCTCGCGTTCGAGTGGCGGCGCCCGTCGTCGCGTGCCGGTATTTCGCGCCGGCTCCGGCGGGCGTTCGAAGGTCTCGGGTCCAGTTACGTCAAGCTGGGCCAGATCATCTCGGGGGGCGAGGGCCTGTTCCCAGACGAGCTGGTGAACGAGTTCAAGCTCCTGCGCGACCAGGTGCCACCGGAGTCGTTTGCCGATGTGCGCACCGTCATCGAGGTCGACTTCGGGGCCGCGCTGGGCGAGATCTTCGAATGGTTCGACGAGACGCCAATCGCCGCCGCGTCGATCGCGCAGGTCCACGCGGCGCGCCTCGTGACCGGTGAAGAGGTCGTGGTGAAAGTGCAGCGACCTCGTGTTGCGCAGCTGTTCCGCGACGACATCGCGGCGCTCGCCTGGTTGGCGCCGAAGCTCATCGGCCGGATCCCGGTCGCGGCGCTCGCCAACCCTCCGGCGCTGGTCGAGCTGTTCGCGGAAACGGTGATCGAGGAGCTCGATTTCCGGCTCGAGGCGCAGAACATGCTCGACATCGCGCGCGTGCTTGCCGAGACCCGCCAGCGGGGGCTGATCGTTCCCCGCCCGCATCCGACCCTCGTCACCAAGCGGGTGCTCGTGATGGAGCGGCTGCGCGGGTTCGCGTTCGACGACGTCGAATCGATGCACGCCGCGGGGATCGACACACACGAGCTGCTGCAGGCGGGCCTCATCGCGTCGCTCGAGGGCGCGATGATCTATGGCGTCTTCCACGGCGATCTGCACGGAGGCAACCTCGTAGTCCAGCCGGACGGCCGCACTGCGCTGTTCGACTTCGGCATGACCGGTCGGCTCGGTGAGCAGCAACGGCTCGCGTTCATGCGGCTTCTCCTGTTCGGCACCACCGGCGATCAGCGCGGCCAACTCGTTGCGCTGCGTGATCTCGGTGCATTCCCTCCCGATGTCGATCTCGACGCGCTCTTCGACGACCTCGGGCTGGAGGGCCCGGTGAAGGACCCGACGCAGATGTCGGCCGAGGACCTCATGGCCGAGATGCGTGACGTGACCAAGAAGCTGCTCGGGTACGGCGCACGGGTTCCCAAAGAGCTGATGCTCTTCGTGAAGAACATGATGTTCCTGAACAGCGCGACCGCGATCCTGGCTCCCGACCTCGACATGCTCGAGCAAATGATGACCATCTACGCGTACTTCGCGCAGACCCACGGCGATCGAATCATGCGGGAGGTCGGCATCGACGCCGGCCACGCGACCCCCGATCCCGATGCGATTCGGGCTGCGTTCCTGGTCGATTCCGACGTCGAGACGCTTACCTTCCGTGATCTCCAGGCCCGCCGCGACGACATCCGTCACAAACTGCAGAGCCGCCGGCGGTTCTCCTCTGCGCGCCGGCGCGGTCGGCGTGCCGGGTAGCGCGAGGAGCACCCGTGCCCGAGCTGCCGCAGATGCAAGCGCTGGCCGAGCGTCTCGACACGATGCTCGCCGGCGCCGTCCTCGAGGCAACCGAGCCGCTCGGATTCTCCGCGTTGAAGACGGTGGTGCCCGCGCCCGAGAGCCTCGTCGGCTCCACCCTCGAACATGTCGGTCGCCGGGCGAAGTACGTGCTCCTCGAGTTCGCGGCGCCAGACGGGACGCGCGCCGGCCGAATACTCCTGCACCTCTCGCAGGCCGGCCGTCTCGACATCGAGGATCCACCCAAGCGCACGCGCGCCAAGGGTTCAGTGGTACGGCTGCGATTCGAGGATCGGCCTGCGGTGTTGGTGCGCGAGTACGGCACCGAACGTAAGGCTGCGTGGTGGGTGCTGGCGCCGGGCGATGACGGACCCCTCGCCAAGCTCGGCCCGGAGCCCGACTCCCACGAGTTCGCCGAACTCGTGTTGCATGGCAACGATCGTCGGCGCGTGCACACGCTGTTACGAGATCAGCGCACGGTATCGGGCGTGGGCCGTGGCTACGCCGACGATGCGCTCTGGCGCGCACAGCTGTCGCCGTACGCTTCGCTTACCTCGCTCGACGACGATTCGCGTGCTCGGCTACTCGACGCGGTGCGTTCGGTCATGCACGACGGGTTGGAACGCGAACGCACCCGCACCGGTGGTCTGTCGCAACCCAAGCTCGGCGAGCACTTCGAAGTGCACGCGCGGTACGGCACGCCGTGCCCTCGCTGTGGGGCGATCCTGCGTCGGGTGAGCTACGAGAGCCACGAGATCGCGTACTGCCCGCACTGTCAGACCGGCGACAAGGTGCTCGCCGATCGGCGCATGTCGCGCCTGGTGAAGTAGTCAACAGCTGCACGCCGCGACCGTATCGACGTACGTGTCGGCGATGCGGAGAATTACCAGCCGCCGTAGAGGCCGCCTGGTAGTCCCATACCGATTCCTGGCCGGGGTCGTCGGGTCCGGGCGCGGACGGGTGAGCATTGCGTCGATCGTACGGACCCTACGATTCCCGCGATGTCCGCCTTGCTCGCGTCCATCCCGAGCCCGTCGAGCGGCGACCTCGGGCCGTTCCACATGTACGGCGTGATCCTCGCGTTGGGAACGCTCACCGCGGTAGGCGTGGCCGAACGGCGCTGGCGTCACCGCGGTTACCCGCGCGATGGCATCTATGACATCGCGTTCTGGGTCGTGATCTGGGGTGTGATCGGTGCACGCGCATATCACGTGATCACCGACTACCAACTCTTCGAAAACGATCAGCTCAAGGCGTTCGCGATCTGGAAGGGCGGCCTGTCGATTTGGGGCGCGGTGATCGGCGGCGCGCTCGCAGTGATCGTGGTAACACGCCGCCGTCATCTCGACACGCTCGCGGTGATGGACTGCATGGCCCCGGGCATCGTGCTCGCGCAGGCAATCGGAAGATGGGGGAACTGGTTCAATCAGGAGCTGTTCGGGAGACCGACCACCTTGCCGTGGGCGCTCGAGATCTCGCCGACCCATCGACCTGCGGGTTACGCGCAGTACGCGACGTTCCAACCGACGTTTCTGTACGAGTCGCTCGCGTGTCTCGCCATCGGGGGGATCTTGCTGCTGCTCGAGCGCCGGAAATCCCTCGAACGGGGTCAAACATTCGCGGCGTACGTGATCTTGTACACGTTCGCGCGCTTCTGGTTCGAGAACATGCGCATCGATCCCGCGCACAAGATCGGTCCGCTGCGGGTGAACGCGTGGGTCTCGATCGCGCTCTTCACGTTCGGTATCGCGTGGTTTGTTTTGCTCGGCCGGAAGCAGGCCGCCCAAAAACAACCCGCCCGGAACCCACCCGGAGCACGTCCGACAGCAGAGAGCGATGCTTTAGGGTGATCAGGTCCGTTGCCTGAAGGGATCATCACTCGCGATGACCGATACCGTCAGCCCCCCGCAAACGAAGATCGCGGCCCGCGCGGTCGGCGCGTTCAAGATCTACGGATCGGGCGAAGCCGAAGTTCGCGCGCTCAACGGCATCAGCGTCGCGTTCGAGACAGCACGACTCACTGCCATCATGGGTCCCTCGGGATCGGGCAAGTCGACCCTCCTGCACTGCCTGGCCGGCCTCGACCGGCTCACTTCGGGCCAAATCTTTCTCGGTGACACCGAGATCAGCGCGTGCAACGAGAAGGAGCTGACGCTGATCCGACGCGACAAGCTCGGGTTCGTGTTCCAGAGCTACAACCTCATACCCACACTCGACGCGCTCGAAAACATGATGCTGCCGATGGCGCTCGCCGGCACCAAACCCGATCCCGCATGGCTCGACACCGTCGTCAACACCGTGCGCCTCGAGGATCGTCTCACGCACCGTCCGTCGGAGCTGTCGGGTGGTCAGCAGCAGCGGGTCGCGGTGGCGCGTGCCCTGTTGAGCCGGCCCGCGGTCGTCTTCGCCGACGAGCCCACCGGCAACCTCGACTCACGTTCCGGCGCGGAGATCCTCACGTTCATGCGCAAGGCCGTCGACGAGCTCGACCAGACGATCGTGATGGTTACCCACGATCCCAACGCGGCGGGCTACGCCAACCGGGTGGTGTTTCTTGCCGACGGCGCCATCGTCGACGAGCTCGCCGATCCCACCGCGCAGACGGTGCTCGACAAGATGAAGAGCCTGGGCGGCTGACCCCGATCTGGGGCCAAGAAGCGATGTGGGGCCGAGAAGCGATGTGGGGCTGATAAACAATCGATAAACAATGTGGGGCCGATAAACAATGTGGAAGGTCACACTCAAGGGGATCTGGGCCAAGAAGATCCGCTTCCTGCTCACCGGGGTTGCGGTGGTGCTCGGGGTGGCGTTCGTGTCGGGCACGTTCGTGCTCACCGAAACCATCACCAAGACCTTCGATGGCTTGTTCAGCGACATCTACCAGCACACCGACGCGGTCGTCCGCGAGAAGGCGACGTTCAAGTCCGACTTCGGGGATGACGCGCGGCCCCGGCTCGACGCGTCGTGGCTTGCCGCGGTTCGGTCGGCGCAGGGCGTCGCGCAAGCCGACGGCACCGTCCAGGGGTTCGCCGTCATCGTCGACAAGCACAACGCGGCGCTCGGTAGCAACGGCCAAGGTGCCCCGACGTTCGGCTTCGCGTACGTCGAGGATCGTGACCTCAGCTCGCTTCACGTGGTCTCGGGTCGTGGGCCGCGGGTACCGAACGAGATCGTGATCGACAAGAAGAGCGCCGACAACGCCGGTTACCGCCCCGGCGATCGAGTGCCGGTGCTGACGAAAGCGGGCCGGGCAACCTACCGGCTCACTGGAATTGTGAAGTTCGGGACGGCCGACAGTCCGCTGGGCGCCACCATCGTTGCCTTTACTCCGTCCACCGCGGCTCGCGTCCTGGCCACGCCGGGCACTTTCGACTCCGTCGAGGTGAAGGCGAAGGCGGGTGTTTCACAGAACGAGGTGGTGCGCAACATCCGCCGGGCGCTGAAGGGCCGGTCCGACGCGAAGACTGTCGAAGTGCTCAGCGGACGAGCCATCACCCGCGAGAGCCAGAACAACATCAAGGACAACTTGTCGTTCTTCAGCACCTTCCTCTTGGTCTTCGGCGTGGTGGCGTTGCTGGTCGGCTCGTTCATCATCTTCAACACCTTTTCCATCATCGTCGCCCAGCGCGGCCGCGAGATGGCCCTGGTGCGCGCGTTGGGCGCGAGCCGACGCCAGGTGCTCGGGTCGGTGCTCTTCGAGGCGCTGCTCGTCGGCATCACCGCGTCGATCATCGGGTTCGGAGGTGGCATCCTGCTCGCCGGCGGGCTGAAGGCGCTTCTCGGCGCAATCGGCTTCGACATCCCCGCCGGATCGATCGCGATTCCCGCCACCGCGGTGATCTGGTCATTCGTCACCGGGCTGGTCGTCACCGTCGCGGCGGCGGTGTTCCCGGCACTGCGGGCGGGTCGCATCCCGCCGGTCGCGGCCATGCTCGACGTCGCCATCGATCGTTCCGCCACCTCGGCGCGGCGTCCGGTGATCGGCGTGATCATGATGTTGCTGGGCGCAGGGCTGATGGCGCTCGGTCTGTCAGGCGGTGGTCAGTTGGCGGCGCTCGGCCTCGGCGTAGTGGTGGTGTTCATCGGTGTGGCGGTGCTCGGTCCTGCGATCGCGCGGTCGGTCAGCGGTGCCCTCGGTACCCCGATCATGCGCGTGACGGGTATCACCGGCCGATTGGCACGCGAGAACGCAATGCGCAATACCAAGCGCACGTCGGCCACGGCGGCTGCGCTCATGATCGGTGTGGCGCTGGTAGGGCTCATCACGGTGTTCGGTGCGTCGGCGCGCGCCTCCGTCGACAACAAGCTCGACCAGTCGATGAAGGCCGACTACGTCGTCAACTCCGGTGGCTTCGACCAGGGGAGCATTCCCGTGGCCGCGGAGCAACAGCTGCAACAAGTGCCGAATCTCGAGTCGGTGTCGGGCGTGCGCATTGGACAGGCGAAGGTGAAGGGCTCGGTCGAGAAAGTGATCGCGGTCGACCCCCAACACGTCGACTCGCTCTTCGATTTGTTACCGGTACACGGCAAGATCTCCGATATCGGTTCGGCGGGGTTGGCAGTGCGCGACACGGTCGCGAGTGACAACCACTGGAAGCTCGGGTCTCGGGTCACGATGCTGTTTCCCAATGCGAGCAAGCAAGAGTTCACAGTGCGATCGATCTACGCGCAGACCGGCTTCACCGACTACGTGATCAGTCTCGACGCGTACAAGGCGCACTATCCCGACCAGTTCGACTTCCAGATCTACCTGAAGACGAAAGGCGGCGCCACGTCTGCGAACACCGCCGCGCTCAAGCAGGTAGTCAAGCAGTACCCGGGGCCCAAGCTCTTGGATCGTGGGCAGTACAAGGCGGAGCAAGCCGGGAACATCAACCAGTTCCTCAATCTCGTCTATGTGCTGCTGTTCTTCGCCATCGTCATCGCGCTGTTCGGGATCGCGAACACCCTCGGCCTTTCCATCATCGAGCGGACCCACGAGCTCGGTCTCCTGCGCGCGGTTGGCATGAGTCGACGCCAGCTGCGAGCGAGCGTGCGCTGGGAGTCGGTGATCGTCGCCCTGCTCGGCACGTTCCTCGGTCTGTTGCTGGGTGTGGTTTTCGCGTGGGCGCTGGTGAACGCGCTGCGCGACCAAGGCATCGACACGTTCTCGCTGGCACCGGTGCAGCTGGTGGTGATCGTGGTGCTCGCAGCACTGTTCGGCGTGGTCGCCGCGGCCGCCCCCGCCCGCCGGGCGGCCAAGCTCGACGTGCTTGCCTCGATCCAGGCCGGTTCTTAACCAAAGGCCGGTTCTTAACCAAAGGCCGGTTCTTAACCAAAGGCCGGTTCTTAACCAAAGGTTGGCCTGATGCTGGGGCCCGGCTGGGTGACGGGGGCGTAGTGTGCCCTTCAGCATGAGAGAGCTTCCGGCCGCACCCGGGAGTTCAGAGCTCGGCGACAGCACCCGGGTTGGAGTCGCCCCCTCCACCCTGGTGAACGTCAACTGGGGACGTCCCGTCCGCTTTGCCCCGTGGTCGGGACGGTCCCGGTTGACCCCCGCACGCGAACGGCTTGATGGTTCTGATGGTCCTGATGCTGCGCTCTCATAGTATTCGCCGCCATGTACGAGACACCCATCTACGACACGCTCGAGCTCGAGGTCCGCGACCACGTTGCCCACCTCATGCTGAACCGTCCGGAAGCCGCGAATGGCATCAGCCTCGAGTTGGCCCGCGAGCTCATGCACGCCACGCTCGCGATCGCAGCCGATACCCGCGCTCGCGTCGTGCTCTTGAGCGGCGCGGGGTCGCGATTTTGCGGTGGGGGCGATCTCAAGTCGTTCGCCGCCGAGGACGACCTCGCCGTGCAGCTCCGAGAGACGCTCGCGTTCCTGCACGCGGCGATGGCGCAACTCGTGCGGGGGGACGCGCCGGTGGTCGCGGCGGTGCAGGGCAGCGCGGCGGGCGCGGGCATAGGGCTCGTCGGGGCGGCTGATCTTGTCGTCGCCGGAGAGTCGGCGAAGTTCGTGATGGCCTACACCGGGGTGGGGTTGACGCCCGATGGCGCGTCGAGCTGGTTCCTGCCACGACTCGTGGGTCTTCGCCGCGCCATTGAGCTCACGCTCACCAATCGCGTGCTCTCTGCTCACGAGGCTCTCGATTGGGGTCTCGTGACCATGGTGGTGCCCGACGAGGACGTCGCGGGAACCGCCGCTGAGTTGGCTGCGCGCCTTGCGCAGGGCTCTGCTGGCGCGCTGGCCGGCGCCAAGCGCCTCCTGCACGCGAGCCTGGAAGGCACGCTCGAATCGCACCTCGCGCGTGAGGCGGACGAGATCATCGCAGCCGCCAGACGCTCCGATGCGGCCGAGGGCATCGCGGCATTCCTGGCCAAGCGTCCGCCCGAGTTCCAGTAGATCTGCTAGTTCTCGTAGCGCAGCTCGGCGTCTTGCTCGCGCACCTTCGCCGCCAGCGCGGCCTGGTACTCGTCGAGGCGGGATCGCAGCGCGGGGTCGCTTCCCCCCAGGATGCGTGCGGCCAGCAGGCCCGCGTTCCGCGCCTTGCCGACCCCAACTGTCGCGACCGGAATGCCGTCGGGCATCTGCACGATCGAGAGCAACGAGTCGAGGCCGTCGAGCTGGGCCAGGGGTACCGGTACCCCGATCACCGGGAGTGACGTCAGTGAGGCGGTCATGCCCGGCAAGTGTGCCGCCCCACCCGCGCCCGCGATGATCACTTGCAAACCCCGCGCGGCGGCTTCCCGTGCATACTCGTACATCACGTCGGGGGTGCGATGCGCCGACACCACCCGCACCTCGTGGGGGATGCCGAGCTCGGTGAGCGCGTCGATTGCGCCCTGCATCACCCCGAGATCGGAGTCGCTGCCCATGATGACACCGACCAGTGGAGCCATCACCGCAAATTAGGGGACGCAGCGGGCGGGACGGCGTCGCAGCGTCGACCAGACATGACGGTCTAGCGACCAGCCGCGGCGCGCTCTTCGGCGACGTCGGATTCGTACATCATCTTCACCAGCCCGTCGAAGGTGACCCGGGGCGCCCATCCGAGCTTCTGGCGTGCCTTGGTCGCGTCACCCATGAGCAAGTCGACCTCGGCCGGTCGTTCGAAACGGGCGTCCTGATTCACGTACGGCTTCCAGTCGTCATATCCCGCGCACGCGAACGCGACGTCGAGTACTTCACGAATGGTGTGCGTTTCGCCGGTTGCAATCACGTAGTCGTCGGCCTGGGGCTGTTGCAGCATGAGCCACATCGCTTCGACGTAGTCACCGGCGTAACCCCAGTCGCGGGCGGAATCGAGGTTGCCGAGCGTGATGGAATCCTGGAGCCCGAGCTTGATTCGTGCGAGCTGGTTCGAGATCTTGCGTTCGACGAACTCCAGCCCACGTCGCTCCGAACCATGGTTGAACAGGATGCCCGACGACGCGTGGAGCCCGTACGACTCGCGGTAGTTGACCGCCATGTGGTGACCGAACACCTTCGCCACGCCGTACGGCGAACGAGGATGAAACGGGGTGAGCTCGGTCTGGGGGGTCTCGCGCACTTTGCCGAACATCTCCGAGGACGATGCCTGGTAGAAGCGGATGGGGTTGTTCTCCCCACCGCCGACGATGCGCACCGCCTCGAGCATCCGGAGCACTCCCAGCCCCGTGATCTCGGCGGTGAGCTCGGGCTGCTTCCACGAGAGTGGCACGAAGCTGATCGCGCCCAAATTGTAGACCTCGTCCGGTTGTACCTGCTCCACGGCCGCGATGAGCGACGAGAGATCGCGTAGGTCGCCGTCGACCAGCTCGAGCGGTGGTGTCTCGTCGAGGACCATCTGGCCCTTCGGGTTGTTCTGCCCGCGGATCAGGCCGAACACCTGGTACCCCTTCTCGACGAGGAACTGCGCCAGGAACCGCCCGTCCTGCCCGGTGATCCCAGTGATGAGCGCACGTTGCATGACGTCGTCAATCTCCTCGTTGGATGCGGTCCCAGTCGGGCTCGAGCTGATGGAGGAACTCGTCGCAACGCGCCTGTTCGTCGCGCTCACCAATGGCAGCAGCAGCGTGGCTCAGACCGTCGAGCGCGCGGAGAAAGCCGCGATTGGTCTCGTGAACCCACCGTACGTAACCCGATCCGCGCCAACCGGATTGCCGGAGTCGATCGAGCCCTCGGTGGTATCCGACCCGGAAACACGCGTACGCCTCGGTGTCGTCACGCGCCAGCTCACCGAGACGAGCCCACGCGTCGAGGAAGCGCGGCCAATGGGCCACCACCTCGGCCACCCCATCACGGCGCGCAGGCACGGGACCCGCGAGCGCGTGCTGCAACGACGCGCGCGCATCCTCGGGCTCGGCATCCAGGATCGTTTCCGGGAGTCCTTGGGTCGAAAGCACGATCGGTTGATGTGGTTGGTCGCTCACCGGGAATGAGGATATGGGCTCGCCGCACGAGAGGCCGGAGGCAGGACGCGTCGGGTGCGCCGGTACGATCGGGGGAGTGGCCGACATTTCCCCCGCCGACATTTCCCCCACCGACACTCCACCTGCTGACGATTCGCCCGTGTCCAATGCACCCGTGTCCGATTCGCCTGCGCCCGAGTTGCCCCCTTCCACTCGGCTCGTCCTCGTGCGTCATGCCGTGACCGAGCAGACCGGCCCGCTGCTCTCGGGACGTACGCCCGGCATCGATCTTTCCGAGCGGGGCAGGGAGCAAGCCACTGCAGTTGGCGAGCGACTCGCGCTGCTACCCGTTACCGCGGTCTACGCCAGCCCGATCGAGCGCACCACCCAAACTGCCATTGCCATCGCCGATCATCATGGGCTTCCCGTGCTGCCGCTTCCCGGCGTGATCGAAGCCGACTACGGCGAATGGACGGGCGGCACGATCGCAGAGTTGGCCAAGACCGATCTCTGGAAGACGGTGCAGCGCGCGCCGTCACGTGCTCGGTTTCCCGGTGGGGAGTCGTTGGTAGAGATGCAATCGCGGATGGTCGTGGCACTCGAGGCCGTGGTGGCAGCCCATCGCGGCGAGCTGATCGTCGTGGTGTCGCACGCCGATCCGATCAAAGCCGCGATCGCGCACTACACCGGCGTGCATCTCGACCTGTTCCAACGAATCGTCGTGTCGCCCGCGTCGGTCACCGTGTTCGAGCTCTCGTCGCATCTCGCGGTCATGGTGAAGTGCAACGACACCGGCTCACTTGAAGAGCTCCGCGCCCCGGAGCCGAAGGACACCGAGCTGACCGACACCGGCCCGACTGATACCGGGCCGACTGATACCGGACCGACTGGCACCGAGGCCGCCGAACCGGTTGCCGCGGAGCAGCTCGCATGACTCCGGAGATCATCGAGCTCGATGACGTCGAGGGCCTCGGTACCGGAGCGGTGGGCGAGCCGGGCCAGCGAGCCTTCTACATCCAGGCGCGTACGGAGTCGGCGCAGCTCACCGTGCTGGTCGAGAAGGAGCAGATCGCGCTGCTCTCCACCGAGGCGGTGGCCTTCCTCGATCGCATCGCCGACGAGTACCCGGAGATTCCCATCGAGGTTCCGACCGCGCAGACCCAGCTCCGGGAACCGACGGTGCCGCTCTTTCGCGCCCGGCTGATCGGACTCGGCTTCGATCCCGAACGGGAGCTCGTCTTGTTGGAGCTGCGCGAGCATGCCGATCCTGACGACGCGGAGTCGGGCGCTGAACCCGGCGCTGAACCCGGCGCTGAACCCGAGGTCGAGAAGGCCGTGCCGCTGGTAGCGGCGGAGGAGGAGGAGGGGTACGTCGCCCGGATCTACGCGACGCGTGCGCAAATGCGAGCAATGGCCGCGCGTGGGGTCGAGGCCGTCATGGGGGGGCGTCCGCCGTGCCCGCTGTGCGACCTGCCGATGGACCCGGCCGGGCACCGGTGTCCTCGCTGGAACTGACCCCCGACGAGCTTGCGCAGGCGCTTGGCGCCGCCGAGCTCGAAGTGGTGGGCCGCATGCGGTACTCGTCGAACGCGACCTTCCTCGTGGAGGCGCGTGTCGACGGCGTCGAGTTGGCCGCGATCTACAAGCCGCAGCGTGGCGAGCGACCGCTCTGGGACTTCCCGCACGGCACCCTGTGTCGACGTGAGGTCGCCGCGTACGAGCTGTCGCGCGCGCTCGGCTGGGGGATCGTGCCGGTCACGATCCTGCGGGACGGCCCACTCGGTGAGGGTGCGATTCAGCGCTTTGTGGACCACGACCCCGACGATCATTACTTCACGCTCCTCAACGACCACGAGGATCGCTTCCGTGAGTTCGCATGCTTCGACGTGCTCGCGAACAACACCGACCGCAAGGGCGGTCACTGCCTTCACGACGACAACGATGGACTCATCGTCGGCATCGATCACGGTCTCACGTTCCACGTTGCCTGGAAGTTGCGCACGGTCATCTGGGACTTCGCGGGGGAACGCATCGCGCCTCGCCTGGCCGACGACGTGTGCCGGGTGGTGGGCGACCTCGATCAGGGCGCGCTCGGTGCCCGCCTGCGGGAGCTCCTCGCGCCGGGAGAGATCGAAGCGATCGCCGCACGCGGTCACGCGCTGGTGGCCGAGGGTCTCCCTCTCCCCGATGACTACCACAGCATGCCCTGGCCCCTCGTCTGACCTTCTCTCCCAAAACGGGGGGCGGCGGCGCTATCGGCGTCGGTACACCGCGATGTGATCCAGTGAGAGCACATAGTGGTACTGCCGGCGGATGATGCGCTGGAGACGGGAGAACTTCGCGATGGGGTAGTACTGGGAGCCGCGCACCTTCGCCGGTGACGTGTCGACGAAGTACTTCGGTGGGTGCGCGGTGAAGTCGGTGTAGAAGTCGTTCCATGCCTTCTTGGTGTCGTCGCCGGTGTTGGCCTGGTCGGCAGGACGGCCCGGGTAGCTCCCGGTGAGGAACGACTGCGTGAGGAAGCGGGTCGCGGGACGGCGGCCCGACGCGTAATAGATCTCGGGCACGCTGCCCCAAACGAAGATGCGATCGGCCGGGTTGGTGACGCTGGCGAGGTAGCGCGACACCGACTGGTAGTTCGGCTCGGGATCACCCGGATGCATGAAGTACCCCGCGGCCGAGAACGCGAGTGCAAGCACGATCGCGGCGCGCACCGTGTAGTCGGTCCAACGCTGACGACCCCGCGACAACGCGCCGGCGCTCAACAACGCAAGTGGAGGGACCAGCTGCATGTAGTAGTGACCGAAGAACCGGAGACCGACTGCCACCGACACTCCGGCGGAGAGGAGCCACAACCAGAGATCGGTGTCACCTTGACCGTCGTGAGCGCGTAGATGACGGTCGCGCCAGCCACTCGGGATCTTCCACAGCAACGGCAGGTTGCAAGCGGCCCAGGTGGCGGTCATGAACAGGAACGTCGTGACCACCTCGGCCGACATCGTCTTCACGCCGAGATACGAGCCGTTACCGAGCACCGCCCAATAGAGGAGCTGACTCGGACCGACGGCGAGCGCGACCAGCACAGTTGGGATCGCGAACCCGAGCCCGACATCGCCGATGCCGCGTTTTCCGCGTGTTCGAGCAATGAGGTAGAGCACGGGGAGCAAGGTGGCGGCGCCGGTCTGCTTCGCCAACGTGGCCGCTGCCACCGCGATCCCCGCGGCGAAGCCTTTCCCGCGGCGGGCGAAGAGCATTGCCGCGGTCATCGACGGGAGCATGAACACTTCGAAGTTGGCGGCCTGACCGTCCTGCGGAGCGAAGGCGACCATTGCGAGCAAGAACATCAGGCCCGCGGTCCACGCGGCGCGGCGACCGTAACGCCGACGCGCTTCGATCGCGAGGAGCAGCGCGGTGAGCGCGACCGCCAGCATCGCGAGCACCCGCACCGACCAGAGCGCGGTGGTGCTGAAGAACGCGAACGCTGCCGCGTAGAGGTAGGGCACCAGCGGTGGCTTGCGGTCGGTGGCGTCCTCGTAGAGCTGCCCGCCGTCGGCGATGACGTGGGCCTGGGTGGCGAGGAATGTCTCGTCGGAATTGAACACCGACACGAAGAATGCGGGCCCGCGCAGCGCGCACGTGAGCGCGAGGAGCACGAGGAACATCCGGCCGAGCTCGCGACGCGACGATGGCCGCGCCGGGGTGAGAGGGATCTCGAGGGGCGCGGCGAGCACGGTTGTGTGGGCGGAGTCGGTGTCCGGGGTCAGATCAGGTCCATCCGGTCGGCGCAGACCCCATTCTGCCCGGTCCGGGGTGGGCGCGGCGCCCCATTCTGCCCGCTTCGGGGCATGAGCGAAGGGCTGCCCAGCCGGGCCACCATCGATGGATTCGGGGTTCTGGCAAAGGGGTATCACCTCAGGGCACGAGCCGACAGGGAGACAACGACAGGGAGACAAGGAGTCCAGCATGGATACCTGGATGTGGATCGTCATCGTCGCCGCGGTCGTCGTGGCGGTCGTCGCGGTGGCGATGTTCGCCCTTCGACAGCGCCGGAACCATCTGCGCAGCAGATTCGGACAGGAATACCAGCGCGCGGTCGAAGCCACCAATCGACGCCGCGCCGAGCACGAGCTGCGTGAACGGGAACGGCGCCACGGCGAGATCGAGCTCCGACCCCTCACCGAGTCCCAACGACTGCGCTTCGGCCGCCAATGGGAGGAGCTGCAGTCGCGTTTCGTGGATCGTCCGCAGGTTGCGGTCGCGGATGCCGACCAGCTCATCTCGGATCTGATGCGCGTGCGCGGCTACCCCGTAGAAGATTTCGAATCCAAGAGCGCGCTCATCTCCGTCGACCATCCTGATCTTGTGGAGAACTACCGCGGGGCGCATCGGGTGTCGTTGCGCAATGTCGAGGGTCGCGCCACGACCGAAGATCTCCGCCAAGCGGTGGTGGCATATCGCTCGCTGTTCGACGAGATGCTGGCGGTGTCGGCAGCGGAGCCAGCTCAGAGAGCGGGCCCTCAGAGAGCGGGAGGGCGCAGCGAAGTCGACCAGCGATGAGCCTCGCCGAGACGAACCATTGAAACGCGTGAACGGTCAGAATGGGTTGCGACGATGCCGACGTGCGCGCTGAGATCATCTCTCAGATGGTCAGAGCCGCCTCGGGGTCGTGGAAGAATTGTGAGCGCGCCATCACGACGTCGGCGCCGTGGCGACGCGCCCGCTGAAGCTGCTCGCGCTCGACGTGAGGTCCGAACGCCACGATTCGCGCTTGGGGTGCCACCGCCCGCACCGCATCGAGATCCGGTTCGTGGCGAGCGAGGTCGACCACGACGACGTCCGCAGCCGCGCACGCGCCTGCCTCGCGGGTGAAGATCACGTCGGGGAGGGCGCTCGAGATCCGTGAACGGTCCATCAAGTCGGGTACGAGCGCGATGATCCGCACGACCGGTGCCGAACCTGCGGATCAGCTGGTCGGCAGCAGCTTGGGCGCGTCGACCGCGAACTCGGGCCAACGCTTGCGGGACTTGATCGAGAGTTTGTGCATCAGCGCGATCGCGTCGGGGTCGTCGTCGCCCGGACGGGTCTGGATCCAGCCGTCGCGCACCATTCCCTCCATCAATTCACGACCGACATCGGTGCGGACGATGGTGAGCGTCCAGTCGTTGAACTTGCCGATGCCGCCAACGGAGATGTCGGCGTGCTCGGCCGCGAAATCGGGACACATCTTGCAGCCCTCACGCGTCCACGCGTGGCATTCCTTCAACGGGACTTCGTGGTAGTCGTCGTTCTTCATCCAGATCTGGAACACGCCCTTGATGTTCATCTTGCGCATCTCGGACTTCTGCAGTCCGTACTTGGCCTCGAACAACTCCTCGAAGATGGCGTCGTCGAAAGTCTTCGAGCACAGCAAACCGATGTTGAGCGAGAGGCGACGAGCCACCTTGCCCGCCTTCCGCTGCTTCATGACCGGTGGTACCGACGATTGACAGCTCATGCCGACGAGCGCGATGCGTTCCGCGCCACTCTCGATCGCATCGACATAGGCCAATGTGTTGGCCGAGTAGGTGTATCGGCTCCCTGCCGACGCGATGACGTCTTCGCGAGTGCGCGCCACCCCCGGGATCGCCTTCCACGTCGTGCCGTCGCCCTCGAGGTAACTCACCAGCGCGGCGTCGATCATGTCGTGCTCCAATGCGTATACCAGGAGCGCCGAGACCAAGCCGCCGTCCTGGCCGATCTCGGCCAGCACCGGATCGTTTGCCCGGGCAAGCACGATGTCCTTGTAGACCCCCGACGGCTCCGCGTTGGTGCGGACGCGGCCGAACATGAACTCGTCGATCTCGGGCTCCCACGCCCGAAAGCGTGGGCACGCGCGGGTGCATGACGTGCAGCCCTTCTCGCCGTGACTGCAGTTGTCGGGGCCGAAATCGGGCTCGGTCTGGAACGGGCGGTAGATCCCTTCGTCGTCGCGGTAACCCAACACGTCGTGCGGACACGCGATCACGCACCCCGCGCAGCCAGTGCACAACCCGGAGGTGACGACCTCGGAGTAGAGGTGTTTCCAGTGCAACTTCTCGGGTGGCATGGCTTGGAGTCTGGCACAGGTGCTCGAGCGCAACCCAGCCTCCGCGCATGTGGACTCAACTCAGGAGCCAGGCCAGCGGCAATGCAGTGCTCACCCCGATCGCAATCACGCACAACGACACGGAGAGGACACCGGAACGGAAAGCACCCATGCGACGCGATCGCGCCAACAGGACCATCAGGATGATGAGTGGCGGTGCGGCAATGCCGTTGACGATGGCCGCGTAGTAAAGGCCGCGGATCGGATCGAGGCCAATGAAGTTGAGCGCCAGCCCGACGATCATCGAGAACACGATCACGCCATAGAAGCCGCGCGCGTCGCGGAAGCGCTTCGATCGGCGGTGGCGACGGTCGTGATTCCGTTGCGGTGAAGAGTGATCGCCGCCGCGACCACGATCGCAAACATGATGCTGCACGCGGACACCATCCCGCCCACCACGTCGACGCGCATGGCCCGGATGTTCTCGGGGGACGGGGGAAGCGCCCGCGGATGCACGACGAGAGCCCCTGCCCACGTACGAGGCCCAACCGGGCCGCCGTCTCCTGTACCGCCGCCGCGAGCGGCGCGACATAGAGCGCCGCCCAGACGATCGTCAGACCGGCGCCTGCGCCGACCTGCGAGTACGTGCCGATACCCGATGGGTCGTCGTCCGCCGCGCCGGTGACGAGACCGGGTCCGAGGCGACTGAAGTACCCGTGCCCTCGAAGGCGTTGTCGATATGAGTGGTGACGCAATTTCGGACCGACCACTCCCGAGAGTGTCGCGTACGCTGACCCGCGGAAACGGGTGTCCTCCCGTCCACGCGCACGAGGCGAACTACCAGTGGCCAAGATCCACGAGATCCTGCGAGAGGGACCGAGCTTCTCGTTCGAGTTCGGTCCTCCGCGCACGGAGGAGATGGAGCGTGTCCTCGAGCGCACGCTCGCGGAGCTCGAGCCGCTCGCACCTTCATACGTGTCGGTCACCTACGGCGCGGGGGGGACGACGCGTGAGCGCACCCACGGGCTCGTGATGCAGATCCTCCGTGAGACGGGTATGACGCCGATGGCGCATCTCACCTGCGCGTGTCACACCCGCGCCGAGTTGGTGGAGATCGTCACTCGTTATCGCGACGGAGGGATCGAGAACATCCTCGCGCTCGGCGGTGACCCACCGCGCGACCTCGACCTCCCTCCGGGCGAGCTCACGTACGCGGTCG
>WNFE01005686.1_pt1 | contig 20179 bp, 23 predicted proteins | sample 5400451 | NCBI WGS metagenome assembly WNFE01 (sample SAMN13153344, study PRJNA577476) | soil metagenome | isolation source: 200 cm saprolite under Douglas fir tree site 2 hole 2 | place: USA:California | collected 2015-04-18
CGTCCTGGATCAATCAATGACTGGGAGGCACCGACTTGGTCAGGATGTCGACCAGCGAGCCCGCGATCTCGACGCCAATCGTCCCGACCACAATGCGCTGGATCCATTGCTTGGCCGCCAGCGCCGACTTGGACTCGGCCGCAGTTATCTTCCAAAGGAAGGCGAAGATGAACGCGAGCGCGCCGACCGAACCTACCAGGGCCTGGCCGATGTGAATCCAGGTCGTGATCAGGTCTGTGATCGCCGTGATGTTGGGAGTCGACTCGAGAAACACGGTGTGAACCTCCAGGCGTTTTGAGCCGGAGGTTAGGAGCAGAGAAAGCCGGGAGGAATCCTGGTTGTTAAGGCCGGAGGGGATCTGGACTTAACCTTGTCTTGTGCCGAAGCTCGCGGAGTACGAGGCCAAGAGGGATTTCAAGAAGACGCCTGAACCGGGCGCCAGGGTGCCCCGCAAGGCCGCCAGGGCGCCTCGGTTTGTCGTGCAGGAGCATCACGCACGCCGCCTGCACTGGGACTTCCGCCTCGAAAAGGACGGCGTGCTGGTTTCGTGGGCGGTGCCCAAGGGCGTCCCGCCCGACCCCAAGAAGAACCACCTCGCCGTCCACGTCGAGGACCACCCGCTGGATTACATCGACTTCGCGGGCGACATCCCCACGGGCAACTACGGCGCCGGCACGGTGAAGATCTGGGACAGCGGCACCTACGACACCCACAAATGGTCGGATCGCGAGGTCATGGTCACCCTGCACGGCAAGCGGCTCCAGGGCCGCTACGTGCTGTTCCGGACCAACGGCGAGAACTGGATGATCCACCGGATGGATCCGCCACAGGATCCGGGCCGCTTGCCGATGCCGGATCGCATCGAGCCGATGCTTGCCAAGCTCGCCCGCAGGCCGCCGACCCCCGATGCCGTGTGGGGCTTCGAGTTCAAATGGGACGGCATCCGCGCCGAGGCGTACGTCGAAGGCGGTGTTGTAAAACTGCTGAGCCGCAGCGGGGAAAACATCACCGCGCGGTACCCCGAGATCCATGCCATGGGCAGGGCGCTGGGGTCGAATGAGGTGATCCTCGACGGCGAGATCGTCGCGCTCGATGACCGCGGCCGGCCCAGCTTCGAGGAGATCCAGCAGCGCATGGGCCTCACCTCGGAGTCGGAGGTCCGCCGGAAGATGAAGGAGGTACCCGTCACCTACATGCTCTTCGACGTGATGTGGCAGGACGGGCACTCGCTGCTCGAGGAGCCCTACGCGGGTCGCCGGAAAAAGCTGGAGGCCTTGAAGCTCAAGGGCGCCTCATGGCAGACGCCGCCCAGCGAAAAGGGAGGCGGGCCGGCGATGGTCGAGGCGAGCCGCAAGGCAGGGCTCGAGGGCATCATGGCCAAGAAGCTCGACTCGCCCTACGAGCCCGGCAAACGCAGCGGCGCGTGGGTAAAGGTCAAGAACCACATGGGCCAGGAGCTCGTGATCGGTGGCTGGCTCGAAGGCGAGGGCAAGCGGCGGGGATATCCCGGCGCATTGCTCGTTGGCTATTACGACAAGGGGGAGTTCGTGTACGCGGGCAAAGTCGGCACCGGCTTCACGGACGAAATGCTCGAGAAGCTCGCCAAGTTGATGAAGCCGCTCGAGCGCAAGACGAGCCCGTTCGACCGCGGCACGCCGCCCAAGGCTGCACATTTCGTGAAGCCAGAACTGGTGGGCGAGTTCGAGTTCGTCGAGTGGACGAAGTCAGGCCAGCTGCGCGCACCCGCGTTCAAAGGGCTGCGGACGGACAAGCCGGCGCGTGAGGTGGTGCGCGAAGGTGGCTAAATCAACCGAGGTCGAGGTCAAGATCGAGGGGCGCACGCTCAAGCTGACCAACCTCGACAAGATCCTGTATCCCGAGGTTGGTTTCACCAAAGGGCAGGTGATCGATTACTACACGCGGATCGCGCCCGCCTTGCTTCCCCACACCCGCGACCACCCGCTGACGCTCAAGCGATACCCGAACGGAGTCGACGCCGAGTTCTTCTATGAGAAGAACTGCCCAAAGCACCGCCCGCCGTGGGTGGAGACGGCGACCGTTTGGAGCGGCGGGAACAACCGCGACATGTACTACTGCCTGTGTCAGGACCTGCCGACGCTGGTGTGGCTGGCCCAAATCGCAACGCTCGAATTCCACACCTCGCTGTCGCTCGCCTCGAACCTGCCGGAGCCGCGGACGCTGGTCTTCGACCTCGACCCGGGTCCGCCCGCGACGATCGTCGAGTGTTGTCGCGTCGGCCTGATGCTTCGCGACGTCTTCGCCGAGCACGGGCTGGAGTGCTGCGCCAAGACTTCGGGCTCGAAGGGCCTGCAGCTCTACGTCCCGCTCAACACAAAGGTCACGTACGTGGAGACGAAGGTGGTGTCGAAGGGCCTGGCGCAGCTTTTCGAAGAGCAGCACCCGGACCTGGTCGTGCACAAGCAGTTGAAGGAGCTGCGGACGGGACGGGTGCTCATCGACTGGAGCCAGAACGATCAGTACAAGACGACCGTCAACGTCTACTCGCTGCGCGCGCGGGCGCGCCCAACGGTTTCCACGCCAGTCTCCTGGGCCGAGGTGGAGAAGTGCCTGAAGGCGAAGGACCCGAGCCTCCTCGTGTTCGACTCAGAGCAGGTCCTCGCGCGGGTCGCCAAGCTGGGCGACCTGTTCGAGCCCGTGATCAAGAAAAAGCAGAAGCTCCCCAAGTCGCTCGTCGAAGCCACGGGCGGCGCCACCGCGCTCGACAAGATGGCGAACCGGCGGCACGGTGGCGGGGGACGGTTCCGCAAGCCTCCGGAAAAATGAGCCGGCCGCGGGTGGTTATCGCGGGGGCGGGCTTCGCCGGCCTCACCTGCGCGCGGGGCTTGAAGAACGCGCCGGTCGACGTCCTGCTGGTCGACCGCAACAACTACCACCTCTTCACGCCGCTGCTGTACCAGGTGGCGTCGGCGCTGCTGGATCCGGGCGAGATCGCCCGCCCCGTTCGCGAGCTGATCCGGCCGCTGGGCAACGCCGAGTTCAGGCAGGCGGAGGTCAACGGTGTGGACCTGCGGCAAAGGGTGCTGCACACGGACCGCGGAGACCTGACCTACGACTACCTGGTGCTCGCGACCGGCGCCCGCAGCGACTTCTTCGGCAACCCTTCGCTGGCGCAGCGCTCCTTTCCTCTCAAGCAGATGGAGGAAGGCCTCGCGCTGCGCAACCGCGTGCTGAGCCGGGTGGAGGCGACCCAATGGATAACCGATCCCAAGCAGCGGCGCACCATGCTGACCTTCGCCATCGTGGGCGGCGGGCCAACCGGCGTCGAGATGGCGGGCGCCCTGTCGGAGCTCATCCGGCACGTTCTTAAGAAGGACTATCCGAACCTCGATCTCGCCGAGGTTCGCGTGATCCTGCTCGAAGCGGCCGATTCAGTCCTGGGCACCTTCGATCCGTCGCTGCGCGAGTCGGCGCGCCGCTCGCTGCAGAAGAAAGGGGTCGAGGTAATGCTGAACGCCAAGGTCGCGGAGGTGTCTGACAATGTGATCCGGCTTGCCGGCGGCGAGGAGATCCAGGCGAGCACCGTGGTTTGGACGGCCGGTGTGCAGGCGTCCGACGTGGGCGGGTTGCTCGGCGTACCCCTGGGGCGGCAGGCGCGCGTGCAGGTGCAGCCGACGCTGCAGCTGCCGGGTCACCCGGTTGTCTTCATCATCGGCGACCTCGCCGGCGCGATCGACGGCGGCCCGGCCCTCCCCATGCTCATCCCCGTCGCGATGCAAGAAGGCAGGCGGGTCGCGGCGACGATCGGCGACATGGCGCGCAACGGTGGAGCGACGGCGTTCGTCTACAAGGACCCCGGCACGATGGCCACCATCGGCCGCAACTCGGCGGTGGCGCAGCTCGGCCGCGTCCGCCTGTCGGGATTTTTAGGCTGGGTCATGTGGCTCACGGTGCACCTGGTCAACGTGGTCAGCTTTCGCAGCCGGATCCTGGTTCTCATCAACTGGGCCTGGGACTATCTCTTCTACGACCGGCCGATCCGCCTCATCCTCCGCGCATTCGACGACCACCCCGAATGAGGGTCGGGCGTCACAAATGGGCCCGATGCGGGGCTGATACTTGTGAGATGGCGACCAGGCTCGGGTCGATTTGCGCCGTCGTGCTGGCCATGGCCGTCCTGGCCGCGTGCGGAAGCCCCAAGGCGGTGGACCCGGCGCAGGCGCTTCGCGACGGCGGCGCCGCGATGGCGAAGCTGAAAACGGTCAACGCCAGCCTGACTTTCACCAAGGGCACCGTCAGCTTTCGCGGTTTCGCGCTGGTGTCCGCGAAAGCCGCCCTCCGGCTGCCGTCCGACAGCGACACGACTTACAGGGTTCGGCAGCAGGACGTGCAGATCTCGCTGGAAGTGATCATCTCCGGCGGCCACGTCTACCTTCACCTGCCGTTTTCGGGCTACAACGAGCTGACGGGTGCCGACGCCGCCGACATCCCGGACCTCGCCAAGCTGTTCGATGCCACGACCGGCCTTCCGGCCGTGATCCCCGCCGGCCGCAATCCCAAGTACCTGGCCACTGAAAAAGTCGACGGGGTGGACTCGGACAAGGTTGAGGCGACGTACAGCGCGAGCCAGGTCCACAGCATGCTGCCGCAGCTCAACTCGTCGGGCGATGTGGACGCGGTGATCTGGATCGGCGCGTCGGATCACCTCATTCGCAAGGCGATCCTGTCGGGCCTGTTCGGCGACAACGGCACCCCCAGCTCGGTCGAGGTCGACCTCAGCGGGTTCAACGGCAGCGTCAAGATCGCGACCCCGGCGGTGGCTTGACCCTCAAGCGTCCTCTTCTCCTCCTCATCGCCGGCGCCGGGCTCTTCGTCACCGCCCTCGACGCCTACGTCGTCGTCACCCTCCTGCCCGCAATGGTCGCCGACGTCGGGCTGACCATCGACCGCTTCGAACAGGCGACCCCGATCGTGACCGGCTTTCTCGGTGGCTACATCGTGGCCATGCCTCTGCTCGGCGCCTATTCGGATGTGCGCGGGCGGGCGCCTGTCTACGCGTTCTGCATGCTGGTCTTTGCCGCCGGCTCCGTCCTCACGGCGACGGCCACGGTCCTCCCCTGGCTCGTGGCGGGCCGATTCCTCCAGGGCCTGGGCGGGGGCGGGCTGGTCCCCCTTTCGCTCGCCCTCGCCGCCGACCTCTATCGCGACCAGCGCAGGACGCCCGCGTTGGGCTACGTGGCAGCGATGCAGGAAGCCGGCAGCGTCTTCGGACCGCTGTACGGCGCCACGCTGGCCGCGGCCGCCGCGACCATCGGCGGCTGGCGCTTCGTCTTCTGGCTCAACCTCCCGCTCGCCGCCCTCTGCGCCGGGGGGCTGCTGCTCGGGAGCCGCAAGGAGAGCCGGCTCGACGCATCCAGCGCCGCCTCTCTCGACTGGGTCGGCGCCGCGCTCCTGGGCGCCGGCCTCGGGCTCCTCGTGCTCGCGCTCTACCCCGACGACCCCAGCACCCGCGCCACGAGCGGGCTGCTCATCCCGGTCGGCCTGCTCAGCCTGGCCGTGCTCGCCCTGTACGCCAGGCGCCAGGCAACGCGCCTCGAGCCTCTCATTCCGCAGCCACTCCTGCGCAGCCGCGCCTTCATCGGCGCCACTGCGGCCAACCTCCTGATCGGCGTGGCCCTGATGGTCGCCCTCGTCGACGTCCCACTCCTCGGGCGCCTTGTGTTCAAGCTCGACCAATTGGGCTCGGGCGTTCTGCTTTCGCGTTTCCTGATTGGAGTGCCCGTCGGCGCGGTGGTCGGTGGCTTGCTCGCGACCCGCATCGGCGCGCGCGCCACGGCGGTGGCAGGGATGGTCCTGGCCGCGGCGGCGTTCACGCAGATGGCCGGCTGGCAGTCCAACGAGCTCACGCTCCGCCTGGGTCCGCTGTCGGTGGCGGACGTCGCCCTCGCGGGGTGCGGGCTCGGCTTCGGCGTCGTCATCGCACCACTTGCGGCCCGGGTCCTGGAGCTCACCCGCGCCGAGCACCACGGTCTCGCCTCGAGCCTGGTCGTCCTCTCGAGGACCATGGGGATGCTCATCGGCCTGTCGGCACTGACCGCGTACGGCCTGTATCGATTTCATCAGATCCTCGGCACGCCGCAGCTCACCGATCCCGACGTCCGCGCCCGCGTCGATCACCTGGAACGGCTGGTGGCCGCCGCTTTCCTTCAGGAGTACCGCGAGATATTCGCTGTGGCCGCCGGCCTGTGCCTGCTCGCCGCTTTGGTCGCAGGACTGACAATCGGGCGCATTGAGGTGAAAGCACCGGCGACAGCGTGAGAGGCGCGGCTTATTTAGGGGTCCCCGCGAACTCAAGGCGAAGCCTCAGAGTTCGTGGGGCTTTTAGCGCTTGGTGGCCACCGCCAGCAAGTAGGAGTGGTGGTAGCGAAAGGCATCGTCAGGATCGCCGAGGCTCTCCATCGCCGACTCGACCTCCGCCTCGAGCTCCCTCCGGTACCGCGGGCCGAGGGCATTAATCAGCGTGTACGGCAGAGGTCCCGCGCCGGCCATCATGTCGGTCCATTCGCGCGCGTTCCCGGCGCGCCCGCCGGTGACCATCTCCGTCAGCAGGTCGACCTCGAAGCCCACCGACTTCAGCAGTCCCGGCAGCACGTCCGGTTCGCCGAAATGGGCGCGTTCCGAGCTGTAGCGCGGGAGGCTCAAGTAGTGCCTTCGGGCGAGCGGAGCCAGGCCCTGAAAGAAGAGGTCCTGGGCGCGGGTGCTGAGACTGCGCCTCTGGTTCGAAAGGGCCAGCCGGCCGCCTGGCCTGAGCACGCGGTGAGCCTCGCTCAGTGCATCGCCCGGGTCGCCCAGGTACGCGAGCGCGTCGCCCATGGTGACAAGATCGAATGTCTCAGGCCTGAAAACCAGGCGCTCGGCGGCCATCCCCATGAACTTCGTGTTCTTGCTCAGCGTCGAACGTGCGATCGAGAGCATGCGCTCGGACAGGTCGATTCCGATCACCGTACCCGGGGCGACCTTCGCCGCCACCAGGTGCGCGACCTGGCCCGTCCCGGTCCCGATGTCGAGCGCTTGCTGGCCCTTCTTCGGCTTGACCAGCTCCACCAGCCTGGCCGCGACCCGGCCGTGCTGCCCATTCGCCCAGGTGTCGTAAACGGGGGCGATCTGGTCGAAGAAGTCGACCAGGTGGTCGATCATCTCGTCGGACGAGTCGGGATCCATCAGTGCCAGCGTTCGATTGCCAGGGCTACCACGCGCGCCAGGTTCCCGGTTGCCTCCCTCTCCTGTTGTCCGACGACCACTTTGTTACGATGCTAACTCGTCTAAATCCCCACTCTTCCGAGATAAGCATCTGGGCGCAAGTCCTGTTGACTGTCAGAGTTGAGAAGAACGAGGGAAAGGCTCGATCAACGAAGTGGAGGACGCCCAAATGGCCCAAGCCGAAAAGTCCGGGAGCCACCCGGCCGCAGCCACCCAGAACGGTGGCACCAACGTCGTCAACCTCGGCCCGCGCGACAGCCTGCACGGCCGCCTCGAGATCCAGGGTGACCTCAGGATCCAGGGCAACGTCGAAGGTGAGCTCAAGGTCAGCGGCGACGTGACGGTTGACAGCACCGCCAACGTCCAGGCCACCATCGAAGGCGGCAACGTCAGTGTGCGAGGCCAGGTCAACGGCAACGTGACCGCCCGGCGCCGCCTGACGCTCGGCGGGTCCGGGCGGCTGAACGGCGACGTCAAGGTCGCCCGCCTCACCGTCGAGGACGGGGCCACGCTGAACGGCAACGTCGTCATGGCCGCGGAGCAGAAGTAGGCTCGAACCCGACCGCGCCGGCGGCTCTCAACCCCGATCTCGTCTAGGCGCCTCCCTCCGCACGCCTGACCGCGGGCACCACGACCGTCTCCACGTAGTCCCGGGCGGTGTGCATGACCGCGTGCGTGAGATTCCATTCCAGCGCCTCAAATGCCGCCTCGTCACGGTTCAGGCTGGTTAGCCGCTGCCGCCAGAAGTCGATCCCGAGGTTGAGGCCCGGCGCCGGGCCGCGCGTGTTCGGGTCGGCCACCGGCACCCCCGTCGCCGGCAGGCCGGTGTCGGCGGGAGAAGCGGCCGCGGGGGGAAAGAAGAACGGGGCGGCCGCACTCGAGGCAGAGGCGCCGGCGATGGTATGCCACGCGACCAGGATGAGGGCGCCCACGACGGCGCACTCGGCGACGATCATCCATGTCAGCGGCGCTCGAACCAAACTGCGCATGAAGCGAGGCTAGGCGAGCGGCCGAAGGTTTGGAACCCTGCCTGTTAACGCCTCGGCAGCCCGAGCGTGCGCAGCGCCTGGATGCCGTGTTCGATCGTCTCCAGCCGCTTCGGGAAGCTGAAGCGCAGGTAGCCGCGACCGCGCTCCGGATCGTGATAGAAGCTCGAAGCCGGCACCGTGGCCACCGCCACCTGCTCGATCAGGTGTCGCGCCATCGCTGTGTCGTCGTCGAAACCGAACCCACTGATCCCCGCCATGACGTAGTACGCCCCGTCGGGCATGCGGGCCTCGAACCCGCATTCCTGCAGCCCCGTCACGATCGCGTCCCGGCGCTCGCGGTAGTCGCCGACAAGCTCCACATAGAAGGACGCGGGAAGCTCGAGGGCTGAGGCGACAGCGATCTGCAGCGGGTGCGCGGCGCCCACGGTGAGGAAGTCATGCACCTTGCGGATGCCGCCGGTGAGGTCGGGTGGGGCGACGATCCAGCCCACTCTCCAGCCCGTGACCGAGAACGTCTTGCTCGCGCCGCTGATCGTGACCGTCCGCCCGGCCATCCCGTCGAGCGTGGCCAGGCTCACGTGCCGGCCGCGGTACACGAGGTGCTCATAGATCTCGTCGGTGATCGCGATCGCGTCGTGCTCCCTGCACAGCTGCGCAACCAACTCGAGCTCGGATCGTGAGTACACCTTGCCGGTCGGGTTGTGCGGGGTGTTGACGACGATGGCTCGCGTCTTGCTCGTGAACGCCGCGCGGAGCTCGTCCGGGTCGAACGACCAGTCCGGCGGGCGCAGGGTCACATAGCGCGGTGTGGCGCCGCTGAGGATGCAATCCGGGCCGTAGTTCTCATAGAAGGGCTCGAAGATGACGACCTCGTCGCCGGGATCCACGACCGTCAGCATGGCCGCGATCATGGCTTCGGTCGCCCCGCACGCAACCGTGACCTCCGTCTCGGGGTCGACCTCCCTCCCCCAAGCGGCCGATTGCTTCCGAGCCACTGCTTCGCGCAGGGCCGGCGCCCCCCAGGTGGTCGCGTACTGGTTGTATCCGTCCTGAAGGGCGCGCGCCGCCGCCTCGAGGATCCGGGGGTCGGTCTGGAAGTCGGGAAAGCCCTGCGCGAAGTTGATGGCGCGATCGGGGCCGTTGAGGGCGAGATTCAAGCGCGTCATCTCGCGGATGACGGACTCGGTGAAGCTCTGGGCCTTCACTCCAGGCGAATGTCGGTGCTCGAGCATGAGTGGCAGCGTTCCGGCATCTCCAGCCCGCGCTCCCAGCGCCCGCAGACGTTGCAAGTCCACCGCGTGCTGGCGAAGAAGTCGAGCACGTCGGAACGGCTCAGGAGGCCCACCATCTTGCCGCGCTTGATGACCGGCACTCGGCGGATCCGCTCGCCGATGAGAAGGCGCGCCGCCTCGTCGATGCCGGTGTCCTCGCTGACCGTGATGACGTGCGAGCTCATGATGTCGCGCGCGACCTTTCCCTTCTTGGAGAACACGTCCACCTCGGAGACGATGCCGGTCACGTGTCCTTCACTTCCGATCACCGGCGCGCCCGTGATGTGTTTGGAGGCGAGCGTCGTTGCGATCTCCTCGACCGGCGTGTCCTCGCGGAAGGTGATCACGTTTCGCGTCATCACCTCTTTGACCGGGATCATGGGTGAGTGAGCAGTGTAGCCACCGTTTCGAGGTTGGCGTTGCCGCCCGTGAGGATCAACCCGGCGCGGCCGCGCCGCAGCTTTCCGGAAGCGTAGGCGGCCAGGGGCAGGGCGCCGGTCGGCTCCAGGGCGATATGGAGCCGGGTCCATGCCAGCACAACGGCGGCGGCGATCTCATCTTCGCTGACGGTCACGATCTCGTCGACGTGCCCCTGTCCGAACATCACCTCGAAGTTGCGCTCGCCGATCGCCGTCGTCCGCACGCCGTCGGCCAGCGTTTTGGGGGCGCGATCGAGGACCTGGATGCTGCCCGCCTTCCAGCTGCGGTAGGCGTCGTCGGCCGCGGCAGGCTCAACTCCGACCACCCGGATGCCGGCGTTGTGGCTTTTGGCGGCGATCGCGCTGCCCGACAGCAGGCCGCCGCCGCCCACGGGCGTCGCGATCACGTCGACCTCGGGATCGTCCTGCAGGAGCTCGGCGGCCGCCGTGCCCTGCCCGTGGATGACGTCCCAGTCGTCGAACGGGTGGACGAGGGTCAGCTGCCGCTCGGCCATGACCTCGTGGAGGCGCTGCTCGCGATTGGCAAACGTGATGCCCTCCTGGATGACCTCCGCGCCCAGCGCCCGCGTCGCGGCGACCTTGGCCGGGTTGGCATCCTCCGGAATGAGGATGAGGGCGGGCAGTCCGACGGTGCGGGCGGCCAGGGCCACCGCCTGCGCGTGGTTGCCGGAGCTGACCGCGATGACGCCCTTCGGCCGCGGACCGCGCTCCATCAGCGATAGCACCGCGTTGAACGCGCCCCGAGGCTTGAACGAGCCGGTGACCTGAAAGCACTCCGCCTTGAGTCGAAGCTCGGGATCCAGGTCGGTCCGCAGCGTGGGCGTGCGGCGCACATGAGGACGGATGCGCTCGGCGGCGGCGCTCACGCCGGCGGCGTGCTCGTCCAGGAATCCGCTCACGCGGCGGCCGGTTCTTTCTCGGAAACCTGGCGGGGCCTGGAACTTCGAACGTTGGTGAGGACGATGCCGGTGAGGATGACCACCATGCCGATGATGATGGGCATGGTCACGACCTCGTGCAGAAGCAGAACCCCCCAGATCACCGCCGTGACCGGAACCAGCAGCGTCACCCCCGTCGCCTGCACCGGGCCGAGCGTATTCATGATGTAGAAGTAGAGCAGCAAAGCAATCCCCGAGCCACCCACGCCAAGCGCGACGACCGCGGCCATCGAAGGCAGAGCGAAATGCACGGTAGGCAGTGCCGGTGCGGCGAATGGAAGTGCCAGTATCGCGGTTGCGACGAGCTGCCCAAGGGCAACTTCGTAGACGCTGACGCCTCGCAGCTTACGGCGAATATAGAGTGCGTTCACCGCGTATGAGAGCGATGCCAGAACCACCGCCAGCGCGCCGACGGCGTTGCCCCCGAAGCCTTTGGAGGTGAGGTCGGGCACGACCAGGATGACGACGCCCGCGAGGCCGATCAACACGCCGGCGTAGTTCAGCGCACTCGGGCGGTCGCTGGGGATGACCCAGTAGACGAGCACGGCAGCCCAGAGCGGAGTCGTCGAGTTCAGGATGCTGGCCAGGCCGCTCGAGATCCGCGTTTCGCCCCAGGCGATGGCGGCCCAAGGCAGAAGTCCTCCCGTGATCCCGAGCAGGGCGAACGGGATGATCCGGCGCCGCCACCCTTCGCCGAAGAGCGGGCGGCCCATGGCGCGCACGACCAAGGCGAGAGCGACGCAGCCTGACAGCGAACGAATGAGGACCAGGGCGGTCGGACCCATATCGTGAACGGCGATCTTGATCAAGAGGAACGACACGCCCCAGATCAAAGCCAGCGCGGCCAGCGCCAGGTAGGGCAGCAGGCGGCGGTTCGAATCAGACACGGGTCGGCCACTCGTCGGTCGACAGCACGAGAGTGACGGGGCCGTCGTTTTCGATGGTCACGCGCATGTCTGCTCCAAAGCTGCCCGTGCGGGTCTCTATTCCGCGCTCGCGGAAACGTTCCACGAACACGAGATACAGCTCCTCGGCACGCTTGGGATCGCCGGCCTTCAGCAGGCTAGGCCTCCGGCCGCGGCTCATGTCTGCGAACAGGGTGAACTGCGAAACGATCAGCGCCGAGCCCTTCACGTCATCGAGGCTGAGGTTCATGCGGCCGGCCTCATCGGCGAACACGCGAAGGTCGACCACCTTGTCCGCAAGCCTTCGCACCGTGGATTCATCGTCATCCGAACCTGCGCCCACCAACAACACGAACCCGGGCCCGATGGTTGCAGCCTTTGGCGCGCCCGACTCCTCCCAGGTCACGGACCCAGAGGCCGCGCGCTGCGCGACGATCCTCAATCGCTCAGTCGATCTTGGGGCCGAAGTGCGGCTCGGCGTGCACGAGCGAGTCGATGTAGCGGAAGCGTTCGTAGCGGTGCTGGAGCAGCTCCTCGACCGGCTGCGCCAGCAGCGGCTGCAGGTGCCGGTTCAGAGCCTCATCGAGCACGCGGGCGGCGCCGTCGTAGTTGAGGTGCGCGCCGCCCTCCGGCTCGGGCAGCACCTCCTCGACCACGCCCATCGCCAGCAGGTCGCGCGAGGTCAGCTGCAGCTGCTCGGCGGCCTCGACCTTGCGCGAGTTGTCGCGCCACACGATCGACGCCGCCGCCTCCGGTGACGCCACCGAGTAGATCGAGTTCTCGAGCATGATCACGCGGTCGGCCACGCCCATGCCGAGCGCGCCGCCGCTGCCACCTTCGCCGATCACCGCGGCGACGATCGGCACCCGCACCCGGAACCACTCCATGATCGCTCGCGCGATCGCGGCAGCGATTCCGCGTTCCTCCGCGCCTGCGCCCGGGTAGGCGCCTGGAGTGTCGATGAGGCAGATGATCGGGAAGCCGAACTTGGCGGCGTGCTGCGCAAGTCGCACCGCCTTGCGGTAGCCCTCGGGATGCATCATCCCCCAGTTCCTCGCGACCCTCTCTTTGAGGCTCCGTCCCTTTTGATGGCCGAGGAACATCGTCGTGCGGCCGTGCCACGTGCCCACGCCCCCGACCAGTGCGGGATCGTCGGCGGAAAGACGGTCGCCGTGCAGCTCGATGAAGTCCGGCGCGAGCCTGCGGATGTAGTCCAGCGAGTAGGGCCGGCCGGCGTGGCGCGCGAGCTCGACCACCTGCCACACCGTCAGCGTCGTCTCGTCGGGTCGGCGGCCGTGCCTCGTCACGGGTACATCTCCAGGAGGTGGGCGAGCAAGCGCCTCAGCTCCGTTCGCGACACCACCATGTCGACCTGGCCGCGGGCGAGCTGGAACTCCGCGCTCTGAAAGCCCGCCGGCAGGTCGGCGTATGTGGCCTGCTTGATAACCCGAGGCCCGGTGAAGCCGATGGCCGCGCCAGGCTCCGCGATGTTGATGTCCGCGAGCAGCGCGAGCGAGGCCGCCGTGCCGCCGAACGTGGGATCGGTGAGCACCGAGAAGAACGGCACGCCCGCCGCGTCCAGGCGCCCGACGGCTGCGTTGACCTTCGCCATCTGCATCAGCGCCAGCACGCCTTCCTGCATGCGGGCTCCACCGGATGCGGAGACGAGCATGTACGGCAGCCCCGAGGCTGCGGACTGCTCCATCCCTCGGGCCAGCCGCTCGCCGGCCACGATCGACAGCGTCCCGCCGACGAAGCGGAAGTCGAAGACGGCCAGCCAGATGGCGCGCCGCCCAACGGTGCAGGTGCCCGTGCGCACGGCCTCGTTGAGGCCCTCGTCCGCGAGCTGGTCGATGGTCGCCTGGTAGGGCTTGGGAACCTTCCAGTTCAGAAGGTCGTGCGAGCGCACGTCGCCCCAGCGTTCCTTCCAGGAGCCACGATCGGCGATGAGGGCGATCCAGGCGTCGGCGCCGAGCCTGAAGTGGTGGCCGCATGAGCAGACATATGCGTGCTTGCGAAGCACATCGACGTCCAGGCCCACGCCGCACCCCGGACAGTTCGTCGGCAGTGGGATCGGGGGCAGCTTGCCGCCCGCGATCGGGAGCTCGGCGTGCGTTTTCTCGAGCTCCATCACAGACTCAACCCTCCGTCGACCGCGAGGACCTGGCCGGTGACGAACCCGGCCCGCTCCGAGCAGAGAAAAGCGACCGCTGCCGCCACGTCTTCGGCCGTCCCCTCGCGCTTGATGGGGGTCATTTTGACCAGCTCGCCCACCATCTCATCTGTGAGCGAGCCCGAGGTCAGCTCGGTGCGCACGTAGCCGGGGGCGACGGCATTGCACGTGATGTTCCGCGATCCGTACTCGCGGGCGATCGATTTCGTGAACCCGATCAACCCCGCTTTCGCGGCGGCGTAGTTCGACTGGCCGGCGTTGCCGGTCAGGCCGACGATGGACGAGATGTTGACTATGCGGCCCCATCGCGCGCGCATCATGCCGGACATGATGGCGGCGCGGGTGGTGGCGAAGGCGGAGAGGAGATCGGTGCGGATGAGCTCCTCCCAGTCCGGTGGCGACATCTGGATCAGCAGCTTGTCGCGCACGGCGCCGGCGTTGTTGACGAGCACGTCGACGCGCCCGATCGCCTTGACCATGGCCTCGACCTGGGCCGGATCGCCGACGTCGGCCTGGTGCGCGGTCGCGCCCGGCAGCGCGGCCGCAGTCTCCAGGGCTGCCGCCCGGTCCGACCGGTAGTTCACGACGACCTTCGCGCCCATCCCCGCCAGAGCCTGGCTGATGGCACGGCCGATGCCCTTGCCCCCGCCCGTCACGAGTGCGGTCTTGCCGTCGAGGTCGCCCATGTCAGGCGGTCGCGGGATCCGCGAAATCTATGAAGAGCTCCTCGGCGTTCCAGGTGTCCACGCCCGGAATGTGCTTGGCAGCAAGGCTGGCCAGCACGCGACCCGGACCCAGCTCGACCACGGTCTTCACGTGCATCGCCCGCATTGAGACCATGGTCCGCGCCCAGTCGACCTGGCGCAGCATCTGCTGGCGGAGCTCGTCCTGCAGCGCGACCACGGTGCGCATGGCCTCGCCCGAGGCGTTGGCGAGGACCGGGATCGACGGCGCCGTGAACTGAAGCCGATGCCGGCAGCGGGATGGTCAGGATCAGGGCGCGACGCGCGCCCGCCGCGAGAGCGAGGCGCTCGGCCTCTTCGACCGCGACGGTCTCGCCGGAGAGCACGAACTGGACGTCGGCATTGCGGTTGGCGATCCAGAGCCGGCCGCGGGCCGAAGCCTGCTGGCGGATCGACTCGACCTGGGCCTCATCGAGGCCAACGATCGCGATCATGCCCCCCGGCTGCTCGTCGGCCGCCTGGGCCATGATGCGCCCGCGCTCCTTGACGAGCAGCAAGGCCGTCTCCCAGGGGATCGCGCCCGCAGCGGCCAGAGATGCGATCTCACCGAGGCTGTGGCCGGCGGTCACGCTTACGTTCTCGAAGCCGTAGCTCTCGCGCCAAACCTCGTAAGCCGCCCAGCACACCGTCATCACGCACGGCTGGATGACCTCGGTGCGGTTCAGCTCCTCGATCGGGCCTTCGAAGCAAAGCCTGCGCATCGGCATCTGCAGCACCTCTTCGGCGCGCTCGAACGCGTGGCGCGCGGCCGGGTAGCGGTCGTGCAGGTTCTTTCCCATGCCAGGCTTCTGCACGCCCTGGCCGGGGAACAGCAGCGCGATGGGGCCGTTGAGGCTGATCACGGCGTCACACCCAGGTCATCAGGGTTGCCCCCCAGGTCAGCCCCGAGCCGAAGCCGGCCAGAAGGACATGGTCCCCCGCCTTGACGCGTCCCTTGCGGATGGCTTCCTCCAGCGCGAGCGGAATCGATGCGCTGGACGTGTTGCCGTACTCGTCGATGTTGATGGCGACGCGGTCGATCGGGAGCCCGATCCGCCTTGCCGCTGCATCGATGATGCGGAAGTTGGCCTGGTGCGGCACCCAGAGGTCGATGTCCTCCAGGGCGATGCCGGCTGTGTTGCAGACCTCGTTCGCCTGGCGGATGAAGATGTCGACCGCGAACTTGAAGACGTCCGGGCCGACCATGTCGATGTAGGGAGTCGCGTCCTTGGCGGCGTAAGCCCCCTTTTCGATATTGCCGGCCGTGACCTGCGCGTAACCGCGGCCGTCAGAACCGAGGCACCAGCTCAGGAAGCCGGCGCCGGTGGGAGCCGGGCGAACCACCGCTGCGCCCGCGCCATCGCCGAAGATGACAGCAGTGCCGCGGTCGGAGTAGTTGAGCATTCGTGACAGCACCTCGGCGCCGATCACAAGCACGGTATCCGCGCGCTCGGTGGCGATATAGCTGTCTGCGATCGAAAGCGTATAGACGAAGCTCGTGCAGGCCGCGAGAGTGTCCCACGCGACCGCCCCCGGGGCGCCGAGCTCGTTCTGGACCCGGCACGCCACCGACGGAAACGGGCCATCCGGCGACGAGGTGCCGACCAGGATCATGTCGAGGTCTTCGGCGGTGATGCCGGCGGCGGCGAGCGCGGCACGCGCCGCCCTGGTGGCCATGTCGAACGTGGTCGTGCCGGGCTCGGCGATATGCCGCTTGTGAATCCCGGTGCGCTCGACGATCCACTTGTCGGACGTGTCCATCATCTTCTCGAGGTCGAAGTTCGTGATGATTTTCTCGGGCGCGTAGACGCCCATACCGGCGATGGCGCTGGGACGGCCCTTGGCTTTGAACGAGCGCAGGGGAACGGCGTCGGAGCGCGTGCGATACGCGTTGGTGATCGCCATCTGCCTACGCCTCCAACCTTTCGGCGGTCTTCTGCTCCAGGAATTTCCAGAGGTCGCCGATGGTCTTCATCTTTTCGAGCTCTTCCTCCGACAGCTCGACGTCGTACTTGTCTTCGATCGCCGCGATGAGCTCGACGAGGTCGAGCGAGTCGGCGGCGAGGTCGCGCTGAAAGCTCTTGTCCATCTGCACGTCGCCGGGTTCGATGCCGAGGATCTCGGCGGCGAGCTCCTGGAGCTCCTTGAAGTCGAGCTGGCTTGCCATGTCCCTCCTAATTGGCCTCTGGGGCCTTGATCACGAGACTCGCGTTGTGGCCGCCGAAACCGAACGAGTTCGACAGGGCCACCTTGACGTCGGCCTTGCGCGCCTTGTTGGGCACGTAGTCGAGATCGCACTCCGGGTCGGGGTCGTCGAGGTTGATCGTGGGCGGCAGCAGGCCGCGATCGATCGCGAGGATGCAGGCCGCCGCCTCGATGGCGCCGGCGGCGCCCAGCAGGTGACCGTGCACCGACTTGGTGGAGCTGATCGGGAGGTGACGAGCGTGGTCGCCGAACACCGCCTTGATCGCCCTGGTCTCCGCGACGTCGCCGAGCTTCGTGGACGTTCCATGCGCGTTCACGTAGCCGACGTCGTTGGGGTCGACGCCGCTCTTCTTCAGCGCGCTCTGCATGGCGCGGATCGCGCCCTTGCCCTCCGGCTGCGGGGCGGTGAAGTGGTACATGTCAGCGCTCGCCCCATACCCGGAGATCTCGGCCAGGATCCGGGTCGAACGGCCGGCATGCCCTCTCCGGCTCGTCGTTGCGCTCGCTCGTGGCCTTGATCTGGCAGAACGCGCCCATCGTCAGCGGGGTGATGGTCGCCTCCGAGCCGCCGGCCAGCATCGCGATCGCGTCGCCTCGCATGATGATCTCGGATGCCTCGCCGATGCCGTGCGAGCCCGACGCGCAGGCGCTGACGATGGCGTAGTTCGGGCCCCCGGAATGCGTGTGGATGGCGACGATGCCGGCCGCCATGTCGGCGATCATCATCGGCACCGTGAACGGGCTGATCCGCTTCGGCCCGCGCTCCATGAGAGCCGTATGGCTCTTCTCGATCTCCTCCATGCCGCCGATGCCGGAGCTCACGATCACGCCCACGTCATCGGGATCCATGTCGGCCGGCTCGAGGCCCGACTGGGCAAGCGCCTGCTTGGAAGCCGCCAGCGCGAACTGGCAGTACCGCCCGATGTGCCGGGCGGTCTTTTTGTCCATGTAATCCTCGGGGTTGAAGCCTTTGACCTCGGCGGCGATCTTGGTGTCGAAATTGGTGGTGTCGAAGCGTGTGATCCGGCCCACTCCCGATACGCCTTCGACCATGTTCGACCACACGGTCTCGAGGTCGTTGCCGATCGGAGTGATGAAGCCCATCCCTGTGACAGCCACGCGTGTTCCGTTGGATTTGACGCTCACGTAACAGAGGATACGGACGGGGCGGCCTAGTCACACCGTCACGGGGTGGGAAAAGGACGGACCTGGTTTGGACCTCATGTCCAAACCGATCCCTACAGCTTCAGATCAGCTTACGAAGGTCCAGGGCCAGCTGCAGCCGGAGGCGGCTCGCGGGGGTGTCGAGCTCCGCGCCCAGGAGCTCGCGCAGCTTGTCCAGGCGGTAGAGGACCGTGTGCCGGTGCAGGTTCAGGGCGGCGGCGGCGTCCTTCACGGACGCATAGGTGAGGTAGGCCTCCAGCGTGTCGAGCAGCTGCTCGCGGTTGCGGGTCTTCTTGTCGAGGAGCGGACCGAGGCTGTGGGCCACGAAGCGTTCCGCGAGACGTGGATTCTGAGCCAGAACGAGGTGCGGGATCACCTCGTCGTGTCCGTGCGCGACCGCTTCGGGCCGCAGCTTGCGGCCGGCTTCGATGGCCTGCTGGGCCTCCAGGTACGACCGCGAGATGCCGCGCAGCCCGGGGTGGTAGCCGCCGATCCCGGCCCGGACCCGCGCCCGAGCCGTGCCGGATCGGCTGACGGCTTCCTTGTTCAGCTGGGCCACGAACTGGCGCGCACCCTCTGCTTGCGCAGCTGATTCGGCGGGCCAGAGCGTCACCAACGTGGACGGGTCGGTGACGTGATGGATGACGCCGCGCGGCACCTCGAGAGAGCCCGCCACCTCGCCTAGCGCCTCGCCGCCCTGGGCGCCGTCCCGATTGCCGACCACCAGCTTCGACACGACGGCCACGTAGCCGGTGGTCGCAATCGGCAGGTTCAGCGCCAGCGCTTGCTTCTGGAGCTCGAGCTCCGAGTCGAAGTTGTCGCTGATCAGCGCATGGAACAGTCGCGCTCGCGCACGCGTCCCGCGCTGCATGTGCTGCTCCCGAGCGTGAAGATAGGTCTTGGTGACCTCGGCTGCGACCTGGTCGAGGGCCGCGAAAACGTAGTTCGCGGTGAGCATGATGGCCTCGGGGGTCGCCTCGGGGTGCCCGCGCCACGCGCGCAGGATCGCGTCCCACGCGACCCGAGCTGCGATGCGATAAGCCGCGAGGATAGGCTCCACCGACTGGCTGCTGCGCGCCTGCAGGATGCCGAGCTGTGCGACCCGGCGCAGCTCCTCCTGCGTGGCCGGCCGGGCTTCTCGCGCTGTCGCCAGGAAGAGGTCGAGGCCCGCCTCGCAGGCCTTGGCGATGGCGTCGCGTTGGGGCGGGAGGCCCGTGGAGTCATCCCAGTGGACGACGGCCACGACGGCGCGGGCCATGTGGCGGGCGAGGCCGGCTCTCCTGTGCTCGAGCTCGGCCATCAGCGCCGGGGGGAGCTGGGGCGCCGGTTTGGACTTCGGGGCCACCCGGGCGACCGCTCTGGCCATAGGCTCGACTATACGACCTGAGTCGAGATTAGGCCCTCAAGTCGAATCGGGCGATGTCAGCTGTGCTTCTTGACGAAGGCGAGCATGCGACGCCAGGCGTCGTCGCAGGCGTCCTTCCACTGCTCGAATGTGCGGTCGAAGAAGCTGTGGGGCGCTCGCTCGTAGATGTGCACCTCCAGCGGCACGCCCGCGGCGGCCAGCTTGCGCTCGAACTCTTTGGAGACCTCCACGGGGGTCGCAGCGTCGGCGCCAGCCACCAGCAGCAGCAGTGGAGCCTTCATCCTCGAGATGTATGGCTCGCTTCGCGGCGGTCGCCCATAGAAGCCGATGCAGCCGTTGAGGCCCCGGTTCAACGCGGACTGGTTCCACGAACTCGAGCCACCAAAGCAGAAGCCCACCGTGAACAACGAACTCACCGCTCCGCCGTCTTTCGATTTGAGATATTCGATCGCCGCGGCGACGTCTATCGCGATGTTTTCCTGTGTGGTCTTCTCGAGATGGGGCATGTATTCGAAGCTCTCACTGCGGTCGCCCATGCCGGCGGTGCGGCCGAAGTAGTCGATGGCGACCGCGTCGATGCCCGCCTCCGCGAAACGCTGCGCCAGCTCCTTGTAGAAGTGGTGCAGCCCACGGACGTCGGGCATCACGACCATGCCGGCTCCGGTCGGTTTCGAGGCGCGCGCGAAATACGCCATGAGCTTGTTGCCATCGGCGGCCACCAGCGTGGTCTCACCGTGGTCGGCGGCTGCGCCTGAGATCGGGGGCAG
>WNFE01001024.1_pt1 | contig 20134 bp, 17 predicted proteins | sample 5400451 | NCBI WGS metagenome assembly WNFE01 (sample SAMN13153344, study PRJNA577476) | soil metagenome | isolation source: 200 cm saprolite under Douglas fir tree site 2 hole 2 | place: USA:California | collected 2015-04-18
CCCACCAGGCTGTACAGCGAAATAGCGCAGATGGAAATTGGGCGAGTTCTCGTCGGAACCAATGAGAATCTGGCGGGTTGCGCGGTCGGCACCACTATTTTCCGGCCCATAGTCACGTACTGATATACCCAGCCAGCGTAGTTCGCCACCTTCTATTTTGCTATAGCGATGAATAACACCCATATTATTCTCCTAAAGCTTCTATGATGTGCATTTTACTTTCAATTATCTCCCTCATGTGGAGATTGTAGCACAACTTCTATCTCCCTGTTCACTGCTCATTGCTAAAGATAAGACTATCGTTTACCTTGCGCAAATAGTCTCAGGAGGAACCACCTTGACTCTTGAAGAGCAGGTTAGAAAATGAAGAAGTGATCAGGAAAGAAATCGACTAGTGGGGGAGTGATTCAATCAATAGAATGTAGTAAACCCTCTATCTCGGCTGCCGTCTCCGCCTTGAGGAGTTTACTGGCCAGTTCTCTCCAGTATTCCATCGTATGTTTATGCAGTGCCGCCTTGACATTAACAATAGCAGGCGGGCTCATGCTCAGTTCTTGTACACCTAAGCCAGCCAGAAGCGGCCCGATACGTGGATCAGCCGCCAGTTCTCCGCAGACTGCTACTAGCTTACCATGTTCAACACCTGCACGCACAACGCGCTCAATTAAACGCCAGACCGCTGGCTCCAGCACACCGAACATGCCGGTTACACGGCTATTAGTACGATCAGCAGCCATAGTATATTGGAAGAGGTCATTCGCTCCAATACTGAAGAAATCGACTTCTCGGGCCAGCACATCAGCCATTAAAGCAGCGGCTGGCGTTTCAACCATAATGCCTACCTGCATATCCGGAGAGAGTGCCACGCCTTCATTCCCAAGTTCGTGCTGAACAGCAGTATATACAGCCCGTAGACGTCGTACTTCCTCTAAGGTGGCAATCATGGGAAACATGACGTATAGCTGCACGCCTGTCTCTGCGCCTGCTCGTAGAAGTGCACGTAGTTGCTGACGTAAAAGTTCCTCGTGAACGAGGTGAATACGAGCTCCGCGAAGGCCGAGAGCCGGGTTGGATTCTTGCAGTGCGCCAATCAACGACTCCAGGGCAGGAAATGGCTTGTCGGCACCGGCGTCCAGTGTACGCGCCACGATAATCTTACCTAGGAATGCATGATCGGCAAAAGCGCGAAATAGCCCCATATAGCTCTCGAATTGCTCCTGCTCGTCCGGAAAAACAGGACGCCCTCCAAAAAGAAATTCCGTACGTAACAGGCCGATCCCCTCGGCACCCATTTCGGCGGCAGCACGCGCACTCTCGGCGTCACCTACGTTTGCAAAGACCTGCACCTTGTAGCCATCAGTAGTTGAACCTGGCTGATCGCGCCATTGTGCATCGTTCTGCGTGCGGCGAAGGTCGCGTGCTTGTTGTTGTTGGAGCATAATGGCACGTAACTCATCCTGCTGTTTAGCATCAAGATGAAGATACATCAGTCCCTGGGAGCCGTCGATAGCTACTTGTTGACCATTATGCAGGGTTTCAAGCAAGTGAGGATCAAAGCCAGCAATTGCTGGAATCTCTAACGCTCGAGCAATGATTGCTGCGTGAGTGGTCGGTCCACCGGCCACAGTACAGATACCAAGAATCGTCCTGGGGTCGAACTTCGCGGTATCTGAGGGTGTGAGATCATAGGCGACAACCAGCACAGGAGTGTTACCTTCATTACCATCATCATTGTCAGTACTCCAACCTTGTAGATGGCGTATGACACGGATGGCTACATCACGAACGTCCGCTGCTCGAGCCGCTAAAGTCTCGTTCTTTAATGACTCAAGTTCCTGTGCCTGGTGCTCTGCCGCCTGCCTTAGCGCTGCAGCAGCGGAGTAATACTCTTGAGTTATGAGATCTGTTGTCTCCTCAAGTAGCTCAGGATCCTCTAGCATAAGCTGCTGGGCCTCAAAAATATCCGCTTCGTTTCGCCCTACAGCTTGCGCTACATGCTCGCTCAGCTCCAATAACTCGTTTATGGCAACTGCAAGAGCATCTTGCAAACGCTGTTGCTCGGCTTCTACCTGGCTGGGACTAATCTTTGCATCTTCCACCGTGACGCTTGTTGCTTTATAAAGGCGTACAGGACCGATAGCCACACCTGGAGAGATTGCCATCATATGCAATGGACTGATTGGAAAGGAGCTATCACGCACCATAAATGGCTCTACTCCTCCTCATCAAACTTCCGATGCACAAGTTCAGTTAAAGTATTTAATGCCTCCTCTGCATCTTCCCCTTCTGCATGTACTACAAGTGTGTCTCCAAGCGCTGCGCCAAGCTTAAGCACGCCTAACATGCTTTTGGCATTTGCTACTTTATCGCCAAATTTTAGTTGGATACTTGCCCGGAACTGCGCAGCAGTCTGTACAAGCAGTCGAGCAGGACGAGCATGCAAGCCGACTTTATTGAGAATGACAACACTTGTTTCTTCTATTGGCACGTTTGTAATCCTTTTGCTATCCATTGCGTTCGTGTACCTTTGGCAAAGTGTAGGCACTGGCAGCCGCCTCAGCCACATCCTGCAGGCTATTACCTATGGAAGCTTCAACAGCGGCGATTACTGCCCCCTCGACAAGCGGTGCAGGACTGATTACAACTTGATGCCGCGATTCCTGAGTGAATGCCTCTACCGCCATCTCGGTCGCCATTACCGCGCTCCCCAGGTCGAGCAGCACAAGTATGCCCTCAGGCCCATCTACCTTATACAGTGCTTGTACAATCTTATCAACAGAGGTGCCCAGCCCACCGTCAGCAGTTCCCCCAGCCGCAGCGATAGCCACCTTACCTTGAGCCATCTGTTCCGCTAATTCAGCAACCCCTTCTGCCAGCCGGGAACTATGGGAAACGATTACTAAGCCAACTGCCATTGGTATTGTCTCCTTTAATGTGGGACAGGCCGAATTGAATTACGCTCATCAAATTGCTAGTCCAATAGCGTGGATGAGCATTGATACACATTTCACAGCATTTAGCTCTAGCCGTAAGTATCCGCTAATGTTTTGAGAATTAACCAGCTGGAAGTCGCGCCTGGATCCTGGTGTCCGATACTACGCTCACCTAAATAGCTGGCGCGCCCTTTTGTGGCAAGCATAGGAATAGTGGCCTTCATGCCTACTTCTGCAGCATCGCTTGCACGTCTCACGATTTGTGAAAGATCCAGGCCCTCAGTCTGTGCTTCTTTTGCCGCTGCCAACGCAGGTGTAAGTGCATCCACCATAGTTTTCTCACCAGGCTGTGCCTTGCCACGAGCCTTGATCCCTTCTAATGCGGCTTCCAGCATACCAATATAGTCAGCCTCGTAAAGCTCGTGCTTCCCAGAGGTTGCTATACCAGCTCGCAGGAATGCTGTTCCGTACAATGGGCCACTTGCTCCTCCAACCGTCGAAACCAGGGTAGTTCCAACCGTCTTGAGTATCGAGCCAATATCCATCCCCGCTACCGTTGGCAGTTTATCTATCACGGCTTTAAAACCACGATCCATATTGATGCCATGATCTGCATCACCAATGGGGGAGTCAAGTTGCGTGAGATAGTCACGATTTTCATGTAGAACCTGCGCTAACGAATTCAACCAGTGCAAAGTATCCTCTGTTGTAAATGGCATGGTTTCCTCCACAATGTCTGAATCTAGTACGAACCTTGTGTTTGTCCGTTACATGTTCGTCTATAGCACACTGAGCTTTAGGCCATAGGGGCTGGCGTCCTCTACCTTGCCCAGTCATATTGTACTACGCAATAGACTGAAGTGCTTTGGGCTAATATCCCAGGCATGATTACACCTTCCGAGCGAATAGTGGTGGACAAACACAAGATCCATACCCGACTCACCTCAATTACACACCCCAACGCAGGGCAGGAGTATGTACGGGAGCATCCCAGTAGCGAGTCATTTCATCATCCAGCCGTAGCAGGGTAAGAGAACAACCCGCCATTTCAAGGGAGGTAATGTAGCTCCCTATCAGGGAACGGGCAATAGTGATATCCCTACCACGCAGAATCTTAGCGAGTTCGTTAGCAACGATGTATAGCTCGATCAACGGCGTGCCGCCCATGCCATTGACAAAAGCAAGTATGCGCTCACCTGACTTCAGGCCAAGGTCTTCGATGATAGGATTAGCAAGCATTTCCGTTACTTCAGCAGCCGGAGCAAGCTTGACACGGCGGCGACCTGGCTCCCCATGAATGCCGATGCCAATCTCCATCTCGTCTTCGCCGAGTTCGAATGTTGGCTTACCAGCTGCGGGAACTGTACAGGAGGTGAGAGCCATACCCATACTGCGCCCATTTTCGTTCACCTTCCTGGCCAATGCAGCCACAGCCTCCAGCGGAGCTCCAGTCTCAGCCAGGCCACCTACGATCTTCTCCAACAGCACTGTGACACCAACACCACGTCTGCCTGCAGTATAGAGGCTATCCTGCACGGCAACATCGTCATTCGTTACAACGCTTGCTACCTGGATACCCTCAGCCAGTGCCAATTCGGCTGCCATTTCGAAGTTCAGTACATCACCTGTGTAGTTCTTGACAACGTGCAGCACACCCGCTCCCCCATCGACAGCACGAGTAGCAGCAAGCATCTGATCGGGCACCGGAGAGGTAAAGACTTCACCCGGACAAGCCGCATCTAGCATGCCACGACCCACAAAGCCACCGTGCATTGGCTCATGACCACTACCGCCACCAGAGATCACCCCTACTTTGCCACGTACTGGAGCATCCTTACGCACGATAATCTGGTTCTCGAAATCTACACGGATCAGTTCCGGGTGTAGCGCCTCCATACCAGCAAGCTCTTCTTTTACCACATCCTCTACGTGGTTAATGAGCTTCTTCATGTCTGTCTCCTTCTTTAAAAAACCGTGGACAATCTTCGACTATACATACTCTCACGATTATGGTCTGCCTTCGACAGCCGATTTTTCGATACCGCCAAATTCGGGAGTGCCTGCTACCACGCGCGAGCGTTGCAAGAAGTCATAGGTAAGAACACCTAGAACAGCACCCAGCAAGGGCCCTACAAAATAGGCAATTAAATGGGTGAGATCGTACGTACCACCGAGCAAGGCTTGTATGAGCGCCGGCCCAAAGGCACGTGCAGGATTGAGAGCTACATTGGTAATCGGGCCAAATGCAAAAATCTCACCTGCGACCATCAGGCCAATGATTAGGCCTGCCCAACCCGCTGGTGCACGACCATCCACAGCGGTTCCCATTATGACCAGGAGGAGGAAGAAGGTACCAATAGTCTCCATAACGATAGCCACGATCCAGCCACCACCCGTTCCATAGAGGCTAATCGCGCTACCAAAGTTCGTCGCCCCAAGGCCTGGACCTTGCGCTGCAGTCGTCCAACCAAAAGAGAGGGCGATGACCAATGCGCCTACAATTCCACCAATGAATTGTCCGATCCAGTAGACCACTGCCTGACTCCAGGGTATGCGCCTGGTAACGGCAAATGCAAAAGTTACTGCTGGATTAATGTGACAACCGGAGATGTGGCCAAGGGTGTAGACCATAGCAGCAATTGCAAATGCAAATGCCAGGGCAATCATGCCGAGATCGGCCATTGAAAACGCCAATGGTGGTTTAGCACCATTGAGTAGGTAAACCGCCGCAGTAATAGAGCCGGCGCCAATCCAGGTGAGGAAGGCAGTTCCTAGCAATTCCGCTACAAATTTCTGAGTTAGATTCGGTGTCCTGTCCATACCATAGTAGTCTGCCCTGTCTGGCAGACACCCTCCTTTCGAGTAGGTAACTTTCGACACAAGAAGCAAGATGATCAGTAATGCTTTACAGTCTCATCGGGACACATCCCCTAGCGGGTACTCAAGTAAAGCTTCAAGCAACGTAACAGAACATGATGTGTTTTCCCCTTACAGAATCACAGTCTTTTTACACCTCCTCTCATAGCATGAATTTTGTACTGATCCTACACATATCTTCCTACCATTAACATAGCAATATCCGTGCCAAAACTAGGGAGTAAAACCGGAAAAACAAAATATCTATCGGTATCAAACGGCTTGAGAGCGAATATGAGGGAATTTTAGAACACTAGAAAAAAGCCAAAAATTCGTTGGGATGTTGAGGCAGACTTAAAAAGATGAAAACAGAAACGTTGCAGCGGTGAAACATGATGTTTCACCGCTGCAATCTTGCAACAATTATTGTTTCAAAATTGAAACGAACGATTACCCCTTGTTATGGCCTTCTGTTAAGCCATATTTCACCATCTTTCTCCACATAGTCGTTCGACTGATACCCAGCAAAGCAGCAGCACGAGTGACGTGACCATTACTTGCCTGCCAGGCTTGAACGATAGCCTGCCTCTCAGAGTTCATGCTGTGTTCTTTTAACGCACCACTCTTATATACTGCTGTGAGGGATGCCTGTTGTGATAACCTTTGGTGGCCTTCTTGTGTTTGTGAATGGTTATCAGCATCACCTGTTCCAGTCGGTTGATTGCGTTCCATCGTTTGTTGTATATCAATGGGAAGATCCTCCACAGTGATGGTAGCTTTGGGCATGAGATAGGTCACACGCTCCAGCATATTCTCCAATTCACGCACATTCCCAGGCCAGTTGTACTGTCGCAGCGCAGCCATCGCCTCTGGAGTAATTGTAAATGAACGGCCGAGGGTACGACTCTGCCGCTGCAAGAAATGCTGCACAAGCAGCGGCAAATCATCAGCACGCTCACGCAGTGAAGGAATATTGATGGTTAATACATTCAAACGGTAATACAGATCGGAGCGGAAGTTACCTCGCTTCGCTTCTTCTCGCAGGTCTTTATGTGTAGCGACAATGATGCGTACATCGGCAGGGATCACGCGGTGTCCTCCGATACGTACAATTGTACGCGTTTCGATAGCGCGAAGCAGGGTCGTTTGCAGGTCTAATGGCATATCACCAATTTCATCAAGAAAGAGCGTGCCACCATGGGCTTGCTCAAACTTACCAGGGCGCCCCTGGCGGTCGGCACCAGTGAATGAACCACCTTCATATCCAAACAGCTCTGTATTAATCAACTCACGTGGAATTGCGGCACAGTTGATCGCCACGAACGGTCCATCAGCACGCGCACTACTGTTATGTATGCTCTGCACAAAAATCTCTTTACCTGTGCCAGTCTCACCATGTAGCAGTACAGTGGAGTTGCTATTCGATGCCAGCTTTGCCAGGCGCAAAGCTTCTCTCAGCGAGGGACTCTCGCCGACCACATTAGCAAATGTAAGCCGAGCGCGAGCACCAGTCATGCGATGCACTAATTTTTGCACGCGCTCAATACTGCGAAGTATCATCACAAAACCATCTGCATCAACCGGTTCTGAAATCATGATATTAGCCGAACTAACAATGTCCTCTAAACCTGTTTCTGGCCGATAGCTTGTGATTGGTTTGAGTGAACAAAGACAGGTGACACGCCCGTGTATGGTATCAAAGACCAGCTCTTCATCGGAGAATGACTGTTGACGTGTAATTGCCTGTACCAGGACGGCAGGAAGCGGCAACACATCTTGCAAACGCCTACCTGTCACCCGGGAGGGAGTTAGCCCGAGCATTGTTCCTGCAGGGGCATTCATCTGCGAGACCACCCCATCGTGTCGTAGTAACAGAATGCCTTCAGGCAATGTTTGTAGAATTGTTTTAAGTTCGAATAAGAGATCATTGGCGTTGCTCAACCAGACCTGCATTTGGAGCTGGTTACTAACTGCCTGAGCGGCTGCAGTTATCATACCTAAAGTATGAGGGTGAGAGTGTTCGTGACGTCCAACTACGGCAAGAACACCGACGGTTTGCCCCATCAGATCGTGTACTGGTGCGGCCGAGGTATACAGTGGATGTAGCGCAGCGCGGTAATGCATTGCACCATCAAGCTGTATGGGAAATGATTCTTGCAAAGCCAGCGCAAAGGCATTCGAACCTTGTCGCTCTTCGCTCCAGGATGCCCCGCTGTTTAATCCAAGGTGCTCTATTTCTTCTTGTATAGCCCGATCACCTACTGTATCGATTACACGAGCCTCTGCGTCGGCAAAGACCACAACACACTCCGATCCCTCGATGAACTGGTACAAATCCTCCATCGCTGGGCGCAGTAAGGAGAACAACTTATGAGATACAGAGGTAAATGGAGGATGAGTCTTTTCTTCAGGGACAATTTCACCGTAGGGATCAAGTCCAAGCGCAACACAGCGTCGCCAGGATTGCATTAGCGCAGGGGGAAGTATATCCTCCTGCGTCACGCCATGCAACACAAATTGTTTCCAGATCGACCAGTAGTCGCGCAAAGTACTTTGCATGGTCTTAGCCTTCCCTCGATTGCAGTTTTCAGTCATACCAGTGAACTGAATTTCACTGAGGGGTAGTATAGCACAAGAACAGGTTACATTACTTCAACATTTAATAAAGTTATATGATTCTCATCTTATGAGCTCGGCAAGGCTGAGACTCTGCCTTCAGATACAGGAATAGAGCCTTGCCACTCCTTTCTCTCCTTATTTGTTTACTTGCAAGCATTCACTACTGTAGTCTATACTATTTTCGATTCGATCACAAAATCAATAGTAGGCAAAGAGGATTGAAAGCAATTTTGAATATGTCACGCCGAGCAATTGTCATACACAGTCCACATTCCGGTAGATCAGCAGAACTCACTGAGGCTCTTACACAACTTCAACAAGCGGGGATAGATGTTGTTAATACCATCTCTATTGCTACCCTGGATAATCTCCCTGCCCAGGGAGCAAATTGGAAGGAGAGCGGTATCGACGTGGCTATCGCTGCAGGTGGTGATGGATTGGTGGGAGGCGTGATTACGCATATTGCCGAAAGCAGCCTTCCTTTAGGGATACTACCACTCGGTACCTCCAATGATATTGCCCGTACACTGCGTATTCCCCAGGATATCCATTCAGCAGCTCAAGTCATCGCCGAGGGAAAAGAGCAGGAGGTAGATATCGGCGTAGCAAAGCCCGCAGAGCAAGCTCCTCATCTTGCCAGTAAACACCAATCTGGCCCGGTGCAGACGCATATTGGCACTGAAAAACACGGTTTCTTCGCACATGCCTTGACTATTGGCGCGAACGTCCAGTTCGCTCGCATAGCGACTAACGTGGCTACTCGCCAACGCTTCGGGCTTTTGACCTATCCTTATGCCGCTTTAGAAGTATTAGTATCCCATGATCCCTTGGACGTACAACTTGAGTTCGATGGCCTAGCAATGCCACATACCAGAAACTCTACTCAAGAACGAACGACATCAACACCAGCAGAACCCGAGGTACAAATGCCGCTTCGCAGTCGTGCTCTTCAGGTAGCCGTAATCAATGCCCCCATTTTTGGAGGACAATGGGAACTCGCTATCCCCAACGCGAGTGTAAGTGATCGCTTGCTCGATATCGTTGTGATTGAAGATGTCGATCTCGCAAATCTTAGCAGTATCGTGGCTCATCTCTTTAGTCCGAAGGAGAATGAAGAGGCCTCCTCATCAAACGGCGATACCCAGCCATTTACTCACCATCCTGCGGAATTAACAGGTATCCCTGGTATCCATCATCTACAAGCACGAGGAGTTATAATCACGACGAGCGCTGATCCACGGGATGCAACACTGGATGGTGAGGTGCGAGGTCAGACGCCAATGTACGCTCACGTTGCTGACGAGCGATTGCGGGTGATAGTACCAGGCTAGACAGGTACTTTTGATCAACCAGAAGCCAGTTTCGATAGAGGACCCGATACCAAAGGCAAAATCATACCCTTGCCAGAACAGTAGAGATGACATACACTTACATCAATACGCCTGATCTGGCCTTTATTTCTTGATAACGAAGGACATTGCAATGCGTGTCACAACACGGTTACGCGAACTCTTAGCTGGTCCTGACTTGCTTGTTGCTCCCGGAGCATACGATGCTCTAAGTGCGCGTTTGATCGCCCAGGCGGGTTTCTTCGCGGTCTACATGACAGGTTTCGGTACAGCAGCTAGCGCTTTGGGTCAACCTGACGTTGGTCTGCTGACAATGAGCGAGATGGTGAATCGCGCTGCGGCCCTCGCGGCAGTTGTCGGTGACCTACCATTGATTTCAGATGCAGATACTGGCTATGGTAATCCCATCAACATCCGCAGGACAATACGCGAGTATGAGCGTGCAGGAGTTGCCGCGGTACATATCGAAGACCAGGTCTGGCCTAAGAAATGTGGGCATATGGAGGGCAAGCAGGTCATCCCGATGGATGAGATGGTACAGAAGATACGTGCTGCTGTTGATGCCCGGCAAGACCCAGACTTTGTGATAATCGCACGTACAGATGCCAATGCAGTCAACGGTCTTGAAGATGCACTACGAAGGGGACGGGCCTTTCGCGAAGCTGGAGCAGACGTAATCTTCATAGAAGCTCCCCGTTCAGTTGCAGAACTTCGGGCCATCAAGCAGGCGTTCCCCGATGTACCCCTACTTTTCAACTGGGCAGAAAGCAGCAAGACTCCATTTCTTTCCCTGGATGAGGTTCAGTCCCTGGGTTTCAAACTCGTGCTCTTTCCCGTGAGTTTGCTCTTTGCAGCAACACAAGCAATGTTAGGCTTACTCGAAATACTCAAACGGGGAGAGACCTCTATTCCATTTCATTCGCATATGGTAACATTTGCTCAATTTACAGACCTTATTGGCCTTCCTGAGATTCAGGAGTTGGAACGTCGTTATGGCGTGAATCAGTAAATCAGCACAGTCTTCTCCACTCACTCTCATTAAAGCTTAGAAAGGACACTCGCCCTAAAACAGCGCTCTACCAATAGTAACTTGGTAGAGCGCTGGTGTGAAATAACTGAGCTTTTCTTAAAGAGCTTCTAAACCGGCTTCAGCTACTTGCATATCATCCGAGTAGTGACCTCCGCTGACCCCAATTCCGCCGATTATCCCTGCGTCGGTCTTGATAGCATAGCCGCCGCCAAATACGATTAAACGGTCTGTTTTCACGATGCCATTTAGCAGTGGCGGATCATTCTTGATAAAGTCGTACCATTCATGCGTTGCCATGCCACCAAAGCTAATAGCGGTATAGGCTTTGTCCTGTGCAATTTGTACGCTCAAGAGTGCCGCACCATCCATTCGGTGAAAAGCCTTGAGCATGCCATCCTCATCACAAACAGCAATACTCATCAATTTTCCCATCTCTTGAGCCTTTGCTTCAGCCGCTATAATTATACGTTCTGCTGTTTCGATGGTGATACTGAATTTTTGGAAGCTGTTTCCTGCCATAGAAATGTCCTTTCTTCTTGTCGTGTGACTACCTTGTTAGTAGAGTTAAGTTGGATGAGCCGTAGCGGGTTAAGTTTCCTTACAAGTATTTATCAAAGTCTACCATATCCTGCTAATTTGTGCCACTACCCCATTCTGGTCTCTTGAAATCTGGTTTAGCGTGTTGCGGCGTAAGCTGCTCCAACCGAATCACTTTGTTAGTAACCAGGACTTGGAGCAAGCCATTACTGACTTTCTCACGTAATACAATTAGAAGGCTCAATCTATCAATTGGACTTACAGGCCTGTACCAGGGAAAGGAAAGAAGGGAAGACATGGCTGACTTGAACCTTTTTTCAGCAACTTGCTACGCAACAGTATCTCCCTAAACTCTCTGATCTTGTCGGCTCCTGCCGCTTTGATATTGTTAGAAGTGCTCGACGTCCCGGGCCGCTGGGGGCGCGCTGATGCCTTCAGTCGTGGGAAGATAGACATACCAGAAGTGAGTGTGTCACCAACTCGCCAGGCGTTATGAGTTAGAAGCGCATGAAATCAACTGATGACCATGCAGTCGTACAGATGGCAGAGAAAAGTTTCAAGCCCATGCGGGACTTTGTGACCAAAATCAATCGTGATTGGGTCTTAAGCTTTGCATCAGGGATTGCTTTTAACCTGCTTGTCGCTCTCATACCCATCATTATCGCCTTGATTTCCCTTGCCGGATTCATCTATGGCGGCCTGGATCCGCATGTAAAACACGATCTCATACAGCGTATTCAAAACGCCTTTCCCCCGCCCATTCCATCAAAGGAGATTGTGAGCGTGGCCCTGGATTCATTGAACAAAAGTGCTGGCTTTCTAGGTATCATCGCCATTTTCGTGGCAGTATTCGCTGGCTCAGGACTCTTCGTTACGATGGAGGGCTATCTTGATATCATCTATCACAGGCCTCCGCGAGGTCTTATCCAGCAGTATATGATGGCCATAGGTATGATCTTCTTGTTTGTCGTGCTGACACCACTGGTGATAGTTGCGGACTCTTTTCCTGTCCTGGTATACTCAATTCTACAGACAACCCCTATAAGCCACATACCCGGCAATAGTTTCCTGTTTGACATGCTCATTATTTTTTCCGGGTTGTTCGTCTCGTGGGTCTTAATAGAGGTCATATACTTAATCGTGCCCAATCAGCATAGTAGCCTTCGTAATAGCTGGTTTGGAGCATTCTTAGCAGCAGTTGCCTTACAGATTTATCTCGCACTCTTCCCATTCTACGTCACACACTTCTTGGGCAGTTATACTGGGGCAATTGGCTTCGCAGTTATTCTCATGTTTTTCTTCTACTACTTCGCCGTCATCTTGCTCATTGGTGCTGAAGTCAACGCCTTTTTTGCACAAGGTATTCGCGCTCTCCCTGATAACCTTGCGGGAATGGTACATGACCTCACAAGTCCCTCTCCGGCAAATGGGAAGGACACGGGAGAGCAGACTACAATCTCTCAATCAGAAGAATGAAAAGGCCTGTTACTCAAACTTGGCTTTACCTATAAAGTTTCGGCTAAACTGTCGTAACAATTCAGGACTTCTGGCCGCCTACGGCAGTGAGGAGTCAAGAAGTGGGAAGTCCTGAATAGTTACAAACTGTCTCCCGTTAGTTCCGCGCTACAACAAAGTCATAGTTAACATATGGTATAATATAGCCGGTATATAGACAGGTGTTTTGGCTCAACATGCGATGCAGGAAGAAACAACTCATGGCAGTACAGCACAACGCGCGCAATGAACGAATAAGCCTTGAAGAGTACTTTTCTCTCTTAGAGAAAGATCCTGAGCATCGGTATGAATACCTTGATGGCTACATCTACATGATGACGGGCGGAACCCCTGACCACTCCATTATTAGCAACAATGTCGGGAGAATTCTCGGTAATTTGCTCCAGGGTCGTCGCTGCATTGTCTATAACTCAGATCTCTATGTAGAATTGTCAGATAACTATCGTGTCTGCCCCGATGTAACGGTGAGCTGCGATCCACGAGATAGGGGAGCAAAGGAAGCCATCCACTATCCATCCCTCGTTGTAGAAGTCCTCTCACCCACAACTGAAGCTCGAGATCGCGGGAAAAAATCCCTGAAGTATCGTTCCAGCCAAACCATTCAAGAATACTTGCTCATCGATACTGAAGCTTTAATCGTTGAGCTGTTCCGACGTGAGAAAAATGGCTTCTGGACACTCTACACGCTCGGACCAAACGACCAGATAGAGCTAACAAGTCTCATCATACGCTTTCCTGTGAAAGAAATTTACCGGAACACTTCCATTATGGATGAAGAGAATGAGTACGAAAATCCCCCAGATTGAGACTAGACTCTCTGCATATTGCGATGCAATCCGATCGTAACTGGCCTGTAGTTCGCTTTTATCATTCATGACCCACCTCCTCAGTCATCTTCCCATAAATTCATCCTGTAGTAGTATATAATGTGGTACCTTATGTGAATGGAGACCAGCAGAACTATATGAACTCAGGTCAAATAGCCCCCAGCGCACGTCTGAACGCACTGCTGCGATCCCTCCCCTTGATTGCCCTCGCTCTGTCTGCAGTAGTTGCACTCCGGCAAAGTTATCGCGCACATCGTAGTGTCAGAGAAAATCACCCACCGGACGAAACCCCTTTGCCAACACCGCCACCACACGTCTCGATCATTCTGCCGGTACGTAACGAAGAGGCCACTATCGATGCCTGCCTCGCTTCGCTCCTGGCACAGGATTACCCGGACTTCGCTATCACAATCATCGATGATAGTTCAACCGATGCGACCCCACGGCTCCTCGCTGAGTGGAGAACACGTGACGAGCGTATACAGGTGCATCGTATCGACCACCTACCCGGGGGCTGGGCAGGGAAGACGCATGCGCTGCATACTGGCGTTACACTCACACGCGGTGAGTGGTTACTATTTACTGATGCCGATACGCACCATGCCCAACAGACGCTCCGTCTGATGGTCGGGTACGCGCTGCATCGGCAGGACGATATGCTTTCTATGAGCACCAATCTGATGACCATCAGTGGCCCAGCCATGCCTTTGCTCATGCCCATAAGCGAAGTCCTCCTGGCCCAACGGGTGACTCCAGCAGAGGTGAGAGACCCAGCATCCCCTCGCGCATTCGCTTTCGGCCAGTATATCCTATTGCGGCGAAAGTCCTACCTGGCAACTGGCGGCTATACCGCTGCCGGCATACGCTCGACCTCCATCGATGACCTCGCTCTTGCGGAACAGTTCAAGCAGTACGGGCAGCGTATTGAGGTGGTGAACGGACGCGGCCTGGTCATGAATCGCCAATGGACTACCTGGAAGAGCGCTCGCCTGGGCTGGCGGAAGAGCCTTTACGGCGAGATTTTTCGCTCCTACATCCCGCTCACCGCTCTGCTAGCGGCCCTGGCATTCATTGCCTACGGCCTGGGACCGCTTTTCGTTCTTTTGTATACCCTCCGTTCAGGAAAGGTGCGTCGCTTCTCCACCCTGCTAGCGGGGATAACGCTTGTGGCACAGATCGACGCCAAGCGCTGCTTTGATCGTGAATACGAGCTGATATTACCCTGGTCGTTAACGGCTCCAGCAGGCTGGGTCGCCTGTGGCTTACTCGCGCTTGACGTGGCACGCCTTATCCTGACCGGACAAAGGGCTGACTGGAAAGGACGCCAGCTTCCCAAACAAGAGGTGGCCTTTCCCCAATCTCACAGAGACATACTATCAGCCTTATTGAGCAGTATAAACAGCCTGAGTCATGATGGAGGCATCTCCTCCGGCGTATGGGAAGAGATGGAGGGCGATACTGTGTAAGAGAGCGCATGCACACGTTCCTCAACGGCGCGCAGTACCTGCTCGTCACTGGCAAAATCGCTCAGAAAAAGCGCCTGGCCGAAACGCACTGTAGTGTGCCAGCGTTTACCTCGCTCACGCGTGTAAATCAGTCCGACTGGGACAATCGCAACCCGCGTCCTCCTATCTCTCTCCGCCAGTTCTGCCAGTTTGACGAACCCGGGCCTGAAAGGAAGAAAGGCGTCGAGGTCGGATTTGAGCGTGGGGTGCGGGTCGATGTTGGGATAGGCCTCCGGAAAAATGACGAGGATTTCTCCGGAGCGAAGCAGCCTGACTACATCCAGAGCCATATGTCGGAGATACTGTCTGGCCTCGACTGGAGTGTACGCCTTTCGCCCGTCCGTCCCGTGCTCACGAAACTGTTCGCTGCGCAGGACAACCGGCCAGTCTGCCATTGCACAGCCAAGCTCTATCAGGAGGCGCAGTGGTCTTGTCCGGATCCAATCCAACGCGACAATGGTATGCAGGCGACGGGGTATGCTGCGAACCAGGGTATATCCATCGTAGAAATAATGGAAATGGCGTGCGGCGATCAGCACCGGCCCGGAGCGTGGAAGATGTTCCAGGCCTTCAGCGTGCAGTTCTAATCTGCACCTGCCGATGATTCGACTGCCAGCACGCATCAGTAGCCATATGGATTGGCTGAGCGCAATGCGGCCTGGACCCGGCTGGGAGGAGGTATGCGATTCTTCCCTGGGGAAGAGTACCAGCGACTCGGGAAGCAGGACGAGAAGCGCAGTAAGGAACAGGGGAAACCAGAGACCGACGCCAAGATTCAGGACCATGGCGAAGCCTGTATTTGCTATATAGACGCCAAACGGTAGCCAGATAGCCAGGTGCTGTGCATCAAAATTGGTACGCCAGAGCAGCCTGCTCAGACTCATAAAGATCAGGCCATTCAGCATCCAGCCAAACAGGTTGTGCATAGGCATACCGAAGTAGGAACCATACTCATGCCATAGCCAGGGAAGATGCTCTCTCGCCAGCGCCGAGTTCAGCGCCAGGCCCCAGATAGCCAAGAAATAGGTGCCCAGGACCAGTGACCAGAGCGTCTGCTGACGTAGTTTAAGTCCGGAGGTCAGCTTGCTCGACAGCAGATATGAGGTAAAGCCCATGTAGAAACACGAGAGCGGAATGGAATAAGGAACGATACCGGCCACTTTGAAGCCAGGGAGCGTAGGATAAGCATTGACTCCAAAGGGAGAACCCTTGCTGGTGACGAGCAGCACCATAATCAAGGAGACTAACGTGGATGCGACAAAAAAGATGATCGTCTTACGAGGGCCAACGAAGAGCAGCATGGTCGCTGCACCAAAAAGGATGTGCAACGATCCTGCGCTGCGCAGGACGAATTGAAAGATGTTTTCCCCAATGAGATTGGTATCCCATAGTTTAGGGTGTGGCAGGATGAACAAAAGGCAACCAAGGCCAATTGCTAAGGCTGCAAGGTGACAGACGAAGAGGATTTTGGCAACTCTCATACCATACCTACGGTTATCGCCCTGGTCCTCTCCATCCATTATTATTGTTATCGTCCTGCTGAGGCCATGGCGGTGGCTGTTGTGGCGATTGCACTCGTCCCCACTCTTGTTGCTGCGGTTGTTGCGGCTGACCCTGTCCCCATTGAGGTTGTTGGGACTGCCCCCATTGTGGAGGTTGTTGGGGTTGCCATGCCTGTCCCTGGGGAGTTTGCCGCGGCTGAGGCTGCTCCCATTGCTGTTGTCCCCATTGAGGTTGTTGGGACTGCTGCATCCACCCATTTTGTTGTTGTAAAGCCTGTTGCTGTGCAGCAGCGGCATGTTCTGCGCGCGCTTTACGATCGTTGCGAATATGCCGCCAAATGTATAGGACCACTAGCACCACCACAGCCGCGATAATGACCAAATCGAAATCGTGGAAGACCGAGCCAAGCGTTGAGAGGTTCTGACCAACTACAGTTCCCACATATGCCAGAAGCAGGCACCAGGGGAATGAACCTAGAAACGTAAAGATGCAAAACTTCACAAACGGCGTTCTGGCGATACCGGCAGGCAGGGAAATGTAGGTACGTACCACAGGCAAGAGGCGTGAGAAGAAGACAGTAGCGCTACCCCACCGTTGGAAGAAACGATCGGCCTTATCTGCATCATGTTGAGAGATGAGTACGTAACGCCCATACTTCAGCAACAGAGGACGACCACCGGCGTATCCAATGCCATATGCCACTATTGAGCCTATAAGGCATCCTATAGCGCCAGCTAGAGCCACCAATACTAGGCTTAGCCAGGGATTCACACCCGCTAGTATCTTTCCTTCCACAATCATCACGCCAGCGAGGGGCATTACAATTTCACTAGGTAAGGGAATACAGCAGCTTTCTATAGCCATAGCCAGCACAATACCAGCCAGGCCTGTTGTGGCATACAGATTTGTAATGAATGCCGTTATTATGTCTGTAAGATGTGTTAACAAAAACTATCCTCCTTCGCACTCCTATGCTTTTGCCAATACTAGCATATTTTGCGGAAAGAAGATAGTATCATTGGTACAGAAAACCGGGCGGGGGCAAGCCCGCCCAGTTTAACGTTATCAGAACCCACCCTAACAGGTCCCTACTCTTCTTCCTCGTACTGCAAGAACCGCGAAGACCGGCGCATGATAGGTCCTCCATCAATCTGTTGCGCCAATTCTTCTCTCAGGGCATCATCCTCATACAGATATGGGGCACGGCGCACTAGAGGATTTTTAAGGCTTCCGGTAATCGTTTCAGGGTCGCGTAATTGCTCTCCCAACTGTGGATTACGTACAATCTTACCTGTCTGAGGACGCACACGAAAGGGTTCAGTCTGTGGATGTTGATTGCGATCACGAAGTTGATCTGTTCGAGGCTCACTCATACGGAGAGAATCTGTACGTGTAGACCTCTTAGAAGAGTTTGCCTCTCCCGAAGATGAAGCAGCATCAAAAACACGACGTGCCCCATTTTGATTTGCCACCTGTTGTTGCCGAGGTGACAATTCACGTGTAGAAGGCGCTTGCCTAAACCGAGTGGGTTGATCAGTTAGAGGTTGTGAAGAACGCCCTGGCGGAACTCGTTTATTTGGAGCAGGAGAGCGAGTAGAAACGTCTTCCACATCATCGAACTGAAGTGCCGCCTCTCGCCTTGCGGCACGTAACGCTTCTGTTTGAAACCTTGAACGCATTGCGTTTACTTCATATGACGAACGCCTGGGCTGACGACGATCGACGGCAAGATGCTGCGTAGGAGATCCTTTTCCACGGCCCTGGGGTAATGCCTGAGATGGTCGTCTATAAGCTTGAGAATAGTTCCCCGTTCGCTCATTGAAACCCGAAGTTCCGGCAGTAGAAGCCTGGCTTTGCCCAGCCGGAGGTAAAGCACGTACATCAGGCAACCTCCGACTTCCTGGCTCATTATAGTACTCTTCCTCGTCAGCTAGTATGTAGACGTCAGCCTCGTAGACCCCGGCATGCTCGTTTTCAGCCTGCCCGGCAAAAGCCATCTCTTCTAGCTCTTGCTGTAAGGCTTGTAGTTCCTGGTCATGACGACGTGCCAGAATTGTAAATAAGAACAAGGAAACCGGAATGCTCAGGAGTAAAGCTGCCAGCCCACCAATCAAACCACCAAGCACCCAGGAGTTAAGAGTATTGGCGAATACAAGAATCACAACAGCTACAATAATGAGCACCAACGCCGCGGCGGCAGCTCTCATAAATACTGATTCCTTTCATCTCTACCACAACTCGAGGAGGCACCCGGCAAATATAGAACCACTTTAACGAAAAGCTTGATCAAAAAAAAGTATATCAGATGCAGGAGGAATATACAAGAAGTATTAGCGGCAAATGAGGCAGGAGATGTTAAAAATCACAATATCCTACAAGGAAACGATCCTCATGGAATTTCTGGAGGATCGGATCCCTGCAATTTCATCATTTGACTATCGTATAGTAGTGCATTTAGAACAGCTTAAGCAGCGGGACATTTACGGAAGATTGCGATTACCTTGCCCTGAACTTGCCACTCTCGATCCCATTCACTCTTGGTAACATAGATAGGGTCCATTTCGGAGTTAGCGGGTTGGAGACGCACCCTGTCACGCTCTTTCTCTTGGAAGAAACGTTTCAAGGTAGCTTGGCCACTGCCCTGCAAGTGTACAGCCACCACGATATCGCCATTTTCACAGGTGGCTTGCGGCTTGATAACCACATAGTCTTTATCGCAGATATGATCCTCGATCATTGATTGACCTTTGACCATCAGTGCATATGCGCCCTGCTGCTCAAGGTCCCGTCCCACTTCGAGCGATTCAGCTGGATCGGTCAAAATATCGAGAGGTTCACCTGCTGCGATATTGCCCATAACACGAATACCAAAGAGCTGCTGTGCGAGTTTAATACCCCGGCTTTTCTTCGATTCGCGCGTAATAAAACCTTTTTTCTCCAACATTGAGAGGTGATAATCAACATGGCCGGTACTGGCAATTTTCATGGCGCTGCCAATCTCACGGTTAGTCGGCGGCATTCCTTCGTCTCGTATGTACTCAACGATGAATTCGAATATTCTCTTCTGGATATCACTTGTATGTTCCGACGTCATATGTTTGTATTCCTGCCTTTCTGGATAGGCGTACACACCACAGCCGCACTGCGAGAAAGTAGAACAGCTATTCAAAGAATAACAAATAAGCCTGCACAAGTCAAGCATTTTTGAACGAATTTTTGGAAAATCTTTTCGTCTTCGCTCCTGGTTGTCCAGAATCACCAGGAGACGAAAACGCTCAAGCTCGGCGGCCGAACAACAAGTTGAGTATGGCCAGTAGAATTATAGCGCCAAGTACCGCCACGATAAAGGCAGTCCAGTTCCAACCGATCAAGATAGCTCTACCAGTGATCAATGAGTAGAGCCACCCACCGATGAACGCCCCGACGATGCCAACAATGATGTTAGAGAAGCAGCCCATGC
>WNFE01001025.1_pt1 | contig 20111 bp, 19 predicted proteins | sample 5400451 | NCBI WGS metagenome assembly WNFE01 (sample SAMN13153344, study PRJNA577476) | soil metagenome | isolation source: 200 cm saprolite under Douglas fir tree site 2 hole 2 | place: USA:California | collected 2015-04-18
GCGACAAAGACGCGCTCGCGCCCTGCCCAGCCGGGCCACTCTTTGGTCGCGAGCAGGATGGTCGCCTGGTGCTGGCTCAGCAGAAAGCGCTCCAGAAAGTGTTCCCAGCAAGGCGCCAACCTGCCTTCATCGGTCAGGACGCCTTCAGCGTTATCGACCAGGATCACCGTGGGGCGGGCGCTGTGTTCCAGATGCGCCAGCACATAGGCGGTGCGCGCCTCGACCGAGGAGAGAGAAGACGCTGGCAGCGGATCGCCTGCTTCAGCCAGCAGACTGCCCAGGAACGCCTCCAGCGAGACGTCGGGACTGCTCGCACGCTCGATGGGCAGGAGAGGGAGCCAGAGGACCTGGTAGGAGGGATGGTCGGCGTGCAAGAAGTGCCGTGCCAGGCGATGCAGCTCACTCGATTTGCCGACACCCATCGGACCCTGCAACACCAGCAGCTTTTTGGCCGGTGTGTGCTCAACGGCAGCGAGCACCGTCGCGAGCCACTCTTCCCGTCCCAGCAGGTGACGGGTTTCTGCCAGCAGCGGCCTGGGCGGAGTCCCTTTTTGGGATGCGGGTGCCGCTTCATCGGGAAGCAGATCGGCATTGGCGAGGGCATAGCGCAGTTCAGCCCATTCGGCCTCAGAGCGACGCTCCCAGTGGGTTTTCTTGGCTTCGATGCGCCTGCGGGCCAATTCCAGGAACGCCTGCCGGTCAGCGACGGTCCATTGCACGCCAGCCAGACCGAGCGCGGTATAGAGCGGCAGCAGATGCTCGAACGCAGGGGCAATCACGCCACTTTCCAGGCGAGAGTAGTTGGCCTGGGTCCATCCGGGCAGGTGTACCAGGACTTCGCGCTGCTTGAGATCCCACTGCTCTCGCCGCATCTTGAGCAACAGGCCAAAATGCATCGGAGGCGCAGAGTGATCGGCATGGTCCATTGCAACCTACCCTTCTGCTCCATACCAGGAGGCATCAAACAACATGTATAAAGTATAGGCACATTTTCGAGCTACTCGCAACTTTATACCACTTTTTCTGCACAGTCTCTGCTACGCTTAGGGTCAGGGTGATCCAGATTTAGCGGAGGAGATCTTCCCGGCCGGTGTCCCTGGGTCCAGTGTGAAGGAGAACGAAACAAGCCCCACCAGAACAAGGGAAAGCGAGAAGAGAGCACATGAGCGTACAGCATGAGAACAGCGAAGTCGCGCGGCTCTTGCGCCAGATCGACCTGGAATTTGAAGCGGCGAAACAGGCTGCGACTGGCCTTGCGGTAGGAGTGGCCTCTCACCGCTTCATTGCGGCACGCATGACCCGTGTGGGAGTGTACCAGGCGCAATTGAGCACGCAGGTGGGAGACGAGGAAGCGCTCCGCCTGGTGGGTGAGCATTATGTGGGCATCATGGAACAAGCAGAGCCTATGGAGGAAGGTGCCGGTAATGGACGTCGTTGAACGACCTGCCAGTACGAATGGTTACGTGATCGATGCGGAAAGCGGAGCCGAAGTGGCCCAGCTCATCGAGCAGGACCGCTTCCTCAACACCTATATGGGCGGTCCCATCCCTGAACGTGACGATATGGGGAGTATGCACACCGTCCTGGATCTGGCCTGTGGTCCTGGCGGCTGGGCACTCGAAGTGGCCAACTGCTATCCCCAGTTGCAGATCACCAGTGTGGATGTGAGTCGGGGTACGTACTGAGATCTACTCATAAATCCGAAAGTTGTCTCCGCAGGCTCGTTGGACAAAACGCCATTCTCAGAGTCCATCTCGCTTCAGGAGTGTCCTCAACCTGATCAGCTTCTGAGTTATGAGTGGATTTCAGGGTATGTACCATTGACAAAAACAGAAGAGTTAGATACACTTATTGAAGCTATTTAAATGCTAGATAACTCATCGCATGTTATCTACCTTAGGTTTTAAACCTTTTGGAAAGGAGAAACTAACCTTGTCAGAAGATTCTGTGAAACAAGAAAACATTACTCAGGCAGGACCTCGACCAGATCCTTGGATTCTTGCAGGCAACACCATTGAGCTTAGCGTCGAAGCAAAAGTCACACGTGACCAATTGCATGCAGCCCTTGATCAGATTCTTACTGTCTCAGGATGCCCGGGATGCGGACTGCTTGGATTTGATATCAATCTGCGAGGGCAGGATCCCGTTACTAACCAACTTCAAGGTATCCAGGGCATAAAAAGCGTAAGACTAGTCAGCAGACAAGGGTAGTCAAGATGTCCTTTACTCCCTCTTCTAGTTCTCGGCAGGGGAGCGAGCTAGTCAGCTCGCCCCCTGGACTTTGTACGACGTATGAAGGACATAATACAGAATATTTAAAGCACATTCTCCCCTATGTCGATTATATTGAAGTTACTCCTGACGCAATTGCTCACTATAAAGATGGGGAGATCGTCCTTCATGAACCTTCCCTCGCTGATCTTAAATCTCTTGGTGCTGATACTAAAATTATCGTGCACGGAGTGGGCCTTTCCATCGGGTCGTACGACGGCTATTCGCAATACTACATTCGGCTCCTGGATACCCTCTTTGAGCAGCTCAATGTCGTCTGGCATAGTGAACACCTCGCATATACGACTGTCGATGGAGAAAATCTTGGTACGATGCTCGCTTTACCAAAGACAAATCAGGTTCTTGACATGATATGCGAGCGCGTTTCTGCTCTGCAAACTCGCTATGGACTGCCCTTTTTGCTAGAAAATGTGGTACATCTGCTTCCTGATTTTCCAGGGAACTACTCTGAAGCTGGTTTTCTCGATGCTCTAACCGAGAGAACAGGATGTGGGCTTCTGCTTGATGTATATAACCTTGAGTGCGATGCTCAAAACAACAACTTTGACATCAATGGTTTTCTCGACGAACTCAATATGAATGCGGTACACGAAATCCATGTTGCTTGTGGCACAGAACTCGAAGGTTTTCTAGTAGATGTGCATACGAGAACGACACGCGACTCAACCATTGCTCTAGCACAACACATTCTGCAAGGAGCAAGAAACGTCGAAGTTGTAACCTTTGAACTTTTGCATCAAGCCATTCCCATTTTAGGGTATCAGGCGATTACGGACGAACTGATGCGTCTACGTCAGCATCTTTTGTGATTACGATGGATCTCGAAACATTACAGAGGCGGCTTCTTGGTCTTATTAAAAGTCCAGAAGACACAAATGAAGATGAAGCATATCTTCATCTCGTTCAGCAATCTCAGCATTTGAAGGTCATGCGGTCTATTATCTTTCAATGGAAAGCGTATGAAATAGAGCAATATTGTATTTTCACTACGGCACTCCTCAAGAGAAAAGGACTTTTAGACGAGACAGTACGAACCTTCATTGAGAAAGCAAGTATTTCTCCGTTCATCGAAAAATTAGGGGTAATGTTTTTAGAGAAGATGGGCAACCATGCTGATACGCTTATAGCTTCTCTTGCTCAGTTTGAACTAGCATTGCTTAAAATCAAACAGGGAGATGTAACTACATATGTAATTGAATGGGACTATAACCCTTATGATCTCATAGAAGCATTACTTCACAATACTGCTTTGGAAGAACGAGGTACAACCGGTTCCTTCCGTACTATTCTCTCCAAAGATTTGCCAGGTCTCTTCCAAGTTCTTTCTGTGAAGGAATAAACAGCACTCATTGATGTTTGGCTCTTGGTGACTGAGTTTGCAAGGACGTATCACCGACAAGACTATTTCAGGAGGAATACACCATGGGTAATCACGATGACTTTGACCTCGATGTGCGGCTTGGCAGTGGCAGGAGCTTGATGGGAGTCTCGCAACTACAAGGGGGGGGTGAGGTTACCAATACGTGCCAGACCTGCGAGACGTGCCCTGCAATCTGCACAGGCCAAACCTGTGGAGATCAGGACACTTGTGCAGGTCAGAACACCTGTGACTGTCCCACTCAACCTGGTCAGGACACTTGTGCAGGTCAGGACACTTGTGCAGGTCAGAACACCTGTGACTGTCCAAGTCAGCAGCCTGCTCAAAACACTTGTAGCACCTGCGTGACTCAATGCAATCCGCACACTTGCGGTGACGACACCTGCTCCGGTCACACCTGTGATGATATCTGTCCACCTGTTGTTGTAAATGGATAGATGTGCCTTTAGTACCTACAATGGTCGGAACACCTAGAGTTACACTCTTCTCGTGGTGACTCGCTACCCTATGCCGAGTATTTCAGAAAGGTCTGAACTCGACTTTGTACATTTCCAACTCAATAACAAACGGCCAGAGATAATCGTTCAAGAGTAAAGCGAGGCACTAAAACCACGCCTGGATCAGTGGGGGATGTGGGAAAAGTCCCCTGGCCCCACAGATGTCCCCTGACGAGAGCGAGCACGTCACGAAACGTGGCGGCTTGCTTGCCATACCAGGCTACTTGAGCGATAGGGACCTGCCCATCCGGGTGCAACGTCTGCCCAAAGAGCAGAGGAGTCGAGCGCTCAATGGCTTGATCCGACCATTGACGTTGCGTCTCGATGCCCAAGTGGGCACGACTCTCCTCAAAAGTCACTTCCAGGCTCCAACGCTTCATGAAGTCTCCGACGACCTGTTCTGACATTTGGGTAAGGTCGGTGGAAAAGATGGCTTTCGGAGGGCGCTTGCCTTCGGGATCACGAGTCAGCACCCAGCGGATGGGCAAAGGATCGTATCCATAGCGATACCACAGTGCGGTGCCGCTACAGATCTCCAGAGTCCGCACCCCTTGACCATACCAATCCAGTGTGAGCTTCTGCCAGACGGTTTGCGGGTCCTGCAAGACCTGCTCCAGGGAAGGAAGACGTTGGCCCACAACCCGCGGACGACCAATCGTGTGCTTAGTGCGTTGGGGAGGTGGTTCATGGAGCACCGCATCCAATCGGCCAGTCGTGACAAGAGTCACCTGCTGAGCATTTGCATGCAGACCCAGGTCCAGCACACTGTAGGCGGTATCGCCCATCAACTTGATGGACCGGAGAGTTCGCCATCTGTGGACCAAGCTGATCATCTGATGTGCCCACATCCCAATGGTCTTGTGCCGCTTGCCTAGCTGTTCACTGACTTCCGGGGTGGTTGCCAGCACACACAAAAAGGGCAAGGCCCAGCGTTGCTTCGTCCAAGGCACAGTGACGACGACCGCCATCACGATCCAGCGCAGGCCGGGACTGCTGACTGACCTCTCTCGGCTGGAGAGAGCACTATCGCGGTCATGCCCTCGTTTGCTGATCTTGCTGCCCCAGTGCCGCTCCAGCGTTTCGTCAATCACCAGATCCACACAGGCTTCGGCTGGCACAAACGTCTCGATGATCAGCAGGAGCAATTGGCGACTCACTGCCACTGGAGACCAGCGTGCTCGGTTGAGCACCTGATGTAAGAGACTCCAGTTGCCCGCCATACTGTTGCCACTAGCACGCAGGGCTGCCGCGACTGTGCGGCGTCCCCGGGTCAGTAGCGTTCCAGTCAATAAGATCATCAGTTTCCTCCACGTCGGAGCGGTAAACAATGGTCGAAAGACTATCAGAACTTCTATGATAGGGTCGGGAAGGGGCATGTACATCCTCCTGAGTGAGATATGGCTTTGATCAGCTTCTATCTTACCTCAAGAGGTTTTCATGCCTGGTTCTTTCCCCCAAATGTACAAAGTCGAGCTGAAAGGGTTGAAGCAAATGGTGGTTCCTGGCAACCAGTTCTCACATCAAGCACGGCTACTACAGCAATGTCTATCGCTCTACACTTTGCAACTCAAAGGAAGAAGAAGAGGAGAATCAATGACTGCAGACACAGATCGCTTTGTCCAATTGTGTAAGAAGTTCGCGACGATTGATCTTTTAGCAAATGGGCCACCGTCTCCCCCCTGGTACAGCTTACCAACCCAACAGAATGTGAAAGTTGCAATTGAGACTAGTGCTTTGGGACTTCCCCAGAGTTATCAGAATGACTACGCGGCGAAACTCCCAAGTATAGATAACTTACTTAGTTTACCACTCGTTAACCTCGAAACGGTTACAGGTGCAGTGTATCAACATGACCCCGTACTAGGGGTTCTGCCGCAGCTTCAGCGCTTTTTAGCGGTGATATCCCACTTTTATCATTCGTTTATGGCAGATGTGCAAGGAAGCCAACTGTCCCTCACAATGGCTTCAACGTTGCCTCCTCTGGCACTCTTCCAGCACTCGGCTACGAGTGGCCCATTCACTCTCACCTCTGATACTATGAAGAGTTTATTCAATTGCGGCATAACAATCGCTGTCGTAAGCATACCCTCCGCTTACCGCGACCACCCGGTACTCTGGGCCTCACTCGCCCATGAAACCGGCGGACACGATGTGAAACATGCAAGCGGAGCACTTCTGACCGACCTGCGGAAGGCGGTGCGAAAATTCTTTCGCACCGATCCTTTGCCTTCAGATTTTCTCAACATCACTGATGAACAGATCCAGGGGATACTGTGGAGCTATTGGATCGACGAAGCCGCAGCAGATGTCTATGGCCTGTTAAATATGGGACCCACCTTTGCATTGAACTTGGCAAGCTATTTCGCTGCTCTGTGGTATCAATCGGGTATTTTTGACTCGAACCATTTTCCTTCGTTACGTACTTGGTCGATAGCTTCTGGATACAAATTCCTCGAGACTCATCCGACTGATATCCTGCGGCTCTCCCTGGCAATTGGAGTGATTGAAAACCTCAGAGGTCTCTCACAGACGACACGAGACCAATATATCACGACGCTAAAGCAGATCGCTCAACTTTGCACTCCTGAAGACACCCCGAAAACGATTCATGGATATGTTCCCACTATGGATATGTCGAAGATAGCACTCCAACTCGATTTGAGTGAACCGATTGTACCACTGGAAACTATGCAGGACATAGCCCGCCGCGTCGGTGCCCACATTGCCACGGTCCAACTTCCGACCTTGGAAGGCAAGAGTATTCAAGATATCGAGACGTGGGACGATGCAGATGAAATGATCGCACAGCAGATTGCAGCAACGTTCCAGAATGGAGCATCAGTAGTAGGCATGGGTAACCCTGCTCAATTGCTCGCTGGCGCAACAATGGCCCTATTTGCTGATGCAGAGAAGTACACGGTAGTAACGGAGAAACTTTCGGAAGCTCTTGACCACAGCTATAAGCTCGATCCCACCTGGGGTACGCCATAAACACGACGTTGCGAACAACAGAGACGAGCCCACTCAATCTTAGGGGTTGGACTTCGATATAAGTGATAAATGCTTTACAAGCACCCGGATTTGAATGGTCTCCTTTCTAGGGAATTGGCGACCATTGACGTTTAGACACTGGTCCTTGAATTGAGAAGGACCTGTTAGGGGCAAGACTATTTCAGGAGGAACACACCATGGGCAATCACGATGACTTTGACCTCGATGTGCGGCTTGGCAACGGCAGGAGTTTGATGGGAGTCTCGCAACCACAAGGTGTGGATGCTCCCAACACCGACCAGACTTGTGCAGGTCAGAACACGTGTGATAGTCAGCAAACATGTGCTAACACTCAGTGCGATCAGGACACCTGCGGCACCTGCGACACCTGTGATGATACCTGTGGGGGCACCTGCGCGACTCACTGCGATCAGGACACTTGCGGCGTCGGTCATACTTGCGAATCCTGCTTGACTGCATGCGAGCAGCATACCTGCTTGAGCTGCTCTCCTCCTCACACCTGTGATATGCAGGAGCAGTGTCTTCCTGAATAAATGAGTCTATAACATTGCTTCGGTTAGAACACCTGGTGTTTACCCTGTTCTCGTGGTGACTCGCTAACCTGTATCGAGGGTTTAAGAAAGGTCTTACATGGTTGAAGTATATAGTGGCTCCTGGCGACCTGCCCTTACGTCAGGTAAGGCTGCTACAGCAATGGATGTTGCTCTACACGTTGCAGATCGCTTACGCGAACGGGAGCGTATAGAAGACGCGGTTGTGGCGACTATGCAGCAAACTGCTTTCCCTAAATCCGCTCATTGGCACCCTTCGGGAGTCGCTCAAGGCTATGCAGGACTAGCTATCATGTGTAGTTACCTGGCTGCCTGTTTTCCTGAGAAGGAGTGGGATGCAATTGGTCACAGCTATCTTGAACTAGCTGTGCGAGATATAGAATCGCGCTCCTATCTGCCAACAGGTATTTTTGGAGGTCTCAGCGGTCTAGCCTTTGCTGCCTGGTCTCTCTCTCAGGGTGGAAAACGCTACGGCAAGCTCCTGGCTGCTCTCGATGAGGCACTGCTTCCTCAAACAATTGGTCTTGCTCATAGGCTGACCATGCAGAAAAAAGATGTTTCGGTCGGTCAATTCGATGTGATCTCTGGTCTCAGTGGTGTTGGAGCGTATCTTTTGTGCCGCAAGGATGAACCACGCATAACCACCGCCTTGAATGCTGTCCTTAAGGGTCTTGTTGCGGTAACTGCAATAGAGGATGGGCTACCTCGTTGGTATACACCTGCGCGTTTACTTGGAGATGAGAAAACCATTTCTCTTTATCCCAATGGCAATCTCAATTGCGGCTTGGCACATGGCATTCCTGGTCCTTTAGGTCTGCTCGCGTTGGCACATATCTCCGGAGTTTCATGTGACGGGATGGAGGAGGCTATCGCCAGAGTTGCGACATGGCTCTTGCAGCATCGCCTGGATGACCAATGGGGCTTGAACTGGCCCACCGCCGTGCGCGTGGAAGCTGACGGGACGGTACCGACAGGTTTGTCTAAAGAGACTACTTCTCCATTTGAACCAAGCCGTACCGCATGGTGCTATGGAAGTCCGGGTTTGGTGCGTGCCCTCTGGTTTGCAGGGAAGGCTTTACATAACTCGGAATATCAACGGTTCGCTATCGAGTCGATGGAAGCAGTCTATTGTCGTCCACTGGAGGTACGCCGTATCGACTCTCCCACGTTCTGTCATGGAGTTGCCGGACTCCTACAAATTATGTTACGTTTTGCCCATGACACGGAATTGCCTCAATTGGTTGAGGCAGCACAGGCACTCAGTGACCAATTGCTCTCTTTGTACGATCCTGATACTCTGCTCGGTTATTATAACCTGGAGCCGGGTGGAAGGCACGTTGATCAACCAGGTTTACTTGATGGTGCGCCAGGGGTACTCATGGTTTTACTGGCAGCAGCTACTTCTGTTGAACCGAGTTGGGACCGCTTGTTTCTGTTATCGTAGGCAAGGTGGAGAGACTATGAAACGATCTAAGAGCAAGTCTGCTCAAGCACAGCAATCAGCACTTCAAGCTACATCCGTAGCGCATCCACTGTATGAGGTGCTGGACTTTGTGATGGTGCGGACGCCTCTGCTACCCATCGAAGCCTATCTCTCTGCGGACGAGCAGATAGACCAATCCGAGACAGCTAGTAGTTCGATTGAGCATGCCTTCTTCCAGGATGGCTCTCTTGCACCACGGAATACGCTCACTCGTTTGGCTCTCATGGTGGGAAGCAGCGACCTGTTCGATGACCTGGAACGCTCTTCATCTACCAGTAAGGATGCTGACCATCTCAGGGCAAAGCTCCTGCGCTTTCTGATTCGCATGTCAACGCGCCCAACGCCATTCGGCCTTTTTGCTGGCGTTGCGCTAGGTCATTGGGGAGCGATAACTGATCTTGCTTTGTCGGCAGAGCCACCGCGTACAGCGACCCGACCCGATATGGCATGGTTGCTTCCTTTTGTGCAGAAATTAGAGTCTCGTCTCGACATTCGTAAACATCTACATTTCGTGACGAATCCAACTGCTTTCATTCGCGGTGATCGGGTCTTCATGGCGGAGCGTTCATCAATCGGGGAACTTCACTCTACGTTGGCGGTCTCAGTGCGAGCATCGTTGGTGGTGAAACGTGTCCTGGCTCTTGCTCGCGAACCCATTGCCTATCAGGACCTCGTTGACACATTGCTCTCGACAATACCACGAGCAACTCCGGAGAAAGTCGAACAACTCCTCACTGGACTCTGGGAACACACAGTGCTACTCACCGATCTCCGTCCATCATTGACGACTGATAGCCCGGCACGCTCTGTTCTACAACGGCTCAGCGATATTCCAGCCGTACAAGAAGATTACACACAGTTAGCCTCTGTGGTAGAAGCAGCTGCGAACTACGATGTCCTGCCACTGGAGGAGAAAGAGAAAGCCTATCGACGATTGATAGCAAGGGCCAAGGAGGTACACAAGGCCGTAGCCAAAGCCCCCGTACAGGTAGACATGGCTCTTGCACTTAGGAGTCAACATGTTGCTCAGACTGTCGGCACAGAGGTGGCACGTGCCGCCGAAATGCTGCTTCGGATGACACCGTTACCCAATGGCTTGTCCTACTTCAAAGCGTACCGTAATGCATTCGTATCTCACTATGGTCTGAACCGTGAGGTACCGTTAGTAGAACTGCTCGATGCCAATTTTGGTCTTGGCTCTCTCGCAAACTATAGCAGTGGCGATAACGGGATTTCTCAAGCAAAGGCGACACTGCGTTCGCAAACGCTGCTCGACCTAGCGACGCAAGCACTGTATAACCGTCAATCAGTGATAGAATTGGATACGGAGACACTTCAACGCCTTGAGACGTGGACACCTACAGCCACTACGACACCTTTATCTTTGGACCTCAACGTATTTGTTGCTGCCGCTTCTGCAGAGGCGATAGACGCAGGACAGTTTCAAATCATTATTGGCCCAAATCTTGGTGCTCAAGCGGCAGGCAAAAATCTAGGGCGCTTTGCCAACGTGATTGGACCCGACGCTCAGGAGGCATTGAAGCACATTGCTCGTGTTGAAGAGGAGCGTACTCCGAATAAACTCCTGGTCGAACTTGTCTATTTGCCCCGACAGGCCCACTCAGCAAATGTGGTCATCCGTCCAGTGATACGCAGCCGCGAGATTGCTGTAGGAGTAAGTCCAGGCGTAGATACGGACAACGTGATTCCCCTGGATGAACTGGTGGTAGGTATTCGTGACAACCACCTCTATGTCCGTTGGGTAACACAGGATATAGACATTGTAATTACCGCAGGGCATATGCTCAATACGACGCAGGCCCCCGCAATTTGTCGTTTCCTGTCAGAGCTGAGCCGAGAAAGTGTTGCCCAGATGAGTTCCTTCGACTGGGGACCAGCCCGGAGCTTTCCAGCACTTCCGCGCGTGCAGGTAGGGCGTGTCGTATTGCGCGAAGCTCAGTGGCGTATCGACACCTTCACACGCGAAGGATTACAACCGGATTCACCTCAGACCTTCCGCGAAGCACTTAACCACTGGCGCGACCATTGGCAAGTACCACGCTATGTACACCTGAGCGTTGGTGATAATCGGCTCCTCCTGGACCTCAAAAGTACGCGACAGATCGAGGAATTGCGTACCGAGGTGCGACATCTGCGCGATGGGGGACATCTCACCCTACAAGAAGCCCTGCCTGGACCCGACCAAGCTTGGTTGCAAGGACCAGAAGGACATTATATGGCAGAATTTGTTACGTCTCTAGTGTTACGCTCTGACGCTTTTCAGAGCACACCTGCTCAGGAGAAAGATGAGTCTTTCCATGCTCCATCTCAACAAGCTATTTCAACACCCAGCCAGACCTCAATAATTGCCCATTTGAGGCCAACGGGTAGTGATTGGCTGTTCGTCAAACTCTATTGTGCAAATACGTTTGAGGAGGACCTGATTGCCTATTCTTTGCGTGTATTTGCCGAAGAAGCTCTTGCTTCAGAATTAGCCGAAGAGTGGTTCTTTATCCGCTACAATGACCCGGATCCGCATTTGCGGTTGCGCTTCCGTGGCAAGCCAGAACGTCTTACCAGCCAACTACTGCCCCTGCTTTGCACCTGGGCTACAGGATTGATGGAAGAAGGTTTCTGCTCACGCTTTGTCTTTGACACCTACGAACGAGAGGTAGAGCGTTATGGAGGAACAGCTGGTACGCAAGTTGCGGAGTCAATCTTCGCTATTGATAGTCGCACCGTCAGTCAACTCATCTATCGCATCCAGGAGCGTGAGCTGATTTTAGATAGGACTTCGTTAGCAGTTCTGAGCGCGGACAATCTCCTTGCAGGGCTTGGGCTAAGTAAGGCGGCTCGTCTACAGTGGTTACGGCAATATGTAACTTCCAGAAATGAGGTAGGGCAGGAGTATCGCCAAAAGAAGGTTGTATTGCGCTCGTTACTTCAAGACCAAAGCCAATTGCTCAACGAGCCAGAAGGAGAGGCTGTCACACAAGCATTTACGATGCAAGGTGCTGCGCTAGCCCCCGTCGCGGAGCGCTTGCGAAGCTTGGAAGAGCAAGGCCAACTGAGTCAGACGACGGATGTGCTCTTGAGTAGTTATATTCATATGCACTTTAATCGACTTTTTGGTTCGGATCACTCAGCCGAACGGAAAGTACTTGGGTTGCTGCTACGTACAAGAGAAGGTTTGGAGCGGTCATCTTAATATCTAAGTAACAGGTCACAATTTCCAGGTATCCTACAAAGTGGTGTGCTGGCTACTTCGGACATCCGTTCGCAAAATCGGCAGGTTGCCTGAGTGGGATCCCTCTCTTGTATCTTTTTCTTTGCTGAAGAGATGTAATTGCAGAGATATCGAGCGCGGGCATTCCTGCCTGATGTTCCTTCTGGTATCAGGCCATCTGCAAGGAGAGGGAAACCTGATCTATCATCTCCATGAGCTTATTTCTCGAACGGATGCTCCAAGTAGCCAGCACACGGGACAGGAAGGTAATAAAAATCCATAGCAATCTCACTAACAAAATCCTACTTGCTTTCTCCTCCCGATCCAAGCGAAGCTCCTGAGATGGATGTCTGGATTTTGAAGAGCTTACCACCAACTTTGCGTCAGAACCGTAAATCGTTCCGTTAGTACTGGAGGGCCTCCATCGATTTTCCGTCATTAGTCTGCATCAAAGCGGACGAATACAACTTTTATTCGCGGAGGGGTCTCCATCCTTTAGGGTGAAATTGGGGAAAAACTAAACAAGAAGCTTGTCCTACGTTGGACTTGGTGAGAATAAAAAACGCCAGGTCAGCAGGAGGACAAGCGATGCCAAGCCAGCATAGCACAGAGGAGAAAACAAACCAAGCACAAGGGATCGTGGTGCCCTTAGAATTAGAAGGCCTACGAATTCTCAGGCAAGAGGTACAGGGGGATGGGAAGCTACGGGTCGAAGTGATCGCCACGAAGAAACGGGAGACGTGTCCACATTGTGGAGCGGTGTGTGTCAAACAGCATGATGTACGCCCCCGAGCCAAGCGCGATGTGCCAAGACGTCGGTACCTGGTGGAGTTGGTGTTGTACAAACGGCGGTTTTGGTGCATCCGCTGCCGCAAAGCCTTTACGGAAAGTGATAGCGCTTGCGGTCGATACAAGCGGACGACGGTGCGGCTGCGCGAGGAGATTGGCCAGCAAGCCAGTACTCGTCCCATCACGCATGTGGCCAGCCCATACGAAGTCGGTCCCCGCTTCGTACAAACCTGTCTGGAAGGGGTGGCCAGTGTCCAGCTCGCCAAGCGTGGCCTGAGTCTGGAGGAGGGCGCAAGGTTGCCGACGCCGCGCTCGCCTTCGCATCGATGAGTTCGCCCTGCGTAAGGGACACCGCTACGACACCATTTTGTGTAAGCCTTTATGGCCGCCACGTCCTGGAAGTGAGCGCAGGACGATAGATGCGAAGAGGTGACCTGCCTGTTGGAACGGCTCACGGATTGTGAGGCGGTGGAGGCGGTGAGCATGGATATGAGTCGTGCCTTTCGGGAGGCTGTCCAGTTGTGCTTACCCCGTGCACGCATCGTGGCTGATCACTTTCATGTGATCCAGCATGAAAGCCTCGCCGTGAAGACGGTGATTGGCCGCTGGGCAAAAAAGGCGGAGGGCAAGACAACCTTAGAGGGCCATCAGCACCTCTTCTTACGCAACCAGGAAGACCTGTCTGCTGAGGAAGAGCAAGTGCGAGCAAGCTTAGCTCAGGCTTTTCCTGAGATCGCTGTCGCCTAGCAACTCAAAGAAGCCTTACGGACGTGGTATGCGACCGCTTCCACTACCACGGCTGCCGCAGAGTTGGATGGGTGGGTCGCCGCCGTTAAACGGGACGGACCTGCCGAACTGCGCAAAGCCCTATCCGCCTTTCGCGACTGGCGCCACGAAATTCTCGCGTTCTTTGACTTCCTGCCCACGCGTTTGAGTAATGGCTTTGTCGAAGGCAAGAACAATCGCACCAAAGCCATCATGCGCCAGGCTTATGGCTATCGCAACGTCTCCACCTGCGCCTTCGTATCCTGTTGGAGAGGGCGACTTAATGGATTCTCTCCCATTTCACCCTAAAGGATGGAGAGCCGCTTAGGTAGAAATACTTACTTGTGCTAATCACATTTATAGACTATACTTATATAGATTCAAAATACTTATTCTAGGAATCTGACTGTAAATTGTTTCATTCGATGAGGTACTTTCTTGATATGCATCTAGCGTACATCAAAGGAGATTTCAATGGACGAAGTTCCTTTTTGCGGAACCGTGTGGCCGCAGCATCTGATTGACATTATCCGACTCCACCATGGCCCAGTACCTGACCCGTGGAAGGTACAAGTGACAGATGCTATCCTGGTGGCCATGAACTTGTATCACACCGCCCCCTATATCACTGACCAAGGGGCCAGTAGAGAGCTGCAGCGCATGGCAGTGGCACAATTGAGAGCTGCAACCGCTCAATTTGAGCAACAGGCCCTCAAAGAACTTGGGGGATAGCTCGCTCGCTTGGTCGGAATGAGTTTCGACCTCAAAAAAAGTAGAGACGAAAAACTATCGTCGTTTTGGCGAGATGTGCGATGCTTGTCAGCGTGCATGTGTCGTCGGTCTGAGCTATGGTCCTCCAGGCACAGGCAAAACCGAGTCAGCCAAACAGTACGCGCAATGGGACTTGTTCAAACCCTTTCTGCCTGAAACCTTCATTACCTTCACGGGACGCAGCGCCGTGGACGACCTGTATCCGTACCGACCGCTGACCTTCCCTTCCGCTCCCCTGGACATGTCCATGCGGCAGTGTCGAACGGTATTCTATACGCCTCCGGTTTCAGCCTCAGTCTCACGTATTGAAAAACAGGTGTTGACGTTATTTGCGGCGTTTTCTTATTTGGTAGAGGCGGCCAATCAGCGCTATCAAGGCACCGAAGAGTTTCTGGTGACGCGCCGTTTTTCGCCTCTGATCGAGTTATTCATCGTCGATGAAGCCAATCGGCTCAAGGACGCTGGCTTAGAACTCATGTATATTAAATATAATCTGAATACTCAGAGAGGGGTGATGCCCCTCACGAGTCGTTCTTGTGATAAGATGCAATAAGCAGCATGATTCATCGCTTCTGGGCAGGAGGAGCTGTCACATGCAAGAGATTCGTTGGGAGTCTTATCCGCTCGTCGCACAACAGGAGCTGGCACACACATGGATCACGATGCAGCGCAATCTGCAGTTGGCTCCGGCAACCATTGATGTGTATGGTCGGAATCTCAACGATTATCTCGCGTTCTGCTCCAGGCACAGTCTTTCACCTTCAACCCTGACGCGCGAGTCCCTGGCACTTTACATCCAGGACCTCGCTACGCGGGCCAATCCCAGAGGGGCCAATGTTCTCTCCATTGGCTCTGGACATGGCCTCTCTCGTGCCACCATGCTGCAGCATCTCACGGTCATTCGCCTCTACCATGATTTCCTCATCGAGAAACAGATTCGTCCAGATAACCCGGTTGGCCGCGGGAAATATATGACAGGCACAGGAGTGAGCACCACTCAAAGAGGTCTTCTGCCTGCTCAGCACAAACTTCCGTGGATTCCCTCAGACCCCCAATGGCGGGAAATGTTGCGCGTTCTCAAGGGCGAGAAGCTCCGCAATCAGGTCATGCTTCTTCTCGCCTACGATGGAGCACTTCGCCGTGAGGAATTGGTGAGGCTTTCGATCAGTGATTTTGACTTTGCATACCGGCAGATCCATGTGCGAGCTGAGCATGCCAAGAACGGTTCTGAGCGAGTGGTAGGCTACAGCACCATCACCAGTCACTTTCTTGAAGCCTATCTTCAGCAGCGCCGCCAACTGAGTACGGAACAGGGTGCCTTGTTTCGCTCAGAATCGCGACGCAATCCTGGTTCTCCGCTCTCCCTCATCCTGTGGTCGAAAGTGGTCGAGAGCCTGGCCGAGCGTGCTGGCCTTCCCCGATTTACGACTCACACCCCTCGTCATTTACGCCTCACCCATTTAGCCAGGGCACACATGGACTTGCATCAGATCGCCACGTATGCGGGCCACAAATCTTTAGACACGATGATCTATATCCATTTAAGTGGCGTTGAGTTAACGGAAGCGGTGACGCGGAGCCTGGCCGGTTTTGAAAGCTGGATCGATGTGATCTTGGGGGAGAAGAAAGCATGAACCTGCCTGTTCAATCCTTGCCTGCTCAACGGTGGTGTTGGCCGATCAACAATGCATACTATGATCGGACTCCAGAACTCCGTCCCGACGAACTGAAAGAATTACGACGGAAAGTGCGGAAGAAAAAAAGTCCGTTTCGTTCGCCCACCTGGGCTATCCTAGACCGGTTGGTCCGTCCGATTGAAGATGTCCTGGAGTATGTTCATGCTCCTTTAAGCAAACGCCATTGCATTGTGCGAGCCGTGATGATCGATATGGCTGCCAGAGGGACCTCTTTTTGGGCCTGGAGCCTGGACAAATGGCGAGAAAGCATCGGGAGAGATCTGACCCAAGCGGCTCAACGTTATGGGTGGAAAGGGGAATTTAGTCATCCTGCAAGGCCATTTCTTCCAGCGATTGCCTATCTGCTTGACGTTCACCCTGATGCTGCAACACTCATTGATCCCATCGGCATCACCGCATTTGCGCGTCGAATTTTTGGGCAAGAAGCTCTCGATGCCGCACTTCGGCCCCTGCTTACTCTTTTAGGCAGTTGGGGTTACACTCATGCCAACAAAACAATTACCCGATTTGGCACCTGTGTTTTCTATTTGTTAGTCCAAAATCGTAGCCCCTACCTTGAGGATCTCTCGATTGAACTCCTTGAGCGCTGTTCGAGAGGATGTACAGTAGACAGCGTGAAGACTCATGTTTTCCAAGTATCTCGTGCTTTAAACGCTCTGGGGATCATCAAACGTCATTTGCCTGGCCAGCATGGGAACAGGAAAAGTCTGAGCGTTGGGGAGGAATGGATCTCAAGTGAGTGGCTATCCTGGTGTGATCGGTGGAGAAAACAAGCCACGTGTCGAGCGCCAGGAACGGTCTACTATCCTCTCCTCAAGGTCGGACGCTGGTTGAAGGTAGTTCATCCAGAAGTGACCAGCCCTGCCCAGTGGACGTACGAATTGGCCGGAGAGTTTGTGACCGTCGTTAATGACATGAAGATTGGTGATTGGTCAGATCAAATCACCCTCGATCGAATTGAGCACCAGGTTGGCCAATCTATGCTTCCCAACTCGAAGATTGGCATCCTTAGGGGAGTGCGTACCTTCTTTCGTGACTGCCAGGAATGGGGCTGGATAGCCGTCCGATTTAATCCCGCTCGGGCGTTACGGGCTCCTCGTGCTCTCCAGAGCCTGATTGGGCCAGCACCTCGAGTCATCGACAAAGAGTTTTGGGCGAAAATCTTGTGGGCGGCTATGAATCTTGAGAGAAAAGATCTGCCAGTGGATGCCGTTGGCCGTCATCAGTATCCCTTTGAAATGGTTCGTGCTCTGGCGGTTGTCTGGTGCTTTGCAGCTTTGCGCAGCAACGAGATTGTCCGGCTTCGTGTGGGATGCATTCGCTGGCAGCAGGAAGATGTAACGGTTCCAGAAACAGGCGATGTGCTGCCGCAGGATGCCGTTTGCTTTCTCGACATTCCTGTCAACAAGACCACCACCGCCTACACCAAAGCTGTCCATACACTTGTTGGGAAACGGATTGACGAATGGGAGAAGCTTCGTCCATCTGAACAGCCCCAAGCTTGGGACAAAACGACGGGAGAAGCTCTTCATTATCTCTTCTCGTATCGTGGAACCCGTGTCTCCAGGTTTTACATCAACGAATCGTTGATACCGACTTTGTGCCGCAAAGCCGGTATTCCTGAGCAAGATAGTCGTGGAGCGATTACCAGCCATCGCGCGAGAGCGACGATTGCCTCGCAGCTCTACAATGCAAAGGAGCCACTCACCATCTTTGAGCTGAAGGAGTATCTTGGGCACAAAGAACTTTCCTCGACACAGCACTATGTGAAAGTCGATCCGACCAAACTGGCCAGTCGCGTCGCCAAAGCAGGCTATCTTGAGCAGAATATGGCAACCATCGAAGTGCTGCTCGACCAGGATGCAGTCATCAATGGTGCCGCCAGTCGCGGCGAGGTCTGGAAGTACTACGACTTGGGTCACGGATTTTGCACGAATCCCTTCTGGGCGAGCTGTGCCCACAGAATGGCTTGTGCCCGCTGTCCTTTCTATCGGCCAAAAACGGCAACTGCAGAGCATCTCGTTGAGGGCAAAGCCAATCTGGTGCGCATGTTGGAGTTTGTCACGCTCACTGAAGATGAGAAGCTGTTGGTTACGGAGGGGATTGAATTGCACCAGGCGCTCATTGAAAAACTCGTAGATGTGCCGACCCTTGCCGGGCCAACTCCACGCGAACTGGAAACCCGACGGCAAGGAGAGGCAATGATTCCAGTCAAGGGCATTCAGCGCTTCAAAAAGGAGAATAAGCTGCAATGAAGGATGTGAAAAGCATTACCATCAATGAGCATCCCCTATCTTCTCAGGAAAAGCAAACAAAAGATGCTCTTGCCTTGTGTGACGAACTGATACAAGATTTTCAGGACCGTGCTGATAGGCACAAACGCACCTTCAAATTGCTGAGATACGCCAGTGTTGCTCTCGCAACTCTTGTCACCATCGTATCAACGCTCACCGCGATCCGAGGAATATACTTGTGGATTGTTCCCGTCGTGAGTGGACTCTCCGCTCTTTGCACGACATTGTTAAGCGCAAACAATTCTCAAGAACGCTGGGTCCATTCACGAGGCGTGCAGCAACAGTTGGAGGCTGAACGATTTTTATATATGCAGCGAGCTGGTGGTTACGCAACACTCGATGAGGAAGCAAACGTCCGCCTCTTTTCCGAACGAGTGGTAGCAATCTGGTCAGAAGCTCAGCAGGGCTGGGCACAGGGCGTTGCCAAAGTATCATATGGACTGCCGTCGAACACATCGAAGTAGAGAAAGTCATGGCAAAAAGGGTTGACTTTGGATTATACATAATCCGTGATTTTGCAGACCGTGGGGAGTTCGGCCTGGTGCTCCTCGGCATGCCTGGCCTAGAAAAACGCCTGATGCGCGCCCCCCAGCTCTATTCACGGGTTGGCTTCGCTCATGAGATGGAGCCGTTGTCCGACGACGAGACGCACGATTTTCTGGAGAAGCGCTGGAGTCATCGGGTCAAAGCATATTCAGACGACTTCACGGACAAAGAAGCGGTTGCCGCGATTCTGCGGATTACGAGAGGAAATATTCGCTTGATTGAACGTCTTATGCTCCAGGTTGAGCATGTGTTAGTCGCTAACCAGCTCCAGATCGTCACGAAAGAAGTAGTAGAAACCGCACGTCAGAATCTCATCATTGGGCCGGATTGAGCCACGATCTCCTGATGAGGTGTCTCAAAACCGTTCGTTTGGTGAAACAAAGGAATGTTTTCCGTTGATCGTGTTCTCCTCTCTATTGGCTCACATAGCTGATGAAACACGGTTCACTTGCTCCTACCGTGCTCTCCAGCTGGGGAACGAAGCAGGAGCTGTAACAGGATGTCGAGAGCATGGCAGAGACAGAACCGGCCTGAACTGCTCGGAAGAACACACGGGAGGGATAGCGATGGCTCATCGTGAGAATACGCGCTTCTCCGGGACGATGTGGAAGGTGCCGGCAACCTTCACGCCGCTGCTTGGGCGTGAACGAGAGGTCGCGGCCATCGGGGCCTTCCTCACGCAGACCCAGACGCGCCTGCTGACCCTTACTGGTGCGCCTGGTATTGGCAAGACCCGCCTGAGCCTGGAGGTAGCGCAGTCGCTGCGTTCTTGCTTCGTTGATGGAGTCTGCTTCGTCGAGCTGGCAGCAC
>WNFE01001253.1_pt1 | contig 20106 bp, 18 predicted proteins | sample 5400451 | NCBI WGS metagenome assembly WNFE01 (sample SAMN13153344, study PRJNA577476) | soil metagenome | isolation source: 200 cm saprolite under Douglas fir tree site 2 hole 2 | place: USA:California | collected 2015-04-18
CGTAATGCTCGGTCCAGCGTGTAGAAAGGCCGCGCACGTCTCTACTTCCAGTCGCCGTCTGTGCGACTGCCACCTGCAACAGGGCCAGGAGAAGGCAACTCAGTCCCGCGTGTCTCAAGCCACCGCCTCCGCAACTGGAATCGCCACTCTGCCCGGCCCCACTTTGCCCGGCCCGACCCGTGACATTAGCTCATCTCGATATTGCTTGGAATCAGCGACCAGTCCCTCAAAGCCAGAACGCAACAGCAACCGTTTGCGATCCGCCTCCGTCTTTGCCAACAACGGAAGCAGCAAGTCCCTCTGCTCGTGGGAGATTTCTTCCGTGCCCAAGATTTCGAGAGCTCGCGCCAAGTCCAGCATTTCCGCGATCGATGGAGGCTTTTCCATGTTCCAGCCTCGCAGCGCGTGTGCCAGCCCGGCGAGTTGACCCCGCAGTCGCGGACTGTCGCTTCCACTGCGGACACTCAGGATCTCGGTTTCCCGCTCGACCGTGGGGTATTCGAAGCGTAAGTAGAAGCATCGGCGTCGCAGAGGATCGCCAAGGCGTCGTTCTTCGTTAGAGCTAAGCACAACGAACGGTACCGTCGTTGCAGCTATCGTCCCGAGTTTCGGTACTGTGACCTGCCAGGCACTAAGGATTTCGAGGAGCAAAGCCTCAAACTCCTGGTCCACTTTGTCGAGCTCATCGATGAGAAGCACGCAAGGGCGATCTGGGTACCGCAGGGCACGAAGCAGCGGCCCTTCCGCAAAGAAATCGAGAGTATGTAGTCGCCGTCGGACCTCGACCCAGTCTTGTTCAAGATGTTCACTCTGCGTCTCAAGGAACAGCTTCTGCAGCGCCTCATCGAATTTTCCAATTGCCTTGTCTTCGGTGATTCCCACGTAGCACTGGAGCCGCTCCACATTTACGTTCGCAGCGACCGCCACCGCATACGCGAGTTCCGTCTTGCCGCATCCAGGTGGTCCCTCAATGAGGAGTGGCTTCTGCATACGAGCGGCGAGATACACAACCGAAAGCGTTACGGGGTCGATGATGTATCGTGCGGCACGCAGCTTCGTCGCGAGGTCAGTTGGGGACGAGAACACGTCGGTTGCCCTCTTGGCGTGAACACTACACCGGAACTGATTTGTTCGCATTTGTGACCTTTGCCGCGGCGTTCGAGGGTGCAGTGTGTTTGGGGCGAATCGAAGACTCACGCCGCAATGGTGGAAAGACCGTAGAGCGTTGGGGCAAGAAGAGCTCGCTCCCATTCCTGACTAGAGATGGTTAAGAGCCCACACGCCATTCGCGCGGGTCCCCGTGATCGTTTTTCACCAATTTCATTCTCGCTGTCCGTGCAGAAGACAACACTTTCTTACTACCGATCACAACTTCACTGACTGTCGGCATGCGATGGTTGTGCGCGACGACGCCTGATTGATCGTGAGCTTTTGCGTCTTACAAGGCAGGGATCCTTGCGCTATCGGAACCATTTTTCTTTCACCGATCGGATTGTGACTGGCGTAGAAAGTTTTGCGCCAACTTGGCAGTCCCCCGAAAATCGCGTTCCGTTTTCTATGCCAAATCGGCCGGCAATACTTTACTAATCGCACTTTGACTGATTACAGGTTTCTGCCCATAGGTGGCAGTGCGATTACTTGCCTTTCGACTAACATCGGCCTCCCATCAATATCACTTTTTGACAGGGGAAGGATTTCACATTAAAAGTGCTGCGGTGAAGGACCATCTGGTCGTTCTGAGCAACGTATTGGCCGAGCTGAGGCGAAGACAGCTCCCGTCCGGAGGGTGGGCAGCCCTCCTGTCGTCCGCCCAGGCGTCTCTTGAAACTACGTGTCTCACGACGCTCGCGATCGGATCCCAAGACTCTGACGACCAGAGACGTGCTCAAGACTTCCTCCTTCGTGTGCAGAATCCCAATGGAAGCTGGCCCGCGATTTTGTAACGGCCATGCCAGCTAGGCTGTCTGCCATTCATTGGCTGACGAAATGCGAGGGCAAGGAATCCAATTGGTTCTGGAGATGGAAATTTCGGACGGCGGATCGCCATGTCCGTTTCGACCCGGACAAGTTCGGTTGGCCGTGGATTCCGCACACGGTTAGCTGGGTCGTGCCCACGGCGTTTGCGATTCTTGCCTTAAGCCAACTGCCTTGCTCCTGCGGCAGCCTGGAGGAAATCCTCATTCGCGTGGATCGCGGCATCGAAATGCTGATAGACCGTGCGTGTGCAGGTGGAGGATGGAATGCTGGCAACAGCGTCGTCTACGTATCTGCACTCGCTCCTCACCCTGACGACACGGCCATTGCGCTTCTAGCATTGGGCAATCGAACGCAACATCCGGTTGTACAAGCCAGCGTGGAGTGGTTGGAACACGCAACTCCAACGCTAACTGCTCCGTGGAGTCTCTCCTGGGCAATTCTCGCGCTTGCCGCTCATGGTCGAGCGGTAGAGTCGTTGATCACTTCGCTTGTGGCTCTTCCTGATCTGTCAGGCAATGACGACACCTGCACTCTGGCGCTTGTCTGTCTGGCTGCTGACTGTCGCCGCGCCTTGGCCGCTCTTGGGGCGAATCTATGATCCTTAATCGCCGGACCTTTCTTGTTGGGACTGCCGCGCTGGCCGCCGGCGCTTCTGTGTCCGTCCCCTTCTTCCTGCCCAAATATCACTCGGTCCGGCGAGCGAAACGGTCACGAGTCGCGATTCTCCACGTCGAGCAGTATTCTCAGCGGATCGATCAGATCCTCGCCTCGGGTCTCCGGCTCTTTCGAATCAACGTCCAGGGCAAGACAGTGGTCCTTAAGCCAAATTTGGTCGACTACATTCCTGGCAATGCAATCAACACTCACCCAACGCTGGTGCTCGCTGCAGCCGAATCGTTTAGACGTATGGGCGCTAAATGCGTGATAGTCGCGGAGGGGCCAGGACATCAGCGCGACACCGAGTTGGTGCTATCACAGAGCGGTTATCGAGAGTCTCTTCGCGATGAGGCGCTCCGTTTTGTCGATCTCAATCGCGACGAACTGGTTCGCACGCAGTTGCGCGCGAGCTACATGGGAATGAAGAGCCTTTGGCTTCCTCGCACAGTATTGAAGGCCGACTTTCTGGTCTCCATGCCAAAAATCAAAGCTCATCACTGGGCTGGCGTTACGCTGAGTATGAAAAATATGCTCGGCGTCGTACCCGGCTCGAGGTACGGATGGCCAAAGAACATTCTCCACTGGAAGGGCATTCAGGAAAGCATTCTTGACGTGTCCGCGACCATCCCGGTCCACTTCGTTATCGCCGACGGCATTGTGGCAATGGAAGGGAACGGCCCACTTAACGGCACCGCTCGTCCTCTGGGAAAGATCGTGCTTGCGGACGATCCGGTTGCTGCTGACTCCGTCTGTGCGCGGCTCATGGGGTTCGAGCCCGACCGAATCGTCCACATCCGCGAGGGCGCAAAGTTCTTGGGCAACCTTTCTCCTGCGCTCATCGATCAGTTGGGAGAAACCCTCGAGGCTCCTGCAACCCCCTTCCAGGTAGTTCCGGAGTTCCGGCAGCTTTATGCGCTTTGAGCCGTGCGCGTCTGTCTTCAAGTTGATGAAGAGCGGTTTGGAAGAGGAGAAGCCTTATTGGAGCTGTGAAGACATTGGTGTATTTTCCATCGTCCTTGCAGTATTGGGTCCGATCCTTCATCTTTTCACACGCTTTCATCTTCTCTCGCGATCGGAGCTTGAAAATCCCAGGCTCGGCCTGCAGTTCGCAGTGATCGTGTGTTTGATCCTGGCGTTGTACTTGGTTCTCAAACTACGGCATTGGCGACCGGTGTTCCGGCCATTAGGTTGGGTCTGGCCGCGCACGGCCTACGTGATCCTCGCTCCGCTCTTAGGGGTGTTGCTGGCAGCAGGAGTTTCAGTCTACCTCCGGTTGCACGGTCAGAGCATGCCGACCATGCCGCTCGTCGAGATAGTGGTACTGGGATTGGTGCTCGGGCCGATCCTTGAGGAATCCTTTTTCCGGGGATGTCTACTCCCAGTTCTTGCCCATACCGTCGGCAAAATTCTCGCTGTGGTTCTTAGTGCTTTGCTGTTTGCGCGAAACTGCAGTAGCGCCGTGGTGGACCTTAAACCACGTCCCACTTGTCTCCACAGAGATTATCAATTGACGCTATCAGGCGTTTACACCAACTACGTTCCCCGGCCTGTCTGCCCAAAGGGGTTGTAAGTGTAATGGCGATATTACGTCAACAATCGGCATAGCTTCCGGTTGGCCGACTAACTAGGAGTTGACCATCAGGTGACAAAGGAACTCCGTTGCCAGTTCTCTCTAGCTAAGCTAGGGCTGCCCAGCAGTACGCACGAAGATCAACAGGATAATTGCGCACACGACGCCAAAATAATCAGGCGACCGATGAAGCGCTTCATGGTCACTTCGACCGGACGAGTGAACGTCAAGAAGAAAAGCCACGGGGGAGGGGGTGCGAGTACAATCGGCGCGACAGGTGTTCCCGAGTGCGAGGTGCACTATGCGCAAGGTGGCCTGGGTTGTGCTTCTTTTGTCAGGACTATTTCTTTCCCAATTTGGCTGTGAGCGAACCCGAACAAGTGCACCCGAACCCCGGAGTCAACAGCCGGCTCTCCTGGGAGACCCCTCCCGGGAGACAGGTTCATGGGTGCGTGACCCCGAGCAACCCCCCAACCTTTCCACCTACGTCATTCACTTGAAGCAGATGGGCACCTTCTATGATGTTCACGGCGAATACGGTTACGTGCTGGAAGGAGGCAATCACGGCTTCGAGTCGCTCTCGTTCATTCTCACCGAAACGCATCCGGGAGGTGGTCCCCCGCTCCATACGCATGGATGTGAAGAGGCGCACGTCTTGCTGGAGGGATCGGCCCGCTACATCATCGGGAAGAGGACCTTCACCGCGCAGGCCCCGTATGTGGTCCGGATTCCTGCCAACGTGCCACACACGTTCATGAATACCGGTGACAGAGTTTTCCGGCTCATCGCAGTGCTCCCCGGTCAGAAGATTTCTTATACCGAGTTGGGACCGAACCCTTTGCTGAAGAAAAATCCCTGAGCAGAGGGTACCTGGGCACTCGTTTGAAACATTGGAATACCTGATAAACGGGCAAACCGGAACTAACCCACAGTTTTTGCGAAAGCTGGATGCGGACAGTTGATGAAACCAGGCGATTACACTCACAAGCGCAGATGCTCGAACGCGATTGCGACGGCGAAATTCCCCGAGATTGTCGGCTGCGCGCGAACAACCTTGCCCCGGGCGCTCAAGAGAGGCCGATGCGAAACTCCAATCGCCAATTCTACTGTGGAGCCCTCCGGGATCAGATAAGCGCTGGAGAGGAGAATGCCGCCAAGACTGATATTTTCCGAGTGAGCACGCATCTCCCCGTCACCCAGCTTGACCGAGACAGGCAGGTTAAGAGGATAGCGAACGTCCCGACGTTCCCGCCGCTGAGGAGGGGGCATGGAGGTCATTGCTATTCGGGAAGGCTACGCTGAAGCCCGGGTCGCAGCCAGGTGACGGAGGTGCATTCGGCACGGGAAAAGGGACGATCATTGGGACAATAATCTGTTACTGAACTGGATTGCATCCGCGCGGTCCGACCCCAACCGCATCCAGATCCCATTTTCACAGCGCAACTACGTCCACTGTGCGACGTTGCCAACGGAGATTTCTATAGTTGACGAAACCAGGCGATTACACGTTTTGACCGGAGCCAAGTCGGCAATTTTGCTGATACCAACAGTTCTCAGGAAACCCTCGGGACCGCCCATCGGGCTCTTGCCTGACTCAATGCTTCCTACGGCGCAATCGTCGGTTAATTTCGTCTGCAGAGAAGAATTCAGGAACAAAATCGCCGAGCCAGTCAGAGACGTCCTCGTGACCGGGGTGATTGGCGTCCTGAAGTGCTTCGAGAAGCTCAGCAAATCCTTGCGGTCCGCCGCAGTCTTCGGGTGGACAACATCGCTTACCTGCCACGCAAACCTGTTGAAACGATTCGTCTCCGAGCAAAACCTCTTCGAGAAGAAGCTCGTGCTGCCAGCCGTCCCCGAAGTCATACTCGTACAATAACCTCGCTCCTACAGTCCAGATCAACTCCCCGAGCGTGGTCCGGTTCTCATCTGCAACCTTTGTCCCAACTCTATATCTCGGATCAGAGAACTTCTGTCTCTGGAGAACAAATTGATGAAGGTGGGAATTCGTCCACCCCATAACGGTCTGCAAGGTCCGGTGGAGATTGCGGAGCGTGATATCGCGAGGAACTAACATTCGCCTCCAGACGGGCGGGCTTGTGCCAAGGAGGGTCACTTTGATGGCATACACTTCCATTAGCAGTCAGCCAAACGACGATTTGTCGCCAACAACTCAAAACTAACGGCGGGGAATGCCACTGACCTTCAAAACGCCGCGCGGAAGGCGCGGGCAGCTCTCTGCAGTCCACTGTTTCAGGCAACCGCGTCCATCTTGGCCAAGAATTTGGCGAAAGAACGAATCGCCTTCAGCTTGTCCTCCCGTAGGCCGCGCAGCTCTTCTTCACTGAGTCGGCTTTCTCGCAAGAGTCTCCCGAAAACATGCGTGAGTTCCGAGTATCGGTAGTCGTACTTGCGGTCGATCTCTTTACGACGTTGGGTCAGGTAGTGTTCCAAGTCCCACAGATCCGACGGTTGCTCGATCTGATTGGCCATCTGCCTCGCCTCCTCCATCACTTCGTGAAGGTCCCGCTTCAGAGCAGCGTCGAAGGCTGTGCGGGCGATGGCCTTTTCTGACCTCGACCAAATCGGTTCGTTCTGGTACGGATAGCTGTCTTGAGTCGCAGACGGGCTGGTCATGGTCCGATCCTCCATGGCGGCATTCTACCCCTTGCCGAGATGCCTTTTCTACACGGTCGGAGGCTTTCACTGTGGCAGATTCACCATCGTTTTCACGCGGCCGCTCGTCCGTTCTGAGGTCAAAAAGGTCATTCACTGGATGTCCGAGATTCTGTTTGCAACCGAGATAACGTTCCGTTGTCTGGACGGATGCATGCCCCAGCAAGAACTGAATCTGCTCAATCTCGCCACCGCTGGTGTGACACAATTTGGCACAAGTTCGCCGCAAGTCATGCGGTGCAATATGCTCCAGTCCAGCTTTCTCGCAGCAGGTCTTGACTACGTACCACACGACATTCTGCGAGATGCCTTTCCCCCACACTTTGCCCGCCCTGGCGACGGCTCGAAAGATCCTTCCCTCCGTGACCCTGGCTGCGACCGTCCACTGATCGAGCGCCGATTTTACCCATTCTGGAATAGGCACCGTGCGGATGTGGCCAACCTTGCCGATCAGATCCACCGCTGCCCAGTGACCCTGTCGCATCTGGATCTCATCCAACTCCAAGCCGACCAACTCAGATCTGCGAAAGCCACACCCAAGCAGCATGGCTAACATCGCGTAGTCGCGCTTGGCACGCATACTATCGCCACAAGCGTGTTGGAGTACTTCGGAACTTTGCTCCGCGCTCAACCAGTTGCCGGAGCGGAAGCCGAGTTGCTTGACCCCTTTCACTCGGCTGATCCCCGCAGCCAACTCGGGACTCAGCAAGCCCGAATCGGCGGCTTCGTGAGCCAGGCGGCGCACGGCTGCGAGTTGTTGGTTGACGGTGTTCGCGGCCAGACCTCCTGATTCAAGATACATGCTACGACGATGCGGTTGAAGGCGAGGCGGGGCTCGGAGCAATACCAAGAAATGAATTGATCGATGGCGTACTCGTAAACGCGGCGCGAGGCTGGCGAGCCGAGGCTATTGAGCACAGCCAATTTGCAATGATCCAGATCCGGCAACCGAAGCACTCGGCGACGGTAATTCGGCTTGATTCTCTGTTTGCCCATGGCGACGGCCTCCCATGCCGCAGGATTGGAACTACGGCAGACCGACTGGGCGATGCAAGTATTGGCACTAGGTAGGGAGGTTTTTGAGCGCTATCGCCTGGTTACATCAGTCAGAGTGAGTTGAGGCCGAATTTTCAACAAGCAGGACCGGGTTCGTCACGGGCATTACCTTGTATTCACTTGTTACCAAGCCGCTCTGGTATTGACGAGTATTGATGTGGCGGAGCTGGATGTCCCGTGGCACGCTGCCGAACAAAGGAATGCCCTCCCCGATCAACACCGGTACGCGCGTGATGGTGATATGGTGGATCTGGCCAGCGCGCAGGAACTCCTGGACCGCGATCCCGCCATCAACATAGACGTGTTTAGCGCCGGTTGCCGCGAGTTCGTGGGCGATCTGCCCCGGATCACCGCTCATTTGTTCAACACGCCCTGTGACCCCAGAGAAGTCGAGCGGACGATGGCTTAGAACCACGACGCGCTTATCGCTATAAGGCCACCTCGGTAACTTCAAAACTACTTCGAACGTGTTGCGCCCAATCAGAATGGTATCGACACTGGCGATGAACTCGTCGTATCCGTGAGGCTCGCCACCACCGGCTGGCAGGAAATCGTACCGGCCATTCCGGCGCGCAATGAAACCGTCGAGACTGGTTCCAACGAACACAGACAGCTTCATGGGAGGCTCCTTGGCTCGGATCTCAAGATTTCAGAGTTGCTGAAAAATCGCAAGAGGTATCCTGTGCGGAGTTGAAGTGTAGTGCAGGTGCATCCGGCGATTCGACCGCACAACCGCTCGCGCGCTAACTGGTGATAAATCGCCATTACACTCATTGACCCCCTCGGGGCACGCCGTCGCCCAGGCCGAACCGGGCAGTTGGTGTAAACGCCTGATAACGACAGTTGAGGCTGCTGTCTCGTCCGGAACTGCTACGAGATCCAAGCCATTCTGATCATCGTTAGTGGGATTCGACGTGCTGATTATTCGCAACTGCTGAAACCCGTGCGCCGGTTGCGCTCCGAACCGTTTCGTCCTTGTCCACCACCCGATACAGCGTCTGCATTCCTGCCTTCATGTGGTCGTCCACGTGGCAGTGGAACATCCAAGTGCCAACCTTGTCCGGGACCATGTCCGCAGTCACGATCTGTGCAGGCCCGATCGCCGGCAGCACGTCCATATATTGGCCGCGCACGCTAACCACGTTGCCGTGCCAGTGTGGCGTATGAAAGTTGAAGCCGATGCCCATCGTCATCACATACCAGCGCACGTGCTCACCTTTTCGCATGGTGATCATCGGGCCATTACTGAACATGTATCCGTTGATGGTGGACTTCATGTTGCTGATGCCGAACCCGGTGCCCAGCGAGATATCGCCGTTCCCCTCCGGATCAAGCGGAATATATTCGCCCATATTGACCTTTGCCGGATCAGCAATATTCGTTTTGACGTTGTGGCTGAAATAACCGCTCTGGTTCTCGTCAACGATCATGAACAAGGAAAAGAACTCGCGCGCGATGTCCTTGGGCGAGCCGTCGGGACGCGCCATGCCTTTGCGCGTGATTACAATTGCGCCAATCAAGCCTGCATTCACGTCCTTGGGCTCATAGTTGTGCGAGTGATAGAGCCAGGCGATCGAGCTGCCATCCTGCGGGCCCGGTCCAGCCTCGTCGCGCACCAGCCATGTGTAGGTGTGCGTCTTGCCAGGAGGAACCAGCCCATTTGCTTCTGGATGTTCCATGCCATCCGCATACATCGCACCCTCGGAGTCGCGGTCGTAGGACACGCCGTGCGGGTGCAAGCTAACCGGAAAACTGGAGTTGTTGCGCAAAACAACCTTGATCGTATCTCCCACCTCGGCACGAATAACAGGCCCGAGCAGTCCCATATGCGCCAAGTCCGGGGGACGAGTTTTTTTCGTGCTAAACGTGGCGTCGGTATATTCGTGAAAGACAGCTTTCCGATAGGTGCGCCCGATGCGGGTTGCGGTATGCTCGGTGAAGGCTTTTCCGTAACCGTCGAAATCTTTACCCATCATGACGTCTATTCCATCCGGCGTGTAGTCCCAATCAACTTCTTCTGCGCACAGGTAGTACGTGCGCACTTTTGTGGCGGACGTTGTTCTTGTTCTTCCTTGATGTTTGTTCGGTTGCGAGTAGCCATTTGTGCAGAGCAGCGCGATGACCGCAAGACACGCCGGCAGCAGTCGAGTTTTCATCTGATTTCCTCTTCGCGAAGAGTGAGCAGCGCAATTGCGGCTGATTTTACATCAGCACCACATCGAATTCTGTATTTTTCGCTCTCTTTGGCTCCAGACTTGGTCATGAGTCGCACCGCACTTATTTTGACACCGAACGTCGGTTTGCCGGGTCACCTCAACTGTCGAAAAATCGCGATTACACTCAGAACGCCGCCCCGGCACGTCGCGGTCATTTTCTTGTCTGAGCTGCCTGAGGGAAAACGAAATGGCAATCGGTTCGGGCAGAATTCGGATCGAGGGAGACCGCGACTATGAACGACAGCGAGGTAAGCGAGGCCAATACGGCTCCCTTTGCAAATCGGCGCAGTTCTCGGTTCTTACCGAACGCGCAGACTGCTAGCCCTGTGAGCAAGCCCGTCGGGGGAACCAGTGCAAAACTGGTGCAGTAGAGAAAGAGCCTCAGCCACCATGGGCAGAGGGATTCGTAAGCGGCGTCCTTCTTTACAAGGTTACGCGTGAAAATTGACAACCCGATGACGAGAAGAAGGACGCTGGTCACGAGCAGCGCAGACGATAGTGATGCCAAGGAAAATCTCATTGACAGAGCATCCTCCCTCTCGTGGATGTACGTGTCAATTGCCTGTTGGGGCCCCCTGCTATACGCGATAACGAGACCTTCAAAACAATGGAGTTGGCTAGTTGGTGCAACATCGCCATTGCACCAACAACCATACTGAGCGGAAATCCCGGCCCTACCTCTGTGGGGCATCCTCCCGCTCACAAAGATGTCGGTCAAACTGTTGTTTCATGTTTTCTTGGGCAGCCTTGGTGCTAGTCAGAGCAGACATCGGAACCCTAAATTCCCGTTTGCAAACGGTGCAGACCCCGACTGCGGGAGTGGTGCTCAGCCATTTGACAACCCGTAGAATCCGGCTAGGCATGAGACACAGTGTCCCACACCTCGACCGATGCTAGGAAGGACCCGATGAACGCATACTTGAACGGGCCTCAGACTGGAAGAATCACGAGCGCGGTCCCGGAACGTAGTTGGTGAAATCGCCTGTTAACAGCAACTATCGCCAAACAGTGTGCGACTACTAGGAACTTTTCTCAGAAACTGCCAGCTACTGCAGATCCACGTACTCTTGCTCGCTTCAAGATGGGGATGCCGGGGATTGGGGTTACGGTAATTCCAAGTCAAGCGAGTAGATCTCGTCGGTGCTCAAGTCGCGCACGAAGAGGGCCGAACCGTCGGGGGCGAGACCGGTCCAAGTACCGACAAGAGTAAAGGCATACCTGCGTAGGTCCTTCAAATCGACCACGAGTTCTGACCGAGTCTCTCCGACTTTGACGCGCCGGAAAGTGGGATGATCAGTAAGAACGGTGTCATAGTAAAGGTAGTCCCCGTCCCGCGACCAAGTGGGAAATCCGATCGCACCGGCTTCATTGATCCAATCCGACCACTTCCCAGTCTTGAAGTCGAAGAGTACGAGCTTCTTCGAATCCACGGGGAGTGCGGCGAGGTACCGACCATCGGGTGACCAGCGGGGACTGAACAGGTTCTCTGAGCCAGGAATGGTGGAGATCTGGTGAGTACTGATGTCCACCACCTGGATTGACAGTTTTTCGGTGCTTCCGACCACACCGACGCGACCGAAGGCTAGTCGTTTCCCATCGGGCGACCACACGGGATCAACCTGGTTGCGAGATTCCGACAGCAGTTCCTGGGGCGTTCCGCCTTGAGCGGACACCAGGAAAATCTTCAACGGCTTGCCTAGCTCTGAGTCGATGAATGCGATTTGGGTACCGTCCGGCGACCAACGCGGAAGATCGGCCGACATCGGGGGAAAGGTGAGTTGCAGGAGGTCGCTGCCATCCACGCGACTGCGCCAGAGCGCATAGTCGGGATAGGAGACATACGTGACCCACTTGCCGTTCTGTGAGAAGTCCAGTTCCCCGGCGGAGAGACCGGAGAGGAACGGCACAAACTGACGCGATGGAGCGTCATAACGGACCAGTTCCCCACGGCCCTGCCGGCCACCAACGAAGAGCTTCTTCCCGTCCGGGCTGGGCACTGGAGTACCAAACGACAAAGGACCTGTCGTCAGTTGGAAAGGCGTAGAAGATTGCCTTTGAAAGATGATGGCAGATTCGCGCAGGGCCCAGAGATCGGACCCGGTGGGTGTGTTCCTCAGAAAAAAATAGTAGCGGCCGTCGGGAGTCCAGGTACCACAGCATTCCGCCGGCAACCGATGCCAGTTCGGCAGCAAGCGATAAAGCCCAGTGCCGTCGGTGCGCAGTTCCCATAGCGAGCTCGAGTTGCCCTCGGGATTTGAAACTGTGAGTCGAAGGCGGGCACCATCGGGAGAAAAGCGAAGATCAGAGGGGATACCAGAGACAGCGATTAGCTTGTGTGCGTCCGTTCCATCGGCATTGGCCAGATTCAGATCTGAGCCTTTGGCGAACGCGAGCTTGCGGCCGTCGGGCGACCAGGCGCCGTTGTGACCCACCACATCGTCCAGACGACGGGGAGCTCCGGATGGGAGAGGCAGAGCCCAGAACGGAGCTTCCGTCTCCGTGCCTCCGAAACTGGCCACCAGCAGCTGGGTATGATCCGGCGAGATGTCGAGCAGGGCAACGTTATTTAGGGGACTTGGAATGGCCGAAGTCTGGCCGCCGGCGCTGGATGCCTGGACCAGTAACTGATTCCCGCCGCTCGTTTCGGTAATGTAGAGCCGCGATCCATCCGTCAGCAGAGACACCTTAGGGATGGTGTCGTGTGTGAGCTGGGTGGTAGCCAGGACTTTCGGAGGAGGAAGAGGGGAGCGGAGCCAGGCGAAGGTTCCGGCGAGCAAGATGATCGTAATCAACAGCGCCGCGATCCAGGGCCAGCGAGATTTGCCGACGGTAGCCGGTGCACTTGCAGCCGTCATCTTGCCGGAAGTCGTGTCGCGCTTAACGCGTTTCAGGTCCGCGCGCAATTCCGCGGCGCTCTGATAGCGGACTTCGCGGTCCTTCTCCAGAGCCTTGTTGGCGATGCGTTCGAGTTCGAGAGGAAGATCAGGATTGAGGCGCAGCGGCGAGGTGGGCGCGTTATTGAGAATGGAATTGAACAAAGCGGCAGTGGTGTCACCGCGAAAGGGAAGCGTGCCTGTCGCCATCTCGTAGAGGACGGCGCCTAATGAAAAGAGGTCGGTACGGGCGTCGAGTTCCTTGCCGAGTGCCTGCTCCGGGGACATGTAAGCCGCTGTCCCGAGTGCGCTGCCGGGGCTGGTGAGGTGCTGTTCACTGAGGGTGGCGGTGGCGCCGTACTTCGAACTGGTCATCACGTTGATCTTGGCGAGCCCGAAATCGAGAATTTTTGCGTGACCGCGATTCGTGACGAAGAGGTTAGCGGGCTTGATGTCGCGATGAACAATGCCCTTGGCATGCGCGGCATCGAGGGCATCAGCAACCTCGATTCCCAAATCCACGAGGCGCTCGGTTTCGAGCGGGCGGCCTAAGATGATATCCCGCAGAGTCCGGCCTTCCAGGTGCTCCATCACAATGAATGGGCGTTTTTGGAATTCACCGATCTCGTGGATGGTGCAGATGTTGGGATGATTCAGCGCAGAAGCGGCGCGAGCCTCGCGGCGGAAACGCTCCAGAGCCTGGGTATCCTGGGCGACATCGTCCGGCAGGAATTTGAGCGCCACGAAACGGCCGAGTTGAGTGTCCTCCGCCTTGTAGACCACACCCATACCGCCGCCGCCGAGCTTCTCGACGATGCGGTAGTGCGAGATAGTCTGGCCAATCATGGAATCGCGCAATGGTAGGCGTGATGGGAGGACAAGTCAATGAAAGCCATGGGGTTGGCGGGATCCCCTTAGGTAGTTGTCGTAACATCGCTATTACACTCAGAACCCGCCCAAACAGGCCGGGGAGCGTAGTCGGTGCTAACGCCTGTTCTCGACAGTTGACTGAGCGTCAGAGCTAGAATGTGGGACTATGAGTCGATTCCGCATTGCAGTCTTTGTGCTGTTACTCGTCAGCGGAAGCATGGCGCAAGATCGCAAGATTCCGGTGTCGGTGTCACGGATGGGCAAAGACAAAGTTGGGTCGCTCCTCGTTGCGGCCCTGAACCGGGAACTCTCTCAGTCGAATAGATACCAACCCATGCCTGCTCAAGGAATCGACCAAGGGCTACGCTTTTATATCGAAGTGGCGACAGCCGATGTGACCGACGGTGGACAGAAGCGGGACAATAGGTCCGCTGTGTCGGTGGTCATCGAAGACATGGGACTTCCAAGCAGTTTTCCGGTCGCAACCAAGTGGTACCACAAGGTTCTCGTTGTCGACCAGAAAACGACGAGCAAGATCGCCAAAGAACTGCTAGAAGACATGAATGCACGGTGGTGCAACTACATCAAGAGTTCAGTCGGCGGCTGCCCTAAAGAGACACTGTATCCCACGAAATGAAACAACCGGGTTCTGAGTGTAATCGCCTGATTACATCAGTTAACGGTGGAAGTCCGTTTTATTTTGCTTGAGGATCGCGATCACACTTCGACAAGGCCTGGCGAACCGGGCCGCTCAATGTACAGTTTCCTACTCGGCCTGAAGATGAGACGTGACCTTCGTACCGTAGACGCATGAATCCTTCCGGCACAGAATCGCGTCAATCACGCGAGTCTGCAAACCTTGTTCTTCCCTGAATGAAGAAAGCAGCCACGTTTGACGATCGAATTGCCTGAAGCGTTTTCCGAGATTTGGGGGAAAACGCACTCGGTGCCGTCATGGTATTTGCTGGGGCAACGTCACTACTTCGGCTAAGCCTGTTGGTGGTAATCACCGTAATCGCGAATCTCGGAATTTCCCTCGCCCCAGCCCAGGACCAGATCAACGAGGTTCACATCCAGCCGCGAATAGAGATGTCCGCGCCTGAGGCTCTGGCGAACCAGCTGAGTTCCGGTCTCGACAGCCATGCCGAACCGATCCGCAAACAAGTTGATCTCGTGCTTGTGCCCGTGACCATCACCGATCCCATGGATCGAATCGTGATGGGCTTGGATTCCGGCAATTTTCTACTCTATGAGGGCAAGCAGCAACAGGAGATCCGACACTTCTCCACCGAAGATGCTCCCGTGTCCTTGGGCATTCTGCTGGACGTGAGTAGCAGCATGAAGAACAAGATCGAACGCGCCCGCGAAGCAGTGGTGGAATTTCTGAGGGCCGCCAATCAGCAAGACGAATTCTTCATGATTACGTTCGCTGATCGGCCACAACTCTTGCGGGACTTCACCGACGCCGGAGAGGATGCGCCCCTGGAGGGGCTCCTCGCCGCCCCGAAGGGCCGAACATCGCTGCTGGACGCCATTTATCTGGGATTTGCCGAAATGCGGCAGGCAAAGTATCAGCGCCGAGCCTTGTTGGTCATTTCCGACGGCGGGGACAACCACAGCCGCTATACGGAGGGAGAAATTAGGAGCTTGGCGAAGGAAGCGAATGTCGCGATCTATGCCATCGGCATTTTCGACCGCTTCTCCCCTACCCAGGAAGAGCTTCTTGGCCCCTCGCTCCTCGCCGAACTCTCGCAAGTCTCCGGGGGGCGGAGCTACACCGTGGATAACCCGAACGAACTTCCGGCGGTCGCAGAACGCGTCGGCATGGCACTGCGCAACCAGTATGTCCTCGCCTACCGCCCGGAGAAGTCGGCGCATGATGGCAAATGGCACGCGATCAGGGTTCGGCTCAGACTCCCCAAAGGGCTGCCGCCGCTTCATGTATTCGCCAAGACCGGCTACTACGCGGCGTCACGCTGACCGAAAGCGAGCTTAGGGTAACTCCTCCCGCTGGAGCCCTTCAAGGTTGTGAGTGTAATCGCCTGATTGCAACAGTTGACGCTGGTCAATTGATAGCCGAGCGGTGGGTATGAACGGTGTCCTCAGCGCCACTACTGCAGCTTTGCGTATTCCGCTTTGGCTTGCTTCAGGATGGGGATGTCGGGGTCGGCGTCTTTCCACAGGCCAAAGAAATCCTGGTAGGCGGCACGCGATTTTGACTTGTCATCCGTGAGGGAGTAGGCGCGCGCCAGTTGCAGGTGGGCCAGCGCTTCCAGCGGAAAGTTCATCACGATGCCGCGATGATCAAGGAACTTCTGGAACTCGGTGGCGGCCTGCGGCCCCTGGCCCATTTTCAGGTACGCCTCGCCACGAACGTACGCTGGATAGATGGCGCCGAAGTATTGGAAGGGCAAAGGTTCAGCAAATTCGTAGCTTGAGGCCCGCTGCAGAACCTCAATCGCCCGCCGGCTGTTTCCCCGATCGAGCTGCAGTGCCGCCCGCACAGTCGGCAGCCAGTAACCCTGGATCGTGGTGTCGAGCGGGTACTCGCGGTTAAGCTTCTCCGCCAGCTTCTCTGACTGCCCGACGTCTCCGGCGCGGGCCAGCGCCAAGGCCGACAAAACTTGCACATCCCGTCCTGCGCTCAAGGCCAGAGCCTCGGTTGCGCCCTGGCGAGCCCGGGCCGCATTGCCGAACTCGGCTTCCCGCAGGGCCTCATTCGCCCGCCAGAGAGCCGCAGTCTCTTTAGCGTTGTTGCGCTTCGCCGACTCCACCGCTCGTTGGCTATAATCGCGAGCCTTGGCCAGCCGACCATAATAAGCCTCAGTGTCTCCCTGGATGGACAATATCCAATCTTCCACTCCGGGCTTGCCCATTGTCCACGCCGCCTGCTCCTGCATGGCGGGCGCATCGCCCTGGAGAAAAGCCAAGTAATAGCGGGCCAGATGAACATATGGAATGTCGAGCTTACGACTCTGCGCCTCCTGAAATACGGCTTTGGCCTCATCCGGTCGATTGAGGGCGAGATATGAGGCCATGAGGTTGCTGTAGGTCACACCGCTCTGCGCAACTTGCAGGCTTAACCGCGTTTCGGCGGCAGCTTTTTCGTACTGGCCCAGAAGGTTCAAGTTATTACCTAGATTGGTGTGCGCGACAAAATCATCTGGATAAGCCTGAACCATTTGCGCATAGCTCTGGTTTGCCTTCTCCACCTCGCCGGTGACAAAGCCATAGTAGGTGGCTTCAATATAGAAGCGTTCCCGCTCGCTCACTCGTTCGCGAAGTCCGTAGGCTTTCTTGAGGCTCTCTGCCGCCAGGCCGGACTGGTTGAGATTGCTGTAGGAGACACCCAGGGCAGCATAGGCGCGCGCGAAGTTGGGGTCCAGCTCCAATGCCCGTTTGTGGTAGGGAAGGGCTTCTGCATCACCCTTTTCATTTTGGAGTCTGCGGCCGTCGGTAAATGCCTTCAGAGCCTCCAGCGATGAGGTTGTCGCCTGCTCCAGCGGTTTGTTGTACTTCTCCAACGAGGCTAACGATTCCCCGAGTTTTTCGCGTAACTGGTTCCCCACGTCGCCTAGCGCCATCAGCACTTTGTCACGGTTCTCCGCCGTCGCCTCGGCGCTTGCCAAGGTGTCCCCCGTCTGGCAGTTCACCGCCTTCAACCCGATCAGGTATTGGCTCCCTATGCTGGCGATGGATCCAGTCAGCAATCCCTTGCTGTTGGTACGGATGCAGATCTCCCGTGCCACCTCCTGAGTGATTCGCTCACTGGGAACTCGGTTCATCAGCTTCAGCGTCGCGTTCACTTTCCGGTCAGCAAGCACGTTCAGGAAGGGCGATTGTTCCAACTGGATGGCGAGCGCCTGCTTGAGCGTACCGTCGAACACCGAATCGCCCGTGGTGTTGGCGAAGTCGGCTAGTACGACAGTGTCTTTGTCCGTCAGGTGATTGGCGGAACGCGAGCGGAAGTAGAAACCACCTGCGATCAGAGCCGCGACGGCTAAAGCGGAGGCGGGCACAAGAATCTTCCAGGGTCTGCCGCGCGGCGCAGAAACTTCAGCGGCTTTTACCGTGTGAGATGAAGGCCGGGCAACAGTTCCCACCGAACCCGAAGCTCGCGGCGACTGGCCGGCAGCTTGCGGCATGCTCTCCTCTGCGAGCGCCACTGCTTCGGAACTAGCCGCGACCGCCCGCGTTGTCTCCGTGTCCCGCTTCAGGCGCAGCAAGTCGGAGCGCAACTCGGCGGCGCCCTGGTAGCGCAAGTTCCGATCCTTCTCCAGAGCCTTGTTGATGATTCGCTCCAGTTCGGGTGGAACGTCGGGATTCAGCCGCACCGGAGCTACAGGAGCCCGGTTCAGGATGGCTTCGAAAATGGTAGCCGTACTTTCGCCGCGAAAGGGCACCGCGCCCGTCGCCATCTCGTAAAGCACCGCTCCAAACGAGAACAAATCAGTACGCGCATCCAATTCTTTGGCTCGCGCCTGCTCCGGCGACATGTATGCCACCGTGCCCACCGCCGCTCCAGGGGTGGTCAGAAATTCCTCGGCTACTCCGGCGGTCACTTCGGCGGTAGCCCCCGGTTCCACCCCTGGTCTTCGCACTGCCAGCTTCGCCAGCCCAAAATCCAGAATTTTCGCGTGCCCGCGTTTGGTCACGAAGATGTTCGCTGGTTTGATGTCGCGGTGGACGATGCCTTGGGAATGAGCGGCGTCGAGCGCGTCGGCGATCTCAATCGCCAGACCAAGTAGCACATCCGTCTCCATGGGCTTTCCCACGATGCGGTGCTTCAGGGTCGCGCCGTCCAGAAACTCCATGGCAATGAAAGCCTGCCCGTCCTGCTCGCCAATGTCGTGAATCGTGCAAATGTTGGGATGGTTGAGTGCGGATGCGGCTTGAGCTTCGCGCTGAAAACGGGCGAGGGACTGAGGGTCTCGGGCAACGTTTTCAGGCAGGAACTTGAGCGCGACGAAGCGATGCAGCCGCGTGTCCTCAGCCTTATACACGACACCCATCCCGCCGCCGCCCAACTTCTCCACGATGCGGTAGTGCGAGATGGTTTGGCCGATCATTGGGCTGAAATCTTAGGACTGGAACTGGGGCAAGTCAATGAAGTGGGGCGAGTTGGCTGGTCCTCGCGAGGATAACTGGCGAAAAAGTGCGCCGTGAAAAGGCGCTGGACTTCAGCGGGTGTAACTCCCGCCCGGGAACTGGTTCGCTCCACCCGGTAGCAATCGAAGCGGCAGCAGAGGCAACGAAGCTGTCGGAGCCTTCGGTGTAGAGGGTCGCTTGGCGACTCGGTGAGCGTGCAGGTCGTAACGCGAGTGAACGCTGAGCAGGCCTCGAAAAAACAATTGCAGGAGCCGACCTGGCTTTATCACAGGGAAGGCCGCTGACAGTGGAGAGGGACGAGCGAAAAAGCTCCGCTGAACCTGCCGGGGAAATGGCGACGGCATGCAGGCATAGGAGACCAGACGCAACACGGGAAGCCCCAGCGGTGATCGCGGTAAGGATCAACTGGCAACTCGCGAGAGACAGGCCGGGCCGTGTGGGGTGGCGGAGAGGTCCGTTGTACCGAGGAAGCCGGGTAACTCCGGCGGAGGGAAGGGGTCTCAGTGTATGTCCAGAAAAGGCAGATGTGTTCAATGGGAGGTAGACCCATCAAGGGAAGAGTCAGAACTCTTGTAGCTAGGGCCGCATGCGTGGAGGAAGCGAAACGCGTGAAGTCGGTCCGACAAAATCATTCTTTCGGGATGGTGAGCGAGTCATTGGGCTGTAACGAAAGTGAACGCACAGGTGACCTCGAAACCCTAAACCCCAGAGGCCGAACCCACACTGAGGGGGTGAAGGCAACATGGACCGTTGCAAACTGAATGATGCGACGTGACGCTCTGGCGGGGCGATAGCGACAGCACGATGACAAGGACACATCGAGCAACTGGAGAAACCCTCCTCGTCCCATGGAGAAATCCACGGAGCAGAAGACCGTATAACTGGGATCACCAGGAAATCGGACGACGGCGAGAGGGTGGCGAAGGGGCCAGCAGTAGCGAGGAAGCGGGGTAATGCCCGTGGAGCGAAGAGGCCCTGCCGATGTGCAACAACAACTCCAACCACAAGGGAGGCAAGGGTCAGATGACAAAGACACCCATCAGTTTGCAAGACCTGCGGAGGAGGATATACGTCAAGGCGAAGGCAGAACCAACTTGGCGCTTTT
>WNFE01001374.1_pt1 | contig 20106 bp, 17 predicted proteins | sample 5400451 | NCBI WGS metagenome assembly WNFE01 (sample SAMN13153344, study PRJNA577476) | soil metagenome | isolation source: 200 cm saprolite under Douglas fir tree site 2 hole 2 | place: USA:California | collected 2015-04-18
AAGCTTCAAGATCAGAAACAAAATCGTCCAGAGTCCCCGAGCGAAATTCCCTGCCCTGCGCGCCGACGGTTTCCGGTGCGGCCTCCAGTGCCGGAGCCTTTTTCGGTTCGGCCAGGAACCCGTCTCCCAGCGATTCCTCAATCTCCGAAACCATCTCTTGCAGTATCGGCCGCTCCTGTGGCCACGGCTGCGGAGTTGAAGTCGGAGCCGCCTGCGCTTCCTCGACTGCACGAAGCTCCTCGACTGCGGAAGGTTCGTCAATCGAAATTTCCTGCTCCGCCGCCGCGGGCACTGCAGCTTGCTTCGCCGAATCCACCGCCAGGCGTAGTACCGCTACATCCGGAATTTCCGGCGCTAGCGCTTCTAGCTTGACCAGCACTTGCTCTGCCTGCTCGGTCATGCCCTGGCCGAGATAGAACCGGACTTCCTCGATTGATTCGTTCAGATTGGATGCCCCGGTCCACGCCTCAGACTCGGCAGGAGCGGGATCTTCTCTTGCATCGACTGGCTGCGCTTCGGCAACCGTTTCCTGCATGCTCAGGTCGGCAGCTTGCGGAGCTTCGACGTGAATATCCTGTTCCCATTCGTTCGAGAGATCAATTTCAGATTCTTGTGGCGCGGCAGCCGCCTCAAACTCTGCTGCCTCCGGGACCACTGCCTCCGGAATGACAACCTTCGACGCCGGGGCCGCCGCGTGGAAGAACAATCCTCTGGGAACCGCTGGCGGCTGCGCGCCAAAGGATTCTGCCGGCGCGACCTCGAGGGCATCAACCACTGACTCATGCGAAAAACCCGAAACTTCAAACTCAGCCGCCGAAGGCTCGGCGCTCACCGCAGCGACGGCCGCCTCGTGCGGCCCAGGTACACTCGAAGTTCCGCTGCTCTCCTCGTACTTAGCGGCCAGGTCCGCATATCGCGAGGCCTCGTCCGCATGTCCCGCATCGTGGTAAATGCTCTCCAGCGTGCGACAGCAAACCCCAGCTTCGGCAAATCTTCCCGCGCGCGTATGCAAACCCGCCAGTTTCTGATTCAGTTGCAGGTCCCGTGGCGCTTTCGGCAGCGCGGAGATCAGCGGCGCCAGCGCCTTCGCCGGCATGTTGTAGGAGATGAAAAGCTCCGCGTCCGTCAGCGCGGCTCGCACCGCGAGCGCAACCTCATCGTCATAGCGTTGTTCAATAAACGGGGCGGTGGCTTCCAGTTCATCCACCAGCGCTGAGCCTTCCTCGGCGGTAATCGGATGCGCAGTCTTCGGGGTCGTCCCCTGCTTCTCCAGAACCTGCTGGTAATTCTGGGCGTGCATCTGGTTGGCGGGTTCCAGTTGGGTGAGCTTCAGGTAGTATTCGCGCGCCTTCTCTAGATCGCCGGCCTGCGTGTAACCATGCGCCAGCAGCTCGTAAACTTCGGTCAGGTGGGTGCTCTCCCCCGTTTTGTGGAACAACCCCAACACAATCTCCAGCGCCTGGGGATCATCCCGCAAGTGGCCGATCATGGATTGGATCGCTTCCACCAGCTTTCCGCTGTTGTGGCGAAGGAGCCGGTCGGAATACTGGTCATAAACCTGCAGGGCCTCACGGTACTGCTGCGCTGCGACCAGAGCGTCGGCGTATTCGTCAACCGCCGCAATGTCATCGTGCACAGTGGCCAGCTTGGTGGCCAGGCTCCCCGCATCCGTAAAGCGTTTGGCGCGCAGATACGCCTGAAACAAAATCCTCAGTCCTTCCGGATTGGTGTCCAGGTCAGCAACTTTGGTCAGGGCTTCGATCGCGGCCGCGGCATCGCCGGCTTCCAGGGCCGCCTTCCCGCGCAGCACCATGACATAACTATTTCCCGGCTCCAGTTTCAACATCCGCTGCAGGATCTCGTCGGCAGCGGCAAGCTGCCCCTTCGCCCGCAACGTCTCGGCTGCCGCGGTCAGAATCTGCCATGCCTCAGGCTTCTTCCCCAGCCGCACATAGACTTCAGCAAGCTTGGTGCGCATGGCAACATTGTCAGGATCCATTTCGAGCGTCTTCTCGAAAATCCTGACTGCCTGATCAAGCTGCCCAGTCTTTAGGAATTCCTCGGCCACCTGCAGGTACTGCGCGCGCGCGTCATTGAACAGGCCTTGCTGGGTGTAGAGTTCCGCCAGCCGCAGCACGCATTCCATGGACGATTTCAGCTTGCTGAGCTTCTTGTACATGGCGATTGCCTTCACCGTGAAACCCTGTGAGGCATAGGCGTCGCCAACTCGCTTGAAGGCCTCAGCGGCCTTGTCGGTCTCTCCCAGGCGCGAGTAAAGATCGCCGACCGTGTTCATCACGGTCAGGTCCTTGGAGTCCGCTTTGAGGATTTTTTCGTACTCGGAAATAGCGTTTGGAAGCTTGCCCTGCTGGACGAATTTCTCCGCAGCGCTGAGGACTTTCTGCTTATTGAACCCGAAACCAAACGCCATAAGATTGCCGGCTCCGTACCCTCTCCCGTAATTGCAGGAGAACGAATGACCATCCTACCGGCTGCACCTGGAACAATCCCGGGATGGCCGTTCGGACATGGTCATTCTACGGCTCGAGAGCCGGAATCGTATGGTTACTAAGGGTTACCGGAAGGGAGTGTACGAGTGGGTTGGTTTCTGCAGGCCGAGACTGTGTGGGGACAGCCGCCCTCGGCTGTCCTGTCGAGCACAGAGCTCGACTATGCTTTTCGCTCGCGGTGCTTCGGAACCCGTGCTGGGCGTTGCCGAGTGTGCAGCCGAGGTCCGCCATCCCCGCTGGACCTTCAAACCGCTGGCGTCGCATCCGCCAGAGTAGGACGGAAGATCTGTTTGATCTTTTTACGTAAAAAGTAAAGCAGAAGCAGGGGGCCCAAGAAAGCCGAGGTCAAGTCCACATAGCTGCAAGAATGCGTGAAGTGCATCTCAAATAATTGCTCGATTGCCGAAGATATATCAACACAGATAACAACAATAATCGCCGTTCGCGCCCACGGCGACAGGCGCCACAGACCAATACCTATCATCGCCAATACCAAGCCAATTGGCGCCAATTCCGCTTTCAATCCGGCGATCCCAAAATGCCTAGCTACAAAGCCCGTAACCCCGCACTGCGATAACAGGTAGTCCAGCGATTCTTTGGAGACGTCCCCGTTGAAGACCAGGACCAAGAATGTACCGCCACCCACGAGGATTAGGAAACCGGACAGCAATGCGACAATGAGAGGGCGCTTCCTCATCAGAAGCATTCTCAACCGACAAACGCCCAGTGTCCATACTTTTTGCAATGGTGGCCCGGGGGCGACAATCCGAACCACTCCTGCGATTGACGAAAATCCAGCGGCGCGTCCACACTGAAAGCAATGAAGAAACTCCGAGTCGGCATCCTTTTCGGCGGACGTAGCGGCGAGCACGAAATCTCGCTGCTCTCTGCCGCGTCGGTTTTCAAAGCCATCGATCAAAACAAATACGAGGTCGTGCCCATCGGCATCACCAAAGACGGCCGCTGGCTGACCTCCGCCGATGCCGAGCGCCTGCTCACCGGCAAGCCGCTGGAACACGACCACGAACGGCACCTCCGCGCCGGAGATCCCGAAGCCACTCCCTCAGCCGCTGTTCTGCAGAATGGCGAGGCGATTGTCGTCCCGCCGGAGCCGCACAAGCCCGGAAGTTCTATGACTCCGTTCCAATCCGACGCTCCCGCCCGCCGAGCCTCCGACCGCGCCATCAATGTGGACGTCATCTTCCCCGTCCTGCACGGCACCTTCGGAGAAGACGGCACAATTCAGGGCTTGCTCGAACTGGCAGACATTCCCTACGTCGGCGCCGGAGTTCTCGGCTCCGCCGCCGGCATGGACAAAGACATCATGAAGGCGCTGTTCCGCGCCGCCGGACTGCCCATTGTGAAGCACGTAACTGTACTTCGAAGCGAATGGGAATTAAGCCCGAAGAAAGTTCAGAAGCTGGTGGAAAGTAAACTGAAGTATCCAGTTTTCGTGAAGCCGGCGAACCTCGGGTCATCGGTAGGAATTTCAAAAGCGCGCGATCGCAAAGAACTCGGCCCGGCCATCGAAGAAGCCGCCAAATTCGACCGCAAGATTGTGATCGAAGAAGGCGTCGGTGGCAAAAAACACAAAGCACGCGAGATCGAATGCTCAGTCCTCGGCAATGACCAGCCGGCGGCCTCCGTCCCCGGAGAAATCATTCCCAGCACGGAGTTCTACGACTATTCGGCCAAGTATCTCGACGAAGGCTCGCAGCTCATCATCCCCGCCGAGCTGACCAAATCCGAAACCAGAAAAGTTCGCGAAATCGCCGTCGCCGCCTTCCGCGCCGTGGACTGCTCCGGCCTCGCCCGCGTTGACTTCCTCATGGACCCCACGTCGCGCAAAATTTATTTGAACGAGATCAATACCATGCCCGGGTTTACTTCGATCAGCATGTATCCCAAGCTGTGGGCGGCGACCGGGGTTACCTATCCAGAGTTAATTGACCGATTGATCCAGCTTGGCCTGGAGCGGCACGAGGAAAAGAAGAAGAACCAGTACAGCAAATGATTGTTCTTCCGCGGTCCCGACGGAATGCTAGAATTCCGGCGACGCAAACGGTTTCCCATGCCGAAGATGTTCGAAGTGCCGATTCCTATCAAGATGGACAAGCTCACTGAGATCATGCGATTCAGGGGTGTTCCTGTTTATGTCCACTGGTCCGTGCTGCTGATTGCGATCTTGATCCTCCTTAACGTCATTCACCACCCGGTCAGTTCTCTGTTGGGCCTGACGGCTTATCTAGGAGTGCTTCTGATTCACGAGTCAGGACACCTTATCGCCACCCAGCGGATGCGCTGCGAAGTGTTTTCGATCAAGCTGTATCCGATTTTGGGGATCACAAAGTTCGAGATGCCCCGGTCAAAGTTCGACCATTGCGTTGTCGCGTGGGGTGGAGTTATTGCGCAGGCAGTTGTGGCGCCTCCGGTGATCGGTTGGGTTCTGTTGATTGGCTATACTCGATTTGAACCGCTCAATGCCGTGCTCGTCCTATTGGGGCTTCTTTAGCTTTGGGATCGCCGTTTTCAATCTCCTTCCGATACGGCCTCTCGACGGGGCAACGGCGTGGGCAATAATTCCCGAGGCCATAAGGCGCGCGCCACAAGAACACGAGACGATCGTCACCTTTGAGATAGGGAATCAGACACCGCAGTACTTTTCGTGCTGCTCATAAATGTAGTTATCCGTCATGCCCGCGATGTAGTCGCAGACAATGCGCGCCAGAGGCTCCTGCTCGGCCTTCTCCTGATAACTCGACGGTAGTTTTTCCGGCTGCTTCATCCAGAGATCGAAGAGTTCCGCGATAATGCGTTCCGCATCGTCTTTTTCCGGTTCGAGAGCGGAGCTGAAATACAGGTTCTGATAAAGGAACTCTTTGGTCTGCCGCCGCTCCTGCTCGATCTCGGGACTCAATCCCGCGATCCGCGTTCCGCAGACGCGCACATCTTCCACAGTTGTCAGGCCAGCCGCTTTTATATGCTGCTGGGTATTCCGAATCAAGTCTCCCGCCCAGCGGTCCAGCACACGCCGCAAGGCTTCATTGAACTGCAGTTTCTCAGCCGCGTCGGGATAGCGCTCTTCCGCTTCGCGCAGAAACCCGGCAAAAACCGGTAATCCCTCGCGGATTTGCTCCAGAGTCAGCAGCCGGGCTTCGTATCCGTCATCGAGGTCAGCGCTGGCGTAGGCAATCTCGTCGGTGATGTCGATGAGCTGGGCTTCTAGTGGCGGCCGGCTTCCCAGCAGATATTCGGTGAGTTCGGGATGTTCGGCGGCATCGTAATCGCGAGAGTGCTTGATGATCCCCTCGCGCACTTCGAACGTCAGGTTCAGACCGCGAAACGCAGCATAGCGAGTTTCGAAGTCCTCGACGATCCGAAGCGCATGCAAGTTGTGGTCGAAAAAGAGCCCATGCTGACGCATGGCGGAATCGAGGGCCTTTTCTCCCGCATGCCCGAACGGCGGATGCCCGATGTCATGCACCAGGGCCAGCGCTTCCACCAGATCAACATTCAATCCCAGTTGCGCGGCAACGGTGCGTGCGATCTGCGCCACTTCAATGGTATGGGTGAGCCGGTTGCGAAAATGATCGGAGTAGCGGCGGGTGAAGACTTGGGTCTTGGCTTCCAGCCGGCGAAACGCGCGCGAATGAATCACCCGGTCGCGGTCGCGCTGAAAGTCGTTGCGGTAAGGATGTTGCTGTTCAACATGACGGCGTCCGCGCGAATTCTCCACGCGAACAGCGTAGGGAGCGAGGGATTGAATCATTGAATCATTTAGCGATTGAGTCATTCAAACAACCGCGAGAGGGATCGAATTCCAATGATCCGATGATTCAATGTATCAATGATTCAATTCCTTTACTTGTTTTCCTGCTCCCTCGCCAGCCGCACCTTAGCCGATTCCAGCTTCTTCTGCGCTCTGGCCAGGGCGTCCTGGTCCACTTCCGGAGCCACCGTCTTGTTCCATTCGTCCACCGCGCGCTCCCAGTGCGAGGCGGCCAGTTTCAGACGGCCGGTCTTCTGGTACAGATCACCCAAGTGCTCCTGCACCGTCGGATCCGCGCCCATCACGTGCTGTGAGGCTTTGATCAGGTTATCTTCCGCCAGGTCATATTTGCCCAGCTTGAAATAGGCCCAGCCCAGGGAATCCAGATACGCTCCGTTGGCCGGATCCATCTCAACCGCCTTCTTGATCATCCCCAGTGCTTCATCCAGCTTGACGCCGTGGTCGGCGAGCATATAGCCGAGATAGTTCAGCACCCCGGCGTTCTGTGGATCGCCATCCAGCATTTTGCGAAAAAGGTCCTCCGCCTGGTCGTACTTCTTCTGCCGCTCATAGCCGGATGCGCGCAGGAAGGTGATCGTCGCCTTGTCCTCAGGCTTAGTGGAGAGTTCGTCTGCCTTGTCCAGTGCGGCTTCCGCCTCAGACCAGCGCTTTAGGCGGCTGTACATGGTCGCCAGGTTGATGTAAACCTCGCGGTCTTCGGGCGTGCCTTTCAAAAACGATTTCACCTGCTGCAATGCGGCTTCGGTCTGGCCTGCATCTGCCAGCTGCCCGGCATAAACCATCTTCAGGTCGCGGTCTTTGGGCAGCTTCTGGGTCGCTTCCTTGGCGGCGTCGGTGGCTTTCTGCCACTGCTTCGCTTCACGGTAGGTATCAATGATCTGCTGATAGCCGCGCTTGGCGCTGTCGTCCCCGAGCGCTAGCATTTTCTGAAACGTCTCGATCGCCTGTTGCTGGTTGCCACTGTCGCGATAAACCGTCCCCAGGCGTTCCAGGAAAACGGTGCGGTTTTCCTGATCTTCCTGGCTGTACTTGTTGTCGGCCTTCTCGGTCCTCTTTAACAGGGCCTGCAATTCCTGTGCGGCCTCGTCGTAGCGGCCCTGCGCCTGGTAGATGGACGCCGTGTCGTAAGAAACCTGGTCGGAATCCTGCACCATGGATCCCGCTTTTTTCAGGTTTTGCAGCGCCAGATCCAGCTTGCCCTGCTTGCGGTAAATCTCCGCTATGCGGATGTAAGTCCTGGCATCTTCCGGGTTGGCGTCGGCGATGATCTTGTATTGTTCGAGCGCCCGGTCTGTCTGGCCATCATTCTGCAGGCTGTCAGCCAGACCGCGGATCGCATCCAGGTTGTCGCGGTCGAGTGCGATGGCGTGCTGGTAGGCGTCAATCGCCTTTTTGTAGTCTTTCTGCTGGTCGTAGGTCTCGCCCAGTACCGCGTAAAGCTTTGCGGAGCGAGTGCCCTCGGGAACTGAGGCCAGTGTTTCCGCGGCCTTCGCGGCGTCACCCTCTTCGTTGTACAGCATGGCCAGCGCGGTCACGGCTTCTTCGGAATCCGGCGCCAACTTCGCCGCCGTCTTTTCCTCTTCCTCAGCTTTTCGCAGCTGGTTATCTGCGTGATACAAGCGGCCCAGCATGATGTGGTCGTCCACGCTGCTGGGGTCGAGTTTGATGATCTGCTCATATTGCTCGATGGCCAGCTTGAGTACGCTGTCTGAATCGCGGCTGCCCCCCTGTATCTCTCCTAGAGAACGCAGGTAGATGTGCCCCAGCAGGCGGTGTGCTTCAAGGTTTTGCGGATCGCGCTTCAGAATGTCCTGCGCCTCACCCACGGCATCCTTGATGCGGCCAGTCCTAGCGTAGATTTCGGCCAGCCCAGAGCTCAGATATTCCGAAGTTGGATCGGCCTCGATGGCCAGCCGGTACTCTTCTATCGCTTTGCTCACCAGGTCGCTGCGGCCATACGCCGCCATTTCCTCTTCGTACATGTGGGCCATGGTGAAGTGATAGTAGGCAGCGGCTTTATCCACTTTGCGTGGCGCAGACTGAGCGGCGTCGGAAGGCTTCGCTGACGTCGTTCCTGCAGACGCCGAACTCGAGGCCGGCTGCTGGGCAGCGGCCAAACTTGTGAGGAGAAACAGGGCAAGAATACTTTTCATGAAATACCTATAGCACTCCCAATAGCGATTGGATGCCGAACCACTGCCACTGGGTGCTTCCGTCTATTTTACCCTGCCCGGAGAGCAGGTTGCGAAAAACCAGGGTAACGAAAGAATCGGGTCATCGGGTCATCGAGTTCGCGAAGCGGCGAGCGGCGTTACCCGGCGCCGTGTGGGTCGGACACTCTTGTCCGACACTCTTGACCTAAGGTTTTAGATCGGGTTTTAGATCGCCCGATGACCCAATCACCAGGTCACCCGATGTCCTAGTGTCGGAAGTGCCTCACCCCGGTGAAGATCATCGCCAGCCCCAGCCGGTCAGCGGCTTCAATCACTTCCTGATCGCGGACTGATCCGCCCGGTTGAATGATTGCCGTCGCGCCGGCTTTCGCGATCTCCTCCACCCCGTCTGGAAAAGGAAAGAACGCGTCGGAGGCCGCCACCGTGCCCTTCAGCGGCAGCACGGCTTTCTGCGCGCCCAAACGGCAGGAATCCACACGGCTCATCTGTCCAGCGCCGACGCCCACGGTTTGTCCGTCGCGCGAGTAGAGTATGGCGTTCGATTTTACGTGCTTGCAAACTTTCCAGGCGAACAGCAAGGCGCGCTTCTCTTCCGGCGTGGGCGGGCGTTTGGTGACCACCTTAAGATCAGTCTCCTGCAATTGATGCAGGTCAGCATCCTGCACCAGCATTCCTCCCGAGACATTCTTCAGCACCCACTTCTGCGGGCTGTGCGTGATCTCGACCAGTCGCAAGTTTTTCTTGGCCGAGAATCTTTCAACTGCCGCTCTTTCGAAAGCCGGAGCGGCAATCACTTCCAAGAACAGCTTTGCCATTTCCTCGGCGGCCGCAACATCCACTGGCCGATTGACCCCGATAACTCCTCCAAACGCCGAAACTGGATCGCATTCCAGGGCGCGCTTGTAGGCCTCCGCCAAAGTCTTGCCAGTTGCCGTGCCACTCGGGTTGGTGTGTTTGATGATGGCGCAGACCGGTTCTTCAAATTCCTGTGCCACGTCCCACGCCGCCTGCAAGTCCACAATGTTGTTGTAAGAGAGTTCCTTACCCTGCACCTGGCGAGCATTGGCGACGCCCGTGCCCGAGCCGTCGGAATACATCGCCGCTTTCTGATGCGGATTTTCTCCATATCGCAGATCCGCGACCTTGAAAAACGAAAGCCGCAGCGTCTGGGGAAAGCCTTCGGCGTGGTGAAGCTGGGAGCTGCCGTTGGTACTGACTCGCTCCAGAGTCGAAGCAATCGCGGAATCGTAGGCCGCAGTGGTCGCGTAAGCCTTTTGCGCCAGCCGCCATTTGGTCTCAGACGAAAGCGCGCCGCCAGACTTGAACATCTCTTCCGCGATAGCGTCGTAATCCGCCGGGGAAGTGACCACCGCCACATCATGAAAATTCTTGGCCGCCGAGCGGATCATCGAAGGCCCGCCGATATCAATATTTTCGATCAACTCCTCGAAATGCACGCCCGGCTTGGCCGCCGTCTTCTCAAACGCGTAAAGATTGACCACGACCATATCAATCGCCTGAATGCCGTGCTGGGCCACAGCCGCTCGGTGAGAAGCGTCTTCGCGCCGGTACAGAATTCCGCCGTGGACTTTGGGATGCAAGGTCTTCACCCGCCCGTCGAGCATTTCGGGGAATCCGGTGATTTCGGAAATGTCCTTCACCGCAATCCCCGCGTCGCGCAGTAACTTAGCGGTTCCGCCAGTCGAGATCAGCTCAACTCCCATGCCGGAAAGTTTGCGGGCAAAGTCGGCCAATCCCGTCTTGTCGGTGACGCTGAGGATGGCGCGCTGAATGTGGGTCGGACTCTGCGGCATGGCTGGCCTCGGTTCTGGAAGATGACAGCTGGAAATTTTATCAGCAACCAGGGATCGGTGGCGGGGGCCTCGCAAGGATGCGCACATCAGGGATCCGAGTTAAGATGCTCCGGTTTGATGTCGGCGAAAAACTAATGATCAAGAATCTGGCGTTGGCCGTTTCGTTATTGCTTTGCTCTTCGCTTATTTCTGCAGCAGGCGAGAAGAAGACTTCCGATTGCGACCTCGCGGCAACGACTGAGAGGGGTAGGTCGATGGAGGAGTACGACGTAGCCTCCTGGCATGCCACCGATGCCTTCCTGGCGATGAAACCGGCCGAAGGAAGTACACGCTACTACTTCGCGAAGAAGGGGGACTCCGGGTGGATCGTGGTCTTCGGAAAGTTCAACCAAGCCCGGGATCGGTTCCTGCTGGTGTATGAGGCCGTCCAAGGCTCGCGACCGGAGGACTTCAGCGTGGCTAAGCACGATCCGCCGGTTGAAGACACAGGCTTTTATCTGGCCGCTGCAAACGCGACAGAGAAGGCGCTAGCGGACTTTCCGCTCGAGAAGCGCCCGTATAACACTTATGTGCTTCCAAGAGCCGACGGTCAGCTCTATGTCTATGTGCTGCCCGCTACCAACGAGAACGGTGTCTATCTTCTGGGCGGCGACATCCGTTACCTGTTTTCAGCGGACGGCAATACCATCCTCGACAGACATCCCATGCACAAGACGATCCTGGTGTTCGACACGAACAAGAAATCTGAGGAGGTCAAGAAGCTTGAAGCTGGCTTTCATACGCACGTTTTGAGCAATTGCCCCGAGGATAGTGACGTATTTTACGTACTGGCGCGCAAGCCCTCTATCCCTGAATATGTTGGAACAATGGACAAGAAGATGTACGTGATTGAGACGGACGGAACCATCCTACTCGGGAAGTAAACGAAGTTCGGGAGCGCAAAACCTTCTCACGGCCCAGCTTACGTTTTCGCCTTAGCCGTCAGTTTTACCTTGCCATCCGCCACGTCCACGCTATACTCGACGGCCTGGCAGCCGTATTGTTTGCGGAGTTGATCGGTTTTCTTCTGCACGAAAGAACTAAAGCTTTCGAGCGACCCAGAGACATTTTCCCCAGCCTTTTTCTTGGCATCGCTCAATGCGATAAACAGCCGTTCGACGTTCTCGCGCTCCGCCCCGGGATCGGCGCAATACACCACGAAGGGTTCGGCTGCCGCGACCTCGCCGTGGGCATGACTGAGCCCATAGACTTTGTGCTCCGGTTCGCGCTCTTCCGGCCTCACTCCCTGCACCGCCAGCAGGGCATCCTGGGGACGGCGATACCCTTCCTCCCGAATCCGTGATTTCTTGCGCCACAGGTCGCTATAAATCGCGTAGCGCTGCGCGATCGCATTGTAGCGGTAGCGCTGGGGAAAACTCATGTGGCCGCCGCCATCGGAAAACTTGCGCAGCAGGGCCAGCACCTTCCACTCCAGGTCGGAGGGCGGTTTCTTCTTCGGATTGCTGAAGAAAATCTCGTACTCGATCTTGAGCCGCCGCAGTTGCGACTCCAGAGCGCCTAGTTCCTCATCAACGGTCATGAGTGCCCCAACTGCAGTCTAGGGTAGATCGTCCGAATGGACGAGGTACCAGTTGGACACAACAGGGATGGAACCAAAGTAAGTAAAGCAGCTGCTAGCCACTAGCTCTTAGCTTCTGGCTTGCAACTCGCACTGACCTGCGAGATCTGAGCGGGCCGCTTTGAGCCGAAGACGGTCAACAAGCGATTTGGAGAAGCTATTGTCCCGCCGAAGAAAAGGGTTTGCACCGTCGATGCAATACGATCGTTGAAAATGGGGGCCGCTAATAGCTAGAAGCCAGCAGGTAGTAGCCGCTTTCTTACTTCATCGCCATCTTCTTGATCATCGCCAGCACCAGCTTGCGATCGCTGTCATTCAGGCTGCCGGAATAGCGCCGAATCTGGCTCAGGAAGCGGAGTTCGTCATCCGAGAGCTGGGGCAGCGTCTTCGAGCCGTTGCTGTTCCCGGGTTCGGAGAAGAAATGTGAGAGCGGGCACTCCATGGCTCCGGCGATTTTCGACAGCGTGTCGAGGGAAGGGACAGTGTGTCCATTCTCGACCCGAGACAGATAGCAGCGCAACAAGCCAGTGCGCTTTTCTATGTCCCCTTGCGACATCCCCCGTTGCAACCGGAAATTTCGGATTGTGATGCCAATATCCATGCGAAGGAGTCAGCGTGCATAGTAACCAGAGTAGTACCTGTTGGCAAGCGAAAATTTATGATAACTGCCAGCTCTCAGCCGTCAGCTCTCAGCCATCAGCAAAATCGCCGGGCTGCGAAGCTCTTCGAAAGATCCGCAAAGCTTTGCTGTCTTTCCGCCCAGCACTCGTCGCACACACTAAAAGCCACTGTTCCCAGCGTTGACCGTGCTTTTCCACACCCAACATCTCAGACGTTCTACTTCTTCAGCGTGCTAGCGAGGAAGTTAACCGTCTTGTTCCATGCGTCGGCCGCGTCGGCGGCCCGGTATCCGTCTTTGTTGTTGGGATTTTCAAACGCGTGTCCGGCATCGGGATAGATGGTGACGTCTATCTTTTTACCCAACTTGTCCAGCGTCTCGCCGAACTTCTTGACATCGTCGGGAGTAATCCCGCGGTCGAGCCCACCGAAAAGCCCCAAGATGGGAGCGTTGATTTTACTGATCGCCGCCGGGTCCGTCGCCAAGTGGCCGTAGTTAATGACATCAGCCGCCAGCTTCGGTTCCTCAAGCGCCAGATCGAGCGCGTAACCGCCGCCCATGCACCAGCCAATCGCCCCGATCCGGTCTTTCTTCACGTTCGGTTGCGACGCCAGGAACTGGAAAGCTGCCTCTAGGTCGCGCTTGGCGCGGTCTTCCGGCACTCCGCGCATGAGCTCGTGGGCTTCATCCGGAGTGGCCGCAACTTTGCCGCGATACAGGTCGATTGCAAGCGCCGCGTAGCCCTCACCCGCCAGCTTCGAGGCCTGTTCCTTCACCCAATCGTTCAAGCCCCAGTATTCGTGGATGACAACGATGCCGGGGAAGGGGCCTTTTCCCTCAGGCGTGTAGAGGATGCCTTTAACTGTCTCGTCTCCGCTCTTGTAGCTGACCTCTTTCGAGGTAGCGCCGAGCGCTGATATCGCGAGCAACAGAGTTATGCAGCAGATTAAAAAAATAGTTTTCATGGCAGTCCTCCGCGGAACAAACCTTTCAGCTCTTAGCCGTTAGCTCTTAGCCAAACCGCTGGGCTTCAGCTAAAAGCTAAGAGCTAGAGTTCCAATTCCATATACAGCGCGCCCGCAATCGGATTCTCCCGATACGGCGCAATCTCGTGGAATCCGAGCTGCCGGTACATGACCACCGCCGCCCGCATCATGGGCTCGACTGTATCTAGGCGTAATTGTTTGTAACCGATCCGCTGTGCGTCGGCGATGATACGTTCGGCGAGCGCCCGCCCCAGTCCTTTGCCACGAAACTGCGGACGCACAAACAACCGTTTCATTTCGCAGATACCGAGATCCAGCTTATGCAGCGCGACACTTCCGGCAGGAGTGGCCTCATGCGTAGCCAGCAGCAACCGGCCCTCCGGCGGCACGTAGGCCCCAGGAAGTCCAGCGAGTTCCTTGTCGAAACTCTGGAAGCAGAGGCTGAACCCGAGAGAGTGCGCGTATTCCAGAAAAAGTTCCCGAATGACCGCAATCTGCTCCGGCGACTCCGCCTGGCGCACGTCAAAAGCTTGAACCACAGAGGGCACAGTGGTCACCGAGGAAGAATCTTGCAATGCAGGTTTGAGAGACTCAGACATCCTTGTGATCCTCTGTGTCCTCCGTGGTAAAGGCTTTGCCTCTACCCCATCAGCATCCCGCCGTTCACGTTCAGCACATGCCCGGTAATATATCCCGCATCTTCGGAGGCGAGGAATGCCACACACTTCGCGACCTCCTCGGGAGTCCCCACCCGCCCCAGCGGAATCATTTTAAGCGCGCTCTGTCTGATTTCATCGGACAAGGCAGACGTCATCGCGGTTTCGATGAATCCTGGGGCTACGGCGTTGCAGGTGATATTCCGCGATCCGATCTCGCGGGCCACCGCCATCGTCAGCCCGATCAGTCCCGCCTTCGACGCCGCGTAGTTTGCCTGGCCCGCCTGCCCCATCTGCCCGAAAATCGAGGTGATGTTGATGATCCGTCCCCAGCGTTGCTTGAGCATGGATCCGATCGCCTGTTGGGTGCACAAATACGCCGAAGTCAGGTTGGTGTTGAGCACCGCGTCCCAGTCAGCCCGTTTCATGCGCAGGATGAGCTGGTCGCGCGTGATGCCAGCATTGTTCACCAGAATGTCGATCTTGCCGAACTCGGCGACCACAGCTTTGAACGCCGCCTTGACTTGTTCTTCGTTCTCCACGTCCGCCACGAAAGCACGGGCGGGGACGCCCGTGCCCCCATAGTCAGGCGGATTTGGGGGCACGGGCGTCCCCGCCCGTGCCGCCCGTGCAGCTTCGGTTATCTCCTTGGCGAGTTGATCGAGCTTCTGCTGATTGCGCGCCACCAGCGCCACTCTGGCGCCGCATTTCGCCAACCTCAATGCGCATGCCCGTCCAATTCCTTGTGAAGCCCCGGTAACCAGGGCGACGCGGCCCGCCAGATTCATAGTTGTTTCCTGCAAAGCGGGAATTATAAATGGGCGGGAGCCGGGACGCTTTCCGCCCTGCGCTGCCTGATCTCATTCCGAAACAAATAGCGCAGAATAGGCGGGGCGAGCAGAGTAGTCACGGCAGTCATGAACACCACGATTCCATATGCCGACTGGCTCATGATCCGCGACTGCAAACCCACCAGCGCGACGATCAGTGCGACCTCGCCACGCGGCATCATGCCCACTCCCACGCGAAACACCACCGGCCAACCTTCGCTGAGCAGCGGCAGACCGCAGCCGATCACCTTGGAAATCACAGCCAGCAGCGAGATCACAATCGCAGCCAGCAGCAGATTGCCCGTGAACAGCCGCGGGTTGAGCCGGGCGCCGATGTCGAAAAAGAAAAAGGGCGCCAGAAACGCAGTGATGCCGCCGACTCGGGGTATCAGCTCCCAGCGCTCCGCATAGTCGGCGAACATCAGTCCAGCAAAAAACGCGCCGACAATTGCGGCCATCCCGATCTTGGCCGCCAGCCAGGACAGAAACAGGCAGATGGCAAGAGCGATCACCAGCGACGCGTTCCGCGTAGTCAGGCGCGCCACTCGGGGATGAATGCGATGGACAATGTGCGGCGCGACGAACATCATAAACAGCGCAAAGGCAACCGCCTCGGCAGTCAGCACGCCCAGGTGCAGCCATTGCACGCCTGCGCTCGAGGCTGAGCCGGCGACGGCCGCCAATACCACCATGCCAATGACGTCATCAAACACCGCCGCCGCCAGAATGATCTTTGCCGTGCGCGTGGCGAGCACGTTCATGTCGCCCAGAACCCGCGCGGTGATTCCCACACTCGTGGCTACCATGGCTGCGGCCACGAAAACCGATTCCAGAGTGGCGTCTCCGCGCAATTTCATATAGCCGAAGCCGAGTACAAACGGCAACAACACCCCGGCCACGGAAACCAGCAGCGCCTTGCGGCTGACGCGAATCAACTCGCTGGGGCTGGTTTCAAGGCCGGCACTGAAAAGTACAAAAATTACTCCTATTTCAGCGACCGAATGCAGTGTATCGCTCGCAGGGATCCATCCCAGAGCGTAGGGGCCAAGCGCAAGCCCGGCGAGAATCTCTCCCGGGACGGCGGGCAGTCCCAGCCGCTCGAAGATTTCTCCGACCAGTTTCGCGGCCACGAAAATGACGAAAAACTGGAGTAGTAGTTGTTCGGGCCCGCTTGCAGTTGCCATGGGCGTCTCGATCACCTGATCGCAGGATATGAGAAGGCTGATGTGCCCGCAACAAAACTCGCACAACGCGGAAGAGCGGCGAGCGCGTTCTTGCCCCTAACCTCCGCCGCGCCGGTCCGTCCAATGATTGAGTCGGAAAATGCAGAATTTACGAAAACTGGGGCTTTTGCTGGCGCTGGCGTCCTCCGCGCTGGCGCAGCCGCCTGCGCACGACCCGATCTCGCTTGAGCTCGACACTTCCGAGGCTGACGCCGTGCTTGCGATACTGAATGCCAATGCGGCCAACCAGGCCGTCACAGCGGAAGCCTGGCAGCGGGTGTTCGCCTCCGTGCCGTATCAGCGCCTGAAGAAACGCGAAGCCTCGATGCGGCGGGAGTTTTCAGACGACGATTTCAAACATTTTGTCCTCTCGCCCGAACTCGCCGGCAAGCGGGATGCACTGGCGCAAACACTGGAGCGTTGGAAGCGCGCTGACCTGCGTTCCGCAGCATCGAGGATCCTGCCCTATTTGCCTGCTGACGCCCGGATTCGCGCGAGCGTTTACCCCGTGATCAAACCGCAGTCCAACAGTTTCGTTTTTGAGACCGACACTGACCCGGCCAGCTTTCTCTACGTCGATCCGGAGAAGTCGCGAGCGTCATTTGAAAACACCGTCGCCCATGAGATGCACCACATCGGGCTCGCCAGCGCGGCGAAGGCCTACGGGAAGATTGCCGACGCCGTCCCTGAACCCCAAGGCTCGGTGCTGAACTGGATTACCGCATTCGGCGAGGGTCTGGCCGTATTGGCAGCCGCGGGCTCTGCCGATGTCGATCCGCTGGCCAGCGAACCTGAAGTCGATCGCGTCCGCTGGGACCAGGACATGAAATTCTGGACGCACGAATTCAACGACGTGAACCAGTTCTTCCTCGACATCCTACACGGCGGCTTCAAAGACAAGGACATCATCGCGCACGTTGGCTATCATTTTTTTGGATATCGCGGCGCGTGGTATCAGGTTGGCTACAAGATGGCCGTCGTGGTTGAAAGGAAATACGGCCGTCCGGCACTCCTCGAAGGCATGACCGACCCTCGCAAGCTGCTTCTGCGCTACAACCAGGCAGCCGCCGAGATCAATTCCACAGGCCCGGCGGAAAAGCTGCCACTCTGGAGCGACGAGGTCATTGCGGCTCTGAAATGACCAGCTGAGATTCTTGCTGCAGCTGTTTACTTTTTTTGACTGAGAATAATTGAAACCTGGTGAGGGGAACGCATACCGATAGACGATAGAATGGTCGTGTGAGTGCAGCCGCAACCCCGGCGCCGCCCAAAGTTGACGCGCCCTGGCGCGAATTCACGCTTAAGCAGCGTATCGCCCTCTGGCTGATCACGTGCATACGATTTTCTACCTCCTGGGAAGATGGTTCGCCGGGCAACATCGACGCCCGTCCATTTGTGTATTCCTTCTGGCACAACTGCATGATTCCGGCAATGTACTTGTGCCGCGACCTGCAAATTCGCGTGATGAGCAGCGACAGCTTCGACGGAGAGTACACCGGCCGCATCATGCAGAGGTTTGGGTTCGTCAAAGTGCGCGGCTCGAGTTCCAAAGGCGCGATCCGGGCCCTGTTGGGAATGCGGCGGGAACTGGAGCAAGGTTGGGCAGTGGCCTTTACCATTGATGGCCCGAAAGGCCCTCGCTACGTGGCGAAGCCCGGCCCCGTAGTTCTGGCTCGCACCACCGGCGTCCCTATGTCCGCTTTCCACATCGCGCTCGACCGGGCGTGGATTCTCAAAACCTGGGACGGCTGCATGATCCCCAAGCCGTTTACCCGCGCTCTGTTCCGAGGGAGCCGGCAAATACCCGTTTCGCCGGACGGGGATGACGAACTGTCCCTGAAGGAATTGCAGTCTGCGCTGGATCGGGTTCGGGTCTTCGCCGAGGAGAACGTTCACAAAGTGGGAACTCCACAGTTTCCGGTTCGTAAAAGCGGTTGATCATGTTGGGGGCAGGGGCCCTCACCCGCCCTGCCGCGCCCCGCTCGTATCCGCGGCGAGTGTTAAAATCTGATTTCTCTTGAATCCCATGCCCGCAACCATTCTCGACGGAAACAAAATCGCAGCTGAAATTCGTGGCGAAGTCGCCGCCTCCGTGAAGTCCATGTCCGCCGCGGGAATTCGTCCCGGACTCGCCGTCGTGCTCGTCGGCAATAATCCCGCCTCTGAGATTTACGTTCGTGGCAAGGTCAAAAGCTGCGAGGAAGTTGGCATCTACAGCGAGCAACACACGCCATCCGCGAGCGTCACCACCGAAGAGCTGCTGGAACTCGTCGCTGACCTGAATCGCCGCGACGAAATTGACGGCATCCTCGTGCAACTGCCGCTGCCCGCGCAGGTGGATTCGAAGAAGGTGCTGCAGGCGGTTGATCCCGCAAAAGATGTGGACGGCTTTCATCCCATGAATGTCGGTTTTCTCTCGACCCAGCGCCCAGGCCTGGTGCCGTGCACGCCGGCAGGAATCATGGAAATGCTGGAGCGCAGCCACATCAAAATCGCCGGCCAGGAGGCGGTAGTCGTCGGCCGCAGCGACATCGTCGGCAAGCCCATGGCCATGTTGTTGCTGAACGCCAACGCCACCGTGACCTTCTGCCATTCGAAAACCCGCGACCTGCCTGCCGTCTGCCGCCGCGCCGACATTCTAGTAGCCGCGATCGGCCGCGCCGGAATGATAACGCGAGATTTCGTTCGTCCCGGCGCAACTGTGATCGATGTTGGCATGAACCGCGTCACCGATCCAGCCGAATTCGCCGCGCTCTTCGCGGGAAATGCCAAGCGCGAAGAAGGGTTCCGCACCAAAGGTTCAACCCTGGTCGGCGACGTTCATCCCGAGGTCGCAGAAATTGCCGGAGCAATCACTCCAGTGCCAGGTGGAGTCGGCCCGTTGACCATCGCCATGCTGATGTCAAATACGGTGAAAGCCGCAAAGATGCGGCGCGGCAATCAAGTGGTAGAGTTATCGCGGGCATAGAAGGCAGCCGCGGATTTCGCGGACACGCGCGGATACCGTAGTAAGAAGGACTTAGAACCAAAGAGTTATCCGCGTTGATCCGGGTAAATCCGTGGCCGCTTTTGATTTTCTGTGCGAGAGGAACGATGCTCAAAATCGGACTCACAGGCGGTATCGCTTCCGGAAAATCGTTAGTCAGCCAAATCTTCACCGAACTCGGCGCGCACTCCATTGACGCCGACGAGATCGCGCACGAACTCATGCGTCCCGGCGAATCTGTCTATGATGAAGTTGTCCAGAAGTTCGGCAATGAAGTCCTGAATCCGGATAAGACCGTCAACCGCGCCCGCCTGGCCGAGCTTGCCTTCGACAAGCGCCGTCCGCGAATCTACGAGCTAAATCGCATCGTGCATCCCGGAGTCATCGAGAAATACGAGCAGTGGATGGAAAGTTTCCGCAGCCGCGAACCCGACGCAATCGTAATGCTCGAGGCTGCTTTGCTGCTGGAAGCCGGCCTGCGCAAACGTTTCGACCGCATCATCGTTGTCACCTGTAAGCCGCAACAGCGGATAGAGCGCTGGGCGCAAAGACATAAACTCGACGCCGACACCGCGCGCGAGGAAGTCACTCGCCGCATGATGGCCCAGGCCCCGGAAGAAGCCAAAATCCAGGCCGCCGACTACGTAATTGACAACAGCGGCACCGTAGAAGAAACCAAGAACCAGGTCCAGGAAATCTACCAGACTCTACGCACCCAGGCCGTACCTGCTCCCGCGCATCCGTGAGCACTTTGCGACTCCGCGGCGTGGCGCGTAGCATCTAATTTGCCATGCAGGTAGCCACCGCAGTTTCGAGTCTGAGACCCAAACTCGCCTTCAGCGAGATCCTCAGCTTCGCGGTTGAGACTTTCTGCAGCAACAAAGTGCGCTTCCTGCTCAC
>WNFE01002294.1_pt1 | contig 20093 bp, 16 predicted proteins | sample 5400451 | NCBI WGS metagenome assembly WNFE01 (sample SAMN13153344, study PRJNA577476) | soil metagenome | isolation source: 200 cm saprolite under Douglas fir tree site 2 hole 2 | place: USA:California | collected 2015-04-18
GACCATCTCGACCACGTATTCGTCGTCGACGGTGGAGCTGCGGGAGGCCTTTGATCTCCTGAGCCAAGGCCGGGTCAAGGTGGACGGCCTCATCACGCACAGGCTCCCGCTGGCCAGGCTCGCCCACGCCGTCGAGCTGATGCAAAGACAGGAAGCCGTGAAGGTATACATCACCCCATGACGCGCTTCGATCGGCTGGCCAGCGCCTCTGACCACACCAAGCGTGTCGAGCTCACGGCCAACACGCACGCCACGCGCCCTGAGCGGGTGGCCAGCGCTCCCGACCACACCACGTGTGTCGAGCTCCCGGCCAACACGCACGACGACACCGCGCGCCGCGAACGGGTGGCCAGCGCTCCCGACCATCCCCCAAGCGCCAATGCAATGGCGCGCCCGCCACGGGCGCGCAGGCGCAAAAATGGGGGAGTGCGGGGGCCATTTCGAGGCCCCCGCAGCTGAATGACCTCTAAGCATGTCGTCATCGGCACCGCGGGCCATATCGACCACGGCAAGACCTCGCTCGTCAAGGCGTTAACCGGGACGGACACCGACCGGCTGCCCGAGGAGAAAGCGCGCGGCATCACCATCGACCTGGGTTTCGCCTTCCTCGAAGAGCCCGGCGGCCTCACGATGGAGATCGTGGACGTGCCGGGCCACGAGCGCTTCGTCAAGAACATGCTGGCGGGCGTGGGAGGCATCGACCTGGCGCTCCTCGTCATCGCGGCCGACGAGGGTGTGATGCCCCAGACCCGCGAGCACCTCGCCATCTGCCAGCTGCTGCGCATCAAGTCCGGGATGGTCGCGCTGACCAAGACCGATCTCGCGGATCCCGACTGGACCGAGCTGGTCAAGGATGACGTCGCTCGGCTCCTCGACGGCACCTTTCTCGCGGGCTGCCCCGTCGTTCCCGTGTCCGCGAAGACCGGGGAGGGGCTGCCCGAGCTGCGCCAGACGCTCGCGCGGCTCGCCGCGGAGGTGCCGGGACGGCCGACCGATCAGAACGCCCGGCTCCCGGTCGACCGGGTCTTCACGGTCAAGGGCTTCGGCACCGTGGTCACGGGCACGCTGATGGCCGGCAAGCTCGCCGTGGACGACAGGATCGAGATCTTTCCGAGAGCGCTCCAGGCCAAGGTGCGGGGACTCCAGGTCCACGGCCACGCGGTGCAGACCGCGCAGGCGGGTCAGCGCACCGCCGTGAATCTCCAGGGTGTCGAGCGCGCGGCGGTCGAGCGCGGCGACGTCGTCGCGCCGCCTGCGGCGCTGGTGCCGACACTCCTGGCCGACGCGACGCTCGAGCTCCTGGCCGAGGCTCCGCGGCCGCTCAAGGCGCGTGACCGCGTGCGCTTCCACGTCGGCACCCACGAGGTGATGGCGCGCGTGCTGCTCGTCGACAGGCAGGAGGTCACGCCCGGCGACGTCACGTACGGCCGTTTCCGTCTCGAAGCCCCGGTCTGCGCGCTGCCCGGCGACCGCTACGTCATCCGCTCGTACTCGCCCATCGTCACCATCGGCGGCGGCACCGTGCTCGACGTAGCGCCGCCCCGCTTCAAGCGAAAGAGCGGCGCCCTCGGCGACCACCTGCGCCTCCTCGAGACGGCGGCGCCGGCCAGCGTGGTCGAGGAGCACCTTCGCCAGGCAGGGGCGGCGGGGCTCCGCGCGGCCGACCTGCGCGCCCGCACGCCCTTCGGGCCCGAGCGCCTTCGCGCGCTACTCGATGAGCTGCAGCAGTCGGGCGCGGTGACGGCGGTCGACCGGGAGTGGTACGTGCACAGCGAAGCGAGCAATCGCCTCCGCTCGCAGACGCTGGCGATACTCGAGGAGTTCCATAGCCAGAACCCGCTGCGCGCGGGAATCTCCCGCGAGGAGCTGCGCAGCCGCGCGGGCCACGCGCAGGAGAAGGTGTTCGGCCAGCTGCTGGCTGCGCTCGAGGCCGAGGGCGTCGTCCGGAGCGACAGGGACCAGGTCCGTCTGCAGTCGCATGCCATCCGCCTCACGCCCGAGCAGCAGCGCGTCGTCGACGGCCTCGAAGCCGCGTTCCGGGCGGCGGGCGCCGCGCCACCGAGCGCGGAGGAGGCGCTCGGCCGCCTCGGGGTCAAGGGCACGGAGAAGCACGAGCTCTTTCAGCTGCTCGTCGCGGACCGGCGGCTCCTGCGCGTCAAGGAGTCCCTCTTCTTCCACGCGGCGGCGCTCGGCGAAATCCAGGACAAGGTCGTGGCGCACCTCAAGGAGAAGAAGGAGATCGGACCCGCCGACGTCAAGGACCTCCTGGGCGTCAGCCGGAAGTACGCCATCCCCCTCATGGAGTACCTGGACTCGCAGCGCGTCACGGTCAGGCAGGGCGAGCGCCGCGTCCTGCGCTCGGCGCAGCCGGGATAGGTCCGCGGACGGGCCGATCCCGCGCGTTGACAAGGGCAGGTGGTACGCGTACGGTAAGGGGGCTTTAGCCTCAGGAAAGGAGCGTCGCCATGTTCGGTCTGGGTTACCAGGAACTGCTGGTCATCCTCGTCATCGTCCTCGTGCTATTCGGGGGGAGCAAGCTCCCGGATCTGGCCCGCTCGCTCGGATCGAGCGTCAAGGAATTCAAGAAGGGCGTGAACGAGTTCAAGGACGACGCGTCGGCGGCGAAGAAGGACGACGACAAGAAGGCCTGACACGCCCGTAGCCTCCACCACGACATTCCTCTCCTCGACCGCCTGTGCCCCCTGATCGCTACGCCGTCGGGATTGACCTGGGGGGCAGCAAGTTGCGCGGCGGACTCGTGAGCCTCTCAGGTCAGCTCGTGGGGCGTCTCGAGGTGCAGACCGAACCCTGGAAGGGCCCGGCCGGAGTCCTGGCGAACCTCAAGGGCGTGATCAGCCGCCTGGTCGACTCCACCGAGCCCGCGCGTGTCGCCGGCATCGGCATCGCGGCCGCGGGCCAAATCCATCCCAAGACCCAGGCCGTCGTCTACGCTCCGAATCTCGAGTGGGAGAACGTGCCTCTCCGCGACGAGATCGAGTCGGTCTTCGGGCTGCCCGTGTACGTGGACAACGATGCGCGCGCCGCCGCGTGGGGCGAGTACCGCTTCGGCGTCGGCCGCGGCGTGCAGAGTCTCATCGGCGTCTTCGTCGGCACCGGCGTGGGCTCGGGCGCCGTCGTGGACGGCATCCTGCTCCAGGGCGCGGGCAATGCTGCGGGCGAGCTGGGCCACACCCAGGTCGTGCCCGACGGCCTGCCCTGCGCCTGCGGCCGGCACGGCTGCGTCGAGGCCTATGCCTCCGGGCGCGGCTTTGCGAGGCGGCTCGAGGCCGCGCTCGCGGAGGGCATCGAGACCCGGCTCGCCTCGGAGACAGGCGGCGATCCTTCGCGCGTGACGACGGCCCTCGTCGCGCGCGCGGCCGCGGCCGGGGACGCGTTCGCGAAAGCGATCTGGAGCGACGCGGAGCGGTACCTGGGACAGGCCATCGGCAACTACGTCACGCTGCTGAACCCGGAACTCCTCGTCCTGGGCGGCGGGGTGATGACGACCGTGCCCGGCCTGGCCCCGGCGCTCGAGCGGGAAGTCCGGGCTCACGCCACCGTGCTCTCGCGCGATGTCCGCATCGCCCACGCCGGCCTCGGCGACTCGTCGGCCATATTCGGCGCCGCAGACCGCGTCTGGGGTCACGTGTGAGCGCCGCCGTGCGATGGGCGGAGCGCGCGCGATCGCATCTCGGGCGCCACGCGGACGCTCTTCTCGCGGGCGGGCTTGCCGCGCTGACACTCCTGTCCCGCTGGCCGTACCGCGCCCGGATGCTCTACAACTGGGACGCCGTACAGTTCGCGCTCGCGCTGCGCGAGTTCGACGTCGCCAAGCACCAGCCCCACCCGCCGGGGTATCTGCTCTACGTCGCGCTGGGACGCCTGCTGAACAGCCTCGTGGCCGATCCCAACCTGGCCTACGTCTCGCTCGCGATGCTCTTCAGCGCAGCCACGACGATGACCGTCTATTGGCTGGCGCGCGCGCTTTACGACCGCGCGACGGCGGCGTCGGCGGCGGCGCTCCTGGCGGTCAGCCCGCTTTTCTGGTTCTACGGCTCGGTCGGCCTGACCTACGCGGGCGAGGCCTTCGGGGCCTCGCTGGCGGCGGTCTTCGCCTACGGCGCTCTCCGCGGCGACGCCCGCTATCTCTACGGGGGCGCCGTGGCGCTCGGGCTCGCGGGTGGCATCCGCCCGTCGGTCCTCGTCCTGCTCTTCCCGCTCTGCGTCGGCTGCGCCGTGCTGGGTATCGGCGGCGGCATCCGTGGTGCGCGGCGGCTCGCGCTCGCCGTCGCGCTCATGGTGAGCGCCGTGCTCTCGTGGTTCCTCCCCATGCTCTGGCTGACCGGCGGGCTCGACGCGTACCTCCGCGCCTCGTCCCAGCTCTACGGCTCGGTGCTCCTGCCGACCTCCGTGCTGGGCGGCTCGCTCGACGTGACGCTGGCGCAGGCCCGCTACGTCCTGGCTTCCGTGGTCGTCGGCCTGGGGCCGCTGGCCCTGGCCGTTTTCGCGCTGCCGCTCTACGTGCGGCGCGCCGGATGGGGCAGGCGAGAGTGGTTCCTTCTCGCGTGGATCGTGCCGCCCGCGGTCTTCTACACCCTCGTGCACTTCGGCCAGGCCGGGTATGTGCTGACCTTCCTCCCCGGCCTCGTCATCCTGCTGAGCCGCGTGCTCGTCGAGGCCATTGCCGCGGGCTCCGAGCGGCTTCGTCGCCCCAACTGGCGCTGGGGGCTGACCGCGGCCGCGCTCCTCCCGCTCTGCCTCCTGAGCACGAGCTTCTTCGTCAGCGCGCGCCCCGTGCCGCGCCATTTCGACAACCGGAGCGGCGATGCGTGGATCTGGCGCGCGAAAGACGAGGCGCACGACTGGATCATGAGCCGGACGGCGGCGGCGCTGCGTGAGCACGAGGCCGTGATCCGCACCTACGTCGACACGATCCGCGCCGACTACGATCCGGCGGACACGGCACTGCTCACCGAGGTGGGCAATCCGCGATCGTATCCGTGGCTGCGCCACGCGATGTTCTACCTGCCCGAGTACCCGATCTACCAGGTGCAGCTGGGCGAGGAGCTGCCGCGCGGCTTCTATGCGCCGCAGTCGGCCGCGACCATGATTCTGACTCCCGGCTCGACCGTCACGGTCCCGCGCCGCGTGCGCCGGCTCGTCTGGTTCGTGGATCATTGGGATCCGGCCGTACCGAGGCCGCGGGGCCTCAAGGAGATCCCCTTGCCCTACGGCCGCTTCCTCTACGTCCTGCCCTTGGGCAAGGGGCGCGCGGACTACGCGGGCTACACCTTTCTCCGCGACAAGCGGTGAAGGGACGGGGCGCGCTCCTTCTCACCGCCGCAGCGCTGGCCGCCGCTGTCGGGCTCTTCCTCCAGCGTGAGCGGCTCATCGCCGGACACCTCGGGCTGGAGAGCTTTCCTCTCGACGACTCGTGGATCCACTTCCAGCTGGCCCGTAACGTTGCCGAGGGGCGCGGCTTTGCCTACAACCCCGGCGTCCCGGTGTCGAGCTCGACGGCACCGCTCTGGACGGTGATCCTCGCCGGCCTCTTCAAGGTGGGTGGTGTCTACCCCGCGTGGGCCAAGGCGGCAGGTGTCGCGGCCGCGCTCGGCTCCGCGTGGATGGCACGGCGGCTCGCGCTGTTGTGGGCGGGGGACGCTGCGCTCGGCTTGACGGCGGCGCTCGTAACAGCATGGAGCGCGCCCATGGTGTGGGGGGCGCTGTCCGGGATGGAAGTGACGCTCGCCGCGCTTCTCGTGACGGCCGCCCTCGTCGCCCATGTCGAAGGGCGCGTCGCGTCCTCGGCCGCGCTCGTCGGCCTGGCCGTGCTCGCTCGCCCCGAGTCGGCTCTGCTCGTCCCGCTCTTGTGGCTCGCGGGGCCGCTGACCATGAGGCGCTCGGCCGCGGCCCTCGGCATTCCCGCGGTGCTGCTCCTTCCGTGGGTGGCGTTCAACCTGCGGACCTCCGGCACGCCATTGCCCACCACCGCCGCCGCCAAGATCGAGGGCGGGCTGATCGGCCTGCTCGAAGGAGCCCGCGAGTCCGCCACCGTGACTCTCGCCTCCCGGCCCTGGCAGCTGCCCGGGCTCTGGATCTTGTGGCGTCGCGGCGGCCGGGCCTGGGCGCTGCCGGCCTCGATTCTTCTCGTCCACCCGCTGGCGATGGCATTGCTCGCGCCCTACCGGGGGCCCGCTTTCCAGGAAGGACGCTACTCGATTCAGCTCCTGCCTCTGGCCATCGTGGTCGCGGTTGCCTCCCTGGTGGCGCTCTCCTTTCCGGGACGGGCGCAGGGCGAGGGATGGCTCCTTCGCATCGGCATGGCGCTCCTCCTCGCGGCCTCGCTGTCCTCTTTGAGCCCCGGCGCGACGCGCTACGCCTGGGCCGTCCAGAACATCGACGCCATGCAGGTGAACCTCGGCCGCTGGGTGCGCGCGAACACGCCGCCCGAATCCCGGCTGGCGCTCAACGACGTGGGCGCCATCGCCTATCTCGGCCGGCGCGAGGTCATCGACGTCATGGGCCTCGTGACGCCCGCCATCATCCCGTACCGTCGCGACGGTGAGACGGGTGTCCTTCGGTATCTCGAGCGCGCCTGCCCTGACTATCTCATCGTCTTTCCCGCGTGGTTTCCGACCCTCTCGGCCCGAGCGGACCGCTTCACGCCCGTCCACCGGGTCAGGCTGGAGCACAATACCGTCGCCGGAGCCGACGAAATGGTGGTCTACGAGACGATCTGGAACCGCTGGCGCCGCGGTCACGAGGCTTGCCCGGGCAGCGACTAGGCGGGATATACTGGTCGAGTCATGCGTCAGCTGCGGCAAGTGGCGTGCATCTCCATCCTGTCGGGCGCCCTGCTGGGGCTCTGGCCCGCGATCTCGTGGGCCGAGACCTTCCGCTGGACTGATGACCAGGGCGGCACGCACTACAGCCAGAGCCTCTACAACATTCCCGAGCGCTTCCGGTCGAAGGCTCAGCCGCTCTACTTCCCCGAGAGGCCTCAGGCCCCAGTCGCCAGCCCGTCGCCGTCCGAGTCAGGCCCGGCCCAGGGAGCGCGCATTCCCTTTACCCCGGGGAAGCCCATCATCGTCTCCGCCAAGATCAATGGCGGAGGCTCGGTGCAGCTCATGCTCGACACCGGCGCATCGGTCACCGTCATCAATCCGCGCGCGCTCGCCAGCATGGGCATCGGCTCGAGTGAAGCGCTCCGGGGCTCGGTCAAGGGCGCGACGGGAACGGCCGACGTTCTCTTTGTCCCCGTGGCCAGCATCGAGGTGGGCGGCGCTCGCTCAGGTCCGCTCCGGGTTGCGGCGCACGACGTCGATCTCGGCCAGGGCGACGGGCTCCTCGGCCGCGACTTCCTCGATCAGTTCACCGTCAACATCGACAGCACCGCCGGCGTCGTCACGCTGTCCCCCAAGTAGCCAGTCCGTGCCCCTGACTTCGAGGGGCGCGCTGCACCGGCTCCGTCTCCCGGCGGTCGCCCTCCTCGTCCTGTCGCTCGTGACGACTTCCGCGCATGCCCAGCTCTACCGCTGGACCGACGAAAACGGCGAGACTCACTTCGGGCAGGGACAAGAGAGCGTGCCCGAGCGCTACCGCAAGGGTGCGCGCTCGGTCGGCACTGTCGACCCGCCACCGGCTCCATCCGGCCCTGCTGAAGCGACGGTCAACGAGGGCGTCACGCGTATCGCGTTCGCGCCGGGACATCCGATCATGGTGACTGCCAGGATCAACGGGCGCGGGCTCGTCCAGCTCCTGCTCGACACGGGCGCCGACCGGACCACCATAAGCCCGACCGCACTGATGGGGCTCGGCGTGAGCTACCGCGACGCCCCCAAGATCGAGATTCGCGGCGTGACCGGCACGTCGTCCGCATATATCGTGACCCTCGAGAGCCTCCAGGTGGGCGGCGCGCGCGTGGGCCCTCTCAGCGTGGCCTCCTACGACGCCCAGCTCGGCCGCGGCGCCCAGGGTCTCCTCGGGCGGGATTTCCTGAACTACTTCCGCGTCAGCATCGACAGCGCCCGCGGCATCGTCGAGCTCACTCCCAGGTAGGGCCTGAGGCGCGGCCGACCGGCCCGCCGAGCAGGGGCTTTCTTGCCCTAAACGCTTATCGGTGTTACGTTTCCTCCTCTATGGACTACAAGGACACACTCAACCTTCCGAAGACCGCTTTCCCGATGAAGGCCAACCTGCCCAAGCTCGAGCCCGACATGCTCGCGCGCTGGGAAGAGATGGACATCTACGCCCGCATTCGACAGGCTTCGGCAAAGCGGCCTTTGTGGATCCTGCATGACGGCCCGCCCTACGCCAATGGACACATCCACCTGGGGACGGCGCTCAACAAAATCCTGAAGGACCTCGTCGTCAAGTCACGGGCGATGCTCGGTCACAACGCCGTCTACGTGCCGGGCTGGGACTGCCACGGTCTTCCCATCGAGCACCAGGTCGATCGCGAGCTGGGCCTCGATCAGCCCGGCGTCGATGTGCGCCAGGCGATGGATCCCGTCGAGAAGATCCGGCGCTGCCGGGAGTACGCGCTGCGCTTCATCGACATCCAGCGCGAGGAGTTCAAGCGGCTCGGGATCTTCGGCGACTGGGCGAACCGTTACGCCACGCTCGATCCATCGTACGAGGCCGTCATCGTGCGCGAGTTCGGGCGCTTCGTGGGGCAGGGGGCCGTCTACAAGGGGCTCAAGCCCGTTCACTGGTGCATGCACTGCAAGACCGCGCTCGCCCAGGCTGAGGTCGAGTACGAGGACCAGACGACGCCGTCGGTCTATGTGAAGTTCCCGGTCAAGACGCCGTCGCCCGCGCTGGCCCGTGCGCTCGGCAACCGCCGCGCCTCGCTCGTCGTCTGGACCACCACGCCCTGGACGTTGCCGGCCAACCTCGCCATCGCCGTGCATCCGGGCGAGACCTACACGGCCGTGGAGCTCGACGGCGAAGCCCTCGTGGTCGCCCGCCCGCTGGCGGAAGCCTTCGCCGCTCTGCCCGGTCTCAAGGGACGGACCCGGCCGACGGAGATCGCCGTGACTGGTGCTGCGCTCGAGGGCACCGTGGGCCGCCACCCGTGGATCGACCGCGATGCGCCGGTGCTCGTCGCCGATTTCGTGGCCATGGACACCGGCACGGGGCTCGTGCACATCGCTCCGGGGCATGGTGAAGAAGACTACGAGCTCGGGCGCAAGGCCGGGCTCAAGATCTACAACCCGGTGGACGATGACGGGCGCTTCGTGCCCGAGGTGGAGCACTTCGCGGGCCTGACGGTGTGGGACGCCAACCCGAAGATCATCGCGCACCTCCAGCAGGTCGGGGCGCTCATCGCCGAGGTGACGCTCAGCCACGAGTACCCGCACTGCTGGCGGTGCAAGAACCCGACGCTCTTCCGCGCGACCGAGCAGTGGTTCATCTCGCTCGACAAGAACGGGCTCAGGGGGAAGGCGCTGGACGCGATCCGGAACGACGTCCGCTGGATCCCGGAGTGGGGCGCGGACCGGCTCTACAACATGATCGCCCACCGGCCCGATTGGGTGCTCTCGCGCCAGCGCGTCTGGGGCGTGCCGATCGTCGCGTTCTACTGCCGCCCGTGTGGGGCGCTCCTTCTCGACGAGCGCGTCATCGAGCACGTGTCGGGGCTCTTCCGCGATGGGCGGGGGATAGAGGAGTGGTACCTCCGCTCCGAGGCGGAGCTGGTCCCGGCCGGCACGCGCTGTCCCGCGTGTGGCGGCGCGGAATTCCGCAAGGAGACCGACATCCTCGACGTCTGGGTCGACTCGGGCTGCAGTCACGCGGCCGTGCTGGAGATGCGATCGGACCTCCGCTGGCCTGCGGACATGTACCTCGAGGGCTCGGATCAGCACCGCGGCTGGTTCCACTCCTCGCTGCTCGAGGCGGTGGGCACGCGCGGCCGGCCGCCGTACAAGTCGGTGCTCACGCATGGCTTCACGGTGGACGCCAGCGGGCGCAAGCTGTCCAAGTCCCTCATGAACTACGAAAGCCAGGAGGAGATCCTGGCCAAGTACGGCGCCGAGATCCTGCGCCTCTGGGTGGCCGCCGAGGACTACACGGAGGAAATCCGGTTCTCCGCCGAGATCCTGGTCCGGCTCAGCGACGCCTACCGGAGGATACGGAACACGTTCCGCTTCCTCCTCGGCACGCTCGCCGACTTCGATCCCGAGAGCGATCGCGTCTCCTACGACCAGATGGACGAGATCGACCGCTGGGCGCTCCTGCGGCTGGGCGAGCTGATCGCCCGCGCGCGCCGGGCCTACGACGAGTACCAGTTCCACGTCGTCTTCCACACGGCGCACAACTTCTGCGCCGTGGACCTCTCGGCGCTCTACCTCGACATCATCAAGGACCGCCTGTACGTCTCGGCGCCCGGCGACCCCAAGCGCCGCGCGGCGCAGACGGTCTGCTTCGAGGTCCTGACGGCGCTGGCGCGGCTTCTCGCGCCCATTCTGAGCTTCACCGCCGACGAGGTGTGGACCTACATCCCCGGCCGCGGCAAGCCGGAGAGCGTCCACCTCGTCACCTTCCCCGAGGAGCGCGGGGAATGGATCAACGAGCGCTTGGGCGCCGAGTGGGAGCGGCTCCTCGAAGTGCGCGGCGAAGTCTCCCGCGCGCTCGAGGCCGCGCGCAAGCAGGGTGCGATCGGCAAGGGCGTGGACGCGGTCGTCTTTGTCACGAGCGCGCCCGAGGAAGAGTGGCGGCCGCTCCTGGCGGGCAAGGGCGAGAGCCTGCTGGCGACGCTCTTCAATGTCTCGGCCGTCCGGTTCGACGAGCGGCCGCCGCAGGGAGCCGGGACGGCCTACGACAGTCAGGACATCCCGGGGCTCGCGCTGGTCGTCGTCCCCGCCCAGGCGCTGGGCTGGAAGAGGTGCGAGCGGTGCTGGACGTGGAGCGCGGGCGTGGGGGCGGACCCCCGGCATCCCACGCTGTGCGAGCGCTGCCTGCCGGTGGTCCTCGCCCACCGATGAGGCTGGTGGTGGCCCTGGGCGGGATCGTCCTGATCCTCGACCAGGCCACGAAGTGGATCGCGCTGCGACGCCTGCCGCTCGGCGTGCCCGTGAGCGTCATCGACCACCTTTTCTCCCTGACCCTCGTGATGAACCCGGGCCTGGCCTTCGGCATGCTCGCCTCCGTGCCGCTCGGCTGGCGCTGGGTCGTGGCGCTCCTCTCCATCGGGGCTTTGGGTGTCCTTGCGGCCGTGGCGACGCGCCTGCTGCCCGAAGGCGGGTGGGCCGCGGCCGTCGCCGTCGGCATGATCTTCGGTGGCGCGGCGGGCAACCTCATCGACCGCGCGCGCTTCGGGGCCGTCGTGGATTTTCTGGATTTCTACTGGCACGACTGGCACTGGCCCGCCTTCAACGTCGCCGACTCGGCCATTACTGTCGGCGTGGCGCTCCTCGCGCTGCGCATGCTGACGGCGCCTCCGCCGCAGGCAGAATGACCCAGTTGCCGCAGTCATGCCAGCCGCCGCAGGCATGAAATTGCCCCCCAGCCGGCGCGTCGCGGCCACGGTGAACGCGGCCGAGGCCGGCCGCCGGCTCGACGTGTGGCTGGCCGCGTGGCTGCCGGAGCTCTCGCGCACCCGCATCAAGGCGCTCGTGGAGAGCGGCAATGTCCGCGTCGACGGCGTCACCCGCAAGGCCGCGCACCGGCTTCGGGACGGCGAGAAGGTCGAGGTCGTGGTTCCCCCGCAGCCGAAAGAGGAGATGGCCGCCGAGGCCATTCCTCTCACGGTCATCTTCGAAGACGCGGACGTTCTCGTCGTGGACAAGCCCGCGGGCATGGTGACGCATCCGGGAGCGGGACGGTCGGAAGGCACGCTGGCCGCCGCGGCGCTCGCCCATGCTCCGGAGATCGGCGGCGTCGGCGGTCCGCGCCGGCCCGGCATCGTCCACCGCCTCGACAAGGGCACGTCCGGCCTCATCGTCCTCGCCAAGAATCGTCGCGCGTACGATTCGCTCACGGCGCAGCTCCAGCGGCGAACCATGTCGCGGCGCTACCTGGCTCTTGCCCACGGCGCCATGGCGCAGCAGGACGGAACGGTCGACGCCCCGATCGGGCGTGACCCGCGCTCCCGGGTCCGCATGGCCGTGGCGCGGGCCGGCACCGGCCGGCGCGCGGTGACCCGCTTCCGCACGCTCGAGCGATTCGCCGCCTACACGTATCTCGAGTGCCGCCTCGAGACGGGCCGCACCCACCAGATTCGCGTTCACCTCGCATCGCTGGGTCACCCGCTGGTCGGCGACACGACGTACGGCGCCGGGCGCGCTCGGCGGCTGGACACCTTGCCCGCCGATCTTGTCGAGGCTCTGGGTGGGGTGGCGCTGCACGCCGCCGGTCTCTGCTTCCTTCACCCTTCCACGGGAGAGCCGGTAGATCTGTCGTCTCCATTGCCCAACAGGATTGGTCGACTCCTGTCTCATTTATCGTCGATTTAGCCTCAACATTGATCCTCAACATGCCATGCGGCATGTTGAACGTGGGCCAGAAGGTCGCGTCAAGACGGGGCTTGTGATCGGCGGTGCCCCGGCCCCGACCTTGGCATGGGTCGTGCTACCCTAATGACGAACATGAAAGCGCTGACCGCGGTGATCCTGGCTGCAGGCGAATCCAAGCGCATGCGCTCGAGCCGTCCGAAGGCGCTTCACCTGCTGGGCGGGCGGCGGATGATCGACTATCCCGTGCGGCTCGCCCGCGCGCTCGGCGCGCGCGTGGTACTCGTCGTGGGCCGGGGCGCCGACGACGTGCGCGCGACCGTCGGGGAGGTGCCCGATATCGCCTACGTCGAGCAGAAAGAGCGGCTCGGCACCGGGCACGCCGTACTCCAGGCGCGCGAGGCCTGCGGCGACGGCGCCATCCTCGTGCTGCCGGGCGATCAGCCGCTCATGTCCGAGTCCACGCTGCGGGCCTTGGTCGATCGCCATCGCGCGACGGGCGCCGCCGCCACCATCCTCACGGCCGAGGTTGCGGATCCGACGGGCTACGGGCGCGTGGTCCGCGAGGGCGGGAAGCCGGTCGCCATCGTCGAGCACCGCGACGCGAGCGCCGCGCAGAGGGCGATTCGGGAGATCGGCACGAGCACCTACTGCTTCGACGCCCGCCGGCTCTGGCCGGCGCTCGACCGCCTGACTCCGCAGAACGAGCAGGGCGAGTACTACTTGACCGACGTCGTAGCCATCCTCGCGAAAGACGGCGCGCGCCTCGAAGCCGTGGCGGCGCCGGACCCGGAGGAGTGTATGGGCATCAACGACAGGAAACAGCTCGCGGCTGCCGCAGCGGCGCTCCGGCGCCGGACGCTCGAGCGGCTCATGGCCGACGGTGTCACGATCCTCGATCCGGCGGCGACCTACGTGGACGATTCGGTCGCGGTCGGGGCCGATACGGTGATCTACCCAGGTGTGGTACTCGAGGGCGCGACCGTCATAGGCACGGAGTGCGTCGTGGGAACGGGCAGCCAGCTGAGCGGTTGCCGCGTCGGCGACCGCGTCAACATCCGGCCCTACTGCGTGTTCTCGGACGCGATCGTCGAGGACGAGGCCCAGCTCGGGCCGTTCTGCCATCTGCGGCCGCTCTCCCACGTGGGAGCGCGCGCGAGGGTCGGCAACTTCGTCGAGGTCAAAAAATCGCGGATCGGGCGCGGGAGCAAGGCGCCCCACCTCGCCTATATCGGCGACGCCACGGTCGGGGACGGCGTGAACATCGGCGCCGGCGTGATCTTCGTGAACTACGATGGGACCAACAAGCACGAAACGAAGGTCGGCGATCGCGCGTTCGTCGGCAGCAACAGCAGCGTCGTGGCGCCGATCACCATCGGCGAGGACGCGTTCGTCGCGGCCGGCTCGGTGGTGACCAAGGACGTGCCGCCCGGCGCCCTGGCCGTCGAGCGCAGCCAGCAGGTGATGAAGGAAGGCTGGACGGCACGCAAGCGGGCGCGCTCCGCGGCCGCCAAGCAAAAGGGACACTGACCGTGTGCGGCATCGTCGGCTACATCGGGGACAAGGACGCGGTCGGCGTCATCGTGGAGGGGCTCAAGCGGCTCGAGTACCGCGGCTATGACTCGGCCGGCCTGGCCGTCCTGCGGCCCGAGGGACTCGAGGTCAGGCGCGCGGCCGGGCGCATCAAGGTGCTCGAGGGGCTTCTGCGCGAGCGTCCGGTGCAGGGACGGATCGGGATCGGGCACACGCGCTGGGCGACCCATGGGCGGCCCACCGACGACAATGCCCATCCCCACACGGACGGCTCGGGCACGCTCGTCGTCGTCCACAACGGCATCATCGAGAACTACCTGCCGATCAAGGAGCGCCTGAGCGCCGAAGGGCACGTCTTCAGCTCCGAGACGGACACGGAAGTCATCGCGCACCTGATCGAGCGGCACCTCCAGGACGTCCCGAGACTGGAGGAGGCGGTGCGGCGGGCTCTCAACGAGCTGAAGGGATCCTACGCCATCGTTGTCCTCTCCAAGCAGACGCCCGACAGGCTCGTCGCGGCCAAGCACGGGGCGGGCAGCGTGGTCGTGGGGCTCGGAGAAGGGGAGACCTACCTCGCCTCCGATATTCCGGCGCTGCTCGCGCACACGCGCGACGTCGTCATCCTCGAAGACGAGGACGTGGCGGTCGTGACCCGGCACGGCGTCGAGATCTCCGACCTGGCAGGCGGGCCCGTCTCGCGCACGCCCACCCGCATCATGTGGGACCCGATCCTCGCGGAGAAGGGCGGCTACCGCCACTTCATGCTCAAGGAGATCTACGAACAGCCGCGCGCCGTGGCGGACACGCTGCGCGGCCGCGTGGCGCCCGAGGGCGGCACCGTGGTGCTGCCCGACATCAACCTTGACCCCGACGTGGTGGCGGGCCTGCAGCGCGTCGTCTTCATCGCGTGCGGGACGTCCTACCACGCCGCCATCGTCGGCCGCTTCATGGTCGAGCGGCTGACCGGGCTCTCGTCGGAGACCGACCTCGGCTCGGAGTTCCGCTACCGCGACGCCGTGCTCGGGCCCGAGACGCTCGTGGTCGCGCTGTCCCAGTCGGGCGAGACCGCCGACACGCTCGGCGCGGTCAAGGCCGCGCGCGACCGCGGGGCGCCCATCGTGGGCATCACCAACGTGGTCGGCTCGGCGATCGCCCGAGAATCCACAGGCGTGCTCTACACCCACGCGGGACCGGAGATCGGCGTCGCGTCCTCGAAGACCTTCACCGCGACCATCGCCGCCTGCTACCTGTTGGCGCTCTGGCTCGGCCGCAAGCGCGGGACGCTTCTCGCCGAGGACTGCCGCAAGCACATCCAGGGATTGCTCGAGCTGCCGCGCCTGATGGAGAGCGCCCTCGAGAAGGAGCCCGAGATCTCGGCGTTGGCGAAAGAGCTGTCCTCGTACAAGAACTTCCTCTTCCTCGGGCGGGGCATCCACTACCCGATCGCCCTCGAGGGGGCGCTCAAGCTCAAGGAGCTGTCCTACCTGCACGCCGAGGGCTACCCGGCGGGGGAGATGAAGCACGGTCCCATCGCGCTCATCGACGACGGCATGCCGGTGGTCGCGCTGACGCCGCGGGATTCCTCCTACGACCGCATGATGGGCACTGTCGAGGAAGTGCGGGCGCGGGACGGCCGCATCATCGCGCTCGCGCACGAGGGGGACCGCGAGATCGGCGCGCGCGCCTCGCGCGTGCTGACCGTTCCGGCCGCCGCCGAGCTGCTCTCGCCCATCCTGATGGCCATCCCGCTCCAGCTCCTGGCCTACCACGTCTCGATCCGTCTCGGGCGAGACGTGGACCAGCCAAGAAATCTCGCCAAGTCCGTCACTGTGGAATAGAACGGTAGCCGAGCGGGGCCGCGGGGGCGCCCCCCGTGGACCCGTATCTTCTGCGCGCTGCCGAAGCCGCCAACATCGATCTCGTGGCCCCATCGAGACGCTGCGAAGCGCCCGCGGGTCAGCGTGGTCCACGGGGGGCGCCCCGCGGCCCCGCTCGGCGGGTGCAGCGGTGTGATATCGTAAGGCTCGATGCTGCGCCCCGCTGTCGATCCTGAGAGCATTCTTGCCTCGCTCAATCCGGTTCAGCGGCAGGCCGTCCAGGCGACGAAGGGGCCGGTGCTGGTGCTGGCCGGCGCGGGCAGCGGCAAGACGCGCGTCATCGCCCACCGGATCGCGTGGCTCCTCGGCGTCGAGGGCGTCAACCCGCGGCACGTGCTCGCCATGACTTTCACCAACAAGGCGGCGGGAGAGATGCGGCGGCGAGTCGAGGACCTGGTCCTGCCGGCCGGGATCCGCCCGCCGCTCATCGCGACGTTTCACTCGACGTGCGTGCGGATCCTGCGCGAGCGGGCGAGGCTCGTGGGCCTCTCCCCGTCCTTCGTGATCTACGACGAGGACGACCGGCTCACGCTCGTGAAGGACGCGATGCGCCGGCTCGACATGGACGAGCGGCAGACCACGCCCGCTTCGATCGTCCACCGGATCAGCCACGCGAAGAACCACATGCTGTCCGTGGAGGAGGCCGAGCGGCTGGCGCGCACGCCCCGCGAGGAGCGGATCGCCCAGCTCTACCGCGCGTACGAAGACAGCCTGCGCGCCGTCGGCGGCGTGGACTTCGACGACCTGCTGCTGCTCGTGGTCCGTCTCTTCGAGACCTCTCCCGAGGCGCTCGCGTGGTACCGGACGCTCTGGACGCACGTGCTCGTGGACGAATACCAGGACACCAACCGCGCCCAGTACCGCATTATCCAGCTTCTGACCCAGGAGCACCGGAACCTCTGCGTCGTGGGCGACCCCGACCAGTCCGTGTATCGCTGGCGCGGCGCCGACCTGCGCAACATCCTGGACTTCGAGAAGGACTTCCCCGATTGCCTCGTCGTGCCGCTCGAGCAAAACTACCGCTCGACCAAGCGCATCCTGGGCATCGCCTCGGCCGTCATCGCGCACAACCGCGCGCGCCGGGAGAAGCGCCTCTGGACGGACAACGCCGAGGGAGAGCGGGCGCAGGTCTACCGCGCCTGGGACGAGAACGAAGAAGCTGGCTGGGTGGCGCAGACGGTCCGGTCTCTGCGCGGCCAGGGACTGGACTACGGCGACGTCGCGCTCTTCTACCGGACCAATGCCCAGTCGCGCGTTCTGGAGGACGCGCTCCGCCGAGCGAGCATTCCCTACGTCATCGTGGGCGGTGTGCGCTTCTACGAGCGGCGCGAGATCAAGGACCTGCTCGCCTACCTGCGTCTGGCCGTCAACCCTTCCGACGACGTCGCCTTCCGGCGCGCGATCGCCGCGCCGAGCCGCGGCATCGGTAAGGCAACGCTCGACCGTCTGGCCGATTCGGCGCGGACCCGCTCGCTTTCGCTCCTGTCGGCAAGCGCGGTGCCGCCCGCGGATCTCACGGCCAAGGCCCGTCGCGGACTCGAGGACTTCTCGCGACTCATCGGGCGGCTGGCCGAGGGGCGCGGGAGCATGACGGTACCCGCGCTGATCGACGAGGTGGCCGGCAGCTCCGGCTACCGCGATGCGCTCAAGGCCGAACGCACGGCCGAAGCCGACGCGCGCCTCGAGAACATCGAGGAGCTGGTGGCCGCCTCGGAGGAATTCGTCGCTTCCCGGGAGCTCGCAGGTGATCCGGACGCGCCGCTCGAGGCGTTCCTCGACTCGATCGCCCTCGTGGCCGACGTGGACGCCCTCGACGATACGGACGAAGGGGTCACGCTCATGACGCTCCACTCCGCCAAGGGGCTCGAGTTCCCCGCGGTCTTCCTCACTGGGCTCGAGGAGGGCGTCTTCCCACACTCGCGGTCCATGGATGACTCCGAGGAGCTTGAGGAGGAGCGCCGGCTCTTCTACGTCGGGGTCACGCGCGCCGAGCAGCGGCTCTGGCTCTCCTATGCGCTGCACCGGCGCATCCAGGGCTACGGCGTCGGAGAGCCCTCGCGCTTTCTGCTCGAAGTTCCCGAGGACCAGATGAGGCTGCTGAACGCGTCGCGCTCGGAGCCCGCCGGTGGTCGGGCCACGGCCGTCGCCGCGCCGCCCGCCGCCGTGGACGACGATTTGCCTTTCCGGGTGGGCGCCAAGCTCCGCCACGCGCGCTGGGGCGAGGGACTCCTGGTCGGCATCCAGCGGGAAGGCAGCGATATCATCGCCACCGTGCACTTTGCCAGCGTCGGCCGCAAGCGCCTCTCCCTCGAATACGCGCACCTGGAGGAACTCTAGGGCCGTGCCCGAGCCAAAGATCACGATGCAAGAGGTGGAGCAGGTCGCGCGCCTCGCACGGCTGGCGCTCTCGGACGCCGAGAAGGAGAGCATGCGCCGGGAGCTGGACGGCATCCTGTCCTATATCGACAAGCTCCGCGCGCTCGATACCGAGGGCGTGCCGCCGACCTCGCACGCCGTGCCGATGACCAACGTGATGCGCGAGGACGAGCCCGTGCCTTCGCTGCCCCAGGCCGACATGCTCGCGAACGCGCCCGACCGGAGCGGCGAATTCTTCCGAGTCCCCAAAATCATCGAAGAATAGCCCACAGACGAGCGATGCTGACCGATCTCACCATCCACGAATTGGCTGGGCTCTTTCGCCGAAAAGCCGCGACGCCGACCCAGGCCGCGCGGGAGTATCTCGACCGCATCGCCGCGCTCGATCCCAAGGTGAAGGCCTACCTCACGGTCACCGGCGAGGCCGCGCTGGCCCGTGCGGCGGAGGCCGATGCCCGCTTCCAGGCTGGAGCGCCGCTCAGTCCCCTCGACGGCGTCCCGCTCGGCCTCAAGGACGTGCTCTGCACCCGGGGCGTGCGCACCACCTGCGGCTCGAAGATCCTCGAGAGCTTCGTGCCGCCCTACGACGCGACGGTCGTCGCGCGCCTCCAACGGGCCGGCGCCGTCGTCCTGGGCAAGCTCAACATGGATGAGTTCGCCATGGGCTCGTCCACCGAGAACTCCGGCTTCTTCACGACGCGAAACCCGTGGGATCTCTCCCGCGTGCCCGGCGGCTCGTCCGGCGGCTCTGCCGCCGCGGTGGCCGCCGATCTCGCGGCGGCGACTCTCGGCACCGACACGGGCGGCTCCATCCGGCAGCCCGCCGCCTTCTGCGGCAATGTCGGCCTCAAGCCGACCTACGGGCGAGTGTCGCGCTACGGCCTCGTCGCCTTCGCGTCCTCGCTCGACCAGATCGGGCCCTTCACGAAGGACGTCGAGGACGCCGCGCTCATGCTCCAGGCCATCGCGGGGCATGACCCGAAGGATTCGACCTCGGCGACCGTGCCGGTGCCGGACTACGCCGCCGGACTCGGGCGGGGGGTCGAGGGCCTGCGGGTCGGCATCCCGGCCGAGTACTTCATCGACGGGCTGGATCCCGAGGTCGAGTCGGCCGTGCGTGCGGCCATCGAGATCCTCAGGGGCCTGGGCGCGAAGACGGAGAGCGTCTCGCTGCCCCACACGGAGTACGGCCTGGCGGCCTATTACCTGATCGGCCCGGCCGAGGCGTCGTCCAACCTCGCTCGCTACGATGGCGTCAAGTATGGTCTCCGCGTTCCCGGCTCGCGCGACCTCATCGACATGTACAGCAGGACGCGCGGCGCGGGCTTCGGAGCCGAGGTCAAGCGGCGCGTCATGCTCGGCACGTACGCGCTGTCCGCCGGGTACCACGATGCCTACTATGGAAAGGCGCAGAGGGTCCGCACGCTCGTCCAGCGCGACTTCCAGCACGCCTTCGAGCGCGTGGACGTGATCGTGGCGCCGACCACGCCGAGCGTGGCCTTCAAGGTGGGAGAGAAGGCCGATCCGCTCTCGATGTACCTGAACGACGTCTTCACCATTCCCGTCAACCTGGCGGGGCTGCCCGGGGTCTCGGTGCCGGCGGGCTTCACGAGAGCGGGGCTCCCGATCGGCGTCCAGGTCATCGGCAAGGCGTTCGACGAAGAGACCGTGTTGAGAACAGCCAAGGCCTACGAGACCGCCACGGAGTGGCGCAAGAGAAAACCGGAGCTCGCGGCATGAGCGGCGAATACGAAGTCGTCATCGGGCTCGAGGTCCACGCCCAGCTCCTCACCCGGACCAAGATGTTCTGCGGCTGCTCGACGGCCTTCGGCGCGCCGCCCAATACCCAGACCTG
>WNFE01001032.1_pt1 | contig 20059 bp, 21 predicted proteins | sample 5400451 | NCBI WGS metagenome assembly WNFE01 (sample SAMN13153344, study PRJNA577476) | soil metagenome | isolation source: 200 cm saprolite under Douglas fir tree site 2 hole 2 | place: USA:California | collected 2015-04-18
GGGCGAGGACAGCGCCCACCGTGACCGACCCGATCAACGTCACCAGATCCGACAGCCGCCACGGTGCCCCCGGGATGATCGGCGCTGCTGGGCGCGGCCCCGTGCCGACCGCCAGCCGGCGGCGCGATGCGGCGACCTCTACCGTCACTCGCGGGCCGCCCGGGTGCTGCGGGCCCGCACCGGTCTCGCCGGCGACTCCTCGGCAAGGTCCAGCGACCGCGGCCAGGCCGTGCGCCTCGAGCAAGTCGAGTTTGGCGTCCATCGCGTCGAGCTTGCGCCACTCGTCGCGCAGATCCGCCGACAGCCACAACATCCCACCGATACCGAGCAGGAAAATCCCGACCAACCCACCCGAGACGATGTAGGGCAGCTGCTCGGCGGTGAACTCGGTCGCGCTCACCCCGACATAGCCGAGGATCAACGCGAGCGCCCCCACCGCGATAGCCAGCCACGCACCGCCCCGGTCCCACTCGCTACGTAACCAGCCCAACAGATCCATCTCAGCCACTCCAAGCCATATCTCAGCGTCCGCTGCTGCCCCGGGCTCATCGAGCTGTGAAGGCTGCGCCTCAGGAAAAGACTTGCGTCGCATCAACTGGCTCGAGAGTGGCAGGCGGCCCATTGTCGATGTGTCGGTGACCCCAAAGGTCCGCCGGAAACGGGCTCTCCGTCGCCACCCAGGTGGCATCGTCTATATCGATGGCGCCATAACCGTATTCAATCTCAAAACCAGAGGGCGTCAACACATAAAACGAAATCATCCTACATGTCGAGTGGCGGCCCAAGGTCTGGGCGAGCGGCAGGTCGGGTCGGTTCTGAACGAGGTCGTAGGCGTAACCGACATCGTCGATATCGTTCACCTGGAGCATAATGTGGTGCAGCCCACGCATGCCCGGAACCTCCAAGACCGCGATACTGTGGTGCCGGCTGTTCACGTGATAAAACGTCGCCTTGCCGCTCGGCGTTTGCACGAAATCCGTTACCTTAAAGTCGAGAACGTCGACAAGAAAGTCGTGTTCGGCTTTACGATCTGGAACAGCGACTATGACATGCCCCATGCCCTTGTCGCCCGTGACGAAGCCGGAGAAACGGCGGGGAGGAGCATAGGAGCGATGGTGCTGCACGGCACCGTGATAGATTTCAAATCGGAGACCCGCTGGGTCCGCGAAAGATACCATGCCAGCAACTCGCCGCTCTCGACACTCGTCTTCGGCTGCCACGCTGCACCGGACATTAGCGGCTTCGAGCTCGGCAACTGCCTGCCCGAGTTCTTCTTGATCCGCGACCTCCCAGCCAAGATATGCCAGCCGATTCCGCGCTCCGGGATGTACCGCAATCCTATAATCGCGGTCATCTATCTTGACGTAAACTGTTTCGTCCGCTCCGGTCTCCGCGATCGTTGCAGCAAAGACGGCAGGGGCGAATTCCTTCCATTCGCCGTACTGAGGCGACTCAACGCCCACGTAGCCGAGCGATTTGATGTTCATTCGCAACCTCCGGCGAAGTAGTACTGCTTAAGGTTCGACGATGATCGCACGAGTCGGACACCGGGCGCTTGCTTGGCGAATCGCAGGCCAAAGGTTCTCGGGGATCTCACGCTCACGGGAAATCAGAACAATGGCCTGGTTCCACTCGTCGAGTCCAAAAACCTCAGGCGCGCTTTGCGAGCACAGCCCGTAGCCGGTGCACTTCGTAGGATCGATTCGCACCTTCATATGTCACTCCTGTATCTTCGGTCGACGTGCCAAGTTAATTGCGCACCGATTTGTAGGTCTCGGACAGAGCATCGAAATCCACGGCAAAACCTCCGGATGGATCAGGAGGCCCTGCCTCGCGACACTCGGAACACGACTCGGTGAGATGCATTTCTAGGCTTGCGCGGAACGGCCCCATTGCACGGCGAGACGTGGCAGCAGCCGCGTCGAGGAGCTGACAAGCCCCGCGGCCAACCAAGGACTCGCCATAATGTTCGAGTCGACCGAGGTCATCCAGACTCGCTTCACCGCTACGCAGTCTCGCAAGAATGTCTCGCATCGCGACCGTTCCCCCAGCGCAGGCCAAACACTGCCCGGAGGACTCTTGCGCGAAAAAGGCAAGCAAGTCACCGAGGACGCGGACAGGGCATGCGGAGCCCAGAACAATAATCGCTCCGTTGCCTAGGCCAACACCGACTGACCGCAACACGTCGTAGTCGGCGGGCATATCGAGTGCACTTGACGGAAGCATTCCGGAGAAATAGCCGCCGAGCATTACATGGCGGACTTCTTCGGTGGGATGAGCAACCGAAACGATCTCGCGAAGCGTGACGCCAAAGGGCACTTCCAGAAGGATGGGCGAAGCGACGGCCCCGCTCACGCAAGCGAGAAACGTTCCTGGGCAGTCCTTCGTCCCAGCGGATCTGAAAGAGGACGACGAGTTGCCAGCAATCCATGCTGCGTGAGCGAGTGTCTCGACATTGTTCACGAGCGTCGGCCGGCCGCGGAGACCCGCCTCGTAAGGGCGCGGTGGCTTTGATGTCGGCATCGCTGGGCCACCGTTGATAAACCGTATAGCGGCTGACTCCTCGCCGGCGATGTAGCTGTGCGGGACCGTGACTATTTGGATCGTCACAACGGGCTCCACTAGCGCCTTGACTCTACACAAGGCGGTCTCCAGGATTCTTGCTGCGACTGGATCCGCTAGGTAGATCCAAGCCTCGTTGGAGCCTACGGCGAAGGCACTCAGCGCCACACCCTCAATGACGAGATGGGGGTGTCTCCGCATGAGATAGCGGTCCTTCCAGCTTGCAACCTCACCTTCCTCGCCGTTCGCAACGATGTACCGAGGGGGCTCGGATTGTGCAACTGCGGCCCACTTATGGGCTGTAGAGAACCCGGCCCCTCCACGTCCACGAAGTCCCGAGGCCTCAATCTCAGCCCAGACCCACTCCGGGCCGCGATCTAGCGCGGCGTGAAGCCCGCGGTACGACTCAACTGATATTCCGGTCCCTGATGGTGCGGCGAGAAGACGGCGAACATCGACCGGCGAAGTCATGCGTGCAGTCCGGTCGAGAAGCGTGTGTTTTGAGGAGGGCAAGGGCCTCGGCATACCCCGCGGTAGGAGGGATCGCTCAATATCGCCGTCCCCGGACTCACCCCGTAGCTGAATATTGCAGGCAGTGAGCGGCGCGACTCGGGGCTACAGAAAGATCGCAAGGTTCACCACCCCGAGCGTCGCCTGATCGATAATGATCTCGCGCGATCGAAGCCTGAGGCTACCCTCGGTCCGACAGAGCACGTCATTGCGTGCAGCCGAGATAGTCTCGTACGTGGGCTCTCTCATCCGGTTACGCATGACGAGCAGATAGCTGCGCACGTCCAGCGTGTCGGGGGAATCGTGGGGCTTAACCCGGACGTTCGTCACGAAGCGCCGCGTCCTGGACGGGGTGTACTCTGAATGCGCCGATGGTAATTGGACTCGGCGAACTCGGTATTTAATGGTTTCATACGTATCATCGAAATGGCGATATCTGTGATCGACGCTCTTGTCGAGTTCTGCGCGCGGCATAGTGAGACGGATCGGCATGACGTAGCGGAGCGAGGGGCTTAGCAGGCCAACCCATTCGTCAAGTCGGTTGTCGTCGAGCAGCTCGGCTTCGTACACAAGAAACCGGTAGGCCTCCGCAAAATCGGCGTCAAAAGTCGAGCATGAGATGGAATCACGATCGGGATCCATCACCGCGCTCTCCCCATCACGCTTGGTGCGAACCTCTGCTCTCGTGTCTGGTGCTGGCTTGCCATGGCGCGTCATGATGTCACGCACTCGTACCACCGAACCCACCAGTTCCATTGGTTGTCATCTGTAGAGAACCCGTGCCGGACTTCACCGGGCCCGGGCCATGGCTCATCACCAAGCCAGTTTTCCTTGCTAGGCGGTTCGGTGCTGTTATACAGGAGCCACTGGTGGCGGCCCTTCGCGCCACGGATGCCGCGTTGGATCTGGCTCCATGCCTCTGAGTCATCTTGTTCTAACGTGCCGGAGCTCCCGAACGAGTACGCCAAAGCCTGACGGCCACGGTCCTTCATCGCATCGGGAGCGTCGCGTTGAACCAGCGGCCACGAGACGACTTCCACCGAGTTGGGCGAGCATGGGTTCCAGGTTCGAATCGTCGCCGCCGGCTCCGGTGGTCCGTCAACGGTGTACGGGACGCCTCCCACCATGAACGTAAAGTTGGGGAAGATAGTTCCAACTATGGGAATTGCGGCAGCTCGAACGAGCTCGAACTGAGCAGGCGAAAGCCGCTCCTTGATCTGGTCATGGAGTTCTCTCGGGATGCCGGGATACAATCCAGAGAGAAGCGCCGCTAGGTCAGCCTCGGACTGGGCCGATACGCCGACTGTCTGGGTGCACCGACCACCATGTCCGAATCGTGGCTCGGTTATATTTACGCCCCATTGCGACTTATAAGCGGTGTCCGAAGATACGCGGCCCGCCTCGGTCTCGGATAGGTGAACGTTGATTGCATGGTACGCGTCCCCAGTGAAGTTCTCCGCCGGAATCTTCCAGTTGACATTAATAATCCAACGCTGAGGAGGGCCCGCCACCTCCCAACCACCCTCGGTGGGCCCGAACACCATATCGGAATAGAACTTGAAGTCTCCGAGAAACTCCTCGAAGGATGGAGCCTCAGGGTCCCAGACTGCGAAGATCAGGCCGTGGTAGATAGCTACGCGTGCGCTCCGTAACCCGAGAGATTGTTTCTGGAGCCGGCCCTTATACATCTCCCGCTCCAATGGCACTCCGAGAAGCGATCCGTCATTACCGTAGAGCCATCCGTGATACGGGCATGTGAACGTTTGGGCGTTTCCCGCGTCAGGTCGGCACACCTGGCCGCCACGATGCGAGCACACGTTGAGCAGAACGTGAATGGTGGAGTCACTGTCCCGGCTAACGATTACCGGGTCGATCCCGATCTGGCGCTGAACAAAGTCGCCCGCACTCGGGATCTCGCTCTCATGGGCGACGAAGACCCAATTCTTAACCCACACCGTCCGCAACTCGAGTTCCCAGACCTCCGGGTCCATCAGAGCGCGCGCGGAAACCCCATGTGCGTTGATGTCGATGAGGTCAGAGAAAGAGGTACCGTCAGAGAGACCCGGGCCCCCCACGGGAGCACGAAGGTTCGACCTTGCCATATTGCTCTTGCTCCCGAACTCGCTCGTGGCCGATACGATATAGCTCCACGCTCTGGAGGTCAAGGCTCGGGCTCGGGCTCGGGCTCGGGAGCGAGTTCATCAACGACCAGCACACCGCCCTCGCCACCGCGGGCGAGACGGGCCGGCATAACTTTCCCGTCGAGGTCGCCCAGCGCTTGATGCAGCAACCCCTATCCGTGCTATCATATATGTCGATATTCGTATATCGATCGTCGCCACGAGCCGTGAACCTCTGATCGATCGAAAAAAACCTGATTCGGGACGACTGGAGTTTCGAGTGGTCAACTACAAGGCGTCCTTCACCGAAGTGACTGCGACCACGATCGTAGATGACGTCTCGGCAGAGATTCGACGGTCTATAAGCGATGGACGCCTCGTGGCCGGAGAGCCATTCTCGATTGCGGCGATCAGCGCGGCGCTGCAGGTCAGTCACATTCCCGTGCGGGAGGCGTTGCGGCGACTCGAAGCGGAGGGGCTAGTGAAATTACGCCCCAGCAAGGGCGCCGTGGTACAACCCATGAACCGCGCCGATCTAACGGGAATTTACCGCATTCGGCGTCTGCTCGAGCCACAGCTTGCGGCTTGGAGCTGCCTCGGATTGATCGACTCCGATCTCGCGCGAGCCGAGTCCCTGCTGTCGGTGTATCTAACTAAGCCACCCATTGAGAGCGAGTTGCGCGACCATAGGGAATTCCACCTGCTGCTACTACGCCCGGCGGCGTCCGAATGGGATCTACGTGTCTTGGAATATCTATGGCACGCGAACGATCGATATGTACGCATTCTCTTCGATCCGGATGATTCGTCTCGCCAGGACGAACTCTTCCGCTCTCACACGGTCCTCCTTGATGCAGCGAGACAGCGGTCTCCTGAGTTGCTCCAACAGACTCTCCTGCAGCATCTAATCGATGTCGAATCCTCAATCATCGCAGCCCTTGAGGGCACAGGGCCCTGGCAAAGTTGACCTCAGCGTTATGTGAAGAGCGGTAGCACCCGGCTGGGGTGGCGGCTGACGTGCCTGCGATGTTTGAGGGCACCGGCCGGCGGTGCAGGCTGATGGCGATTAGAGGTTGAGAAGGCGCGCTGCATTGGTTCCGGCGATCTTCTTGTGCGCCGCTTCACCGAGATTGAGCTCGTCGAGGAGCTTAAAGCCGTCCTCGTTATCCCACCCGCCGACATTCGATCCAACGACAAGCCTGTCGGCACCCATGAATTCAACTAGAAATTTGCGCGCGATAAGGTCGTGCACCTGGATATCAAAATAGAAGTTGTTCTCCAAATAGTGCCGAACCGGCTGCTTAGCACGGACGCCCGGCTGTTTCATCGTGCGGGCCGCCTCGATCCTGCCGAGCTGGTACGGGACGAAGCCACCGCCGTGGGTGATGTAGACCTGAAGGTCCGGAAACTCGTCGAATACGCCGCCCAAGGTAAGGTGCGTAAACGCAGCTGTTTCTTGGTAAATATATCCCACCACCCAAGACTGGTTGTAATTATCGACTCGGCCATCAAGCATCGGAATAGGATACGGGTGAAGAAAGATGGGCAGGTTGTTCGCCACAAGTTGCTCGTAGAGCGGCCAGTAAGCCTCATTATCGAGGTCGCGGCCCCCGAAGTCGTCGGTCCCGATATTCACCGCCTTTGCGCCCATCGCCGAAAGGCGCTTCAACTCGGTGAGGGATGCGACGATGTCTTGCATCGGGAGCGTGCCGGCAAAGAAGAGGCGATCCGATGCGGTCGCACAATACTTACCCAGAAGATCGTTGTTTAACGAAGCGAACGGGATTGCGATTTCCGGTTCCGCCCAGTATAGGTACCAGAGTGGCGAAATCGTAACGAGCATCTTGTCTATTCCGGATGCGTTCATCCATTCCACCTTGACCGCCGGATCCCAAAGGTCTGTTCGCTTGCGCGGGTCAGCAGCGGAGATGGTGGTGTAGGGCCCGATCCGGAGTTGGAACCGACCGTCCCCTGTCTCGGTCAGGTCCGGTCCGAATAAACCAGCCGCGCCGAAGGACTCTGGTAGGAGGACATGTCCATGGACTTCGACCTTCATCGGGCCCACCTTTTCCCCAGCACAGCTTCCACCCATCCGCCGGACCCGCTCAAGACCCGGGCAGCCCTCCTCACCGCCGACGATCCGCCGCTGCAAGGTGGGCCGAGCCGTTTGCTGCTGTTGTCGGGCCATTCCCGTCGCAAGGCTCCGTCATTAGCTGGTACCAGCGGAGGTAGAAGTTCCACATGGCATCATCGGCGACGGCGTCGGCCACTCGACCCTGCCAGACGGTCCCTGGACCCGGCCAGTCGCGGCCGTCGGGCACGTAGCGGCTCTTGTCCGGCTGTCGCCGGCAGCTGTAGTCCACCTGTTGTTGGCCGCCGATGTACCCTTCACGGGCTCGTTGCATCCGAGACCAGATCGTCACGTCATCCTCTTCGAGCATCCCGGCCATTCCGAACAACCGGGCGTGCGTCTTGATGGAGGCGTGTCGCAACTCGTCGGACGCGTCAGGATGCGCGAGACTCCACGACCACACTTCGACCTGGCCCGGCCCCACCGGATGCCATGTACGGATCAGCGCCAGCGGGCCGAACGGCGAGGCCTGCATGATCCACGAGAAGTTCGGGAAAATGTTGCCGACCCCTGGGAACTCCCCGGCCTGCAAGAGCTCCAGTTGACCGTCATTGAGATGGTTTTCGAGCTGAGGCAGGACTTCTTCGGGCAACCAGGGGAACTGGAGCTGCCTGAGAACACTTTGCTCGAGCTGCTGGCCACCCAGGGAGCGAGGAATATTGAACGTCGTCACCCCGTGTCCCCATGTCGTGTCAGCAACGGTGACTTGGCCAAGACTGGCGCTGATGGAACTGGGGGGCACAAGGCCAATAGTCGCTGCTGACGCGTGGGCCCCCATGACGTGGTAGACGTCACCGGCGAAATTCTCGGCGCCGAACTTCCAGTTGCAACGGACGGTCCAGCGGTGCGGCGGGCCGGTCACGACGAGACTGTCGTCGACGCTTCTGAACGGCAGGTCCATATACCACTTGGCATCACCCAGATAGGCGTCCAAGTCAGGCGCATCCCTGTTCCACGTTGCGAAGATCATCCCTGCATAAGTGGACACTCTGGCTCGCCGGAGATGAAAGGCGTCCTTGCTGCCGTCGGGGCCGAGCCGTTCCCGTTCAGCGATGAGCGCGTCGAGCCGGCCGGTGGTATCAAAGATCCATCCGTGATAGGGACATTTGAACTGCTCGCAACTGCCCTTGTCGATGACGGACAGCTGCGTCCCCCGGTGGGTACACGAGTTCAGTAGGACGTTGACCGACCCGGCACTGTCTCTGGTCAGAAGGACCGAGTCGTTGCCCATCGGGCGGGTGACGTAGTCACCCGAGCCAGGAATTTCCGACTCGAACCCGACGAAACACCAGGAACGTGCGAACACCCGCTCCAGCTCGACCCGGTAGATCAGCGGATCCGCGAAGACGTTTCCGGCGATCTTCCTAGCTGCCAAGTCGAAGGCGTCTTCCAGACTCGTGCCGTCGGCTAGCCGCGGACTCTGCGACTGGCGAACATCCAGAACCATCTGCCCTGCCCTTCTAGAAGAAGACTGCGAGATTGGGCGTGTACATGTTCGTCTGATCCACCAGGATCTCGCGTCGCGCGATCTTGAATCCAGCGACCGTCCTCACGAGTACGTCTTTGCGCTTGGCGCTGAGCAAGTCGGGCTGGCGAAGGTCCCATCTGCTCCGCAGCAACAGAACTGAACTCGATACGAACAGGTGGTCGTTTGTCCCCGACACGCGTATGTTGGTGATAATCCGATGAGTCCGGGAAGGAGGTTGCTCGGCCCAACCGTTCGGGCTGTCGGCTCGGCGTACTCTGAACTGTAGGGAGGCCAGATCGTCGTCGTAACACGTCGTCGCCGGGGAGAAACCGAGACCATCATTTCGGGCCACCGTACTTCGAACGGGCATGCGATAGACGACATCGTCCGCCAGCAGGCACAACCAATCCGCCAAGCGGTTGTCATCTAGTAGTTCGGCCTCGGCGTAAAGGAACTCGACGGCCTGGTTATAGGTCGGCGAGCCGACCGGGACCTTGACAAGCTCGATGGTGTCTTCCATTGCCTTAGTTGAACTCCTGTTCCACGCCGAGATCGTCCAGGCCGATTCTCTGAACGTCCTCCGCGAAGGCGCTGCCTGCCTGGCCCGCTCCTCCCGCAGCCACCGTTCCTCCGTCGATGACCAAATTGATCCCGGTAACGAACGACGCTTCTTCGGAAGCCAGGTAGGCGGCCGCAGCGGCGATGTCCTCCGACCGCCCCTTCCGGGCGATCAGTTGTACTTTCATCAGCAGCTCGGCCCATGGCCCGTTCATCAGGTGCGCCAGTCCAGGAGTATCGATCGCGCCAGGGCTTATGGCGTTGACGCGTATGTTGAGCGGCGCCAGCTCCACGGCGAGCGAACGGGACATGGCGATGACCCCTGCCTTGGTGACCACGTGAGCCAATCCGCCCGGCAGATTGGCTATCCCACCACTGCCGAGAAGGCCGGCGGCGGACGCCGTGTTGATGATGCAGCCGGCCTCCCGGCGACGAAAGACCGGCACGGCATGCTTGATGGCTAGGAAGATCAGGGTAAGTTCGTTGGCAAGCGTGTAGTCCCAGTCTTGTCTCGAAAGCGTCTCGACGGGAGCGAAGCGGGCGCCGGAAGCGTTGTTGTAGAGAATGTCGAAGTCGCCATACTGGGCCACGGCGAAATCGATCCAGGATTTGACCTGTGCCTCGTCGCTCATGTTGAGCGGTGCCTGTGAGACCATTTCGCCGCCGAGCTCGCGCACCAGCTCGACCGTCTCGTCCGCGCCGTCCACCTGCACGTCGCAACCGACCACCCGCGCGCCCTCTTGAGCGAATCGGAGTGCCGCAGCGCGGCCTTGGCCTCCGGCCGTGCCCGTGATCAGAGCGATCTTGCCGTTGAGTCGATCGAGCATTGCGTCCGTCTTTCTTCCCCCGCTGCACGGTATCGAGAGCTGAGTATATGATTGCGTCTTCAGCCAAGTCAAGGCAACGACTGCGGTATCAGTGCAGAATGTGGCCCGAGTCTCTTGGAACTTGGATGGCAGACCTCATGCCCTCCTGCGCTTGGCGAAGTGGCGCGGTTCACTGGCCCTTGGCTTCGGAAGGGATGTTCGAACGCGACGAGCCGCAGAGGGCCTCATCCAGCGGGTTCCGTTGGCTGAAACGGCTTTTCCAGACCAGGATCGAAGCGACCGTCCACTAGCACAAACGCCATTCGGGCGAGCCGCCCGGATCGGTTAACCCACGCGTGGCTGGTACCGCGTTGAACCACTACGTCACCGACCGTTAGGTGCACTTCCCCCTCTTCGAGCACGAGATCGACCTCGCCTTCGAGCACGATCCCATAATCGACGGTCTCTGTACGATGCATCCCGGGGTGAAGCCCGGGGCGCCAAGACGAGGCAGCCGGGGATCCGACAGCGGCAAAGTCGGTTTCCCAACCTCCCTCCACGTTGGCTTCTCCGGAGTCGCGATCCGGCGCAAAATCACAAACTCGAATGATGGTTCCGTAAGGCAAGGGCTCAATCTGTATCGGCCGTCCACTCGGGTCCGGAGCATCCCGCGTAATGGGTGCCGGCGAGCAGTCGGTCGCCCACAACTCATAGAGTATTCCTGCCTCGGCCTCCGTGGTGCGTCCCGGCCCATCGTCTAAAAGCACGATCGAACGTCCATCGTCAGTGTGTCCGGTCACAATGCGTCGCGGTGTTCTCATAGAATTCCTCCCACATATTCTCGCTGAGCAGCTGCGCGCCGTTCGCCTGTTGTAAGCGATCAGCGATAACGAAACCTCCAAAGCGTCGTTGACGCGCGCCTTTTCCAATTCAACGCGGAGACGAACTCGTTACCCACTATCCATCTCGTCTGCCGATCATCAAGGAGCGTCTTGGGACGCGCCCGGAGTGAACCGTTCAGTTTCCTCGTATTTCCGTTCCTCGCCATAGCCGGCCGCCGACGCAGCCTCGAATCAGCTTCTCGCTTCCAAGGGGCGCATGCCGGCGCCGCGAATATCTGCCCCCTCCGTCTCGGAGAGCCCGGCGGCTTCCACGGTATCGATCTCGAGCGCGGCGAGAGTATTGACAATGGGAAAAAGAGTCGGCAGCTCGGTGAATGTTGCAGTGTTAAAGGAGACCTCACCGGTTCCAGCCCATGATCGTGTCGTTACCTTCGGGTCGGCAGCTGGTTCGGGAGTGCCACTCGGCGAGGCCGATGTAACAAGGTACGAGGCATCGGCGGCACCGGGATTCCCCGTTCGCGGCACGTACTTCGCTACGATATGAGGTCGTTCGGCTGCGTTGGGTCTGGATTGCTCGACGAGTCCTCGGATCTGCACTTGGGCGAAGGAAAACCCACACCATGATGCGCTGGCGAGCGCAGAGTCACTATCACGTTCAAGGTCCGGGATCTCGGCCCAAAGCTTCGGAAAGCCGAGCTCCTCGCGGCCAGTGATGATCGGGTCGCCGAGGTTTTCCCAGAGGACCGCGATGAAGTCGCCCATCATGTCTTCGAAGGGGGGCAGCGTAGTAACCGGTATCGATACAGAGAGGAAGTTGTACCCGCGGCCCGCTAGCCACCAGAGATTCTTGAGATAAGTGGTGGCCACGGTTACGACCGGCCTGTCAAGGCTAAGGCCGGTGGGAAGTAGCCGCTCGAGAGACTCTCGGCTAGTTTTGAAGCTGACCCACACTCGGTGCACGCTTGCAGACACTTCCTCGCGTGTCCATGCCGTACCGTCGGCCTTGTAGCGTGGTCCCGGGCTCGGACCGAAAACCGTGGGCATACGGTATCCGGCCGCACCGTTTTCCACGAGGTTTACCTCGACAGGGCCGATCTCTTCCTGACCGCTGGCAGCTACGCTCTTGGTTCCCACGTTCGTTCCTCTCGACCACCCTGCCAATACGGCAGGGTGTCTTGCTATTATTGTCCGGGATTGCCTCCCGATATGATATGAGCGCCCGCAGGCGTGGTCAAGCTCGCGCGTTGAAGAGGAACGCTCATCGGCCTTCATCCCGGCGGGTCCATGGCCCGTGGGCGAGCATCAGCTCGACGTCGATCACCGTCTCGAAGACACTGCCGCCAACTCGGTAAGCCGGGTTTTCGACCGCGACCTGCACCGACCCGAACACGAACGACGGGCAGAACAGCCAGCGGTCATCCCGTTCGTCGTCCGACCGCAGTAGTCGACTGTCGGAGTCGTCCGCCGGCGAAGGATGGTGACCCGACTCGCTCCTTCTGCCTGGCCCGGAACGAAAGGCAGAGCCGCTGAAACGGCCCCGCCTTTTGATCACACAGCGTCGGTCATCACAACGGACATCTGAACGAGGTGTAGAGCGGGTCCGCTCTTGGTGCTGTCGTCGACGGTGGCCACCGTCGACGTGCAGGTTGGTCAGTTGCAGCTGCGTGGCACTGACGCGCATCCGCATTGGGTGAGAACGGCCGAGGAGAGCGGGTGCGAGTGTCTTACACCCGCAAGGGCGCTGTAGCCTCACATCATGACGTCTCTCGCTGACCGGACCCTCGCCCGCATCCGCGCCCTGCACGACGGACTCGCGACCCGGGCACCCACACTGACCGATGAACAGCTGGCCAGGACCTCGGGTGCCGCCGAGTGGCCGGTGGCGCAGGTGCTGTCCCATCTCGGCAGCCAGGCGGAGATCGCTCTAGCCTCGCTGCCCGCATCCCTGGAAGGCGGAGAGACTCCTGGTCAGGACTTCAACGAGTCGGTCTGGGCTCGTTGGAACGCGATGGAGGACCGGGCCAAGGCCGACAACTTCGTGGAGCACAGCTCCGCTCTCGTGGCCGCCATCGAGGCGGTTCACGACCCCGACGCGAAGACAGTGAAGCTGAGCTTCATGCCGTTTCCGCTGAGCTTCGCAGCGGCCATGGGGATGCGGCTGAACGAGTACGCATTGCATGGCTGGGACGTGCACACCGGCCTGGACGGCACGGCCACGATCGACGCCGAGACGGCTGCGGTCATGGCCGAGCACCTCGGCGACGGGCTGAGCTTCATGCTCGGCCACATCGGCAAGGCCGACCAGCTCGCCGAACTGGCGGTGGTGCAGGTCGCCGACCTGCGCCTCGTCATCGGGGACGCGGTCAGCATCGACCCGGACGCGACCCCGACCGCCGTCATCGACGGATCGCTGGAGGCCGGCATCCGGCTCGTCAACGGACGGCTCCGTGAGGACGTCCCCGTCAAAGGTAACGTCACACTCGAGCAGCTGCGGAAAGTCTTTCCGGGCTACTAACGCCGATTTTCGCGCGGGGACCGCCGGTCACCGACAAGCTGCGGTTGCGGTCCAGACCGAGATGGTCGCTCGCCATCTTGGGCACGCACGGGAAACAGCTGTACAACTCGACGAGATCGATGGCATCGATGCTGACCCTCGCACAAGTCAGGGCGTCGTCGAGGCTCGCTTCCATCGCCGGCGATCGCGCGTACGAGCTGCGCTCGAGGAAGTCCGAGGTATCGCGGGCGCCGGCACTGCCGAGGGGGTAGACGAAGCGCTCCTCGGGGATGCCGAGGTGGCGGGCCTCGGCCACCGTGGTGAGCACCACGGCGGCGGCCTGGTCGACCTCCATCTCGGCGCACATGAGCTTGCGGTAGGGCTGGGCGACGAGTCGGTTCAGCGGGCCAGGCGCAAGGATGTCCGCGGCAGACATCGTTGCCGTTCGCCACGCGCCCGGGTTGTTGGCGGCGATCGACGAGAAATCAGCCCAGATCGCACCCGACCGGGCCTGCGCCCCCTCGAACGACGTCCCCAGCCGTGCCCGGGCCGCTCCCTCAAAGAGCGGGTAGATGCTGAACGGCGCTCGGAGACCGTGCTCCCAGGCCACCGGATTGATGAAGTCACGAGCTTCGGGGACCCGGTGCGATGCCGGCGGTGGCGACCAGGGTGGCGACCGGCATCGAGGCGTTGACATCATCGAGCGCCATCGCCGCGGCGTCGACGAGAAGGGTGAGCGGCTCGACGCAGGTTGTCGGACCCGCCGGCCGGTTGGTTACCTGCGCGACGCCGACAATGACTGGGGCACTGAGGTCGGTCACGCCTCATCGAGCGGGGTACACACCGCTACCCCGTCGACCAGATCGACCACGACCGCCGTTGGCGCGTCGTCGAAGACCACCATGTCGAGGACGGCGCTCGCAACATCCTCCGCTCTCAACAGAGGACGATCTCTGTAGCGGGCGATCCATGACGCAGAGGGCGTGCCTCCTTGCACCATCGGTGTGTCGACCACTCCGGGTAGAACCACGCCGAAACGTACGCCCGGCGGGGCGGCCAGCGCGGCTGACCGCGTGAAATGGAGCAGGCCGGCCTTGCAGAGCGCATAGGTCGGATCCAGCGGGAGCGGACGGAGGGCGGCGACAGACGCCAGGCTGACGATCGCCCTCGGTCCTGGTCCCGGGTAGTTGGCCGCGAGGGTGGCCAGAGCCGCTGGCCCGACCGCGTTGACTGCGATCGTTCTCGCCATGTCCTCGATGCGGCATCCTGGCCACGGCTCACCCCGCGTGATGATGCCCGCCGAGTTGATGACCGCGGCCAATTCGACGTCAGTGGCGGCCAACCGATCAAAGAGTGAGGCCGCTGCCGTCGTGTCCGTCACATCCAGGACGACCGCCTGATGGCCGGCGCCCGGCAGCCCAGCGGCGATGGCGCGCGTGCCCGTCTCGTCGAGGTCGGCAAGGAGAACGCGGGCACCTCGGTCGGCGAAGGCGCGAGCGCAAGCGGCACCGATGCCCGACGCCGCGCCGGTTATCAGCACCGTGCGGCTTGATACTTGTACGCCCGGGGTAGTCACGCTGATCGTCATATTATAACGATCACTAGACAAATCAAGAGGCGCTCTGTAGAGTCCGTACTCGTCCCGACGCGGCCGTCGCAAAGGGGGAGGGTTTTGGAGCGCTGCCCGATCGATACGATCGACTTGGCGACCTTCGATCCGTTCGATCCGGCGGTCCTCGCACGGCCCGAGCTGGCCTACGCGGCGATGCGCCAGGTCGCACCGGTGTTCAAGGTGCCGGGGCAGCAGGTCTTCTTGGTCACCCGGTACAGCGACGTGCTCAACGCGGTGCGAGACACCGCGACGTTCTCGAATCAGTTCAAGAGCCCCGGCACGGCTCTTGGCAGCGGTGGTCCAGAGATCCAGGCGGAGCTTGCCGCGATTCGTGCGGAGGGATATCCCCAGGTGCCAACCCTTCTGACAAGCGACGCTCCGGCCCATACCCGATACCGGCGGCTCGTGAGCCGGGCCTTCACCCCGAAGCGCGTCGCATCGTGGCGACCAAGGATCGAGCAGCTCGCCGAGGAGCTGATCGACGGATTCGCGGCCGCCGGGGAGGTCGAATTGGTCGAGCAGTTCGCCGTTCCCCTGCCGGTCGGTGTCATCGCCCACGCGCTCGGCGTGCCCGCCGACAAGACGACCGACTTCAAGCAGTGGACCAACGACTCAACCGACACGATTGGGGCAGCCGTCACCGATGAGCGGCGGCTCGAGGCCGCTCGTGGACTGGTCGACTTCCAGCACTACTTCGCGGCCGAGCTCGAGGAACGTCGGCACCACCCACGCGACGACTTCCTCTGCGACCTGGTCCAGGCCACCATCGACGACGACGCCAATGAGGACCTCGACGATCGCCGTCCACTGGACGTACCGGAGATGCTCAGCATCCTCCACCAACTCCTCGTCGCTGGTAACGAGACAACGACCAGTCTCATCGCCGAAGCGATGCGCCTCTTGGCCGGGGAGCCTGCCGAGGTCGCGCGAGTCGCGAGCGAGCCCGACAAGGCTGCCTTGGTCGTCGAAGAGGCCTTGCGCCTTGCAGCTCCGGCGCAGGGGATGTTCCGCGTCGCTACCCGTGACACCAGCCTCAGCGGCGTCTCCATCCCTGCCGGAGGGACCGTGATCTTGCTGTATGCGTCAGCCAATCGCGACGACGCGGTGTTCGAGACGCCTGACGCCTTTTGCCCAGAGCGCGCCAACGCGCGCCAACATCTCTCGTTTGGGTTAGGGACCCACTTCTGTGTCGGGGCCTCTCTGTCGCGATCTGAGGCAGAGGTCGCGCTCAGTGCGCTTTGTCGCCGACTGGCGAACCCGCGCCTGGACGCCCGCTTTGAGGTCTCGTACAAACCCAGCTTCGTCCTGCGGGGACCCCGCGCCATGCATCTGTTGTTCGATCCGCCACCAACCGACCAAGTGAGGCATCCGACATGAGCGATCATCAACAAGCCCTCGGCGATTTCGACTTTCGCACCGTCGCCGGCACCTTCCAGCTTCGGCTAGCCGAGCTGCAGCCCGACACGCCGCTACATGGAATGCAACTGCAGTCGCAGTACCTCTACGGCGGCCTACGGAGCGCCGACGGCACGATGTTTGTCGTTGAGCGCAAGTTTGCGGGCCCGATGAGTGGGGGCCTCTACCTCATGTCCAACCAGGGCGGGGAACTCAAGCTGCTTCCGGGATCGATCCGAAGTGCCCGCGGTGAGTTGGTGCGCCAATTCACCCCGGACACGCGTCACTGGTCCGATCACCTGATGCACAAGGTCGGAGCGGAGATGGCGCCGGCCGGCGAGCAAGGCCTCGACCTGACGATCGACGATCATTCGATGAACTGGTCCGAAGGGGAACTGCTCACTCTGACCGGCTCGGTGACCGGCAGCGGCGTGCAGTTCTACTCGCCGATGCGTACGGGACCGCTGCTCTACGGCAGTCAGGCGTTCTGGGTGAAGGGCACCATGCTGGGCACGCCGGTCGAGGGAGCGATCTTCTTCGACCACCTCTACTTCCGCCATGGCATCGAGTGGAAGGAGTACACCTGGTACAAGGACATCCAGGTGTCGTGGAACGTCTTCGGGAACCTGTTCGACGACGGCATCGTGGAGTTCGGGCACATCGTCCGGGGCCGCCGTGGATGGAACGTTGGAGTCGTTGCCGAAGGCACCGAGATCATTGGTGTCTCCACCGACGTGCGCGGTGACTTCGCTCTCGATGGCGACGACTTTGTCGCCGGCGCGACGTACGATCTCGGCGACGCTCAGTGGGAGTTCACTGCCGACCCCGACGGTCGCATGTCGGGTTTCAATAAGGCCCGATGGGGCGGCTACCGGGCTCAAGGGGGTATAACCCGGCGCAAGGGCGACACCCGCACCCTCGTCAACGGATGGACCTGGCTCGAATGCTTTGCTGATCGGATCCGGGGCGAAGGTCTCACCCACAGCTAGTCTACGCGTCGAAGAATATAGTGGTCGTAGTATATGTCCTCTCACGCGGAGGCACGGAGGCACAGAGAGGCAGATGACCACTTCAGCACCGATGGGTGGCACCACTGCGCTCCCACCCAAGCCGAAACGGGGCCGCCCGCCTGGAGCGAACTCCGAGCAGACACGAGCCCGGCTCGTGAGTTCCGCGCGCGTGCTCTTCGCCGAACGCGGATATGACGGCGCCGGCATCGCCGAGCTTGTAAGTGTCGCCGGCGTGACCGCGCCGGTTCTCTACCACCACTTCCAGAGCAAGGCGGGCCTCTACGCGGCAGCGATGACGGAGGTCTACGACATCATCCTCGACCGCTTCGCGACCGCAACCGCCACAGAGGATCGGTTCCCCGACAAGCTCCATGCGATGCTCCTCGCCGCAGCCGAGTTACATGAGGAAGATCCCACCATCTCGATGTTTGTCAACTCTGTACCCGCGCAGCTCACCGCCTATCCGGAGCTGCACGCCATCGCACCACAGATGGGCCGGGTGCAAAGGTTTCTTTTGCAGCTGGCCAAGGCGAGCCCTGACCTCGCAGGACGGTCGCCGACGCGTGTAGCCCAAGCTGCCGCCGTCGTCCTGAGCGGCATGGCTCGCATCTCAACCGGCCTCACCAGTGCTGCGGAGCACCGCCGGTACATCGCGTCGGTACGGCTCCTGATCGACGGGGAGCTCTTCTCCAGCTCCTGATCAGCCGCGGCCGATCACTTCGAAGTTCGCACCGATCACCGTGAGCTCGTTGGCCAAGCGGGCCGCCAGCAACTGCTCGACCTCACCGCGAAGGTCAGGGAGGTCAGCTCCCAGCACGACCTCAGCCGCGCAGGACAGCGCCTCGCTCGCTCGTTCGTACGCCTCAACGGCATCGGAGTCGCCGACCGCCGACGCGGCCAGCGCCGCGTCCAACTCCGCGGTGTCGGGTATCGCTGCGGCTACCCGAGCCGCGACCTCCAGGATGGCGGCCGACTCGGCGCGCATCCAGTTGGCCTCGTTCTCGCAGCGCACGGCGGCGGCGTCGAGGACGGCCGCCATCATCTGGACGGTTACCACAACCGCTTGATCGTCGATGGCGGGTGCGACAACCGCGAGCAGGTCGTGGCTGACCGTCCGCAGGAGCTGCGACGTGCTGGGTCGAGTGATCATCGCAACATCACCACCTCACCTCTAGCCGAGGGCCGATAGGGCGCCCAACCAGACGCCATGGATGAACGACTGCACGAGCACCGTGTACGCGATGGCTGTGGATCGCACCTTGCCCTCGGCTAGCAGCGCGGCTTGGCCGAGGATCCCCGAAAAGACCTGTGCCGAACCGAGGATCGTGAAATACGCGACGGTTCCGGGATTGACGATCTCGTCGCTCAAGCCGGTGAGCTCCCGGTAGCGGGCCAAGAACGAGGCCTCATCGACCCCGATCAGATCAGGCGGCGTGGTCGCCCCGACCAGCCGGAACCAACCAAGGTCCTCGCGAGGGTCGCCGATGTGGCCGAGCTCCCAGTCGACCAGCGACAGCGCACCACCACCATCGACCATCACATTGGCGATCTGGAAGTCACCGTGCACGAGGGTGAGGGGGGCCGCGGGTGGTCGATGGGTGTCGAGCCAGGCGCCGACGTACCGCATGAACGGGTCCGGCGCCTTGTGTGAGCGCTCGACCGCAGCCCACTCCGCGATCCGACCATCCAGGTAGGTGTCCCACGACGACGGTCGCGCAAGGTGGTTGGGGAGATCCGTGACCGACGCTTGGTGCACAGTCGCAACCAGGTCAGCCAGCTGCAGACCGAGGCCACACTGGCCGGCGAGATCAACGGCGCGAGCGGCCGACACCAAGCTGGTCCCCTCAATGGCCTCCATGATGATCGCGGGGGTGCCGAGGGCGCTCCCGTCGCGATCGAAATACCGAGCCGCCGGAAGCGACAACCCACCCGTGTCGACAAGATGGCGGATCAACGCCCACTCCGCGCCCCGGTCGGTCTCGAGGATTGCGCCGCCTCCGGGAGGGTCGGCACGCAAGACGAACTGCTCGACGCGCCCGTCACACTTGACGGTGAACCGGGCCATCATCCTGCTGATCCCACCGACAATCGGCTGGTAGTCGGCAACCTCGCAGCCCGCGAATGTGGGATCTTCGGCGCTCAGGAACGCGGCCAGCCGTTGCGACATCACCGCTGCATCGGACATGCGATCGCCTCTCAGTATGCGGCGGTGCCGCCGTCGACCGACAGCAGGGCACCGGTGATGCCGGCGCCGGCCTCCGAGACCAACAGCAGGGCCATCGCCGCGACCTCCCCGACGGTCGTCGGCCGCCCGGTCGCAGCCTCTTGCGCGAACTGGTCGAGCAATTCCTGAGCGGTGGCGCCCATCGCCGTGGCCGCCTGCGCCGCCTGATTCTGAACGAGCTCGGTGATGACGAGTCCGGGGCAGATGGCATTCACCGTGATGCCCAGCCGGCTCACCTCTTTGGACAGACCCTTCGTGAACCCGTTGAGCGCGTGCTTGGCGGTGACGTACTGCACGATGCCGGGCTTCCCGTGCTTGCCCTCAATT
>WNFE01001036.1_pt1 | contig 20021 bp, 11 predicted proteins | sample 5400451 | NCBI WGS metagenome assembly WNFE01 (sample SAMN13153344, study PRJNA577476) | soil metagenome | isolation source: 200 cm saprolite under Douglas fir tree site 2 hole 2 | place: USA:California | collected 2015-04-18
CCCTGACTCTGATGCACCGAAGGGGAACGCTATTCTGGTCAACCTCTTCCAGCCCATCTATCCACCGCTAGCCCACCAAGCAAACATTTACGGGGAAGTTCGCGTCGCTGTCATGGTTTATCCAGATGGAAAAACGGATGTGACGGTCGAGAACGGGCACCCAATGCTGAAAGAGGCCGCTCTCGATAGGGCCAAACAATCTCGATTCGAGTGCAGGCGTTGTGATGCAGCGGTTTCTTATCAGCTCGTATATTCGTTCCGGCTCATTCGAGAGAGCGACTGTTGCAGTGCGATTTCAGTGCCAGCGCGGGTAGCCCTAGAGCCAGAGTCGAGCGACACGACTGGGCAGCGACAGACACACATCAACATAACGACGGAGGAAATATGCCTCTGCGACCCAGCCGTCCAGTTGACAAAGAAAAGTCGCTCGTTGAAATGCCTCTACTTGTGGAAATGCTCTTAGGCTCAAATCAACTGGCGTAATATCTCCATTACACTTAAAACCCTTTCGATTGCGGGCCCGGTAGGGTCAGTGGGTTCCAGGCAAGTAGGGCCAGTATCTTTTCCCTCCACCCTTCGTTTTGCGGACGCCTCTCCAGTATTGCACCGTTTTCAACGCTCACGATAGCGGCAGGAACGCAGGAACCACTCACCCACCCCTACGATTCAGAATCACAATCCTCCACAGGCACGTGTCCCGCAGGCAGTTCCGCGTGTATGGTGACATTTCACCTGCCAATTGTGTATGGTGAAAAAGAGGGTGACGTGAAACAAATCGATCTCGTTCAAATCCGCGAGCTGGCCGCGGAAAAGGAAAAGGAGAACTGGAGGTTCCGCCAGTTTCTCAAGGGATCGGATCTGGACTCGGACGATATTGACCGCCGCGTCGCCGAGATTACCGAACGTGTATGGGCTGGAATTGACTGCACCACCTGCGCCAATTGTTGTCGCGAAGCGCAGCCGACGTTCAGCGAGGAAGACGTTAGTCGAGTGGCGCGTCGCCTCGGTATGGATCGCAAGCAATTCATTAACACATATATACAAAAAACGGAGCACGGCGAATCGAACCCCTGGGAAACTCGCACAACCCCCTGCCCGTTTTTGAAGGGTAATCTGTGCAGCATCTACGAAGACCGCCCTAGGGATTGCAGCGATTATCCCCATCTGTACAAGCCGGATTTCATCTCGCGTACCTGGGGTACCATTGAGCGGACGTTCACCTGCCCCATCGTTTACGAGGTTATGGAGGAACTGAAGAAGTCTCTGAGCTCTGAGTGGTGAGCCTACAAGCGCAAATGAAGAGCTAACGTCGGAAGGGAATCCGGATCGTTTTACTGATTACATCAATCATCGCGAACTCGGCGGAGATTCGGAAAGACTGTCGCTGTGAAACAGGTGTTAATGACGTTACTGTTGTTTGTCACTCTCTGTGACGCTCCGCTCATTTTTGCCCAGACGAAGCCCTCCACGAATCCACCGAACGACGATCAGACTGTAGCGATGACAGCCATCGGCTTCACGCCTAGAACGAACAGTCCGTGATGGAAACGTGATGTGCGGACCGCGATCAGACCGCATTCTGCCGCACAAAAACAAACCGATACTTCCTAGTAAACCTTTGTAAATCATTCATTTAGCTCGTCTTCTGACTCTGATCCATCGGACTCAAAATCCGCCGACCTTCGGGTCTTGGGGGTTCGACTCCCCCTCCCGGCACCACGATTCCAAAGCATGGCGACGTTTCATAAACCACCTCAGCCGAGGCAGCAACCTCGGCAGACGGACGCGAGATCGGAATTGGTCGCATACCTGGGATGCACTCTCGTAATTTGAAAATCTGCCCGCATGGTAGTCAAATCGATTCACTCGCCACTGTTCAGAACAGATCACGCCACCGAGTCTGGCCCGTGCGGAAGCGAACGGCAGACATGAGACTTTTGCAGCGACTCTTCGGAGAATTTTGCCCTCACCGGTTTACTTGGCCACGACTCAGTGGCAATGGCCAGCACTATCAGATTTGTCTCATTTGTGGAACCGCCTACGAATATGACTGGAAGAGGATGCGACGGAATGATCGCCTGTGCGTGACGAACGATCAACACCCTCTCGCGGTGGCGCGGACTCGATTCCCGGGAACCGTCAAGTGACGAAAACGGGCCTTAGCGCCTCATTGTACGGGCTGTGAACTCTAACGTTTACTATCACCCATACCAGATCTGGCTTCTAACTGAAATGCTCACCGAGGTTCTTTACCAATGCATTCAATCCACCGGCTAGCCTGTGCCGCCAGCGCTCAATAGAAAGTCGAGCCAGTTCGTCCATGGAATGCTCGAAATCTTGCAAAGCATCCGCCGACTGGGTTCTCAGCGAGTCCGAGGCTGAGGCGACGATTCCCTCTTGGACAATCCTCATGTTTCCAGCCGCTTCGTCCATCTGGTTCCCAAGTGCCTGAGAGCTACGCGCAGTTAATTCTTGCAACATAGTGTCGGCAACCCTTTCGATTTCATTGCGTGTATTCTTTACTGCGTCGCCGGCCATCTGACCCAGGCGTTTGTCGAGACCTGACTCCAAACAACGTACTGACTCGTCTAATTTCCTCATACGGCTATCCAACTGTTCAATCTCCTCGTGCAGACGCGACCGTTCTGCTGCAACCTCCACCCGAAGTTGCTCCAATTCTCCCCGCCGCGTATTGTGTTCGTCACTCAATCTGGTCTGTAGGGATTCCAGGAGTTCGTCAGTGATCCGCTTGAGCTGGCTACGCCCGTCTGCCAGTTTCCGCTGTAATTCGCCGACCCCATCATTCAGTTGCTCTCGAATGTTGGCGACGATGTGCGCCGAAGTCTCGCCTGCCCGTTGCTCGACGACTTGAAGTTCTTCGGTCGATTGGCGGTGAAACTCCGCGCGAATTTCGATCACCCTATGCTCAATTGCCTCTTTCGTCGTCGAAAGCATACGTGTGGACTGCTCACGCGCCTCCTCGATGACTTTTGGGCCGAGATCCTGCCGAAGACGTTGCTCCAGTTGTTGCTCCAGCTCGGGGGGAATACTTGAGAGTGACACATCAAAACGACTGCGATTCGCTTCACCTCGTGCCAGCTTCTCCTTCAAGGCTGTAATCTCGGCATGGAGCGGGTGAACCGATTGCACAATCATTTTCCTTACCGACTCTTCCGACAATTGCAGGGTAATCTCTGACCCTTGGCTGGGCAGGCCGGACCCAGGGAGAGATCGCTTAACAGGCGTCGCCGCTAACTGTGGGACTTTCGCCAGGGCGGAGGTGAGCGAAAGAGTCCAATCTTCGGGGAAATTCTGCAGCCCCCAGAAGTTCTCTGGGCGATTGAGCCTGGCTCCCAGTACCCAGTTCCGCTTGTCCGACCTCATTGGCTGGCACGAGACGACCTGGGCTGTGGTCTCCCGGCCGTCCTGGCTATGGAATTGGAGTGGGACGCCTGCGTCCAGTTTCACGCGCGACAGAATTGCGCAACCGTGCGCATTGACTACCAGAGTATCACAGACTTCAGAAAAGTGTGGCTCATCTAGGCGGGTAACCAGTATTGGCATTATCGCCGGAACTCTGGAACTGCGTCGAAGCGCGAAGAGAGGATTTTCATTGTGCATACGCTACCCTGTGGTTCGATGAGGAAAGTCACGCGCTTCGCCAAATCGAGCGGAGCGTCACATAAGTCACACGATACCTCTAACTTGATCCCTTGGGTGCACTCGGAGGTATCGGCCGCGAAGGCCCTGCAGGCCACTGCCCTGGGTAACTTTAGTAACAGAAGCAGCCGCCAGTGCTGTCCAAGGTGCGGCGATGGCTGGTGCGGCGGCATGTCCTCAACCAAAACAGCAACGTCACGGATGCGAGTCCTAAATTCTCGTGAGAGCGAGTCGAGAGTCTCCTCGACTACCTTGAGGAAATGTTCACGCTCCATCCTTCACAGAGTTAATCAGTGAACGTTCACTCCACCCAGCGTCGTCTTCATCCTCATCGTCGTCATCTTCTTTGTGGTCGCCTTGGTCCTCCTCTTCGTCTTCTTCCTCGTCGGGCTCTTGTCGAAGGAGGACATCGGCGGCTACCAGACGATCAGAAGAGTCTGAGTCGGGACATTCTGGATGTATCGTGCTCATGCCCAATCGTACGCCTCACCGTTTCCCCTTAGCATCTGGGACCGCCCCGGCCGGCGATTCTTCGCCCAACTTCTCAGTGAGCGAAATGGCAATATTTCAACAGTTATTTGTGGTCTGGCCGTGTTTCCTCTTTTGTCCATCCCCGGCCCCGCAGCCCAAAGTCGATTCGTAGCCAAGCGGCCGATCCGCAGGTAAGATGTGTTCCCAGGCCAATTAAGCTGCGCCGGGATCCGGTCGCCAAGGAGCAATGTATGAACGTCAATCTAAGCGCCATGATGCAAACCGTAACCACTACATTGACAAGTGTCGGTTTGAAACTTTTGGGTGCGATCGCCATCTGGATTGTTGGCCGATGGCTGATCGGTCTTGCGCTTCAAATGATCGGCGGTGCCCTGAGGAAGCAAAAGATTGATCCCACTCTGATCCGCTACATCCACTCGGCGGTGGCGGCGCTGCTGAATGTCGTGCTGGTCATCGCAATCCTCGGGTTCTTCGGTGTCGAGACCACCAGCTTTGCGGCGTTGATTGCAGCGGCGGGCGTCGCCATTGGCATGGCATGGTCGGGGCTGCTATCGAACTTTGCCGGCGGGGTGTTTTTGGTGATCCTGCAGCCGTTCAAAGTTGGGGACTTTATTACGGCAGCGGGAGTCACGGGCACGGTCGAGGAAATCGGCCTGTTCGCTACGACCCTCAATACGCCCGACAACGTGAAGACCATCATCGGCAACGGCAAGATTTTCGCCGACACGATACAGAACTTTTCGGCTAACCCCTACCGGCGTGTCGAACTAACGGCACAATTGGCGCACGGCGTGGACCCGCAGGCAGCGATTGCGCTGCTGAAACCCGTGCTGGGGCAGGTGCCGAACGTGATAGCAGAGCCTGCACCCGATGTCGAGATCCTGACATTCAACCTTTCAGGCCCGGTGCTCGCAGTTCGCCCGTACTGCAATAACAAGGACTACTGGCAAGTGTATTTCGACACCAACAGGCTAATCCGCGATACGTTTGCCCATGCCGGCTTCCCAGTTCCCGAGCAGCATTACGCCTTGCGGGGACCCGAAGATCTCAAGCTGGCGAAGACAGCGTAGGGGCTGGTTGAGGTGTGCGCTTTGCGCTTGATACTGGTTTTCCTCCTGTGCTAGGGTTGCGCCGTGCTTTAGTGCGCCGGTTTCTTGCAAGGACGTATTTGCGTCCAAGAACGAACTAAGGGTGGGAAAATGTCACAGTCGTTCTCGACGGACTTGGTCCCCATCTCGGACCGGTTGGAAGCTTGGCTTTGGAATGCCAAACCCACCTGTGGTGACTGCCGCTTTCATTTTCCCCGCCGTCTCCCATTCCATGGCTCGATTGAGCGCCGGACGCTGGCCGGTATCGACCTGACGCGCTTTGCCTCGACGCCGGTTTCATTCGCCAAGTTTCCCATGGTCGCCGGGGACTCCGAAGACCGCGGCTGCATCATCATTACGCAGCTTGAAGGTCTGCGCCAGTATTGCCAAAGCGGCGCCATGGCGCTGCTCACGGCCGGCGACACAACCTTGATTGATACTGGGCGCCCGTGGACGTCCGATTGCTCCGGCGATTGTGCCCGCCTGTACCTTCGAATCCCGCGCTGGCTGGTCCAGGAACGCGTGCAGGCCTCTTTCTTGCCGGTGTTGCCGCGAATTTCGGGTAAGTCGGGATTGGGCGCCACGTTGTTTAGTCTGGCGACGTCTCTTTATGAGCAGGCCGAAGAGATGAATCCACACGATGGCCTGGTCGCCGTTGAAGCCTATCTGGACATCCTGGCTGGCTGCATCGCTCGCCCGGAGTCCGCAGCAACCAAACTGGATCGCTGCGCGCAATTGCGTCCCCGCGTCGAGAACTTCATCGAGACTCATTTGCAGGACCCGTCGCTCTGTCCAGCGACAATTGCCGCCTTCGCCGGAATTTCCGTGCGCCACGTGCATCGGCTGTTTGCCGCGAAGGGCTGCACGGTCGCGGAATGGATTCGTGAGCGGCGTCTGGAACGCTGCCGCACTGACTTGTCGGACCCGCATCTGCGCGAGCGGAAGATCACGGATATCGCATTCGGCTGGGGCTTCAGCGATTCGGCACATTTCAGCCACTGTTTCAAGCAGGAGTTTGGTGTTTCCCCGAGAGAGTTCCGGTCAAATGTCAATACATGGAAGCCACACCAGACTCTTCTGCCTCCGCGAGCCCTACTCGGCGCGAACTGATTAACTTCGGACCGAGACGCTTTGCGCTTCCTCCTGCAGGCGCCTTTTTTGTCGCTCTCCCGGCACTCGGAGGATCAGGCCCAGGACGGCCCAGATTGCGAGTGCCATCCATTCATAGCGCGTGAAGTGCCCAGGGACAACCGGCACCACTTTTACCAGGACCATGAGCGAAGTAACGAGTAGCCCAAAAATTGCGGCCAGGCGTCCGCTCAAATGCGGCTTCATGCAGTAGTACGAGGCGCAAGCCGCCATCCAGGCCATAGCAGAAGAAATGGCCCCTACCTCGAGGATCGGGACCAACCCCGCTTCGCCCAGCAGCATGGCCAGCGCCGTCGCCACACCGACAGCAATAACAGCGGCCGATGGCGTCTGGTTCACGGGATGAACGTAGCCCATTTGGGGAGCAAGCAGGTTGCGCCGACCCATGGCAAACAGCAGTCGAGACGACGCGATCATGTTGGCGTTGAATGCCTGAACCAGCGCGACTAGCGCCGAGGCCATGATTAGCACCACAATCCAGTGCGCGTGCAGCGCCCGCTCAAAGGCCAGGGCGGTGGGAAATTGTTGATTGCTCTTCAGGCTCTGCCAGGGTGCAACATAGGCGACCGCTGAAATCACTACCCAAAAAAATACCAGGCCGGTGCAGATGGTGAGTGCGATGGCGACAAAAAATCCGCCGCCCTGAAAGTCCGAACTTGCCTCCTCTGCATACTTCCCGACCGACTCGAAGCCGGCAAGCAGCCAGGGCACGACTTGCCAGACTAAGAGGATGGAAATCAGCGGAGCGTGACTGAACAGCGGGTGAAAGTTGGCCGGGCTTCCATGCAATGCGCCGGCCCCGGCGAACAGAATAACCAGAGTGAGGAAGGTAAAGGTAGTGATTTTTCCCAGGCGCGCTCCCGCGCGTATGCCCCGATAGTTCACCCAAGTTAGCAAGATAGTGATAATGAGTCCCAGCAGAACATGTGGGAGATAAACCGGGTAGCCTCCCAGCCGGTAAAGTTCATGCTCATTCAGCGATGGAAACAAGTATCCCGCGATGCGTCCAGCGGCGAGGCCTTCGAACGGGCAGGTAAGAAAGTAGCTGAGAAACACGATCCATCCCGTTGCGAAGCTGACGCCAGATGGAAAGAATTGGGCAACGTAGGCCGCTTCTCCGGCAGCGTCAGGAATGGCCCGGACCAGATGGCCATAAACGTAACCGATGGGCAGCAGCATCAGCGCGCCGACCGTGAATCCGAGGAGTGCGCCCAGCGGGCCGCCACGCTGCAGGATGTCGTCCATCACCACTAGCCACGCGGTGCCCACCATCACGCCAAACGCCAGCGCAAAGTAGTCAACCAGACGCAGCCGGTGAGCGAGAGTTGTCATATTGAAACCGGCTTCAGGGCTTCAGGCGCTAGGCTCTGGGCTTCAAGTACGGCACAGTTTCGGTGAGTCCGAGAGCCCCAGGGCCGGCGTTTTTCAGAATTCGTACCTCAGATCGAACTGCATGACCCGCGGCTGGGTCAGCAGACCAGTGTAATCTCCGAAGGTCTGCGGCTGCTGTATAGAAGCGATGCAGGCACAACCGGCTGAGGTCTGCACTCCCGACTGGACGTTGAAGCGATGCAGGTTGGGAACGTTGAACACCTCCCAGCGGAACTGTAAGCTATTGTTCTCCCAGGGCATTTTCCAGCGCTTGCTGAGTGCCATATCCAGTCCTGCGTACCCGTCTCCACGCAATACGTTGCGCGAACCGCTCTGGCCGGGGAGGGGATTCTGGAAATCCGCGAATGCCGCGCCTAGGTTGGGAAACACGCTGACGGCGCCATTGGGCTGTTTGTATCGCCCCGTCTTGGGCTTGGTCAGCATCTGAGCAATTCCTTGCTCGTCCCAGTTGGTGGCCCAGTAGTTACCGTTGTCCACGGCGAAAGGAAAACCGCTGGTCCAGCGTGCCAGGCCGGACAGTTCCCATCCGCCGATGAATGCATCGAGCGCAGAGTTCGCATCGCCGGCAAATTTTTGACCTCTCCCGAATGGGAGATCGGCAACCCAATTGGCATTGATCTGGTGGGTAGTGTCGAAATCTGAAACCGCTCGGCGCTGATTAGGGCTGAAGTCGTTCACCAGGCGGCTACCCGGCGCGCCCACGTTAACGCTGGAACTGAAACCGAGGCGGGTCGCTGCGGAAGTAATGTCGAGGGACTTCGAATACGTGTAGTTCAAATCAAACTGAAGTCCGCGGCTGACTCTCTTGCTGAGCGTGGCTTGCAGCGCGTTGTAGCTGGAACGGCCAATAGAACTCCAGCCGAACATGCTGGTTGCCTGATCGTTGAGCGCGTTGCCGCCTGGTGGGAAACCATAACTGCTGCTGGCCGTACACGGTCCGGAACAGAAGGTATAGGCTTTGCCATTGTTATCGCCCAAGCCGAAGCCCGGATAGAGATCCACATACGCCAGCCCAACCACCTCGTTGCCTACGTACGAAAGCGCAGGGTCGTAATAGAGGTCGTAAACGGTTGGGATGAGGCCTGCGGCGCCCGCAGGCGGCGTGAATCCCGAGACGGAGAGATTTGCGTAAGACGTGGCGCCGCCTTGTAGATTGGGCAACATGTCTTGCCAAAATTTCGCGGTATTCCCAACGCTCGCAGGCGTGAGCGAGTCGATAAATGCATAGTAAGCTTGCGGGGTTAGGAAATTCTTTGGCGGATTGGCTCTGGCTATCTTGGCAAGAGCTGCTGCAGCAGAGAAGTAATCGATCCCTGTCTTGGGATCGGTCAAGTCCACCGGCTGGCGCAGATCGCGCTGAGTTAGCAGGTTGCGTCCCAAGCGGCCTACATATGCGAGCTGTAGCGAGAACTTCGAAGGCAGCTCGCGCGAAATTGAAAAGTCCATGGCATACGCGTAGGGAGTCTTGAGAGACTGATCAATGCCCCAAGTGATGGCCTGTCCGGAGACATTAGGAGTTTGCGGGAAAGCGCCGGTTTGAGGATTCGACTGAAAGAATTGCTGGTTTGAACCGTTGCAAGTGATTGCGCCACCGCTGACGGTGAAGCTGTTGACCGGTCCGCAGGTAGGAATCGTGTTGATACTGGAGAGGCCCTGTTGTGCGTTGACCCGCGGCACGTTGGCGGCATCGTCGAAGCCAACCAAGCAGCACGCATTCTGCACAGTGGCAGCCAGGCCGCCGGGCGCATTCGCATCGAACGTGCTAGCCAGTTGCAGGCCGGCGCGATCATACACGCGCGAGAAACCACCTCGGATTACGCTCTTGTCATTGTCGCCGAACAGCGTTCTGAGCCAGCCAGTGGCCGGACGCGGCGAGTAAGCTACAGAAATGCGTGGAGCGAAGTCCGTTTTTTCGAAATGATAGAAGCCGGGAGCATTATTTGCCTTCCCGCCGAGCATGAATGAAACCACTGGCACGCTGCCATACCCGAGTCCTTGTTTCTGCAGCTTCTCGATCTGATTGAACTCATCGCCAAGAGTGGAGGCCCAACTCGGGCAGCCCATCGTGTTCACGTTCGCAAGACAGGTTGGAGATGCCTGCAGACCGTTCACTTCCCACGGCGGCGGGAAGAGCGACCAGCGGAGTCCATAGGTCACCGTCAGATTCGATTTGACACGCCAGGAATCCTGTCCGTAAAACTCGTACCAGTTAAGCCCATAGTTTCTCTTGACGGGAACGCCGGATGCGAGCACGTTGCCGCTCTTGTCGTAGTTGTAGTTTGCGACGACATCCGACACCATGCCCAGCAACGACAAGATGGGGTAGTCATACTGGGTGCTGGAATTGGGCTCCGGACCGTACGGCTGATTAGCAACGGGATTAATCGTAGTTCCGGGGTCCAGGTAGGATCCCGTGTTCGCGAAGCCGGTTGGGGACATCCAGTTCGTGGCCCCTTTTCCCAGGCTGAAGGAATGTTCATAGCTGAGGCGGGGATCGCGGGCAAAGCCAACGTTTGCTCCAAACTGCAGACTATGAGTTCCCTTGATCCAGGAAAAATCATCCTGAAAGCTGTGAACCGGAGTTTGCGCATTGTGACTGTAAACGATGCCCTGGTCTAGACCATAAAAGATGTTCCATGGCTGGTTGGTATCTCCGGTGATGCCGGAACTCTGACGGGTAAATCCCCAACGCAAAGTATTCACCCTAGCCGCGCTGAGCACAGCCGTGTAGCCGAGCGCAAATCCTTTGCTGTGATCTTCCAGAGTCTGTTCCGGAGCTGTCCCCGGCAGAAATGGCGCCTGCGGATTAAAAATGTTTTGCAGGCCTCCGCGCCAGAACAAAGTGTGCTTTCCATTGGCGGTCAGGTGATAATCCAGCCGCGCAATCAACGCGTTGTTGTTGTAGGTGATGGGGGCGCGGAACAGGTACCCAACATAGTTCAGGCCGTCGCCAACCGCGGGATCGTTCGGGACCAGGTTTCCGTAGGTCTGCTGGAAGTACGCCAGCATGGTGGCACTCGGACCGAGGCTCAGAGGGTCAAGGCCGGTAATTTCACCCGGACTTAGTGCGTAGTAGCCGGGCCGAGCTGTGTAGTTGGCCAGGCTATTGCCCTGCACCGTTCTGCCCGGACAGGTGGTGGTATCGAGGCTCCCGTCAGATTTCACAGGGCATTCGTATTGAATGACTCCATCGCGCATGGCTACGCTGGGGATCGAACGCACGGTGCTCTGCTCTTCCCGTCTTCTTGTGCCTTCGTAATTGGCAAAAAAGAATAGACGGTCTTTCTTGAGCGGCCCGCCCACCGAGACGCCGAAGATGTTTCGCAACAGCTTGTCAGCTTTGTTCGGCTCGAGGCTGAAGAGTTCAGCTTGCTTCACGAAGTAATCGTTGGCGCTGGTAATGGTGTTGCGATGAGATTCGTAGAGCGCTCCATGGAACGCGTTCGTCCCACTCTTGGTCACCAGCGCTACTTCGGCGCCTGATCCTCCGCCCTGGTCAGCGTTGTAGTTGCTGGTGGTGACGCGAAATTCCTGCACCGAATCCTGGGTAACCGGCAGCACGGAATCGAAAGCATATCCGCTGGACTGATCGTTTACGTCCACGCCGTCAAGAGTAATGTTGCTCTGGTCGCTGCGCGCTCCGTTGACCGCGCCGTTTCTGGTGTCCTGGTTCTCGACCGTCCCGTGGTCCTGGAGATCGGGACGGTTACCAGTGTAGGCAACACCCGCCTGCAGGCTCAGGAGATCGGGCACATTTCGGCCTTCCAGCGGCAGCTCCCTGACTTGAGTTTCTCCGAAAGAATTTCCCAACGAGGCATCCACCAAGTTTATGGTTGACGCTTCGCTTGAGACCGTGACGCTTTCCGTCGTGGCACCTACCTTTAGCTGAAGGTTCGCCGTGGCCGGCGTATTAACCAGAAGTTGGAGATCGGTCTGTTGATACCGCGCGAACCCCTTGGAGGTGACTGCCAGGGTGTATTTCCCCGGAGGCAGCGCCAGGAAACGGTATTCCCCTTGCGCTCCCGTCACCATCGTCCGGTCCAGCTTCGATTCGTTGTTGGAAAGCAGGACCGTGGCTCCTGGGATCGCGTTCCCGCCGGGGTCGGTCACCGTGCCCTGCAATGATGTGGACGAGGTTTGAGAGAACGCAGTTCCGTTGAGGGTCAATGTCAACACGAGCGACACGAGCAGATATTTAAGACGGTTCATGGTCCCCTCCCTGGGCCGCGGACTCGCACGCCGCATCAAGCTATCGGTGACAAACGAGTAAGCCCCAACCGCTTCGGTCGCCGGACCCCGTTGTCACGAACTCCGGCATCTCTGCAAATCCGCTGCCACAGCGTACCCCGTCTGGCCCGAGGAAACTTGTCTGGGAGTGACATGACTTTAGCCGGAGGTTGTTTAGCCCCCAGGCTGCCTCGATCCCTTGCCTGCCCGGCGATCCGGAGCTGGGTGACACCGTCACCAAAGGGCAAAAACTCCATCGCGACCAGGCGGTCATACTGCAACTCGGGTGGAAATCGGAATTGAACCTGCGGTGCGACATGGGGTTGATCTTGGCTACATTCCCGTGGTTGTCAAAGACGCCTGTGGTTTCGGTCATCGCGAGGCGGCGGAACGTTCAATTGCGAGCCTCGAATTTGCGGGCGATGCTTTGTTTACCAGTGTCGAGACAATGTGCGCTCAGCTTGATGTGTAGGTATGCGGTACGATGATGATCGGTACCCGAGCCCCGTATTTGCACCCATGGCTGTATTACCTTTCAGCATCTCCTTCACAATCGTGCGTGATCCTTGCATTCGGCCTAAACGTCTGGTTTACCCCAACCTCCGCCGCCTGGCGTTTCAATTCGAATGACGTCGCCTTTTCTCGCGTGCAGACTGCTTTTGCCCGGCATCTCGCGGGTCTCGCCCGCCGAGACATAAATTGCCCCTCCGGCTGCACCCGGCTCTCCGCCTGACAAACCATAGGGGCGGAATCGCCTGCGATCGCTGAGAAGTGTGACCTGCGCATCGGTCAGCAATTCGATCTCGCGAACCAGGCCATCTCCGCCCCGGAACGTTCCTCGACCTCCTGAGTGCGGACGATATGCATATTTTCGAACCCGGAATGGATACGCGTATTCCAGTGCCTCGACAGGGGTGTTCAGCGAGTTTGTCATGTGGGTGTGTACGCCAGACAGCCCGTCCGCATTCGGTCGCGCACCCATTCCTCCGGCAACGGTTTCGTAATAAGCAAAGGGCCGTTCCGTTCTTGGATCCATTCCACCGATCGTGAGATTACTCATGGTGCCGGAGCTGGCCGCAGGAATGCGCTCGGGCATCGCTTGGGCAAGCGCACGCAAAAGAACGTCAACAATACGTTGCGAAGTTTCAACATTGCCCGCCGCCACTGCTGCAGGGGCGCTGGCGTTCACTACGCTCCGGTCAGGAGCATGCACTGTAATCGGACGCATCAATCCTGCATTGGCCGGAGCGTCCTCCGGCAGCAGGCAGCGAAAGACGTAAAAAGTTGCCGAGTACGTGATCGCAAAGACCGCATTCATGCTGCTTGCGACCTGAGGGCTGGATCCTGCGAAGTCCACATGCGCGGAGGCTGAAACTGGATCGAGCTGGATGGAAACACTGATTCGAATGGGTACATGCTCAAAACCGTCGCTGTCGAGAAAATCTTCCGCAGAAAATTCCCCCGCCGGAATGTGTGACAGCTCCGCACGCATTAGCCGCTCGGAATAGTCCAGAAGCTCTCCGCATAGTCGCTGGACTCTCTCGCGGCTGGAACGCGCAACCAGTTCTTGCAGTCTCATTTCGCCCACGCGGCATGCGCCGGCCTGTGCGGTCAGGTCGCCCTCGCGCTCGTCAGGGGTTCGCACGCTCTCGAGGATCGTCTTCAGGAACGCCTTGTCCATCACCCCACCGTGTACCAACTTCGTAGGGGGAATTCGCACGCCTTCTTCGCTGATGTCGCGGCACAGGCCCATGGAACCCGCATACTTTCCACCCACATCCGCATGATGGGCGCGGGCGGCCACATAGAAAGTGGATGTTTTTTCCTTTTCTATGAACATAGGCGAGACCATGGTGATGTCTGGCAAGTGCGTCCCCCCGGCGAACGGGTCATTCAGAATAGCGATGTCGCCCGCTTCGAGTGACAACGCATCCACCGCAGCTCGCACCGACATCGGCATGGATCCAAGGTGCACGGGCATGTGATCGCCCATCGCGATCACTTGGCCCAAACCGTCGAAAACCGCGCAAGAGTAATCTCGGCGCTCTTTGATGTTGGGTGAGAAAGCGGTGCGGCGGAGGGCAGCGCCCATTTCCTCCGCGATAGAGCGCGTGGCGCTCTTGAAAACGGCCAGTTCGATTGGATCGAAGGAATTCAATTCAAACCTCGATCACCAGATTCGAGTGTTCATCCACCCGGGCCATACATCCAGGAGGCACGACGGTGGTTGCGCTGTACTCGTGCACCAGCGCCGGCCCCTCGAAGCGATTGCCCGGAGAGAGGAGCTCGCGCTGAAAAACTGTAGCGACACACCATCGGTCGACGAACATCGCGCGTTTTTTCTTTAGTACCGCACGCGTGCAGTCGGGGCCCGCCGCAGGTTTACGCGGTATCTCGATTGAGCCAGAAGGCGCAGTCATCCGCACCCGCACGTTTACAATCTCCACCGTCCGGTTCTCATCGGCGTGACCATACCGCTTGCGATGTGTGGCATGGAAATCAGACAGCATGCCCGGTCCAGCGGCTACATTCAACTCGTATCCCTGGCCTGCGTAGCGAAGATCGGCAGAGCGAACGGAGACCCCGGATAAGCCTTCATCGCGAAATTCGGCTAGCGCTCTGGCCTCCAGTTCGGCGAAATGGGTCTCAAGCAGATCCCCGGACCGTTTGGAATGGGCAGAGAACTTGGTACCCGACTCTGGGCCTGCCACAGAAGTCATTACCGTGCGCGAGTAGTCGCGCACTACGTTAGACATCAGAATGCCCAAGGCCGAGAGCGCGCCGGGCATCGCCGGAATTAGAACGCGTGGAATGCCAAGCGCGCGGGCAAGGGAACAGGCGTGCAGCGGTCCGGCGCCTCCGAAGGCAACCAGGGTGTATTCGCGCGGATCGTATCCTCGCTCGACCGAGATTAGCCGGATGGCTTTCTCCATCTCCGCCTCCGCCAGCCGCACTACTCCCGCGGCAAACTGGTCAACGGAAGAGATCGGGCCGCGGGCTTTCTCCATGAACTGCCGCGTTCTTTCCCCCTCCAGCCGCACTGTTCCGGCGAGGGCGAGTTCCGGGTCCAGACAACCCAGCAGTAGGTTCGCATCGGTTACAGTCGGCTGTTCTCCGCGACCGTAGCATACAGGGCCAGGGTCAGCGCCGGCTGACGCTGGTCCGACGTGAAGCATGCCACCGCGATCGAACCATGCGAGGGAACCGCCGCCCGCTCCGACGGTGTGAATGTCGAGCATGGGCACTGAGATAGGAACTTCAGAAATTCTCGCGTCGGTGGTTGTCCTCGGGCCGCCCGAGTCAATCAACGATACGTCCGTAGAGGTGCCACCCATGTCGAAGCTGATGATGTTTTCAAATCCAGCTAATTGGGCAATGCGATGCGCGCCAATCACGCCACCAGCAGGGCCAGAAAGGACGGTGCGTACTGGCTCCCGAGAGGCGAGTTTGCCTGAGACGATTCCGCCCGAGGACTGCATTACGTAAAGCGAGCCACCGTGCTCGTCGTGAATGGCCGTTTCCAGGCGGCGAACGTATTCCCCAGCTTTCGGAGCAAGGTACGCATTCACCACCACCGTGGACGACCGCTCGTATTCGCGGAACTCGGGGATCACCTCATGAGAAACCGAAACCGGAAGGCCGAGTTGCCGCAAGCAATCAGCGACCCGTTTTTCGTTCTCCGGATTCGTGAAAGAGAAGAGCAGGGAAAGAGCGACGCTCTCTGCTCCACTGGCGCGGATATTGTCCGTCAAGACCTCCAGTTCCGTTACCGACGGGCTGTTCAGGATCTCACCTTCTGCGCTGACGCGTTCCACCACTCCAAAGCGTAAATCCGCCGGAACTATGCAAGGTGAGGGGGTCGCCAACCAATCATAGAGATGTTGCCGAGCCTGCCGTCCAATGGCGATCGTGTCTTCAAACCCGGCTGTGGTCACGAATGCGACGCGCGCACCCTTTCGCTCGAGCAGGGCATTGGTGCCAATGGTTGTCCCGTGCCGGATTTCAACCCGGCCTCGCGCCTCGATTTGTTTGAGCGCTGCAAGAACTGACTTGGCCGGGTTTTCCGGTGTCGAGAGCACCTTTAGTACGGCTGGTGCGCCATCCTTGATGTAAACGCAGTCAGTAAAAGTTCCTCCGGTATCGATTGCAATCCGCATGAATATTTCAGCCGAACAGCATGACTGCGATCCCGGAATGCTATCTTGGGCGGAAGCCTGGGTTCAACCTCGATGGCCACTGGTATGCGGCGTGGCATCCTCTACGGCAATGGCACCCAGCTCGTTCGAGTGTGCTCGACGGGTCTGCGTGAAACTACACGAAACGGTATGGACCTCGGATCACGTCTAAACGTAAGGTGTAGAAGCCATTGAGCTGCTGAGGGTCACAGAAGCTCGGCCTCAGACTCAAAATCCGCCGGGCTTCGGCGCTTGGGGGTTCGATTTCCTTTCCCGACACCAGTCCAACCCATACGAAGAAAGCGGTCGCAGAAAGTGCTGGCTGAGGACGTAGTCATCAGATTCCGAGTACCTAAAAAGCGACTCTGAGTGAGCAAGTCGCCGGGCTTAGAGTTGCATGATCATCATGCGACCACGGCGGGCGATCTGTCGTTCTTCCTGTGTCGGGACAACCTGAATCTTGTGCGTGGTAAGGCCGAGAAATTCGAGGCCGTTTGTAGCCGCGGACCGAATGCGATCGCTGTGCTCCCCAATGCCGCCGGTGAAGACGAGAAGGTCCACACCGCCGAGGAGAGCAATGTATGCCCCGATTACCTTGCGTACTGAAACCGCAAAGATATCCAAAGCCAGAGCGGAGTGTAGGTCGTTGGAGCGCGCACGTTCTTCCAGCACTTTCACATCACTCTCGCCGGAAGAGAGAGCGAAGAGGCCGCACTTATGGTTGAGCAGATCTTCAAGTTCATCGGCGCTGAACTTCTGGTTGCGCAGGAGATAGAGGAAGACGCCAGGGTCGAGATCGCCGGACCGCGTGCCCATAGGGATGCCGCCGGTGGGAGTGAGGCCCATAGTGGTGTCGATCGATAATCCATTGCGAAGCGCGCAGAGGCTTGCTCCGTTACCGAGATGCGCGAAGATAGCTTTTTCGGGAAGCTGCGCGCCGAAGTGATGCACCAACGACTCGTAGGAAAGACCGTGGAAACCATAGCGTCGAATCCCTGCGTCGAAGTAGCGCTGCGGGAGAGGTAGATGCGATGCCACTTCCGGCATGGTCTGGTGAAAGGCGTCGTCGAAGCAGACGTACTGTGCTGCCGATGGGAAGATCGACTGCGCGGAGGCGATCAGCGTCAGCGCCTGCGGAATGTGCAGCGGCGCGAAATGCGTGGCCGAGCGCAGATGGTCCAGGACCAGCGGCGTGATGAGTTGGTGTGTGTGGAGTTCGGGACCGCCATGCACAATGCGATGCCCCACAGCCACTGGCGCGGTGGGAACATGCTCCCGGATCGTGGTCGCGAGAACGGCGAGGGCGCCGCTTTGCGACTCGAGAATGCTCTCCCGCGCGACCAGCGTAGTTCCATCGGAAGAACGAATGTGTAAGCTCCCGTTGGTTCGTCCGATGCCCTCGGCGCTTCCCGTCATCAGAGGCTCTTCGTCGCTTGCCCCTTGGCAATAGATGCCGAACTTCAGCGAGGACGAACCACTATTAAGCGCGAGGATCAGATTGTCTTTTCCAACGAACTTCTCCACGATACCTACCCCGGCCATTTCCAGTTGCGGATCTCTTCTTTATCGATGCCCTCGGCGTGAGCGTAATTGATGCTATCGATGATCTGGTCCTTCAGCCATTCTTTGACATGTGCTCCGATGGGGCGGAGGCGCGGGACCCGATCGATAACATCGATAGCCAAGTCAAAGCGGTCAACCTGGTTGAGAATGGCGAGTTCAAGCGGAGTGTTGATGTTGCCCTTTTCCTTGTATCCACGCACATGAATGTTGTCATGATTCTTGCGGCGGTAGCTGAGCTTGTGGATAAGCGCAGCATAGGAATGGAAGTTGAAGATGACGGGCTTGTCGGTGGTGAAGAGCGAATCGAAGTCGCGGTCCGAAAGTCCGTGCGGATGTTCTGTCTCCGGCATGAGGCGGAATAGATCGACGACGTTGACGAAGCGGATCTTCAAATCGGAGAAGTGCTCCTTCAGAATCGCAACCGCGGCGAGCGACTCCATGGTTGCGATATCGCCCGCACAAGCCAGCACCACATCGGGCTCCGCGCCATCGTCCGTGGAAGCCCAGTCCCAGATGCCGATGCCCTTCGTGCAGTGGGTTATTGCATCTTCCATGGTGAGGTACTGGAGGTGATCCTGCTTGTCCGCGACGATGACGTTGACGTAATCGCGCGAACGCAAGCAATGATCCGCCACGCTGAGCAAGGAGTTCGCGTCGGGCGGCAAATAGATGCGGACCACATCGGCGCTCTTGTTCGTGACCACGTCAAGGAATCCAGGATCTTGATGGGTGAAGCCGTTGTGATCCTGTCGCCAGACCAGAGATGTGATCAGAACGTTGATTGAAGGCACTGGCGCACGCCAGTCAAGTTCCTTCTTCGACTTCTCCAGCCATTTGGCGTGCTGGTTGAACATCGAATCGATCACGTGCACAAAGGCTTCGTAAGTTGAGAAAAAACCGTGGCGGCCAGTGAGAACGTAGCCCTCGAACCAACCCTCGAGCGTATGCTCGCTGAGCATTTCCATAACCCGGCCGAACACGTCGAGTTCGCCGCCGTCGGCATCCTCCGGTTTGTACTCCGCGAGCCATGTTTTCTTCGAAGCGGCGTAGATCGCCGTGAGCCTGTTGGAGGCCGTCTCATCCGGTCCGAACACACGGAAGGAGGTCATATTACGGCGCATCACTTCCGCAAGAAAGTGTGCGAGCACGTCGGTCGGTGAAGCATAGGTTGCGCCCGGTGCCTTCAGTTTGACGGCATAGTTGCGAAAGTCTGGCAGATCTAGCTCCTTCCGCAGCAAACCACCGTTCGCGTGCGGGTTAGCCGAGATGCAGCGTGTGTCCGAGGGCGCAAGTTCCTGTAGCTCTGGTATGAGGGTTCCGTTGCCGTCAAATAGCTCTTCAGGCTTGTAGCTGCGCATCCAGTCTTCGACGATTTTGAGACTGCGCTTATTTGTGGCTGGGTCGAGCACGGGAACCTGGTGCGCGCGCCAAAAGTCCTCCACCTTATGGCCGTCCACCTCTCTTGGTCCGGTCCATCCTTTCGGGGAACGAAGAACGATCATCGGCCACCGCGGCCGCGTGCTGTCTCCGGTTGAGCGGGCATGTTGCTGGATGGAGCGAATCTCGAGGATACATTGCTCCAAAGTTGAAGCCATTTTCTGATGCATCGTGGTCGGGTCGTTGCCTTCGACGAAGTACGGCTTGTGGCCGTATCCGGTTAGCAGGGCCTCCAATTCTTCCTGCGGGATGCGCGCGAGGATGCTGGGATTTGCGATCTTGTAGCCGTTGAGGTGCAGCACCGGCAGCACGGCCCCATCGCGAATCGGGTTGAGGAATTTGTTCGAATGCCACGAGGTCGCAAGCGGACCAGTTTCCGCCTCGCCATCGCCGACTACAACTGTAACGACCAGATCAGGATTGTCGAACGCTGCACCGTATGCGTGCGAGATGGAGTACCCAAGTTCGCCGCCTTCGTGAATCGAACCGGGCGTCTCCGGCGTGCAGTGCGAGCCTATTCCTCCGGGAAACGAGAACTGCTGGAAGAACTTGAGCATGCCTGCTTCGTCGCGGCTCTTGTCAGGATAAATCCTGGAGTAGTGGCCTTCGAGATAGCAATTGGCGAGGGTTGCTGGTGCGCCATGACCGGGGCCGGAGATGTAGATTACATTTAAGTCATACTTCCGGATCAGGCGGTTCAGGTGCACCCAAACGAAGGATTGGCCGGGATCTGAGCCCCAGTGACCCAGGAGCCGATTTTTGATGTGTGCCGGCTTTAGCGGCTCGCGGAGGAGGGGATTCGCGCGAAGATAGATCATTCCCGCCGCTAGATAATTGC